>JAABUM010001703.1_pt1 | contig 31705 bp, 34 predicted proteins | sample 5559161 | NCBI WGS metagenome assembly JAABUM01 (sample SAMN10711868, study PRJNA513369) | rock metagenome | isolation source: Antarctica rocks | place: Antarctica: Victoria Land, Siegfried Peak nord
CGAACCCAAGCCGAATTGGAAAAGGCAATCGCCGCGGCGCTCGAAACAATCACGGCAAGCGATTGTGTGAATTGGTTTCGGCATTGCGGTTATGAGGTTACACTCAAATGAAAACCGCTATAGTCAGCACTCCGGGCGGCAAGGGTGCATAAATGTACCTATTGATAAAATTACCGATCTGGCGTGGTCTGCGAGTGCTATCCGGCTTGTATTCCCACTTGTGAAGCTTGAAAACTTCCTTGAAAAACTCATTAGGGAATTTGCTTACGTAAGGTCTAAGACTTTCCTCAATGTACGCTTCAAGGATTCTAGTAAGCTCATCCTTAGCGCGATCCTCTTGGTAGCCTGTTGCTTCATCAACAAGAGCAATAATTCCAACTCGTGCAAAGCCTCGTATAAGTATTTCGGCGGTTCGCACGATATTGTCGTAGCGTTTATTGAGGTCGCCAGCTTTCGCGGCATCTAAGACGACCTCACAGAGTTCTGGCAGTAATGTAGCCTCATGACCAAATGCAGTTCTACCTCCTCGTTTTGGCCTATATTCTCTGGGATACATTACGCGCGCCATTAACTCGCTGGGAATACGGGATTTAACTGCCTCTGAAGCTAAAATATGGGGCAGTTGGCGCGCGCCGAATTTTGAGTTATTTCGAGGCGTTCCGGTAGTAGTCGAACCTAGTGTTCTATTGATACCTCTAGTAGAAATAACGCGCATCCCATCTTCAAGGACTCCACAAGGGATTTCTATTGCACGTAGTTTGATAATTCCTGTATGCGTCTCTTTTGGAACTTTAGAACTACCTTCGACAGCCCATCTAACTTCAGCCGCGCGCGTTGCGATCTGCTTACGTTCATCTGGGCTTAATGCTTCAGCACGCGCCCTGCCACCTTTAGCCGCGCCAAGTTCTGATAAGGCTTTCGCGTGTTTGCTAGTAAGCTCTTTTGCCATAATTGAAACCTCCATAATTATTATGCATAGTCGAGCAAGCATATAATGCAAGTCGCTGATAAAAGCAAAAGCCCTGCTAGTTGTTTGAGCAACCAACAGGGCTAATTGAAAACCCAAAAGTGATTGCTCACTCTTAGATTCTCGGCAGATTCATTGTGAGCTAATCGCCAACGAAAGGCAAGAGTCGGACAGAGCGAGCGCAGATCAATGAGGCGTTATGCAAGGTGCTATGCCACAATATCTGTTGCCTCATTCAATCAATGTTTGAGTTGGGACTGAAGCCGAAATTCTACGCGGAAGTAGCTTAGCGATTGGTTTGCTTTTTCAAATGATCGATACTTACTTTACCAACTTGCGAAAGAGTTATCAGCGTAATGAGGAACTGGAATAAACCATAGAAACTCAGTCCACACATGATGCCACCTATAATGCGATAACGTAGCGATGGTGTGGCAGGCCAAACGGATTGTTGCGAACCCGAAAAGACGAGAATCAGGATACTTCCAAGTAAGACCATCCAATGAACTACCGCAGTCCACGAAAAAACAAATAGTAAGTCCGAATATGAATCGTGCTTCTTCATTGTATCTTGCTCATTATAATGCTTTGAAAGCATTAGTAAAAATTCCTGATTTGGCAAAGTGAGTAAAAGGCTATAACCTGCCAAGCAAAAGCCTTGAGCAATTGCCGCATAAGTCAGTAATGCCATGCCAACGTCAAGCACTTTTGTAGTATCCGGTAGAAACTTCTCTCCCCACAGTCCGAACACTATTCCGATGCCAACAGAAAACACAAAACTAGAGTTTAGGAATATCCGATCAGCGCGCGACCACGCCTCATCCTTAATAAATCTTCCAAATACCCTTATCATTGTCTCAGACCCGTTGTTATTATCCGTGAGTTTATATACTCCCCAATTTGCTTCGTCACGTCCTTATCATCAACGTGACCACTCTCGTCTCTTCTAACCCGTACCTTTTGGTGTTCGATGTAATGTGAAAGCGAGAGCGTAGTCTCTTCACGTTCGCCCTCGCGCTCTCCTGTGATGGTTGCACTCTTGAAAATAGATAACACTTCACTCTTAGTTAGGCTTTTGATGAACTTTAATAAGCCCTGCTTTTTCGATAGCGAACCGCCCCTTTCAGCAACCATAGATACTTCAATATCATGAGCATCTGACTCTTTAGCCGCTTTCGTTAATTCATTATACGTCGCATTCCAATCAAAGTTTGGACGCGACACTTTCACACTGGCAACACGGATGCGGTCAAATCTATCAATCTGTTTCGCAAAATCTTCTGTCACTACTGGATTTAATTCTATGGTTATATCTCTATAAGCTGACGCACTTTGAGCCAAACCTTGTAAAGTAAGCGCAATATCATAAGCCTTCGCGCCTCTATGGTTATACTCAATAACCGCTTCACGGGTTGAAAGATTGATAATAGCGTGCGTTCTCGTTGCCATGATTTCGCTCGTTTGTAGCCTCTCCACACGCTCTGTCGCGCTTACCGTGTTATACACCAGAGGATGCAGACCCCTTTCCCCTTCATACGCAACTAGCGTCGCAAATACACCCTTTACTTGTAGTGTAGGTATGGCAATGATCTTTCCATCGGCCTCGTGTATCCGATTTTCTTTCCTGATGCGGGATAGAAGTTGAAAGAGTGTTTCGTAGTTGATGCGATCTTTCGTTGCTGTATGGGCATGAAGAGCAAAAACTTCAAGTCTCCGAGTGGTGTAGCCTCGCGCCATTCTGGGTTCGCCTTTTTGAGAGGGTAAGAAAGCGGGGCGATATTATAGGCAACAGATGATTTGGTCAATATTTTCACTTCTCTCTCTGTTTCACCTATGGCACAATCGTTCGCCTATTGTACGCCTTCCTTTATCTGAAGGCAAGCGTGCTGGAATCGTTGGGCAGACTTCGTTTCTGTTGGGCAAAAACCTTCCGTTAGGCAAAGCCAGATGGTTCTAAATTTTTGCGACACAAGAATCGAAGGAGAAGATGGAACGCAGAGAAGAACACGAAGGCGCGAGCGGCCAGCGTGAAAGCCCGCCCTTTCAGGCGTCGTCACACTATAATCACACTGTGGCAATCGGTGCGAGAGCTAAAGATTGACATGGCTATCCCTGCACGATCAGCTTCGAGGCGGGCAGCATCGCGGGTAAACCTTTGTGCTGCCAGCAGCGTCCCGTGCCGCGCACGCGCCGCGAACAGGGCGTGCCTTTCTGCGTGCGCGCGCCGCAGATGGAAACTATTTCGTTCGGGTCTGTCATACGTTCGCCCGCCGCGCCATCTCCCGCTTTGGCGAAGTTGGAGTTGGAATTCGATGTGGCAATTGTCTTCGGCTCAGATTCAACGGACAGCGCAGCCTCTTTCGATACGGCAGCAGGCGTGGACGCTTCTCTGGCTTCCTTCATCGTGCTGCGGTTATTGTTTCGCTCGACGATGAGTGGCGGCGGCGATGACTTGGAGAAATTTCGCGCGAGGCGTCCGGCGGCGAGACCCGTGCCGAAGATGATGGCGGCGGCGATGACGGGCGCGACGATTCTTTCCTTACGAAAGCGTGGCGCGCATGTCTGGCAAAAACGCCTGCTTGTCCAGATGCGCCACTTGTCGCGCACGATTTGTTCGCCACATGCCGCGCAAAAATTCGGTTTGTACATGGTGAGAAAACTCCCGCGCCGCGAGGCAGCGCATTAACTATAGCAAGGCGGTTTATGAGAAACGTTTGCTTTCTAAAAACGTCGGCGTCGAGCAAGCTTTGAGATACGCCGTAGAAGAACCAGTGCGCGCATTATAGGCCAAAGATAAGCCGCGCGAAAGCTATCTCTTTCATGTTGCGCGGGCGGGATAAGTTGCACGTGCGACACAATCATGCTATAGTCCCTTCACTCCCGTAATTTGAAAACGCTGTTCTCCGCCCGCGCTTTTGCTTTCACACAAACAGAGTGTCATAGCCGACGGCGGGCGGTGATGACGCCTGATGCGTTTAAAACTTTATTGTAATCGCTTCGCGCATTTCAAAGACGCGCTTGTGTGTTCGGTGAATTGCGTTTACCGCACGCGCTGTCGTGATTTCGCGCTCTACTACGACGAGCATCGCACGGATGTCGATGCGCTGGTCGCAAACTATTTCGCGGAGCGCAACGACTCTTCCAAGAAGAGCGCTTCGCCCGTGAAGGCGCGCGCGAGTTTGCCGCCGCCTATCGCGGCAGACATGCGCACGCTTATTCGATTGGAGGTCAAAAGAGAAATGGCAGAACCCGCTTATATCTGGATTAGCAAAGACGATCAAGCCGAACTGCTTGAATTAGACGAAGTCATCAAGCGCGCCGAACGCGGCGCAAAGGCCAAACACATCTTCAAAGTCGCGCAGGAAATGGAACTACGTTTTCAACTCGTGCCGCGCAAACGCATCGACAAGGTCAAGCGCATCGCCCACGCCGAAGCCGAACGCGAACAAGGCCGCGCCGTCGCTCGTCGCACGCGCAATCTGCGCTCCGTCGAAGCGCCCGCGCCGATTTCTTCCGTTGCGCCGATTGACTCGGTTGCGCCGCAAACTGCCGCGCCAGCCACGCGTCGGACACGCACACGAATCGTCAAAGCCGTCGGCGACTAAATCAATCAACGGCATTGTCTTGTCACAAGAAAGCTTGTTCACTGCCTGCGTCGCCACACGATTTACTTACATTCGGCGTCGCAGTTCCCACCGCAACGCAGGCAGTGAACAAGCGGGCACGCGCTTCCTTCTGCCCTTGCGCGATACTGCTCCTGCGCCGCTTCCCGCACGTTGAATCCGCTCTATGAGCAACCCGCCATCCGTCGAATGCGTCCGATGAAACGCGCTTGCGCCCGTGCGTAAAATTTCGGCTCATTGTAAAATACCGGGAGTTTTTCAGTTGTGCATTGCGCACGAGTTTTCCCGCTATTGATTGTCAAAATGAACAGCTTTCGATTTTCTGCCACATACGCCTTTCGGAAAACACTTTGCCTGCAATTCGCTTCCCTCGCGCTGTTGCTATTGTTATGCCCGTTCGCAATGCAAGTTTACGCGCAGGATCAAGACGAACCGATTCGCATCGAATCGAATCTGGTGCAACTCAACGTCGGCGTCGCAGACCGTCAGGGAAGCCCTGTGACGAATCTTTTGCGCGGTGATTTCGCCGTCTATGAAGACAATGTGCGCCAGCAGATCGTCAATTTCGAGCCTGTCCAAAAGCCTTTCAGCCTCGTGCTGCTGCTCGATGTTTCAGGCTCGACCCTGACCTTTCGCACGCAACTCAAACAATCTGCGCTGCGCTTTATCGAATCCCTTGGCGCTGATGACCGCATCGCGGTGATCGCCTTCAACGATAAGACGAAGATGCTCACAACATTCACCGCCGACCGCAAAAAAATCGCTTACGCCATACAGATCGCCGACGGGCATGGCGAAACGCAGTTCTATAAAGCGCTCGACTTTGCGCTCGACAAACTCGCCGGAGAAAAACAGCGCCGTAAGGCCATCGTCGTCCTGACCGATGGCATCGACTCTACTCTGCGCCGCACAGACCGCGAACTCGCCGCGCGCGCGCAAACAAACGAACAGGCCGTCGCTTCCATCAAGCCCGATGCTAATCCGACGATGAACGCCGTGCTCAAGGCTGCTGATCGCCAGAACGTCACCATTTATCCGCTCGCGCTGCCGTCCGGCGATGTCAAACGCATTCCGCTGCCCGATCCGACGCAAATAGCGATTTACACATCGGCGCACGCGCGCCTGCAAACACTCGCCGACCGCACGGGCGGGCGTCTCAACGAAATCAACCGGCTCGACCAACTATCACGCATCTACGCCGAAGTCGCCGCCGAGCTACGCACGCTCTACACCATCGCCTATCAGCCGCCCGCCTCGCGTCCCCGCGACGGAAGTTTCCGCCGCATCCGCATCGAAGTCGCGCGTCCCGAACTAATCGCACGCACGCGCCCCGGTTACTTCGCGCGTTGAGAGAAATCAGCGGTTCACTTACAGGGCGAACCATTGCCGGAGCGAAGCCTTGTCGCGCTTGACACTCCGGTGGCTCGTCCGTATATTTCTAGTTTCGCGTTGCCTCAGAATATGCACCCGTAGCTCAGTTGGATAGAGTGCTTGACTACGAATCAAGAAGTCGCAAGTTCGAATCTTGCCGGGTGCATCATTTCCCTTATATCCATAAACTGAATTCAGCGCATACGACGCTCTAGCGACTTAAGATTATGAAACGTATCCTCGCAATCACGGTGTTCGTCGTCTTATTGACGGCGCAGTTCGCTTTTCCTGTTAATGCCGCCGCCGGTTCGTTGAACTACACGGCGCTCGGCGATTCGCTCGCGTATGGCATTCTGGATTTGAGTCGCGGCGGTTACGTGCCGCGCTACGCCAGCTACGTTCAAGCTGATACGGGATCAACCGTTCTCCTGAATAATCTAGGGCAAAACGGTTGGACGAGCACTCAACTGCTGAACGCCCTGCGGACAAACACGATTTTTCGCAATTCGCTTGCCAATTCGCAGGTCATCACGTTCGACATCGGCGGCAATGATTTTCTGCGCATCAGGGATAGCTACCAGAGCGGCACGTGCGGCGGCGCGGATAATCAAGATTGCATCAGAAGCACCGTCGCGACCTTCAAAGCGAATTGGAGCGCCATCATCGCGGAAATACTCGCATTGCGCAGCACCAGCAACACTGTAATTCGCACGATGGACATTTACAATCCCTTCGTCAAACAGTTTCCGGCGCTTAAGTTTTACCTAGAGGACGCTAACAACTACATCGCCGCCACTTCAGCCGCCAACAACATTCCCTGCGCGAAAGTTTATCGAGCCTTCAACGGCGCAAACGGCGACGAAGACGCGGGCGACAAAGGATACATCTCGCCTTATGATCCAAAGGGAGTACATCCGGGCGAACTCGGCCATCAGGTAATCGCAGACCTCTTCCGCAATCTAGGCTACGCCACCGGACAAACGGCATCGAGCGCGCCCGTGCTGCTCACAGAAGAAAACACGAACCGCTTGGCGGCAGTTGATTCCGTCACACTCATGCGCGATCCTTTGCCGGTTTTCACCACGCGCAATTTCAGCGCCGACGGCCACACACGCATTACGCTTTTCGCCGCCAACCTCGCGCTTCTTCCCGGCGAGAACGCTTCCACCGCCGTCACAGCGCAAGCCGAAGACTCCGCGCACAGAATATACGCGCTCACAGTCGAACACGCCGGGACAGTTCCGAACATTGATTCGCTCACACAGATAACCGTTAAATTACCGGACGAACTCGCAGGCGGCGGAGACGTATCTGTGAGCATCAGCCTGCACGGAACAACAAGCAACAAAGCACTGTTGAGCATCAAACAATCGGCAAGCAATTAACCGAACGCCGGAAACAAGCCGTGCCGAGCGAACGGCATTCGACCCGAATTTTAGAAAAGAAATTAGGAAAGAAAATGAGAGCGAAGCTGTCGAGGCATCGCTCTCGAATGCTTGTTAGATGCGGTGTGATTTGAAATCTGCTATTTCGATTTGTTCGTTACTACACAGGCTGCATGACCGAGAACTTCATCACCTACCTTTAACATTGATGGTGTAGGTTTCCATCCAGAAGATAATCGCCTCTTAAGAATTTCATCTGCGCTCGGTAAGTGATTCCATACGGCAACTGCCGTCAAGCCGCCAAGTCAGGTTGTATCATATACAAGAATCAAATTATCTCTATACGGGACAATAACATCGTGGGTAAATTCATCTTGCACAATTACGTTAGCGACAACTGAAGGAATGAATACGCCTTTCGGTTGAGCCAAAGCCCATTTCATTACATCATTAAGATTATGCTGCCCGGATAACTCGCTTTCAATTTGAGCAATCTGTTCGGGCGATAAGTCGGCGTAATTTATAACTCGCATACGCTTCTCATTTTACGCAAGCCTTGCGACTCCAGCGAACATCGAACGCGTTTCATAACCCTACAACTGTTCGTTGATAATTTTCATTACCGCGCCGAGCAGCGCGCCGTTTGTCGAGATAGCGTTGCCGCCGTGAATCGTTCGCGCGCCGCGCCAATCCGTAAACGTGCCGCCCGCTTCTTCGATAATCGGCAAGAGCGCCGCGCAGTCCCACACGTTCATCACAGGGTCTAACATTACGTCTGCGCGTCCCGTTGCGACGAGCGCGTGACCGTAGGCATCGCCCCACGTGCGGCGCGCTTTCACGCGCTCTTGTAATTCGTCTGCCGCCGCGCCGAAGCCGTGTGCCGCGCACGTTCCGAAATCCGTCGCTAACAGCAACGCTTCATCGAGCGTCGCGGTTGAGGAAACGCGCGCACGCTCGCCGTTCCAGAAACAACCCGTTCCGCGCGCCGCGTAAACGATCTCGCCGAGCGCCGGAAGATTGATGACGCCGAGCACAGGCTCATCATCAATTTCCAAACCGATCAAAACTGCGTAAAGCGGCACGCCGTGAACAAACGAATACGTGCCGTCAATCGGATCGATTATCCACCGCCGGTTTGACGTACCTTCGCGCGCCGCTTCTTCTTCGCCGAGAATCGCGTCGTGCGGAAATCGCTCCGTGATGCGCGCGCGCAAATAGCTTTCGGCTTCGGCGTCCGCCGCCGTGACAAACGAACCGTCGGCCTTGACGTTTGTCGTCGCCGCAGTCAGACGATGAAAGTAATGCAAGGTAATGTCGCCCGCGCCGCGCGCGATTTCAACGGCGAAATCAAGGAGCGATGAGAGGCTGGCAATTTTAATTTCGTTTTCGTTCATCACTCTTTATACTCTTTGCCTCGCCGTGCGAGTTCCTCGCCTATGCTCTCGAGCTTTACGCCTCGTTCGACCATCAACACCATCAAGTGATAAAGAAGATCGGACGTTTCGCTTGCGAACGCCGCCGCGTCTTCGTTCTTCGCCGCGATGATCGTTTCCGCAGATTCTTCGCCGATTTTCTTCAGAATTTTGTCCAGACCTTCGTCGAAAAGATACGTCGTGTATGAGCCTTCCGGCCTCAATTGTTTGCGGCTTTCGATCACCACGTAAAGCTTATCGAGGATCGCGCCCAAATCAGTTGGGTCGCTTTCAACTTCGCTTTTATCGGGGCTAATATTCTCCGCCCACGCTCCCCCTGCTTCATTGTTGAAGCACGACGCCGCGCCTGTATGACAGGCAGGCCCCGCCGGGTCAACCAGCACGATGAGCGCATCCTTATCGCAATCGACCAGAATATCCAAAACGCGCTGCGTGTTGCCGGAAGTCGCGCCCTTGTGCCACAACCTCGCACGCGAGCGCGACCAGAACCATGTTTCCCGCTTGTTGAGCGTGCGCGCCAGACTCTCCACATTCATGTAAGCGAGCGTCAGCACTTCACGCGTCTTTGCATCCTGCACAATCGCCGGGACAAGCCCGCGCTCGTCAAATTTTACGTCTTCAACTTTAATCATCGCATCAAGACTCCTCGCCCGCGCAAATAATCTTTAACTTCGCCGATCTTCAAGTGTCCGAAATGAAAAAGCGTGGCGGCAAGCACAGCGCTCGCTCCGCCCGCCGTCAACGCTTCATAAAAATGTTCGAGCTTGCCCGCGCCGCCCGATGCGATCACAGGAATCCGCACCGCAGAGGACACCGCGCGCGTCAATTCAATGTCGTAGCCGTCGCCTGTTCCGTCCGCATCCATACTCGTCAACAGTATTTCGCCCGCGCCGAGCCTCTCCGCGCGCACAGCCCACTCAATTGCATTCCATCCGACATTCTCACGCCCGCCATGCGTCCATACCTCCCAGCCGTCTTCAGGCCGCGACGCATTCCTACGTCTGGCGTCAATCGCCACAACCATACACTGGCTGCCGAAGACTGCCGCGCCGTCAGTGATTAATTCGGGACGCTTCACCGCCGCCGTGTTTAGCGAAACCTTATCCGCGCCCGCGCGCAATACCGCACGCACGTCCTCCACCGTACTGATGCCACCGCCGACCGTCAACGGAATAAAAACTTCGTCGGCTACGCTGCGTACAAGCTGCGCGACGATGGCGCGTTTGTCCGACGACGCGGTGATGTCCAGAAACGTCAACTCGTCCGCGCCTTCCAAGTCATACCGCCTGCCCTGCTCGACAGGATCGCCCGCGTCCACCAGCGACACGAATCGCAAGCCCTTGACCACGCGCCCGCGATCAACATCAAGACATGGAATGATACGTTTCGCCAGCATCGAAGTTATCAAGGAGTTCGATAAACGATTTTCGTCGCCTTAACGATTGAATCAGCCAATTTCTGTGCATCTTGCTCTGTCAATTCCTTTGCGGCAAATGCTCTGACATTCTCCATAGCTTTCAGCAAATCTCCCCAACCATCCGTCAATGAATTACTCAGAGGCCACCCTTGCAAGATGAATCTCAAAGCATTAATACAACGCCTTTCGCACCATGCGTCAACCAACTCGCCGACTTGCTTGATAACTTGTTCGCCAAGCGTTTGGGTGTCTGCCGAAAGCATGGGCATAAGAACTTTTCAACCTTGATTCAAATTTCAGCTTCAGCGAAATTTCTGAGAAGCTGCAAGCCTGCCGTCTGACTTTTTTCGGGATGAAATTGCACACCGCAAATGTTTCCGCGCGCGACGATTGAACTGTAAGCCACGCCGTATTCGGTTTCGCCGATGACATCTTGAGCGTCCGCCGCATCGCAATAGTAAGAGTGGACAAAGTAAAAGAAAGTTTTGTCTTCGATATTGGCGAGCAATGGATGCGCGCTCGTTTTTCGCACTTGATTCCAGCCCATCTGCGGCACTAAAAGTTCGTTCGTGAAGCGACGGACGCGACCGCGCAATAATCCTAACCCGTCGCTTTGCCCGAACTCTTTCGATTCCTCGAACAGCATTTGCATTCCCACGCAAACACCCAAAAGCGGCGTGCCCTCGGCGACGCGCTCGCGCACGAGTTCATCGAAGCCGCGTTCCTTGAGTGCGCTCATGCACGCCGCGAATGCGCCGACGCCGGGCAGCACTAATCGTTCGGCTGCGCGCAATACGCGTTCATCGTCGCTTACCACCGCCTCGCAATTCATCGCCGCGAAAGCCTTCTCGACCGAACGCAGATTGCCAACGCCGTAGTCAATAATCGCCACATGCGGAGCGTCACTAGCGGTCACGAAATTTACAATGCTCCTTTTGTGCTTAGAACGCCTTCGACGCGTGGATCACGCGCGCAAGCTTCACGCAGGGCGCGCGCCGTCGCCTTGAATGTTGCTTCGAGAATGTGATGTGTGTTGCGCCCGCGCAAAGAATCTATGTGCAGATTGCAGCGCAAATTTTCCGCCAGCGAGCGCCAGAAATGTTCCGCCAATTCGACAGAGAAGTTCCCGACCGTATGCCGCGCTGTTTCCACTTCGTAAACGAGAAAAAATCGCCCTGACAGATCGACGCACGCGCGACATAACGCTTCGTCCATCGGCACATACGCCGCGCCGTAACGTGCGATGCCCGCCTTGTCGCCGAGAGCTTTTGCGAACGCCTGTCCGAGCGTGATGCCGACATCTTCCACCGAATGATGATCGTCTATATGCAGATCGCCGCGACACGTAATCTCAAGATCGAACAAACCGTGCCGCGTGAAAAGTTCGAGCATGTGATCGAGAAACGCGACGCCCGTATTTATCTGCGCCCGCCCGCTTCCATCGAGACTGAGCGCGACGCGGACTTCCGTTTCCTTTGTTTTGCGTTCGACTTCAGCCGCGCGCGTTTGAGTTTGTAATTGAGTGCTCATTTCAGTTCCCCGCTTATTTCTCGCAACGCCGCGAGCAGCTTGTTGTTTTCTTCCGGCGTGCCGACGCTCACGCGCAGGCAATCACCCAGCATCGGGTAACTGCTCACGTCGCGCACAAGTATGTCGCGCCGCAAAAGTTCTTTGAAGACACGTCGCGGCTCTACATTTGAGAAACGCAACAGCATAAAGTTTGCCTGCGATGGCACGACTGTTAGTCCTTCGATGTTTCCGAGTTCCTCCAAAAGCCTTTCGCGTTCGTTGATGATTTTTTTGACGAGCGGCAAGAGTGTTTCGTCATACATTTCGACGGCGGTTTCGGCGATGGTCTGCGAGACGGCGTTGAGATTATAAGGCAGCACGGCTTTGCCGATCTCGCGCGCGAGTTCCGGCGCGGCCAAAAGATAGCCGACGCGCAGCGCCGCCATCGCCATCGCCTTCGAGAACGTGCGAAACACGACAAGATTTTTGTGCGCTTCAAGCAAAGGCACAACGGTGTGTCCCGCAAATTCAAAATAAGCTTCGTCCACTGCAACAATCCCGTTCGTCGCTTCAAGTAAACGCTTTAACTCATCATCGCTCATCGCACAACCTGTCGGATTATTCGGCGAGCAAATGATCGTCACGTCCGGCTCATCGCGCTTGATCGCTTTAAGCAACGCGTCCGTGTCATAAGTTAACGCAGACGTGAGCGGCACGCTTATTACTTCGCCGCCGAGCACCGTTGCGACTTGCCTGTAAAGCGCAAACGTCGGTTCCGAAATCAGCACGCGCCGTCCTTCGCCGATTGTCACCATCAACAGCGCCTGAATCAATTCATTCGAGCCGTTTCCCGCAATCACACCGTCCGGCGTCCAATTGGCAAAGCGGGCGAGTTTTTCGTGCAAGCTCTGCGGAATGAAATCCGGGTAACGCGACCACTCGCGCGCACGCAAGCGCCGCAAACTTTCTTCCTTGAGCGCCTGCGGAGCATCCCAGGGGTTCTCATTCTGATTAATCTTCACCACCGCGCGATCCGGCGAGAGCGTGTACGCGCGAAGCTCACGCACGGGCGATTTGATGGTGTCGAGAAAATTTTTCATCTGAATCAATGCAACGCCGAACTCAGTCGCGCCAGTGAAAAGCATTCAAGTTGATATGCAAAGACGAATGATGACAGCCGCGTTGTCGGGCGGCGGACGGCAAGGACTCGTTGTGCTGCATGTTAATAGGGAATATGCCAACGTTCGCCATAAACACCTGTAAATTCTACGAAGCTGCTATCAATGACCAATTTGGAATCCGGCATAATCTGTCTGGGGTTTAAGTTAGTCGGAGCAGGAATAGCTTTTGGTACATATAGCATCAGCTCATAGTTATAAACATCTTCATCTTCGCTAAAGGTAACTTCTTTCTTCTTTAGTGAAACCAAATATTCTTTTCCATGATCCTGATGATAGCAATAGATATCGCCGCTTAAAGATTTGAATATGGAATAATCCAATTCATATAGAGGCTTGCCATTGACGTAAACATTGTGGAAATTTACCGGCAGCCAAATATGATTACTTGCCCACCAATAACTAAGAATCGAAACAATCAACAGAACCAGAGCTAATTTCTCGGAGATTGTAAGTCGAATCTTTCCAAGAAAATTTCGCATGGCTTTCTCCTCTAACCAAATTGTAACAGCACAACTATTCTTCTGCTTCGATGCGAATCAATGCGGAGCGTGCGTGCGCGTCGAGACCTTCGGCGTGCGCGAGGGCGGCGATCATTTGCGCAGTCTCTCGCATCTCTTCGCGCGAGTAACGCAGAATGCTTGTGCGGCGCACGAAGTCACTTACGCCGAGCGCGGAAGAGAAACGCGCGGCGCTGCCCGTCGGCAACACATGATTCGGCCCAGCGAAATAATCACCGACGGCTTCAGGCGTGTGCGCGCCGAAAAAGATCGCTCCGGCATGTTTGATATTCGCCGCCACCGCGTCGTCATCGCGCGTAATGATTTCCAGATGCTCCGGCGCTAGCTCGTTCACAAACTCGCACGCTTCACGCATGTCATCAACGACGATAATTGCGCCGTGTTGCCGGAGTGAACGCTCGATGATCCGGCGGCGCGGAAGGCTCTCGGTTTGCTTCGCAACTTCTACGGCGACTCCGCGCGCGAGTTCATCGCTTGTCGTAATCAGCACGGCGGAAGCGTCTTCGTCGTGTTCTGCCTGCGCAAGCAAATCCGCCGCGACGAACGCGGCACGCGCCGTTTCATCGGCGATGATGATGACTTCGCTCGGCCCCGCAATCGAATCTATGCCAACTGCGCCGAAGACTAACTTCTTGGCCGCCGCGACATACTTGTTGCCCGGCCCCGTGATCTTATCGACGCGCGGAATCGTTTCCGTTCCGTAGGCGAGCGCGGCAATGGCCTGCGCGCCGCCGACCTGATAAATCTCCGTTACATTGAGTTCGAGCAACGCGGCGGCGACTGCCGGAGTTTCCGCGAGCGTGCGCGGCGGTGTCGTGACAACGAGACGCGGAACGCCTGCGACCTGCGCGGGCACGACGTTCATAATCACGGACGAAGGATAACTCGCCGTGCCGCCCGGCACATACAAGCCTGCGCGCTCAATCGGCGTGATGCGTTGCCCGAGACGCACGCCGCGATGATTGCTCGTCTCCCAAGACTCCGTGCGTTCGTGTTCGTGAAACGCGCGCACTCTTTTAATCGCCTCGCGCAAGGCTTCGAGCACACGTGCATCAACGCGTTCGGCGGAGCGTCGCAAGGATTCTTCCGTCACGCGTAATTCTTCCGGCTGAAGTGAAACGCCGTCAAAGCGTCGCGTGTATTCGATGAGCGCCCCATCGCCGCGCTCGCGCACGTCTTCGATGATTTTCGTCACGTCCGCGAGCAATCCGATTTCAAACGCGACGTTACGACTACTGATACGCCGCAACTTTTCACGGCGACGCTCGATCTCTGAACTGTGAATAATTTCGATCACGCTGCTGTCTCTCCATTGACCGCTTCATTAAGTGCATTGACGAGTCCGGCAACGGCTACGGCCTTTAATTGATAACTCGCGCGATTAACAACAAGGCGTCCCGTCGATGTGGCAATTTCTTCGATCACTTTCAAACCATTCTCGGCAAGCGTGCGCCCCGTCTCGACTACATCAACGATGCAATCGCTCAAGCCGAGCACGGCGGCGAGTTCTACCGAACCCGACAGTTCGATAATTTCGACGGGGACGCCGCGCGCTCCGAAATGCGCTGCCGCCACGCGCGGATATTTTGTCGCAACGCGCAACGCGCCGAAATTGTTCGTCAATTTATCCTCACTCGCCGCCAGAGCAATACGACAGAATCCAATGTTCAGATCGAGCGGCTGTAGCAAATCGGCTTCGGATTCAAGCAGCACGTCGCGCCCGACGACGCCGCAATCTGCGATGCCGTGCTCAACATAAACGGGCACGTCCGCAGGCTTGACGAACACGAAACGATAACGCCCGCTCTCGTCTTCAATCGCCAAGCGCCGCGAACGCAGCGCCTCTTCGTTCACCAACACGCCCGCGCGCCGCAGTAAACGAAACGCGTCATCCTGCATACGCCCTTTGGCAATTGCGATGGTCAGTTGGTCAGGCATCATAAAAATTGTAGTCAGGAGTCAGAAGTCAGGAGACAGAATAAGAATAACAAGAACGCGTGCGGATGCAAATAACGTTGTCGCGTTGCTGCGTGTGATGTTTCGCGGCGAAGCGTCGCTTGTATCATTCCTCATTCTGACTTCTGATTCCTGACTCCTGACTTCTGTTTTCTGTCTCCTGCTGCGCATTGTTACCGGTGCGACGCGAGAGCGCATCCGTGAGGCCGTCGAGTTCCAGCACAAAGCCTGTCGCGGGTTCGCGGCGTCCGAAATTTTCCGTTAGATTGTCGTAACGCCCGCCGCGCCCGACACGCGCGCCCGCGCCCGACACATAAATCTTAAAAATCAATCCCGTGTAGTAATCAAGGCCGGACACGTCGCCCAGATCAACCTCGAATGCCTTTGTTTGATCGAGCGATTCGAGGACGCACCATAATTCTTCGAGCCTATCGAGGGCGGCTACCGAACGTTTGTTGGTGATGATGCGGCGCGCTTCGTCTAACACCGATTGCTTGCCGGAGAGCCTCGTCAGTCGCGCAAAGCGTTCGGCTTCATCGGGCGCATAGGGCGTGAGAAAACTTGCGAGTCCGGCGGCGTCTTTCAAGTCAATCAATTGCCGCATCGTTTCGCGCACCGCATCATCCAGCGCGAGATTTTCCGCGATGCCGTTGAATATTTCGACGCTGCTCAAGGTAATACAGTAATGCTCTCCGAGATTCAGTTTCTCTAAAACTTCGGCGGCGATGAGCAGCATTTCCAGATCGGCTTCAAGGGAACTTGCGCCGATTAGTTCGCAGCCGAGTTGCGTTGATTCGCGGCGCGCTTCGGCGTGCGAGCGCGTGGTCTGGCGAAACACGCTTGCGGCATAACACAAACGCAGCGGGCGCGCGCGGTCTGCGAAGAGCGTTGCGGCACAGCGCGCGACGGATGAAGTCACGTCCGGGCGAAGCGCCAGCAAAAGGCCGTCCGTGTCCGTGAAGCGAAAGGCGCGGCTGGCTTCACGCGCGCCCATCCCGCGCTCAAACAAGGCGTAGTAATCAACGGCAGGCGTAGAGATTTCTTCATACGACCAGCCATCGAAAACAGCCATCGCCGCGTCTTCGATACGGCGACGCAAACGCGCTTCGTGGCCGAAGTGATACCTCACGCCGTTCGGAATTTTAGAAAGCGGTTCGATCATAAAGCGTCCGGCAAGGAAATTAGCCACAGAGACACAGAGTCACGGAGACAAGAAAAGGGTAACAAAGGTTTTTTCCGGCGCTTCGTTCACTTCGCGTTTCCTTTTTCATGTTTCTCTTTTCCGCTTGCCTGCTCTGTGTCTCTGTGTCTCTGTGGCAATATTTTTCTTTATCGCACTTTGTGCGCTTGCGCGAAAAAGAAAACGCGCCGCCGTGATGTTCTCAAACGGCAGCGCATGACTTGTGATTCCTTCGAGTGCGGAACGAGCGATTTCTGTTCGCTGCCCGCGCTAGCTTGCTTCGTACTCACAAGGCGCGCTGCTGTTGTCATGGCGATGATGCGTGCCAAGATGAAAGCGTGAATGGCAAAGATGCGCCGCGCCGAATGTGCTGTGAATTGCGATTTTCATTTCTCGTAAAATGTTTGCCTGAAAGAATTTTTATACTCGACCACTTTGCTCTTTGTCAAACTTGCGAGCGGCGCATCAGCGGAGTTTCGCGTGCTTTTCTTCGCTGAACAGCGGCGAAATCTGCAGAGTGTTTTCCGTAGATGATTGCGCGTTTGTTTTCGTGTAGACTTGATCGAAACACGATGATTGTTGTAAGACATAACGCACCAAAAATTATTTAGAATTTGAAGGGCGGCGTTCGGCGGCAACGCATAAGCTGCGCGTGAAAGGCAGACGCGCGATCAATCAGTATTTTCGTCGGCGCAACACTGTTCAGAATATTGGCTTATCGGATATTGGATTAACAAGTTATGAAAACCAAACTTTCACTTTCCCAGCCGACGCGCGCCGAACAAGAGACGGAGACCGAAGCGGCGCGCCTCAATTCACAAATCGAAGCGGCGCTCGCCGCCGTCGCCATGCGTTCAGACAAAGACCCGACGGATTTGGAAGGATGCGCGGCGCGGCTCGAACGCGCGGCGCGTGATCTGGCAGTCGCCCTGCGCGAACTCGCGCACGAGCGCCGCCAGACAGCGAAAGAAGAAAACAAGGAAAACCGGACGGGAAGAAATTCGTAAATTCGGTGACTGTCATCGCCGCTCTGCCATTGCTGTTATCCAAAGTGTTATCCAACGGGCGGCGTAAATTTATTTTGCAAAGGAACTCATGATGCAGGAAAAGGGTCACAAGCGCACAGACTACGGGTTGGAAAACTACGGGATTACGAACGCTCGCACGATCTACTGGAATTTAACGGCACCTGAATTATACGAAGAAATCGCGCGCCGCAATGAAGCGATTATTTCCGATCACGGCGCGCTCGTCGTGGATACGGGCGAGCACACGGGACGCGCCGCGAAGGACAAGGCCATTGTGCGCGAGCCTTCGAGCGAAGATAAAGTCTGGTGGGGCGAAGTCAATAAGGAGTTCACGCGCGAAAAATTCGATGCCCTGCGCGAACGCATGATGGCGCACACCGAAGACCGCGACCTCTTCGTACAGGACACCTTCGCCGGAGCCGACGAGAAATACACTTTGCCCGTCCGCGTCATCAACGAACTCGCATGGCACTCGCTGTTTGCCCGCACGATGCTGATTAACCGAACCGACGGCGGCACGACGCACAAACCTGAATTTACGATCATCAACATTCCTTCGTTTCAGTCCGACCCGGCGCGCGACGGCACGCGTTCGCAGACTTTTATCTTGATTGATTTCGATCAAAGATTAGTCTTGATCGGCGGCACGTCTTACGCGGGCGAAACCAAAAAGAGCGTCTTCACGATTCTCAATTACCTGCTGCCGCAAAAAGATGTGATGAGTATGCACTGCTCCGCGAACGTCGGAGACAAAGAGGATGTGGCAATCTTTTTCGGTCTCTCCGGCACAGGCAAAACCACGCTGTCGGCAGACCCCGAACGCCGTCTGATAGGCGATGACGAGCACGGATGGTCGCAGAGCGGCGTCTTCAATTACGAAGGCGGCTGCTACGCCAAAGTCATCAAGCTTTCGCTCGAAGCAGAGCCGGACATTTACCGCACGACGCGCATGTTCGGCACAGTTTTAGAAAACGTCGTCTGCAATCCTGAGACACGCGTGCTCAATTTAGACGACGCCTCGAAAACAGAAAACACACGCGCCGCTTATCCGCTCGAAAGCATTCCGAACATCGTCCCGGAAGGCTACGCAGGTCACCCGCAAAACATCATCATGCTGACGGCTGACGCGTTCGGCGTGCTGCCGCCGATTGCGCGCCTCACGCCCGAACAAGCGATGTATCATTTCTTATCCGGCTACACGGCGAAGGTTGCGGGCACGGAGCGCGGCGTCAAAGAACCCGAAGCGACTTTTTCGACGTGCTTCGGCGCGCCCTTTATGGTGCTGCATCCGGGCGTTTACGCAGACTTGCTCGGCAAGCGCATCGCCGAGCACAAAGCCAACTGCTGGCTCGTCAACACGGGCTGGAGCGGCGGCGCATACGGCACAGGCCAGCGCATGAAACTCGCGCACACGCGCGCGATGATCCGCGCCATCCTAAACGGCAGCCTCGCGCAGATCGAAACCAAGCCTGATCCCGTCTTCGGCGTCAACGTTCCCGTTTCCTGCCCCGAAGTTCCGGCGGAAATTCTCACACCGCGCAATACTTGGACAGACAAAAACGCCTACGACGAAAAAGCGCGCGACCTCGCACGGCGCTTCAACGAGAACTTCAAAAAGTATTCGGACGGAGTCTCCGAAGCAGTCCGCGCCGTCGCGCCCGTCGCCGATTAGAAAACGCTTGACGCATTAACTTGCATCTGGATTTAAGAGGGCGGCACACTCCGGTGTCGCCCTTTTTGTTTTGCAACCTCATACATCTCTCGCCGACTTCAGTTTTCACTTCATCAACCTTTTGCTTTGCAATCACAGGGAAGCACAGTTTGCGCATCAGCTTCACGCAAGGCAGCATCAGCAACATCCTTGTCGTTTGTTTAGAAGCGATAGCTGAAGCCGATGCTTGCCTGAAAATTGTTCGTTGTGTTTGTGGTTGACGGCGCGGGAAAAAGAAGGCCGCCGCCGCTCTGTTTCAAGCGAATAATCGTGTCGCCCACATCTACGCGAATGATGGCGCGCTTTGTCGGATAAAATTCCGCCACGCCGCCTGCATCGAACGCGAAGTTGTTGTGGTTCGGGCGGCAGACGGTAAAGTTTTGCCCGGCGCTGCAATCGAGCGATGAAGTAATTTCGCCGATGAACATTACGCCGGGTCTGGCTTTGGCGAAAAGGCCGAAGCGCTCGAAATGCTTGCCTGCTTTGACGCCGACGAAGGCTTGAGTTTTCTGGCCGAGTTGATTGTTGCCGAAATGCGTTTCGGGAAAAAAGTTTGCTTCCGCATCGAGCGCAAAGTTTTCAGTGAAGTCGTAACCGATTCTTGCGCCGATTCCGTTGACCGTCACGTTTTCGTTTTCGAGCGAAGCGCGCGACGGAAAATTGTCGAGTCGGAGGGAAGTAAAGAGAGCGCCCACTTCAAACTTATGCTCGTCTGTTTGCGCGAGTGCGTGAGCGTTGCCGAATAAAAGCGGTAGGGCAATGGCGAGGGCGATGAAAGAAATTTTCTTCAACAATTGATGTCTCCTCTGGAACGCCTTGTGCGGCGTTCCCTGAAAATATGTTTACCGGGATCGTTCAATGGCAAGAGGTATGCCGCGTGCGAGAGCGGTGAAGGATGCGGCTTTGCTTCGAGTATCAGCCGATAAGAGCGCAACATCGCGCCGACGCTTGACATAAATTCGCGGCGGCTGATTCAACGAGTCGAATAGTTTTTTAACCGATGAGGCGATGCGCTTGTCAGCGCCGACACCATGCGATAACCGACGAAGCGATGCTGCGACAGGTGCTCGACAATCTCTTAAGCAACGCGCTCGACGGCTTTGCGGGCGAGGGCGGCGGCGGGCGCATCACCGTTTCAACGAAAGCGCATGGCACAGAACGCATCAGCATCGAAGTCGCAGACACAGGGCGCGGCATCGCGCCGGAACTACTCGCGCGCATCTTCGATCCGTTCTTCACGACCAAGGAAGCAGGGCGCGGCTCCGGCCTCGGCCTCGCCATCTGCACCACACTCGCCGAAGCACTGGGCGGCGCGCTCACCGTCGAATCGAAGCACGGCGCAGGCAGCCGCTTTCGCCTGTGGATACCACGCCGCGCGCCCGAAGCCGTATTATGAGTTGATATGCCGCTTCTCAAAAACAAAACATGAAAGTTGAATGGTAATTCACATCGAAGAAATGGGATGGCGCGCGTGAATAGCTTCATCAATGGGCGGCATATCAGCGCTCAACCAGCGACAGGGCGAGTTCGGCTCATTCATGCTCGGCGGCATCGACGGCGAAAAAAGTTTGCCGAACAAAGGGCGTTTGAAATTTGAATATGCGACGAGCCGCGGGCGCATCGCGGGCGGCGACAATGTGTTCGCCGGAAACAGCACGGGCGGCGCAAGTGATGAACACAACGGCAACGCTTTCCGCGCAGACCTCGAACAGCCGCTCGGCTTTTATGAAGCCACGCGGCGCGCCAATTATTCGCGCGCCGACGCCAACTACCTCAATCCCTTCGGCGCAACCATCGCGCCCGGCGCAGAACGCGCCGCCGTCTCCATAGACATCAAGCCGAGCGCCTCACGCACGCTTCATCTCGGCTTGCTAGACGAACGCAACCGCACTGCGAACGTCAACAACAATCGCGTCACAGCATCTCTCGGCTGGAACGAAATATGGCGCGAAAATTTCCGCACCTTCTTCAACTACGATTACCGGAAATTGAACGACGCGGCGGGCGGCAAGGAAACAACCTCGAATCTCATCACCGTCGGCGCGGAATACAAGCCGACAGATAAAATCGAACTCCCTGTCAAACGCGAGCAAAACATCGGCGGCGAAGCAGACCCGACCTACGCGGATCAAACAACCTTTTCTGCAAGCTACTGCGTTAATCAATTGACGCGCATCTTCCTCACCGAACGACTCGCCTCCGCGCCCATCGTGACGATTGCGGATGTCACCGCGACGGGATTTGCCTCGACGAATTCACGCCGCGAAACAGCCATCGGCGTCGAAACAAAAATCTGGCAGCACACGGCTTTGAATGGTCGCTATCAAATCGAAAACGGCATCAACGGCGCGGACAGTTTCGCCGTCATAGGATTGCAAAATAGTCTTCCCGTCTCGAGGCTTTGTCGCTCGATCTAGGTTACGAGCGCGGCTTTCATCTTGCGGGCGCAGGGCAAAGTTATGACAATGCGTCCGTCGGTTTTTCGTGGCAGCCGCTCGCAAACTTTCGTTCATCGGCGCGCTACGAATTGCGTAATCGCAACGGCTTCGGTCAGGCCGTCACCATCGGCGCGACATCCAACAACGATACGAGCGCGAACATACGCATCGGCGCTTTTACCGGCACGCTGATCGAACAAAATATCATCGGCGCGAAGGCCACGACTTTTGGCGATCCGGGCGCGGGCGTTCGTTCCGTCGGCGACGGCGTGCGCTTTGTCGGCACAAGCGGCGGCACAATTCGCAACAACTTGATCGGCTTTAGTCAGGGCAAAGGCATCGGCATTGAAGCCTCCACAACAGGCGTGACGATTTCCAATAACGAGATTCGCGGCAATGGCATTACCAACTCGAACCTCAATGGTGTTGAGATCGAAAACAGCAGCAGCACCATCACCGTCAGCGGCAATTTGATTGTCGGCATCGGCGTCGATTCTTACCAGAGCACGGGCAGCACCAACAGATTCCGTTTCGTGATCCCTGTGCCCGCAGGCGTCGCTTGGAGTTCGATCTTGACAGCCACGCTTGCTTCCAACATTTCCGAATTCAGCCAGAACGTGACCGTCACACTTCCGCCGAACGTCGCTCTCGCCAAGTGCGTGATGTCCGGCGCGCAGGGCGTCAATTCCATCGCCGATGCCGCGCAGAACGCGCTCTTGACCTACCGCATCACTTACACGAACACGGGCGGCACACACAGTTCCAATCTCGTCGTCGCCGATGGGATTCCCGCGAACACGGATTTCAAAATCGGCTCTGCAACCAACCCGCCCGGAACCTCTGGCCTAACCGTCGTCATCGCTTACTCGAACGACAACGGCACGACGTGGACTTACGCGCCCGTGAGCGGCGGCGGCGGCGGCGCAATCGCAGGCTATGACCGCAGCATTACAAAAGTGCGCTGGGCGTTCACCGGAAACTTGAGCCAGACCGCGCCCAACAACACCGGCAGCGTCGGCTTCACCGTTCGCATACGCTAAAACTTCAATGCTATATTGCTTGCCTGATGACACCAAAAGGCAACGATGATGCAAAGCGTTTAAGCGAGCTGACGATTGGCGACGCGAAGCGAATTCTCGTTTACGGCACGATGCTTGTGCTGGCCGTCGTGCTGTTTGTGGTGCTCATCAATAAAGTATTCGTCGCGCTTCTGCTCGGCCTGGTCGCGGGCGCTTATCTGCTGCCCGTGCAGAATTGGTTCGAGGCGCGGCTTCGTGCGCGTGCCGGAAGCGCGCTTGTCACGATTGCGCTGATCGTCGTCCCGCTCGCCGCTATCGTTGGCTACGCGTGGTACGAAATGTCCGGCTACTCGAACGTCGTCAATGAAAAGCGCGCCGAAATAATTAATTCGATCAGTTCATCGCTGGCGCAGTATCTGCCCGTCAGCCGCGAAGGAACGCGCACGGGCTTGCGCGTCGCCTTTACCGAAGCGCTCACGCGTTCGGCGGAAGCGATTCGAGATTTGCGTCAAAGCTCTGCGCTTCTGATCGCCTCGCTCGCCATCTTTTTCTTCACGGTCTTTTACGTTCTCACGCAACGCATACGCATCAGCGCATACATAAAGTTGCGCGTGCCGGGCGAGTATTTACCCGTTTACGAAAAGCTTGTGGAGAACATCGGCGGAGCTTTGCGCGGCGTCGTGCGCGCTGTCTTCATAGATCAAACGCTGAAGGGCTTTGCGATCATACTGCTCAACGTCATCTTCGGCGTCCCGCTCGCGGTGGTGCTCGGCATCATCACTTTCTTCGTCGGCTTTTTCCCGCTGCTCGGCGAATGGGCTGTCTACATTCCCGTGAGCATTTATCTACTCGTCTTTCGCAACGATCCCGTCAGCGCTGGAATCTATCTCGGCGTCGGCTTGTTAATGACGCTCGCTTCGACGTTCGTCATTCGCCCGCGCCTCGCCGCCGGACGCACACGGCAATTCAATTTCTACTGGATGCTCGTCGCGCTCCTCGCGGGCGTCTACACCTTCGGCATCGGCGGCATCATCTTAGGCCCCGCCATCTTGGGCTTCGTCAAAGCCGTCCTCGACACACTGCTCGGCGACGTGCGCTACGAAACATCGCTTCTCAAATCCGAAGGCGAGCAACAACGCGAACAAAAAGCCATCGAACAAGCGCACGAAGAACAACAAGCCGCGAGCGCCACAGATCGGGAAATAATCTTGAACGCAGAGTGATACATGCTTGTTTGGCTGCTGCGCGCGTCGTTGACTTAAGCAGGAACTAATTATTGAGGAAAATTAGTGCATGGAGATTCAAGCAGAGCAACTCGCGTATTGGTATCTACGATTGAATGGATTCTTAACAATTCCAAATTTTATCGTGCATCCTGACCAAGGTACGAACCAAGGCACTGACGTTGATATTTTAGGTGTACGGTTCCCCTATCGTGCAGAATTACATCCACGCCCAATGACTGACGACAGGATTTTCGCGCGCTTTGCAAACTTATACGGCGAGAAGTCTTTTGTCGCTCTTGCCGAAGTTAAAGCTGGCCTCTGCACACTCAATGGAGCTTGGACAAACCCAGACAAACAGAATATGCACCGAGTACTCCGTGCGCTTGGTGTCGTTCCAATGCATGAAGTAGAAATGGTCGCTACAGCAATATATAAATTAGGCTGTTATTCCAATCAGCTTTATCACATATCTATGGTTTGCGTCGGACAAGAAGAAAATCCTTATATAAACGAGAATTACCCTCAAGTTCCTCAAATCCCTTGGGATCAAGTGTTAAGGTTCATTTACAGACGCTTCCGAGATTTTCGCAACCAAAAAGTCGCGCATGGGCAATGGGATCAACAAGGGCGTGATTTATGAGATTGTGCAGAGCGTAATAGAAGAGACGTTGAAGGTTTCGTCCGTGAAGTGTGTGTTAGAGGATGAAAACGAAGCATCCCTAACAGCTGCCGAATAAGGCGTTGCACAAGACCGCATACAACTCCACTCTTTCTCCACTTCCGGCGGCGGGTAAACTTTGTCGCTGGTGCTTAACCCGGCGGCCAACTTAGCGTGCGTCCGCCGATGACGTGTAGGTGCAGATGAAAAACTGATTGGCCTGCGCCTGCGCCCGTGTTGATGACTGTGCGATAGCCCGCCTCTGAAAGTTTCTCGCTTTTTGCAACTCGCGCCGCCGCGAGCAGCAACCCACCGAGCGCGGCTTCATTTGTTTGTCCGGCTTCACTCAAGGATGCGATGTGCTGGCGCGGAATAACGAGCACATGCACGGGCGCTTGCGGATTGACATCACGAAAGGCAAGGCACTGGTCGTCCTCGTAAACAATGTCGGCGGGAATTTCACCTGCGATGATGCGGCAGAATAGACAATCGTGAGCGGCCATAAAGGTTTCCCATGTTCAATGCGAGTGAGTGAGCAGGCGCGCTGCGGAACGGTTCACGCAAGTTCTGTGGCAATGCCCGTTTGTTGAAACTGGTCGAGCGACGCGGTGGTGACGGAATCTCTGATGCGTTCGATGTCTGCGCCGACGGCGCGCAGTTTCGATTCGATTTTTTCGTAGCCGCGATCAATGTGGTAAACACGTTCGATGACGGTTTCGCCCTGTGCCGCGAGTCCTGCAAGAACGAGCGAGGCGGAAGCGCGCAAGTCCGACGCCTGCACGCGCGCGCCTGTTAATTGAGTCGTGCCTGTGACGATGGCCGTGTGGCCTTCGATCCCGATGCTCGCACCCATGCGCTGCATTTCGGAGGCGTGCATAAAGCGGTTCTCGAAAATGGTTTCGGTAATCACAGAGCGTCCTTCGGCCTGCGTCATAAGCGCCATGTACTGTGCCTGCATGTCTGTCGGAAAAAGCGGGTACGGTTCGGTCACAATGTCCTGCCCGCGAAGCCCATTCGCGCAGCAAGAGACGCGTAAGGTGCTTTGATTCATTTCTTCGATTTCAACTCCGACTTCGCGCAAGGTTGAAATGACAACGGCGGAATGTTCCGGGCGGCAATCCTTGATTTCGAGTTCGCCGCGTGTAATTGCCGCCGCGACGATAAACGTGCCGGTCTCGATGCGGTCTGGAATAATCGTGTGCTCTGCGCCGCCTAAAGCTTCGACGCCGTCTATGCGAATAACGGGCGTGCCTGCGCCGCGCACGCGCGCTCCCATCTTGTTCAAGAGTTCCGCGAGGTCTGTGATTTCCGGTTCGCACGCAGCGTTGTGTAGAACGGTCTTGCCTGCTGCAAGTGTCGCCGCCATCATTAAATTTTCCGTGCCTGTGACCGTTACTTTATCGAAATGAATTTCGCCGCCGCGAAGCCGTCCGCCCTTCGGCGCACGCGCGACGACATCGCCCGCTTCGAGCCGCACTTCCGCGCCGAGATGCTCGAAGCCTTTGAGGTGCAGATCAATCGGGCGCGTGCCGATAGCGCAGCCGCCCGGCAAAGAAACCTTCGCTTTGCCAAAGCGCGCGAGCAGCGGCCCCAGCGCGAGGACGGAAGCGCGCATGGTTTTGACGAGTTCGTAGGGCGCTTCAAAAAGCTCGACGTGCGAAGCGGAAATCTTGTGCGTGCGCAGTTCCGGCGTCAGCACGGTCGAGCCTAAGTCTTCCAGAAGTCGGCGCTGTGTGATGATGTCGCGCACATAAGGGATGTTGTGGAGCGTGACGTTTTCCGGCGTCAGCAAGGCGGCGGCCATGCAGGGCAACGCGGAATTTTTCGCGCCGCTGATTGAAACACGCCCGCTTAAAGCGCGCCCGCCTGTGATTCTAAATTTATCCATAAGGTACGCGCTCCTTGCCGTGCGCCGCTATCGTTAAAGTTTCACTTAATCAGAAAACCAGAAAAGCTTTGCGAGCGCTGTTTCGATTAGAAAGCAACGCACACGCGTCGTTTGCCTGTGCGCGAATCTGAAGTGTGCGGGAAAGCAAATGACTAAAGCCGGTAATGTTTTGGAGCGAAGTTCGCGCGCGATTCTAACATGTTCGGATTCAAAGCAAAAAGTCGTAAGACAAGACGGCGAGCAACGCTTTGTCAGGCGGCTTTTCTTTACCTTTTCCGTAACTCGACGATGCGCGGGATGCTTTGCAAATCCTTGTGAATCCCCTGTAGTTCCCACGCTTGCCGGTCAATCAATTTTTCGACGGCGTGGTGCTGATCGTAGCCAATCTCGAAAAGCAGAGAAGCGTTTGCGCTTAGAAAGCGGGGCGACTCTGCGAGCAATTGTTTGATGATGCGCAAGCCGTCCGCGCCGGGCGTGAGTGCCGCGCGCGGCTCATAATCGCGGACTTCGCGCTGCAGCGTCGGCAGTTCGCTTTCATTAATATAAGGCGGATTCGAGACGATCAAATCAAACGGCGCGCGTGTTTCATCGAGCGCCGCGAAAGCGTTTGAAGCGATGAGCGAAAGCCTATCGCGCACGTTGTGTCGCGCGGCGTTTCGCGCGGCGACATTGAGCGCGGGCGTTGATATATCCAGCGCGACGACGCGTAGATTCTGTTTTTCGTGAAGCAACGAAATACTGATGCAGCCCGAACCCGTCCCGACATCGCAGGCGAGCGGCTGCGAGTGGTTTGTTTCCTTCAAAAGTTCGAGCGCTCTTTCGACAAGGAGTTCGGTTTCCGGGCGCGGGATCAGCACATCGGAAGTTACTTCAAAATCGAGATTGAAAAATTCCTGACGGCCTGTGATGTATTGCTGCGGTTCGCCCGCCGCTCGCCGTTCGACGTAAGCCTTCAAACGCGCCACATCCGAGTGGGCGAGCGCGGCATCGGCGTGCGTCAGCAAATATGTGCGGTCGCGCGCGACGACATGCGCGAGCAGGGAGGCAGCTTCACGGCGCGCTTCCTCGACGCCTGCCGTGCGTAAAATCTGCGCGGCTTCGAGTATGGCCTGCGCGACGGTGAATTTTTGTTCGCTGTTCAAGAAAATTCTACAAGGATTATGCGATTTGAGTTCTTGACTAAAACGCATCCCGTCCTGTGAAAAGCAATGTCCAAAGGCGGGCTATTCTACAACTTATACGTCGAGCACAAAATGAAAACGCCGCGTCATAAAGCACGGCGTTTTCATTGTGATAGTAACGCTTCTGCGCGTTTCGTGCAGCGGCTTGTTTGATAGACTCTTACCAGCAGCCAAGATAATAAAGGCGGCGTCGCTAACGCGCCGCACGCCAGCTTCGCGGACGGGGTATTGACCCCGCCCTTGACCAAAGGGAACATCGTTCCCTCTGGACTCCCTTAGTTTCTATTCGGCGACCCCGCAGCAAGCTGGCGGGGTATTAAAGAATCAACTTCGCCGGTTTCATACCACGTCTCGCCGCCGTCCCACGATTCGTACCAGACCAAGTAGTATGGAGTGCAATAGCCACCACCGTAGGAACCGCCGCCACTGCCACCACCGCCACCACTACTCACAGGTGTTCCAAGCGTTTGATTGGCTGTCGCAACGTCGCATGGGCCGGGATCAACTCTCCCAGACGTAGTGTCATTGTAATCGCCGCTGGAACCAGTCATAACGGAGACTCCGTTGCAGCAAGTGTCACAATCAGTAATTCCCATTGTGTGCCCTATCTCGTGCGCCATTGCTTGGGTCATGGCCGTAAGATCGGTAACACGCGGGTCTATGTTTGTCACCGCACGATCAAGGCGGCTGCCGTCAGAAGTCTGGAACTGAAAAGTCTCACCTTGAGCATTGCCGATGCTCGGCGTCTGGTAATTGACTTGATATGTGTTTGAGCCTGAGATCGGCGTAGAGTTGGAAGTAAAGGAGAACGTCACGCCGGTCGTGTTGTTGGAACTATGCTGCCAGTTGTTGAACGCCGCCATAATAGCGTTCTTCTGGTCTTGGCTAAAGTAAGAGTTGATGTTGACCGTCACCGGAGTTATTTGCCTGCCATGAGACACCTTGTGAACTCGGTGGCGGACAGGTATCACAAGTCTGTGCGTGGACGTGGCTCGTTAGCTGTCCGGCAATCACGATCAATAAGCACGCGCAGAGCGCGTTGAGTAGGTGTAGCGATAGGGATAAAGTGTAAGGTTTCTTCATCGTCTTTATCTCCTATTTGAGTGCTGCCTGTGGAGTTTGCGCGATGGCATTACGCACATCGCTTAGGAAGGCTGTTTCATCCGCGCCGTCATAAACGCTGAAACGCAGTTTCTTCCCAGCACCGTCGAGCGGAACAACATGGCCGCCGCGTAATTCGTAACCTGTGACGATGGTGTAGTCCTGCCCGTCAGGATTACGCTGAAGGAAGAATACGTACTGTCTTTTGACATGAGGAAAACCTTGTCCATTGTATCTAAATGCTTTCACACGCCCGTTCGGAAATTTGATTGCACCGCCCAAACGCTCTGCGACGACTGCATTGGCGAGCGGGTTAGACGCATCGTTTTTGAGGACTTCATTGATGCGGACGGTGTATTCTGAATAGAGGCCGGTGTTATCGTCTGACAGAAACGCCTGTGCGTCTTTAACTTCACCGATTACGACGGCATCACTCTTATCGGCAGGCAGAGCCGAAAGTCCCGTCCACCAATGAGCGGTTGACATGACCGGCAGATTCTCGCCGTTCGGATCAATAGCCATCGGCAGCTTCTTTTTGTACCGTTCGCTCTTGGCTTTTCTCTTCGGGTTGGTGGATTTTGGCGCGTTATAGTCCGCAACCGGCAGTTGCTCGACTTCAACATCCTGTTGTCCAAGCTGCTGCTGCGAGCGCAACTCTACAACTCTGGACTTCTTTTGGTTGTTTTGAGCCTGACTGTGCAGGGTCGCAGCGGCGGCGACTGTCGCGGCGAGCACAGCGAGAGTTAGAAGTATGGATTTCTTGTGCTTTCGCATTGGTGTACCTCTCTCGAAGTGTTGAGTGTGGATTGACCGGTAGGGCAATGTGAATTGCTCTCCGGCGTATGGTGAACGGAATTGTTAATCAGTTCTTGCGAAGAGACAATGAAAACGCCGTGCTCCGTGACGCGGCGTTTTCATTGTGATAGTAACGCTTTTGCACGTTTCGTACATCGGCGTGTTTGGCAGACTCTTACCAGCAGCCAACGTAGTCAACTTGGCCGCTTTCTTCCCACGTAACGCCGCCGTCCCACGATACGTACCAGACGCGCCAGTATGTGGTGCAATAGCGGGCGTTACTATAATAGCCGCTATTCACGACACCAATGCTGCCACTACCGTCGCCGGAATTGTCGGCGATGTACGGTTGTTGTTCGGCTCTCGCTTTGTTTTCGTCGCAATCGGTGGGGGTTGATGGCCCGGGAAGACCGGGTTGCGTGCCACTGTTGCCATTTACCAATTGTTGCCCGGTGTAGGTTTCCCGCATAATGGTATTCACGCCCTGACACTCATCGGGGAAAACATCGTCTAGCCCGATTATATGACCGAATTCATGTGCGAACAGATAGTCTCTGCCTTCGGGACTGAAACTGTTGTAATCATCTGAAATGGTCAAAGTGCGACGATTGGGATCGTCCTTGTCGTGTCTCACTTGACCAATTGCATCTCTAATGGCTTGGCTGCTGCTAGCCGAGATGCTGATGTTCCCTGCTTGTCCCGGTGGAGCCTCTGAAATCTGCACGCCCGATTTATCTGCCCAAGCATGGGCAGCAGCGCGTGCGCGAGATTTGAAATCATCAACAGCTTGCTGCGAATCGAGTACACTGCGCAAGGCGTCGTCGCTGGCGAAGGAATAGGCGAGCGGGCCGTCAAGTTTTTCGGGGCCATCGTGTCCGGCAGCAAGCTTAGGGCAGTTTCGATAGTTGAGGGCGTTGCATGGGGGAGGCAGGACATCCGTCTGTGTCTGTCCGTAGGTTAAGAATTAAGTGCCGAGCAAAAGCACACATGCGGCGGCAATACAGAGCAAAGAATTTGATTTAGCGAGATTGTAAGGTATGGCTATTCTCCTTGTTCGTGTGGTTGGATTTGAGGCTTATGGAATGTGAGCGGCGGAAGCTACTGACCTTTCAGGACTTCGCTAATGAACGTCTCCAAATCCTTACCTTCATGCTTTAGCTTGAGTTGCTTCTCAGAGCCGAGCGGCTTGATCTTGGAGTTGTTTTGCACAAGGAAGGCTCCCGATGATCCGGCCATGAGGTGATATGCGTTGAAAGGCGGACTCCATCTCAAGAAAAGCACATAATCGTTGCCTGCCTTCAATAACTCGCTGCCTTTTAACTTTGCCGATACACGATGACCGTTGACGGTGACAGTGCCGCCCGCGCGTACAAACGTCAGAGGCGATGCTGGCGGCAGCACTGGCGGGTCGTTTGGTCTGAGATATGTGGTAGAGGTGGTGTCTTTCAACACACGCTGAACATCCACTGTGTAGTAGGTGTCGATGTAATTACCGCTTTCGCTGAGAGACGTTTTCTCATCGGTGATGTGTCCGAGCACGATGGCCGTCGAATATCGGGCGAGCGATGCTACGTCGCTATATTCGTTGTCCATATCCAAGTTCGGCACGGAGACTTCAATGTCGCGTTCCTCTCCGATTTCACGCAACGTTTTTAGCTTTGGCGGATGAACGTCATCTTGTTTATTCGGATGCAGCTCGCGCTCTGTCTTTATCACGCTCATCTTCTTTTGTTGTCTGATGGTGGCTGCCGTGACCAGCATGACAGCCAAACCGCAAATCAGAGTTCCGGCTAGAAGCCACATTTTTTTTAGAGGTTTTCATGGTATTTCCTTCCTTTCGTGTGTGGGACGATGATGCCGATGTTATTCGGCGTGAAAATCGTTTCGAGCCTTAAACAGTCTCCCGTCACTCTGGCACACTTCTATATTGAAAGCCCAAAAGAGCTTTTCGATATAAACTTGTGGCAACGCGACGAGGCTGCATTGTAACTTTCCTATAGCGGTTTTCATTTGAGTGTAACCTCATAACCGCAATGCCGAAACCAATTCACACAATCGCTTGCCGTGATTGTTTCGAGCGCCGCGGCGATTGCCTTTTCCAATTCGGCTTGGGTTCGCGC
>JAABUM010001706.1_pt1 | contig 31679 bp, 33 predicted proteins | sample 5559161 | NCBI WGS metagenome assembly JAABUM01 (sample SAMN10711868, study PRJNA513369) | rock metagenome | isolation source: Antarctica rocks | place: Antarctica: Victoria Land, Siegfried Peak nord
AGGATGTTGCCCTGCGTCCGGCGGTCCTCCGGCAGCAGGACGACACCTGCACGCATGGCTTTCCGCGGGCTGCCCGGCGGTACCTGCCGACCGCGCACACTGACCACGCCATCGCGAGCTCGGTCGATGCCAAAGATCACGCGCGCGAGCTCGGTGCGGCCGGCACCGACGAGCCCCGCCAGGCCGAGAACCTCCCCCTCGTGCGCGGTGAGACTGACGTCGCGCAGCAGGGGCGTCTCGAGGTGGTCCACTTTGAGCAGCTCAGGCCCGATCTTTCGCAGCTGACGGCTGCGGCGGCGATCCGCTGCGTCGCCACCGTGGCCTGCCTGGCCGGTGATAGCGGACACCATCCAGTCCCGGTCCACCGCTGCGGTCTGTCCATGTGACACCACGCGGCCGTCCCGCATGACCACTACTCGATCTGTGACCTGTTGGATCTCGTCGAGCCGGTGAGATACGTAGACCATGCCGACACCCTTGCCGCGGAGGTCGGTCATGACAGTGAACAAATGCCTGATCTCGTCGTCGGTCATGGATGCTGTCGGCTCGTCGAGAACGACGAGACGCGCGTCCTGGGACAGACCGCGGGCAAGCATCACCAGCCGCTGGTGTGCGAGTGACAGGGGAGCGACCAGCTCCGCCGGGTCGATCGGCGCCTGCAGCCGGTCGAGGATCTCCCTGGCGCGGGCTCGCAGTCGGGGGCCGCTGACCGTGCGCATCGACGTCTTGGGGAAGCCGTGCCCGAGACTGATGTTCTCAGCGACGGTCATGCCGGGAACCAGTGCCAGCTCCTGGTGAACGAACGCCAGTCCGTGGGCGGAGGCCGTTGCGGGACTGTCGAGCCGCACGGGCCGACCGGCACAGACCGTTTCTCCTGCGTCTGGGTGCACCAATCCCGCCATGACCTTGATCAGAGTGCTCTTGCCGGCCCCGTTCTTACCGACCAGCCCGACGACTTCCCCCTCGAGGAAGTCGAGCGACACGTCGTGCAGCGCACGGACTCCCGGGTAGGTCTTGGAGACGTGGGACAGAGCAATGAACGGCGGGGCGTCCAGCGTTGTCACCGTGTCTTCCTTTCCAGCCGGCTCAGCAGGACAGCGAGAATGAGGATGACTCCTTGGACGACGTTGATGAACGACGTCGAGAGTTGCAACAGCTGCAGGCCGGTTTGGATAACGTTAAGGAACAGGGCGGCCACCAGGGTCCCGGCGACGTTGAACTCACCGGGACGAAAGGCCGCCGAACCCAGGAAAGCAGCTGCGTAAGCCGGCAGCAGGTAGGGGATGCCGGCCTGCGGAGATGATGACCCAGCCTGCGCGGTGACCAAGATGCCGGCGACGGAGGCGGCGAGTGCCACGATGACGAACCCGAGCAGGCGCAGCCGCCGAACTCCGATGCCAGCGAATCGTGCTGCGTCGGGGTTGCCCCCGATGGCGTAGAGAAAGCGTCCGGTCTCGGTACGCTCGAGGAAGATCCAGGCAACGACGGCGACGACCAGAGCAATCCAGACTTGGGCGTTGATCCCCCAGAAGGGGGTGGATTGTCCGAGCTTCAGGTACCCCGGAGCGACCCCCTCATAAATCGTCTTCTGGTTGGTGAAGGCGAATTCGGCTCCGACGAGAATGGTGCCCATAGCGAGTGTGATGACGAACGAGGACGCCCCCAGATAGGCGGTGAGGAACCCGTTCGTCAGGCCGACCAGTACTGCCAGCCCTAACGCGACAAGAATGGCAGCCGGCCACCCGAACCCGTGCAATGACATCAGCGCGACTGCGGCGGCCCCGCCAAGTCCGAGCATCGCCCCGATGGACAGGTCGAAGTCCCGCATCACAAGGGGAACGGTAAGACCGATGGCGAGGATCGCGGGTGGCGCTGTCTGGAGCAGCAGCGAGCGCATGTTGTCGAGCGTGAAGAACGTATCTGGCCGGGCTAGTCCGAAGCCGATCACTGCGAAGACGAGCGCGGCCAAGACGCCGGTTCGGGACGCTACTGCGACCGCGCCCCGCCATCGGGCCGGCCGGACGTCCTGCCTCGCCGGCGATGCCGGCGGTTCTGCTTCAGGCCCCTCCTCGTCCGCGCCGCCGTCTGCCGCTGTCGCGGTCCCGCGGCTACCTCCGCGAGGTCCTGCACTGTTCATGGAAGCCTTTCTTCTTAAGACAGTCACCCAGCCGGGGCGGGGCCGGCGGGGCAACCTGCGAGCCAGCTCATCCAGCGGCGTTGAACTCCGTCTTCCACTTGGCCTTGAAGAATGTCGTGAAGTCAACGGGCGGAGTAACCAGCTGCCCCTCGCTCGGCGCATTGTCCTTGGTTACCAGTGTCGGCCGCCAGAAATCGAGGCCCTTTCCGTAGTCCGGCCTGACATCCTTCGCGAAGGGCGTCTTGCGTGCGAAGAATTCCGCCATCTGATCCATAGCGACCCAGCTCGACCATTCGAGCGAGTCCTCGATCGCTGCGTCAACCTTGCCGGCGCGAATCAGCTGGATCGTCGGAAGGTTGGCGTAGAAGGTGACGAGCAGTGGACGCTGCGGGAACTTCTTCCCTGGCGACTTGGCCTGCACCGCTTGAGCCGCCCCGATCACCGCGGTCTCGAACGTGATCCACATGCCCTTGGCGTTGGGGTGCGCGTTGAGCTGCGCTGCCATCTGCGCCTGGGTCCCAGCCACGAGGTTGGTCCCGTCCGCGTCCTGCTGCGAATCGATGGAGATGTTGGCGGCCTTCGCGGCCGTCTTCAAAGCATCGACCCGCTGTATGCCCCAGCTCGTCGGGAAGCCCTGCACGATGACTCCGCCGCTCTTGCCCTTCAGCTGCGAAGTCACGTAGTTGGCGAGCACCTCGCCCATCTGCCCGTCCGGTGGAACGTAGCCGGCCGAGTACGACGCCGCGTTGTCGACGGTGCCGCCTGAGTACAGGGTGGGGATGCCTGCCGCCTTCGCCCTCGCAAGGGAAGTAGCGATGATCGACGGGGGCACGCCATCATCGAGCAAGGCGTCGATCTTCTGGTTGAGCAGCGTGTTGCCGCAAGCGGCAAGCTTCGTCGGATCCCCCGCCCCATCGCAGGGGATGACCTTCCAACCGAGGACGGCGGCGGCAGCCACGGCGGCCTCGTAGACACGCTGGTCGGCGGGAGCTGCGGCAACATAACGCAAGTAGCCGATGGTCTTCGGCGGTACCTTGACCGGCGCGCCAGCCTTTCCCGCGGCCGCCTTCGCCAAGGCCGTCAGCTCGTTTGCATCAACCGTCGGCCCTGCTGACGTCGGTGCCCCAGCGGAGGACGCGGACTGGCCCCCGGACGAGGCCGCTCCCTGCGGCGAGGACTTCGACGTACTGCTGCCGCATGCTGCGGCCGCGACCGCAAGTGCGGCCACCACTCCGACGAGCGGTCTGCTAGCTGCGTTCATGGTCGACGATTCCCTTCGAACGCGTGACCGACCATCGGCCCCGCCCGAGCGGCGGGTCGTCCCGCCGCTTGCGCTCTACGGCGGGCCGACCGAGGAGTCGGCAGGCCGCTAGCGACAAGTCACCCGGTGGGCGCCGACTCGCTTCCATGCGCATGATTCGGAACATTAGCAACGAGACGAAGGCCACACAAGCATCTGCATGCCGCACTGGCGCCGATCGGTGCGGGGCATGCGGCTACGAGTACCCCGCGCAAAGCAGCCTCTTGTCGCTGACTGTGCGTAGCAGACCCACAGCGGGGCACTTCCGCCCGGCCGAGCCCCCTGCTTGCCGGGCGATAGCGTGCCGCTCGTGTCGGCCGCGTCCTCCGCGTCGCCAGCCGGCGCCGTAGCACCTTGACCGACCACCTATCGCCACCCTCGTCGAGCCTCCCTCGGCGCACCGCGAGGAGGTCCGACCGTTCTCGCCCATCAGGTCGGCGACCAGCCCCCACGCTGCCGGGAAAGCCCCAGATCCGGAGAGCGTCGCCCATCCGTTGGGCGGCGTCGCGTGCCAGCTCGGGCACCGCGGGGGTGTAGGTCCCGAGCGTCAAGGTGATCTGGGAGTGTCCAAGCAGTTCCATCACGATGCGGACGGGGACCTCTTGGGTCAACAGGAGCGTTGCTGCGGTGTGCCGCGCGTCGTGCAGCCGAGCGGCTGGAACTCCGGCTGAGTGGAGCAGTTCCTTCCAGTGGCGGTGGTCGGATCGCGGGTCGATCGGTTTGCCGATGACCGTGGCGGACACCAGTCCGCTGTCAAAGCCACGGGATCCTGTCCCGAGCCCTCAAGGTTGCTTGCAGCGTGGGATGCCGCGTGGTCCCCCTGCCTGCGCAGCAAGGTCACCACCATCGGCGGCGGTCACGCCTGGCGGCGCCCGGACCTGATCGACCGGGACGTAACCGCCCAGGCGCCGGGTGAGCGCCTCGTCGGCGACATCACCTATCTGCGCACCGGGGTGGGCTCGCTGTACATGGCGACGGTGATCGACCAGTCGGCGCTCACGTATTCCCTAGTTGGAGGCTGGTTCGTTCACGTAATTCCCTAGCCGGGCGTTCACGTAGTTCCCTACCGGGTGGCTGTCCACGACGGCGCTGGGGGGTGGGGCCGTGGCATCGCGGTGCGGCTCCAGCAGTGTGGCGTCAGTACCCACGGCGTCCCCCTGGCTAGTGATAGCTGTTTGCGGCTAATAGTTGTATTGGCGAGGTCCGACAGTTTGGGCGTGGCGAGTTGACTCAGCCCTCGAGGCACCGCTGCTGCCGAATGGTGTGAACGACGTCGAGGGGATGCGCGCGGCGCCAGGCCTCCAGCCGCTGCAGGTCCTCGTCGGGTGCGGTGCCGGCCCGCTCGTGGTGCCAACGCAGGGCGTCTTCGGCGTACCAGACGTTGGCGATGGGGCGCGCCAGGCGGATCGCGGTCATGGCCTCGATCGGGTCCCAGCCTTGGTGTAGCAGGACCGCGAAACCCAGGGACGGGCCGCGGTTGATGCCCATGTGGCAGTGCGTCAGGACGACGGCGTCAGGCCCCGCTGCGTCGATCCACTCGACGGCCTCGTCGAACCAGGAGTTCGGGACGCGCTGGCCGGCGTCGTCCATCCCGTGGTGCAGGTGGTGCACGTGCGGCAGGTGCTGGCCCAGCAGCTCGGCGTCGTCCCACTCGATGCGGCAGTCGACGACGTGCGTGATGCCCAGGGCCTCGAGCTCCTGCAGCTGATCGGCACAACGCCTGGGGTCGTGGCTGGCCAGGTCGCCGCCGATCGCCAGCTGCGGGGTGACGAAGTGCGGGTTGGCGTGCGTCGCTGACGGGAGGGTCGGCATCGTTCCCTGGCTCCTCGGTGCAAGTCGTTGTCTGCTACCAGAACAACTATGCAAGGGGCACATGGTGCCGCGAGACTTCGTACCCTGCGTCCAGCAGCGTCGCCACCAGTTCGGTTCTCACGGCGTGCGCTGCTGAGCGCGTCGTTCTTCGGCGATGCTCGGCTAGGCACAGCCCCAGCGACATGAGGCTGATCGCTACTGAGGAGGACTCGTGACCGGAGTTCCTGCAACCGTCGTCATCGTCGGCTCGTCGGTGGGGGGCGTGCGCACTGCTCAGGCGCTGCGCGGCGAGGGTTTCGAGGGCCGGGTCGTGCTGCTCGGAGAAGAGGCTCGGCTGCCCTACGACAAGCCACCGTTGTCCAAGCAGTTCCTTGCCGGCAGCTGGGACGCCGACCGGGTCGCCCTACTGACCGAGGCGGCCGCGGACGCCGCTCGCATCGAGCTGAAACTGGGGGTGGCTGCTCAGCGGTTGGACGTCGCGCACCGGCAGGTGGTGCTCGCCGACGGGGAGCGACTGGACTACGACGCCGTCGTGATCGCCACCGGCGCGGCCGCCCGCCCGTCGCCGTGGGCGGCCCGCTCGGGAGTGCATGTCCTGCGCACGATGGGTGACAGCGAGTCGCTGCAGGCTGATCTGCAGCGCGATGGCCACGTGGTGGTGGTCGGCGGGGGGTTCATCGGCGCGGAGGTGGCCGCCACGGCTCGGTTCCTGGGCCGCGAGGTCACCGTGGTCGATCCGTTGCCGTCGCCGATCGGCCGCGTGGTGGGCGCGGAGGTGGGCGCCCATTTCGCCGAGCTGCATCCCCGGCATGGCGTCGTCACCCGGTTCGGGACGGGTGTGGAGTCGGTCGAGGGCGAGGCAGGTGCCCTGCGCATCCAGCTGACGGACGGGACCGAGCTCACGGCGTCCACCGTCGTCGTGGGCATCGGGGCGACGCCCAACGACGGCTGGCTCGCCGACTCCGGCCTGCTGGTCGAGAACGGCGTCGTATGCGACGAGTTCTGCCGCGCCGTCGACGCCCCGATGGTGCACGCGGTCGGCGACGTCGCCCGCTGGTTCCATCCCGACCGCGGCGAGCACACCCGCGTGGAGCACTGGACCAACGCCGTCGACCAGGCGACCTGCGTGGCGCACAACATCGCCCATCCCGACGACCTGCGCAGCTACCGGCCGATCGAGTACGTGTGGAGCGACCAGTACGAATGGAAGATTCAGATCGCGGGCCGCCCCTCAGTAGGGGCCGAGCACCAGCTCATCGGTGACCCGGCCGCCGACAAGCCCCGGTTCGCGGTGCTCTATCGCGGGGGAGCCGAGCGGCTCGGCGCCGCGGTGACCGTCAACTGGCCGAAAGCCCTTGTGACCTGTCGACGGCTGCTCGCCGCCGGGGGAACCTTCTCCGACGCTGCTGCTCACGTCGATGCACTGGCAGCTGCCCCTGCCCGGACGTCACCGGCCCCGTCGTGAGCGCCGTGGACGCGACGCCCTTGCGGATCGAAGGGCGACCGGGTAGCGGCTGCCTGCGAACGCATTCCCGGGATTCGTGTAGCGCCGCCGGTTGCCATAGGCGACAGATCACGAAGCGCGACCGCAAGCCCTCTGGCTGGTCGCCCCGGGTTCCGCAGTTGATGGGCAGACGATCATGTTGATTCGGGGTCTTGACGTGGAACGAGCCGCTGGGCGGGGAGCGCGCGTGTGCCTACGCCTCTGGGCGGGGTGCCTGAGGCTGTTTTAGCAGCTCAGGAGGCATTCAGGGTGGTGACGCGGGGTGCCGGGTCGACCTGGCAGGCCCGCAGAATGCCAACGGCGGCCTCGGATAGCGGGGTGGTCTGGGTGACGCCGCCGGCGCCGCCTTCGAGGTCACGGCGTGGACCCGCGCGAGCTCGAGGGCGATCCGACGCCAGGTCAGCCCGGTGCGGCGTTCGGCGACCCGGATGAGCAGCAGCGCGAGCCAGCACAGCAGTACGTGGCACGGATCCGCGGCTCGAGCCGGTGGGACACCGGCCGTACTTCCAGAGTGCTCTTGAGGTCACGGAACCCGCGCTCGGCTTGGAGCAGGTTCTTGTACCCCACCGCGACGTCCTCGGCGGTCAGGTCCGGATCGGAGGTGGACAGCAGGTACTTGCCGTCCGACCGCTCCTCCACGGCGATCTTGCTGCGGTCCAGGGTGAGCCGGCTAGACGGCAGCTGCCGCAGCCACCGACCCAGCGCGGGGTGGTCGCGCAGCGCGCACTCGGCCCTGACATGCACGTCGTCGGTCGGGGCTTTTTGCCGTCTCGCGCCGCTCGGCGTCCCGGGCCCGGGCGGTCTTGATCCGCTCGAGCTCGGCGGTCAGCCGCTGCAGGGCCTGCTCGCGGCGGAGCTTGTCGCGGTCGGCCTCGTGCGGGTTGTGGCACACGATCCAGCGCACCCCGACTCCGTCGGCGGTCGCGCTGGCCTCAAGCCGGACCACCCCTGAGCGCTGAGCCTTCCAGCAAGCGGATGACCGGCCAGATGGTGTCGTCGTCGCCGCCGAGGTCGTGGTCGAGCCAGAGCTCGATGTGGCTGTGGCGCAAGGAGGTCGGGGCGCGACCCCTTGTGCGGAGGTACGGGCCACCCGGCAGGGGCGCTTGTCGCGAAAGGAGCGGGTGTCGATGGGGACGGTCAGCATCGCCGAAGACGGTGTCCACACTGCCATCCGGCTCCCCCTAGCGCGGGGGCTGTCGCCCTCACATCGGGAGCCCTCACTTAGTGTTGCGGCGGGTCAACGCCTTCGGCTTGTCCCCCTGTGTGCGAGCTGGCTCATCTCCTCGGCCTCTGGCGACGCGTGGACCGAGATTCCCAACTCGATACGAGCCGGCCACCATCTAGCCGAGCGGGTTCCCGGACGCAACGGCCTGACGGTCGTCTGGAATACCACCTGCGGTGTCGTCCGCCATCAGCACGATCCAAGCCTGGGCCGGTTCCTCTGCCGAGGGTTCCGTTTGAGGCGGGAGCGTTAGGCGCTGCAGTCGCGTAGTTGACCAGTGTGGTGAGGCGCCGCTAGGCTTGTAGTTCCTCGACGACCGTAAGGAGAACGCTATACATGCCCACCGGGCCGGCACCCGGAGATGAGGCGTCTGGGAGTGTCGGTCTCGGCGTCTTCCGCGCCGTGCTCGGCCGCTTCGCGACCGGGGTGGTTGTGGTTGCCGCCGACCTCGCGGGAACACCGCACGGGCTGGCGGTGAACAGCTTCAGCTCGGTCTCGCTGGTCCCGCCGCTGGTCAGCTTCTGCGCTGACCTGAATTCGTCTACGTGGCCGTCGCTGCGCCGGGCAGATGGCTTCGCGGTCAGCATCCTGGGTGAGGACCAGGAAAATGTCTGCCGCACCTTCGCGACGAAGGGTATCGATCGGTTCGCGCAACTCAGCTGGTCGATAAGTCCGTCAGGGCACCCCGTGCTCGATGGGGCGTTGGCGTGGCTCGACTGCAAGTTCCACGATGTCTTGCCCGCAGGCGATCATGAACTCGTGCTGGGACGAGTGACCAGCCTCGAGGTGAGCCGTGATGCCGGCCCGCTGCTGTTCTTCGGCGGCCACTTCCACAGGATGCTTCCGGCCCGTCAAGTTGCCTCCCGCGAGCGGGCAGCCGAACGCACGGCGGACCAGGCGCTCGCGGAGCTGCACGGGCTCGACATCGCGTCGCCGTTCTTCTCCGTGCTCGCCGACCGGCTGAGCGGATCAGGCGCGGCGACGGCTGGCGTCAGTCCTGCGGCGGCGGCCCGTCCGGAAAGACCGTTGCCTTGACGTGTCGGCTTGCCGGCTGCTCCAGCTTGCGGCGCAGCGCGAAGAAGACGTCAGCCGCCCGCCTGCCTTCCCATCCATCGGGCAGCAGCTCAAGGGGCAGGCCGGGGTCGAGGTAGGGGAACTTGCGCCACTGGTTCAGGGCAACCGTGTAATCGACGAACGCGTCCTGCCCTGGCGGACGCCGGACGCTTTCCCACTTGCCCAGCATGGGTTCCGCGGTGAGCAGGAAGTCGGCGTACATCTCGCGGAGGGACTCCAGGTCCCAGCACCGACGGACAACGGCCGCTAAGTCGGTGAAGCCGCAGTGGCTGCCCTCAAAGACGGTGACGTACTCCTCGAGCCCGAGCCTGGTCACATCGGCGGTCAGCTCGGGAAGGATGCGGCGCGGAGCCATCCACAACCCGCTCGACAGGTTGCCGAAGCCGCGCCAGGCCAGCCGGCTGCGCAGCAGATGCCGCTTGTCGCGCTCGGCCTCAGGAATGGAGAACGAGACCAGCGCCCACCCCTCCCGCACGGTGGCCGGCGCGGTGTGCGCGAAGATCCGCCGGTCAGCGTCCCCCAGCAACGGCAAGGCACTGGAGGCAAGGGCATAACCGCGCACACCGCCTCTGCGTTCGGGTACGAGCAGCTCCCGCTTGGTGAGGCGAGAAAGCGCTGAGCGGACGGCCTGCTCATCAACGCCCAACTGCCCCATCAGGACGACGAGCTTCGCGACGGGGAACCACCCACCAAGCGGCCGCATGTACGCGCCGCACACATCCATGATCAACCACTTGGGCCGTGTCGAGCGGGCCTCGTCGGCCGTCTGCAGCTCGTCGACGTCCAGCGGAGGGCGCCGGTCACGGGGGGAGGCGCTCGTGGAGGGGGTACCGCTGGACCAGCGCTGTGCTACCACCTCACTGCTCTCCCCTCAAGGGTGGAGCCGGACACCGTTCATCATCCAGCACCAACCGCAGGACGGTGCGCCTGCGCTATGGGCAAGTCAACCGGCAGCGGTGCGGCAAGGACGGAGGTGTCAGCTGGCGCCGCGTCGCCGGTCGGCAGATGCCCCATGCGCGTCCGCTTCGTCTCGAGGTAAGCGGACGCAGCGGGATGCGCCGAGGCGACGAGCGACGTGCGCGTAACGGCGGACAGCCCGGCTGCGGCCAGCGCCCCCAGCTTGTCGGGGTTGTTCGTCAACAGTCGGACCTGGGCCACGCCGAGGTCCCAGAGGATCTGCGCCGCGGTGTCGTAGGTCCTTGCGTCGACCGGAAGCCCGAGCGAGACGTTGGCGTCGACGGTGTCCAGGCCGCCGTCCTGCAGGGCGTAGGCCGCGATCTTGCTGGCCAGCCCGATGCCGCGCCCCTCGTGGCCTCGGTTATAGACGATCACGCCCCGGCCCTCGCGGGCGATCGCTTCCATGGCCGCTGCGAGCTGCTTGCCGCAATCGCAGCGCTGCGACCCCAGGACGTCGCCGGTGAGGCACTCCGAATGCAGCCGGACCAGGACACCGGGATCAGGGAGCCCGTTCCCAGCGGACCGGTCCTCCGGTGACGCCACGTCTCCACAGACGAGGGCAAGGTGCTCACGACCGTCGATCTCCGACGCGTACGCGTGCACTACGAACTCCGCCTGAGTGGTGGGCAGCCAGGCCGAAGCTGTCCGCTGGACCAGCTTCTCGGTGCGCAGGCGGTACCTGATCAAGTCGGCGACGGTGATCAGCGGCAGCTTGTACCGGGAGGCTAGCCGGCGCAGTTCCGCCCCGCGGGCCATCCCGCGCTTGTCCGCTGTCACCACCTCGCAGATGACTCCGGCGGGCTGCAGGCCGGCCAGGCGAGCGAGGTCAACCGCGGCCTCGGTGTGACCGGCGCGGTTGAGGACTCCTCCGTCCCGCGCGCGCAGGGGGAAAACGTGGCCCGGGCGGGCGAGGTCCGCGGGACGAGTGGTCGCGTCGGCGAGCGCCTGAACGGTGGTGGCGCGGTCTGCGGCGGAAATGCCGGTCGTCGTGCCCGCGCGGGCGTCGACCGAGACAGTGAAGGCGGTGCCCATCGCATCGGTGTTGCTCGGCACCATCGGCGGCAGGTCCAGCGCGTCGCACCGGGCTCCGGTCAGCGCGCAGCACAGGACGCCGGAGGTGTGCCGCAACAGAAAGCTCAGCTTCTCCGGGGTGGCGAACTCCGCAGCCAGGATCAGGTCGCCCTCGTTCTCCCGACCGCGTCGTCGAGCACGACGACGAGGTCACCCCGGGCCACCGCAGCGATGGCGTCGCGCACCGCTGCGAGGTCATCGGGCTCGGTCTCGGGGGCCAGCACCCCCACGCGGGAGGGCAGGGCCGCGAGCAGGACTTCGGTGAACGGGCTCGCCGGGTCCAGTTCGGCCGCACCGCTCATCGCTGCCCGCTCCTGCTGATTGTTGACGATCGTCAACTTTACGCTAGGACCTCATCGGGGGGTCGCGGCACGCGACGCGAAGCGCGTGCGTATGACATTTGCGTGACGATCGGCGACGGACAACTTGCCAGCCAGCGTTGCTCGTGCTACTCATGGCCAACTCGAACTCGTGACGACCGTCACCCGTACGCAAGGTCGACGGTCGACGCGGGGGAGGCAGTAACTCGTCGGGCCGGAGGTTCCGGCAGGCAGCCGGTTCTCAGGAGGCAGAAAAGTGCGCAGGTCAAAGTGGTACCCCGCCACGGCGCTGGCGGCCGCATCCACCCTGGTGCTGGTGGGGTGCGGCGGCAGCAGCAGCAAGGCAACCAGCAGCAGCTCGCCCAGCGCGGCCGGTGCCGCTGCCCCGTCATCTGCCGCTCCCACCGGTCAGCAGACCGGCTGTGCCAGTGCGAAGGGCAAGACCGTGGGTTACAGCGAGCCCATTCCCGACCCCAACTTCAAGGCCATCGAGAAGATCATCTCGGCTCAGCTCGAGAAGGTCGGGGCGTCGCTCAAGCCGGTCAACGCCAACCTCGACCCGGGCAAGCAGGTCGCCGACATCCAGTCCCTGATCCAGTCCAAGGTCAGCGTCCTGATCGCCAACCCGGTTGACCCGAACTCGACCAAGCCGGCCTTCGCCCGTGCCCGCAGCGCGGGCATCCCCATCGTCGCCCAGGAGACGACGGTGGGCGAGCCGTTCCTCACCAACGTCACGGCTGATGTCGAGGCGGCCGCGACCGGAGGCGCCAAGGACCTGAAGGCCGCTGTCGGCTCGGGGCAGGTGGCTGCCGTCGACGGCCCGAGCTTCGCCGAGGTGCTCGTCCGGGAGAACACCGCCTTTGACAAGGGCGCAAAGGAGGCCGGGCTCACGGTCGTGGCCAAGCAGGCCAACCAGCAGATCACCCCGCAAGGCGCCAAGGCCATCGCCGACGCCTACAAGTCGCGATACGGCAAGAACCTCAAGGGGATCTGGACCTTCAACGACACGTCGGCCATCGGAGTCGCCTCGTCGCTGGGTGGCGACTTCAACCCCGCCATCGTCTCGATCAATGCGCAGCCCGAAGCGATCCCGCTCGTGCAGAGCGGCAAGATCCTGGCGACCTACGACATCCAGCAGGACAAGCTGGCCCAGGCCCTCGCCTTCTCCGCTCTGGCCGGCCTGTGCAAGACATCCGTACCGAGCGAGATTGTTGTGCCCGTGAAGAAGTACGACAAGAGCAACATCAGCTCGTACCGGCCGCTCGACCAGCGGGTGAACGACCCGTTCAACGTGGAGTTCGAGCAGAAGAACGGTCGCAACTACCTCAAGACCTCGAGCTGACCGGAACAGGCGTGGCCTCGGCACCGCGTGCGTCAGCGGAAGCCCCACCCTCCCCGTCGGCGGTTGCCGGCCGAGAGGGTGGTCCGCTGCTGCGGATGGCGGGCATCTCCAGGCGCTTCGGCGCGGTGCAGGCGCTGTCCGGCGTCGACCTGACCGTGGCCGCCGGCGAGGTCGTCGCGCTGGCGGGGGAGAACGGCTCCGGCAAGTCGACGCTGTCGCGCATCCTGTCGGGCGTGCTGACGCCCGACAGCGGCTCTGTGCATCTCGGCGACGCCCGCTGTTCGTTCAGCCATCCCCGGCAGGCGCTAGACGCAGGCATCACCATGGTGTCGCAGGAGCCGACGTCGGTGCCGCACCTGTCGGTGGCCGAGAACGTGCTGCTCCCTCGGCTGCATCGGGCCGCCCAGCGGGTCAGCCGCCGCGAGCTCATCCGAGACGCGGCGCCGTTCCTGCAGCGAGTCGGGTTGATGGTCGACCCCGCGCGGATGCTCGGGTCACTGGGCCAGGGCGAGCGGGAACTCGTGGAACTGGCGAAGGCGATCGCTGTGCACCCGCACATCCTGGTGCTCGACGAGGTGACGACGCGGCTCCCCGACCCTGAGCGCCTGTTCCGCGTGGTTGACGAGCTCGCCGCTAGCGGGTGGGCGTCGTGTTCATCACCCACCGCCTGCGGGAGATCCGCCGGCTGGCAACCCGCGCGGTGGTGCTGCGGGACGGACGCCTCGTCGCCGAGTTGGACCGCAGCGAGCTCACCGACGAGCGGATCAGTGCGGCCATGGTCGGCCGTGCGCTGACGGAGTTCTTCCACAAGGCCGAACCGGCCGTCGGCGAGCCCGTGCTCGAGGTCGACGGGCTCGTCACCGACCGCTGGCCAGCGCCCGTCTCGATGGCCGTCCGGCGCGGGGAGATCGTGGGGTTGGCCGGTCTCGTCGGGTCCGGCCGCAGTGAGTTGCTGGAGACGATGGCCGGGGCCCGTCGTCCTCGAGCGGGCACGGTCACCGTCGACGGCAAGCCGCTGCGGCCCGGCCATCCCCGGGCAGCGCGCGTGGCCGGCGTCGGCCTTGTACCCGAGGACCGCTTCGCTCAGGCACTGCTGCGGCCCGGGTCCGTGACGGCGAACCTGTCGCTGGCGTCGCACCGGCTCACTCGGCGAACTGACCGGCGAGCCGAGCGCGGCCGGGCCAGCGAAGCCATCCGGTCGTTCGGGATCCGCTGCTCTGGCCTCGACGCCCCCGTCTCCAGCCTGTCCGGCGGCAACGCTCAGAAGGTGGTTATCGCCCGCGCGCTCGCCGGCTCCCCGCGGGTGCTGCTGCTGGACGAGCCCACGCGGGGTGTCGACGTCGGAGTCCGGGCGGAGATCTACGCCATCCTCAGCGGCCTCGTCCGCGACGGGATGGGCGTGCTGCTGGCCTCGTCCGACCTGCTGGAGCTGCGCGGCTTGTGCGACCGGATCCTTGTCCTACACGACGGTGAGGTGGCGGGGGAGCTGACGCGAAGCCAGGCCACCGAGGAAGCGATAGCGCTGCTGAGCGCGGGGGGAGGCAGGCACGATGCCGCAGGTGCGCAGGCTGAGGTGGGCGATGTCTGAGGTCCGCAGCCAGGCGGCAACCGGTCCCGGGGGGGCCGCCCACGACACCACGGGTCTGGCGACGGGTGTCGCCGAACCGTCAGGCCTTGACCACTCCGGCAGCTCTGTCGCCGCCGACAGTGTGACAGGCGGCGGCGCCTCGCGGCACGGCGCTGCCCAGCCGGGGAGCGGAGGGTGGCGAGCGCCGCTCGGCCGGGGCGTGCAGGCAACGAACCAGTACATGGGCGTGCTGGCTGTGCTCGCCCTGTTGCTGGTGGCCCTGACGGTCACCCAGCCGCAGTTCCTCACCAGCGACAACTTCGTCAACATCCTGGAGGCGAACAGCGTCCTGCTCGTCGTCAGTGTCGGTCTGACCTTCGTCCTGCTGGTTGGCGGTATTGACCTGTCGATCGTCGGCACGATCGCCTTGACGCAGGTGGGCCTGTGGGAGCTGATCAAGGCCGGCATGCCCGCCGGCCTCGCCTGTGTCGTTGTCATCGCGGGCGCGTTCGCCGTCGGATTCCTGATCAATGGACTGCTCATCGGCCGGGTCGGGCTCTCCTTCCTAGTGGTCACCATCGCCACGGCCTCGATCTTCCAAGGGGTGGCAAACGTGCGGACCGGCGGCCAGTCCCAGTCCCTCGCTACCGAGAACTGGCTCATCGACGTCGGGACGCAGTCGTGGTGGGGGTTGCCCGTCGTTGTCTGGATCGCGTTTGCCGTGCTCCTTCTCGGCATCGCGCTGCTGCGCTACACCGGCTACGGCCGGATGGTCTACGCCGTCGGCGGCAACCCGGAGGCTGCCCGGCTGGCCGGCATCAACGTGGCGCTGATCCGGGTGTCGGTCTTCGGGATCTGTGCCGGGCTCGCCGGACTGGCAGCCGTGCTGTCGGTCTGCCAGCTGACGTCGGCGACGCCCAACCCCCCGGCGACGACGACGCTGACCGCGGGCGCGGCGGTGCTGCTGGGCGGAACGTCGTTCATGGGCGGTCGCGGCAGCCTGCTGGGCACGCTGCTCGGTGTCCTGTTCCTCGGCGTCCTATCCAACGGCCTGACGCTTGCCGGGATCAGCGACTTCTGGACCGGCATCGTCAGCGGGACCGTGCTAGTTGCTGCCATTCTGTTCGACCGTCTGCGCAACGGCGCCGCATAGCCGTGACAGGTCTCGACGACTCATCACCCAGGTAGGGAGGCAGCTGTGGACACCGGGGAGCTGACCGGCAAGGTCGCGTTCGTCACCGGCGCGGCCAAGGGCCAGGGCCGGTCGCACTGCGTGCGGCTGGCCGAGGAGGGAGCGGACATCCTCGCGCTCGACATCTGCGCCGAGCTGCCCGCGACCGCGTACGCGCAGGGGACCACGGATGACCTGTACGAGACCGTCCGGCTGGTCGAGAAGACCGGCCGGCGCATCATCGCCCGTCAGGCCGACACCCGGGACGCACTGGCGGTCCAGGCCGTCGTCGACGAGGGCGTTGCGGTCTTCGGCCGGCTCGACATCGTCGTCGCCAACGCCGGGATCATCTCGATCAAGCCCGCCACGCAGATCACCGCCGACGACTGGCGCGACGTGATCGACGTCAACCTCACCGGCTCCTGGAACACGGTGCAGGCAACGCTGCCGACCTTGCTGACGCAGGGCAGCGGCTCGATCATCATCACCAGCTCGGCCGCCGGCATCAAAGGACCGCCTAACATGGCCCACTATTCGGCGGCGAAGACCGGCCTGATTGGGCTCATGCGCTCGCTCGCCAACGAGCTCGGGCCCTTCGGCATCCGTGTCAACACCGTTAACCCCACCACGGTCGACACTGACATGGTTCACTGGGACGAGGCGTACGCCGCCTTCCGGCCGGACCTCACCAGCCCCACCCGGGCCGACGTGGAGCCCGTCTTCGCCTCGCTCAACGTCATGCCGGTGCCGTGGATCCAGCCCTCCGACGTGAGCAATGCCGTGCTGTGGCTGGCCTCTGACCGGGCGCGGTACGTGACCGGCGTCGTGCTGCCCGTCGATGCCGGGACCTGCATCAAGTGAGCCGGCTGGGTGGGAAGGTCGCTCTCGTCTCAGGTGCCGCCCGCGGGCAGGGCCGGTCGCACTGCGTGGTTGCCGCACGGGAGGGAGCGGCGGTCATCGGCTTCGATGTGTGCGGACCGTCGGTCGCCGGCGCCCCCTACCCACCTTCGACGGCGCAGGACCTGGAGACGACGAAGGAGCTGGTCCTCGCCGAAGGGGGACAGATGCTCGCCTGCCCGGCGGACGTGCGCGACCGGGCTGCCGTCGACACCGTCGTCGCCGAGGGACTGGCAGCGTTCGGCCGGCTGGACGTCGTCGTCGCGAATGCCGGCGTGGTCAGCCCGGCGCCCGCCGAGACGTTGACGCGCGAGGCCTGGCAGACGCTGCTCGACGTCAACCTGACCGGGGTCTGGAACACCATCTCGGCGGCGCTCCCGGCGCTGCTGGAGGCAGCCCCGGGCAGCTCGATTGTCATCACCAGCTCAGCCAACGGCGGGATGAAGGCTCCCGCCCATCTCGCCCACTACGCGGCCAGCAAGTTCGGGGTGGTCGGGCTGGCGCGGTCGCTCGCCAACGAGCTCGGCCCCAGGGGCGTGCGGGTCAACACGGTGCACCCCACGGCGGTCGACACCGACATGATCCAGAACGAGACGACCTACCGGCTGTTCGCACCGGACGCTCCCCACCCGGGCCGTGCCGATGTCGAGCCGCTGTTCCGGTCGTTCCACTCCCTGCCCGTGCCGTGGGTCCAGCCCGTCGACGTCAGCAACGCGATCGTGTGGCTCGCCTCCGACGAGGCGCGCTACGTGACCGGGGTCGCCCTGCCCGTTGACGCGGGACTGGCCGCCAAGTGAGCGTCGCATCCGGCGTCGGCGCCCGGCAAGTCGGGGATGCGCTGAGCGACGAGAGACGAGCACTGGTCGACACGGTGCGGCTGTTCGGCAGCCGGGAAGTCGCGCCGGCCATCGCCGCTGCCGACCGCGAGAGCGGCGGTCACCTGTCTCGGGAGGCGTACCTGCGCCTCTATGCCTCGGCCGCCGGGATCGGCCTGCCCGGCCTGCTCATCCCCGAGGATTTCGGCGGCAGCGGCCGCGGATGCCTCGAGCACTGCCTCGTGCAGGAGGAGATCGGCGCGGTCGATGCGGGTTTCGCGGCCAGCCTCGCTCTGACGATGTCGGTCGTCGAGATGGTGCGGGTCGGCGGCAACGGCGCGCAGCAAGACCGGCTGCTGCGCGCCGTTGCCACGGGCTCTGACCACATCCTCGCCGGTGCGCTCAACGAGCCGTCGGTCGCCGGCTCGGACCTGTTCGACCCGATGCCGCAGGCCTCAGGCGGCATCCGGACCAGGGCTGAGCGTCAAGGCGAGAGCTACGTCCTCACCGGTGCGAAGGCGGGGTGGGTGACCAACGCCGGGATCGCCCGCGAGTACTTCGTCTTCGCGCGCACCTCGCTGGACACCCCGGCCCCCTTGTCAACCAGCTGCTTCCTCGTTCCCGCCGACGCACCGGGGCTCAGCGTGGGGGCGCGCAGCGAGCTGCTCGGGCTGCGCTCGGGCTGGCACGCCGAGCTGTACCTTGATGCCGTTCGGGTGCCCGCCTCAGCCCGCCTCGGCCCCGAGGGCGGTGGATTGCCGCTGATGCAGGCGTCGACGCCCGGGATGCCCGTAGCGCTCGCGGCGGTCTTCGTCGGGCTGGCGCGCCGCGCGTACGACGAGGCGCTCGCCTGGGCCAGTACCCGCCAGAGCTGGGGCCGACCGATCAGGGAGCACCAGGCGGTCGCACTGATGCTGGCCGACATGTCGATGGACCTGACCGCCGCGCGGCTGCTCGTCCACGCTGCAGCGCGTGCGGTAGATGGCGACCCGACTGCGGGCGACCTCCCAGTTCTGGTGCCTTCAGCGAAGGCCCGCGCCGTTGAGGTGGCCATCGCCAACGCGCAACGCGCGGTCAAGGTCTTCGGTGGATCGGGAGTGACAGTTGGGCTGGCCCCCGAGAAGCTTCTGCGCGACGCGTGGACCGGCTACTCGTGCGACTTCACCGGAGACCTGCTGCGGCTGGGCGTTGCGGCCGCGCTCTAGGTCGGTGAAGGCACCGGCGGCCCGGTGCCCCGTTGAGGCACGCCTCGCGGACGCGTCCCTTAGCGACGCGGAGCCAGGGCGCCGTCGACTACGAGAAGAACTCATCCCAGGTCTGCTCGTCGTAGGCCATGTGCTGCGCCTCGACCAGCTTGTTGTCGCGAACCTTGAACACGACGAGCTCGTCGAGGTCGAGGGTGCGCCCGTCCGGCCGGCTCGCGCTGATGTGGGCGAGCGTCACGACATGGTCGTCGCTGCCGAGGTAGTCGACGGGTGCGGCGTCGTACGTTCCGGCGGTCCACTCCATGATCTTGCCGAAGTCGCCGAGCACGGCGTCGATACCGACGGTCCGCCCGGAGGCTGGTCCCTTGCCCGTCACCGTCCACACGATGTCGTCAGCGAACAGGTCTCGGATCGTTGCCATGTCGCCAGTCTTGAAGGCGGCGTGCGCTCGGCGGACCAGGTCGGCGTTCGGGTGCTCCCGGTCGGTCTTCGTGATGCCCATCAGTGCCTCCGCCTTCGCTGTGGCCGTCCCTGGACTCCTCCGCAAGTTATGGCGGATCAGCGACGACCGCAAGAGGGACGCGATGTACCGCGCCCCTGGTGCGATGCCTTCACTCCTGTTACTGTCGTGACGCCCGTCACCGATACAAGAGTAAAAGCCGGAGAGGTTGGGATGACACCGGTCGGTACATGCTCAGCCGTCATCGACGGCGTGCACACCGCCTACCTCGACGCGGGCGGGCCAGTTCCGAGTCGCCCACCGGTGCTGCTGCTGCACGGTGGCACATGGGGCGAGTGCGCCGAGGCCAGCTGGTCGGCGACCATCGGTTCCTTGTCGCAGCACACGCGGGTCATCGCACCGGACTGGCTGGGATTTGGCGGCAGCGGCAAGATGCGCGACTTTGTCGACACGCAAGGCCACCTGCTGCGGCACCTGGGCCGCCTGCTCGACGCGCTTGGCGTGCACGAGGTCGACGCCGTCGGGCTCTCGATGGGTGGCTCGGTGCTGCTGCGCGACCTGGTGTCGCCCGAGCCAGTGCTCGCCGTTCGCCGAGCGGTTCTGGTGAGCGCCGGCGGGCACCCGATAGTTGGACCGGCACGTGCCGCAATGATGGATTACGACGGGACGCTCGAGTCGATGCGCCGGCAGGTCGCGCTGGCGTTCGCCGACCCCGCGTGGGCCGCCGACGACGGCTTCGTCGCGCGGCGGCACGCCTGGTCGCTGCTGCCCGGCGCGTACGAGTGGTTCGCCTCGCTGGGTCTGCGCGCGCCGGGGGCAACGCCGCCGCCGAGCGCCGATCCGGTCCCGTACGAGCAGATCGACCTGCCCGTCCTTGTCACCGCCGGGGCCCGCGACCAGCTCAAGACGGCCGGGTATGCGGGTGAGGTCGCCCGCCGGCTGCCCCGGAGCCGCCTGCACGTCTTCTCCGACGCCGGGCACTGCCCGCAGCTCGAGGCGGCCGAGGAATGGAACGCGGTAGTCACCGAGTTCCTGGCCGCGCCGGACCTCCTGGCCGCACCAAGCGATCGACACGAGCATGCCGCAGCCAGTACCCGGAGGGCCGAATGACCGTTTCCGCACCGCAGGTGCCTCGCCCGACCATGCACTACACCGAGCCGGAGTACGTGCACGTGCAGGGCATTCCCCTCGCTTACCGGCGGCGGGGCTCCGGTGAGCCTGTCGTCCTGCTCCACGGGCACTGGGCGACCCGCCGCTGGCTACCGTTCCACGAGGCGCTCGCCGCCGAGGTCGACCTGATCGCCCCGGAGCATCCCGGGTTCGGCGCGACGCCCGCTCCGCCAGATCTCGCGGACCGGGCGGACATAGTGCTGTTCTACCGGGATGCGCTTGACGCCCTCGGCCTCGACCGGGTGCACCTGTGCGGGTACGGGCTCGGTGGCTGGCTCGCGGCCGACTTCGCCGTCTGGTTCCCGGAGCGGGTCAAGAGCCTCGCCCTGCTCGCGCCATTCGGCCTGCGGGTGCCGGGGGCGCCCATCGTCGACGTCTTCCTGCTCGACCCCGCGCGGTACGGCGAGACCTACTTCGCCGGCGCCGTCGACGAGCAGCTCGCCGGCGTCGTGCCGGGCGCAGGCACTCCCGACATGGGAGGGCCCGAGGAGTTCGCCTTCCGCTATGGAGAGATGGGCTCGGCGGCGCGCCTGATGTGGGAGCGGCGCTACGACACCAAGCTCGACCGCCGCCTGCCACGGCTCGGGGGGCCCGCGACGGTCGTCGGTGGCAGTGAGGACAGGGTCGTCCCCGCTGCGCACCTGCAGCGCTGGGCAGAGCTGCTGGGTTGCCGCGTCGTCACGGTCCCCGGCGGCCACGCCTTTCCCCTGGAATCCCCGCAGCCGACCGCCCGTGCGGTCGCCGATCTCGTCGCTGAGGTGGCCCGATGAGCAACAGGCTCGAGTTTTACATGATCCACTTGATGCCCTACCCGTTCATCCCACCGGGTGAGGACCTCGAGTCGACCTGGGTTACGCTGCCCAACACCTACTTCGACGCCAAGGTAGCCCAGAAGCTCTACAGCGAGTACCTCGAGCAGCTCGTCGCGTGTGAACGACTCGGGTACGACGGCATCATCGTCAACGAGCACCACCAGAACGCGTTCGGCACGATCGCCGCCCCGAACGTCTGGGCCGGCTACCTGGCCGCGAAGACGACCGACATCCGCATCGGGGTGATCGGCAACGCCCTCCCGCTGCACCGCAACCCGCTGCGAGTGGCCGAAGAGATCGCGATGCTGGACATCATCTCCGGCGGCCGGATCATCTCCGGGCACGTGCGGGGGATGGGAGCGGAGTACCACTCCTCCGGCATGGACCCGACGACCTCTAAGGGCCGCTTCTGGGAGGCGAACGACCTCATCCTCAAGGCGTGGACCGAGCCGGGCCCGTTCACCTGGCAGGGCGACAACTACGACTTCGAGCACGTGAACATCTGGCCGAAGCCGCTGCAGCAGCCGCACCCGCCGATCTGGCTCCCCGGGACGGGCTCGGCCGACACCATTGACGAGGTGGCCAAGCGCCGCTTCGCCTACATGCAGACCACCACCTCGAACTGGATCACCAAGAAGTCCTTCGCGACGTTCCGCCAGACCTGCGAGGAGAAGTACGGCTACACCGCAGACGCGATGCAGCTTGGCCGGGTGATTCCCACCTACGTCGCCGAGACCGACGAGCAGGCGTACCGGGAGTTCCTTCCGCACGCCATGTGGTTCTTCCGCACCGGTCTGAAGATTCCCATGCACCACTTGATGCCGTCCGGCTACAACACGGCCGCGTCGATGCTCGGCACAATCAAGGGGCGAGCCGCAGCGGGGGTGAAGAACTTCTGGGAGCTGTCGTACGACGAGCTGATCGAGTTCGGTTACATCATCGTGGGCTCGCCTGACACCGTCATCGAGAAGTACACCCAGCAGCAGGAGGAGTACGGGCTGGGCATGGCGATCAGCGCCGGCGGCCACCTCGGGTCGATGCCGCACTGGATGGTCATGAAGAACATGCAGATCCTGGCCGAGGAGGTCATGCCGCACTTCCGCGAAGCGGACGGCAAGCCGACCTACGCCAGGACCGACCGGGTCGGGCCCCGCACGGTCGCCGAGCACGCCTCCCTGGTCGGGCGCCCCAAACTGGAGCCCGTCGTCCGGTTGGCCGACGGCCGCGATCTCGACACGCGGACTGGCCACGTGCCCGAGGTCCTGGGTGACGGGAAGACGACAGCGCCGTCGACTCCTCCCATGACAGCGCCGACGGCAGCGCCCCCCAGCGAGCCGCCGGCGTGACCAGCGAGCAGTTGGCCGACCGCAGCGTTCCGAACACATCCACACCGATCCTCGGCAGTCCCAACAGGTTCAAGCTGGCCGTGTTCTCGGCCAACATGGCCGGCGGGGCCAACCTGACGACCGCGCCTGAAGCGCCTCGGGTCACGTGGGCGGAGTCGGTCCGCATCGCCCAGGCAGCCGACCGTGCCGGCATCGAGGGCCTCATCCCGGTGGCCCGCTGGCGCGGGATGGCCGATCCGCAGCGCCGCGAGGGCCACCGCTCGTTCGACACGTTCACGTGGGCGGCGGGCCTTGCGGCAGTGACCGAGCGGATCCAGGTCTTCGCGACGTTCCACGTCCCGGTCACCCATCCGGTCGCCGCGGCCAAGCAGATCGCCACCGTCGACCATGTCAGCGGCGGCCGCTTCGCGCTCAACATCGTCGCCGGGTGGAACTCCGACGAGTTCCAGATGTTCGGCCTGAGGCAGAAGGAGCACGATGACCGCTACTCGGTCGCCGACGAGTGGCTCATGCTCCTGCGTCGGATCGTCGAGTCGGACGAGGAGTTCGACTTCGTCGGCGAGCACTTCACCTCTCGTGGCGTGCTCTCCGAGCCCAAGCCGGTGCAGACTCCGATGCCCGTGATCATGAACGCGGGGTACAGCCCGGCCGGACGAGACTTCGCCGCTCGCAACGCCGACGTCAGCTTCGCCCTGCTCCCCAGCACGACGGGGATGGCCGGGCCGATTGCCGGCATGAAGGACCTGGCAGACGAGTCCTACGGTCGCCGGCTATCGGTGTTCGGAGCCGGCCACATCGTCTGCGCCCCGACCGAGCGCGAGGCGCACGACGCCTACGACAGGATGGTTCACGAGTTCGGCGACTGGACGGCGGCGGACAACGCCTTGCGGCTGCTCATCCCGAACTCACAGAGCGCGCAGTTCGACCGCAAGGGGATGGGCGCAGCGGCCATCGCGGGGTTCTTCGCCCTCCCGGTGATCGGTACACCCGACCAGATCGTCGAGCAGTTCGTCGAGATGGCAGACGCCGGGATGGACGGCCTGGCGTTGTCCTGGCTCGACTACGAAGAGGGGTTGAGGACCTATGACGAGCAGCTGCGGCCGCGGCTGGTCCGAGCCGGCCTCCGGGCGGCCTGACCGCAGCCCATGACGCTCGTATGGCTCCCTCCTGACGCCCCGGACGATCTCGGGCCGCTGCCCGGCTCGCTGCACCTGCACCGGTCGGCGGACCTCCCGGCGAACGCCGCCGAGGTCGAGGTCGCGGTGCCGGCCCCTGGCAACTTCTCCGCCTTTCGGGCAGGGCTGCCGCGGCTCACCGGCCTGCGCCTTGTGCAGACGCCCAGCGCCGGCGTCGACTTCCTGCCCGAGCTGCCCGAGCACGTCGTGCTGGCCAACGCCAGCGGGGTCCACGACGGTCCGGTCTCGGAATGGGTCGTCGGCGTCATCCTGGCCATGGAGAAGCTGCTGCCGCACTACCTGACCGAGCAGCAGGCCGAGCGGTGGGACGCCGCCGGCAACGCCGCCTTCGCGGGCGGCCGGGTCGCGGGCGACCTGGCCGAGCAGACCGCGCTGATCGTCGGGATGGGGTCGATCGGACGGGCAGTCGCCCAGCGGCTCGCGCCCTTCGGGACCGAGGTGATCGGCGTCGCGCGCCAGGCCCGCGACGGCGTACCCGGGCCGCAAGCGCTCCCCGAGCTGCTGAAGCGGGCCGACGTCGTCGTCCTGCTCGTACCGGCGACGCCGGAGACGCAGGGGATGGTCGACGCCGGCTTCCTCGGGCGGATGCGCCCCGGCGCACTGCTGGTCAACGCCGCGCGGGGCTCACTGGTTGACACCGATGCCCTGCTGGCTGCGCTGCGCGACGATCGGGTGCGGGCCGCGCTCGACGTGACCGACCCCGAGCCACTGCCCGACGGCCACCCGCTCTGGTCAGCCCCCGGATGCCTGATCACCCCGCACGTGGCCGGCTCCACCGACCACTGGAAGGGGCGGGCATTCCGGCTGATCGGGGACCAGCTGAGGCGCTACACCGCTGGTGAGCCGCTGCTCAACGTGCGGATATCCGGCTACTGACGACGGGGAACAACATGTCGCTCCCTAGACGACCGTCACGTTTCCGCGTTACGGTGACCGCCGCACGATGAAGGGAGTCCCCATGGAAATTGGTGTCGTCCTGCCGAGCGGGGTGCCCGGCGTCGACGGGCGCACCGTCGTGGAGTGGGCCAGGCGCACTGATGCCGGCCCGTTCTCGAGCATCGCCGTGGCTGACCGGCTGGCCTACCCGAACCTCGACCTGATGATGACGCTGGCTGCAGCCGCAGCAGTGACCTCGCGCGTCCGGCTCGTGGCCAACGTCCTGCTCGCCGGATGGCGCCAACCGCCGCTGGTGGCCAAGGAGATCGCCACGCTGGCGGCGCTGGCTCCAGGCAGGGTCAGCATCGGCGTCGGGGTCGGCGGCAGGCCCGCCGACTACGAGCTCGTCGGGCTGCCCTGGGACCAGCGCGGCAGGCTCGTCGACGAGTGCCTGGGCGCGGTTTTCCGCATCAAGGACGCCGGCGCGCCCGACCAGGACCTCGGCCCGCAGCTGCCGGACGACGTCGAAATCCTGATCGGTGGAGCGTCCCCACCCGCGTTGCGCCGGCTCGTCCGCTACGGCCACGGCTACATGTCCGGCGGCCTCAAGCCCGGCATCTTCGCCTTCGAGGCCATGGCCAGCCTGCAGGCGTGGCAGGCAGCCGGGCGGCCCGGTCGTCCCCGGATCGTCGCCGGCACCTGGTATGCCAGCAGCGAGGACCCGGACGACCGCGCCTCGGCATCGCTGGCTCACTACCTGCAGCAGGGTGGGCCGCCGCCCCCGGTGAACGCCGGCATCGCACGGGGCAGGGACGGCGTCACCGAGTGCGTGCGGTCGTTCCGCGAGCAGGGTGCTGACGAAGTCATCCTGTTCCCCCTGGTCGACGACGTGGGCGAGCTCGACTGGCTGGCCGACGTGGTCGCGACGATGCCAGAGTTCCCGCGCGGCGAGCCGACTCCGCGGCCGTTCCCGGGCACCGCCGGTGCCGGCGAGCCGGATGGCCGTGGAGCGGCGGCATGAGCGCGACCGCTGTCGACCTCGGGCCGCTCGGGTCCGGGGGCGAGGAGGGGCCCGACGCGGCTCTGCGTGCCGCGCGGGAGGCGGTGGTCGCCGAGCACATCCGCGCTGAGATGGCGGGCGACCTCGACGCCGTGCTCGCGACGTTCCCGGGCGGTGCCACCTACTCGGTGGTGCCGCTCGGGCAGGACCACAACGGTGACGACGCAGTCCGCGATCTGCTGACCGGTCTCATGACGGCCTTTCCCGACCTCACGCTCCGCCCGCTGCGCGTCTTTCACGCGACCGACGCGGTCATCGTCGAGGGCAGGATGAGCGGGCAGCAGCAGGCCGACTGGGGTGGGATCACCGCTCGGGGCCGCACCATGGACCTGCCGGCGGCCCTGATCTTTCGCTTCGACGGTGAGCGGCTGACCAACGAGACGGTCTACTACGACCATCTGAGCGCCGTCGCCCAACTGAGCGAGCCGCAGGCGGCCGAGCCGCCCGTGGCTGACGCGTCGATGGCCGGCTGAGGGCGCCCCTATGTCCAGAGCAGACATGTCAACAGCGGGGAGGTGTGGTGTGGCACGTGCAGGCCTGGCCGGAACGATCGGGGTAGCCCTTGCCCTTGCCGTGGCAGCGTGCGGTGGCAGCAGCTCGACGGGTACGACCCCGAGCGGATCGTCGGCCGCGGCGCCGTCTGCCGCGGGGTCGTCGTCGGGCTCGTCGTCGGGGTCGGGGTCACAGTCGGGGTCGGGCGGTGCCACCGTGGCGCAGAACGGGGCACCGGCCGACGTGGCGGCTTGCCCGGCGAAAGGTGAGCTGATCGGGTTTTCGTCCCCGCTGCCGGATCCGAACTTCCAGCTCTTCTACAGCGTGCTCGCCGCCGATGCGAAGCGAGCCGGGCTGACCACCTTCATGACGAGCGCCAACCTCGACCCCGCCAAGCAGAACGCTGACATCGCGACGCTGCTCGCTAAGGGGGCCAGGGCCATCATCATCGCGCCTGTCGACCCGAACGCGATCCAGCCCGCGGTGAAGCGCGCGGCGGCCAAGGGAGTTCCGGTCATCGTCACGGACACGAAGATCGGTGGCCCCTACGCGACGAACCTGCAGACCCGCGCCCGTGAAGGGGCTGCGCAGGCGGCGGACTACCTCAAGCAGAAGGTCGGGACCCGGCCGGTCGCCGCGATCCTCGGCCCGACCTTCGCCGAAGCCGTCCGGGTCCGCAACGAGGGTTTCCTCGCCGAGGCGAAGAAGGACGGCCTCACGATCGTCGACACCAAGACCAACACGCCCATCACGCCCGACGAGGCACGGCGCATCACCACTGACTGGCGGGCGCGCTACGGCAGCACGCTCGCCGGCATCTTCACCTTCAACGACACCAGCGCCATCGGTGCCTCGTCGGTGCCGGGCGGGAGCTTCCGGCCCCTGATCGTGTCGATGAACGCGCAGCCGGACGCGGTGGCCCTGGTCCAGCAACGACGCATCACCGCCACCTACGACCTGCACCCGTTCACGCTGGGCCACGGTTTCGCGTGGGCGGCCGACCAGGCTCGCTGCGGCAAGAAGCTGCCGGCCACGCTGAACATCGACGCGAGCGTGGTGGACTCCGCGACGGTCGGCTCGTGGGTGCCGTGGACCGAGCAGCGGCAGAAGCGGGCCACCATCGTCCTCACCACGCGGGGTTCGGACACCTTCATCGACGCCCGCTAGGAGGGCTGTGTGATCGACGCAAGCACCCTGGCCGATGCGGGGACGGTGATCGAAGACGGCTCGGCGCCGCGGGGCATCCCCGTCGTCAATGCGGTCGCTCATGCGTACAACTTGTCGGCGGGCAACGCTCGGGGACCGATGGGCGCGATGGTGCGGGAGGGCTTCTTCGGCCTGCACACCCGCTTCAACCCGCCTGCCTGGCGGGTGCCGCACGAGCTGTTCTGCGTCGACCAGTCCGCCGAGCTGCTCGCACGGACGCACTTTCTGGAAAGCGATGTCGACGTTCTCGTCTACCACACGCTCCGGCTCGACTCTCTGTTCGCCGACGGACTGTGCTCGCACGCCAAGAACGTGGAGCTCGCGTCGCGGTGGCCGCAGCGGGTCGTCTCCTACCTGGGAATCGACCCCACCCTCGGCGTGCGGCGGTGCCTGGACGACCTCGAAGTGCAGCACGCGGACCTCCCGAACGCGGTCGGCGTCAAGTTCTATCCCGACCAGCTAGAGCCGTACCGGACGTTCCGGATGGACGACCCCGAGGCGCTGTTCCCGGTGTACGAACGAGCGATTGAGCTCGGCCTGCGGGTGGTCGCCGTGCACAAGGCGCTGCCGAACGGCCCAGTCCCCCTGGCGCCATACCGCATCGACGACCTCGAAGGTGCTGCCATGGCCTTCCCGCAGCTGAACTTCGAAATCGTGTATGCCGGCATGGCCTTCGTCAGCGAGACCGCTTATGCGCTTGCCCGCTTCCCGAACGTCTTCGCCAACCTCGAGATCACGACGATGTTGCTCAGCACGGCTCCCCGCCTGTTCGCCGAAGCCTTGGCGGAGCTGCTCTTCTGGGGTGGCCCCGAGAAGATCCTGTACTCGGACGGGTCGCTGTTCACCCATCCCCGCCTCGCCCTGCAGCAGTTCGCCGGCTTCCAGGTACCCGATGACCTGCTGGAGCGGTACGGGATGGCGGCCATCTCCCCCGCCGACCGGGCGCTCATGCTCAGCGGCAACTTCGTGCGGATGAGCGGCATCGACCTTGCGGGGATGGTTGCCGGCCAGCGGGGTGACGAGTGGGAGCTGGCGCGGGCTGAGGCGGGCGTGCTGGCGGAGCCCTACACCGCCTGGCGGTCCATTGCCGGTGACCCGGACCGGGAGGCGGTCAGTGTCACCCGCTGAGCTAGCACCCCCGAAGGTGGCGGCCGAGGAGGCTTCGCCCACGGAGGCCGAGGTGCTGGCAGCACTCGAGCAGGTGGTCGACCCCTGCAGCGTGACCGCTGGCACGCCGCTGTCCCTGGTCGACATGGGGCTGGTCGTCGGCTGGTCATACGCCCGAGGGGTGCTGGACCTGTCGTTGACGGTGACTGGCCCGGGCTGCACCTATCTGGGACTGCTCGCCGACGCCGCCAGCGAGGTGCTGGGCGGCCTGCCCCAGGTGACCGCTGTACGCGTGTCATTCGTGCCCGGCATCGTCTGGGACGAGTCGCGGCTGTCGGACCGGGGCCGCGCACTGCTTGCCCACCGTCGCCAGCGGACCGTGGCCGCACTAGGACTACGCCCTCGGATGTGGCAGGAGGCGCGGCCCCTCGCTGCGGTCGACCAGCCGTGACGCCCGAGCAGATCCGCGAGCGGATGCGCAGCAACATCGAGGACGTCTGGGGCCGTAGCGACGCCTCCCGCTTGCCCGAGCTCTACGCACCGGACTGCATCGACCGCAACCCGATGCCGGGGCAGGCGGCCGGGCTCGCCGGGATGGTCGCGGTGATGGAGGGGTTCACGGCCGCCTTTCCCGACCTGCAGCTACGGCTGACGGGGACCCTCGCCGACGGCGACTTCGGGGTCGACTTCTGGACCTTCACCGCGACCCAGACCGGATACCTGTTCAACATCCCGCCCACCGGTCGGCGGGTGGAGTTCAACGGCATCGACGTCGCCCGCTTCAACGCCGACGGGCTCATCGCTGAAATCTGGCATGTCGAGGACATGGCCAGGGCCTTCACCCAGCTGGGGCTGCTACCCGCGCCGGGCCGGACATGACGACCCGCGGGTACGTGAACGTTGCCGGAGGGCAGGTCCACATCGCCGAGGATGGCGACGGCCCGGTCGTTCTGCTGCTGCACCAGACCCCGCGATCGTGGGACGAGTACCGCGACGTGCTGCCGTTGATCGCCGCCAGTGGCCGCCGAGCTGTCGCCATGGACACCCCTGGCTACGGGGCGAGCGACCCGCTGGACGAGGCCGACACCATCGAGGGCTACGCGCAGGTCGCCCTCGGACTGCTCGATGCCCTTGGCGTGGAGCAGGCGGCGGTCGTCGGTCATCACACTGGCGGGGTTGTCGCGGTCGAGCTGGCGGCCCGTGCCTCCCGCCGGGTGAGCCACCTGGTGCTGAGCAGCACCCCCTGCGTCGATGCCGAGTTCCGGGGACGCCCCGGGCACGGGGTCGACGACGTCGCGGGGTCGGCTGACGGGAGCCACCTGGCGGCGCTGTGGCAGGGCCGGCAGGGCTTCTACCCGGCCGGCCGGCCGGACCTGCTCGAGCGCTTCGTCAAGGACGCACTGGCGGCAGGCCGCGAGCGCAGCGCGGCCGGGCACGCGGCGGTCCGCGCCTACCTCATGGAGGACAGGCTCCCCGAGATCGAGGCGCCGACGCTGCTGTTGGGCGCGACGGCCGACCCGTTCGCTTATCCGAACCTGGCGCGCCTGGCCGCGGCGCTGCCGGCCGCCGAGTGCACGCAGATCGAAGGCGGAATGGTGCCGCTGCCTGACCAGCTCCCCGAGCGGTATGCCGACGTGGTGGTGGACTTCGTGGGCCGCGGATGAGAGCGGTACGCGTCCACACCTTCGGCGCCGCCCCGTCGGTCGACCTAGTCGACGCACCAGCCGGTGGTCCCGGGTTGACCACCGTGCAGATGACGGCGGCCTCGATCGCGCATCTGGATCGCAGCGTGGCCTCCGGGACGTTCCTCAGCTCGCCGCCGCTGCCCTACCTGCCAGGGGCGGAGGGCAGTGGTCACGTCCTGACTTCCTCGGTGCATCCCATCGGCGCGCTGGTATGGCTGCGTGGGGCAGGCCTCGGAGTAGCTCGCGACGGCACCTGCGCCGAGGTAGTGGCAGTCCCGGACGACGCGGTGCACGTGGCCCCGCCGGGCGCCGACCCCTTGCTCGCCGCGTGCTTCTTCTCCCCGGCCACGACCGCCGCCGTGGCCGTGCACGAGCTCGGTGGGCTCCGACCCGGGGAGCGCCTTGCCGTCACCGGAGCCGCCGGCGCGGTCGGCAGCCTCGTCGTGCAGCTGGCGACCGAAGCGGGTGCCGCCGAGATCGTCGGCACCGTCAGTCGGCCGGAGCGCCGGGCCGAGGTGCCCCCTGGCGCCCGCGTGCTGGTCGGGGACCTCCCGCCGGATGGGTCGGTCGACCTGCTCGTCGACACCATCGGCGGCCCTGGGCTCCCAGCGCGACTGGCCGCCGTGCGCCCCGGCGGCCGCTGCGTGCTCGTCGGCTACACCGCCGGTGCCGTGGTGGAACTCGATCTCCCTACCCTCATGCAGCGGGACGTCGCGCTGCTGCCGGTCAACATGATCCGGCGCGCCCCGGAGGCGTTCGGGATGGCTGACGGCCTACTGATGCGGTTGTCGAACGGCGAGCTCGTCCTGCCGACAACGACGTACCCGCTCGCCGCCGTCGAGTCCGCCTGGCAGTCGCTGGGTGATGGCTCGGCCCGCGGACGCGTGGTGCTGATCCTCTGACGCATCCTCAGGTTGGTGCAGGTAACGTGACGATCGTCACGCGTACGTTATGAGCAGCCGGACGCGGCCGTGAACCCCGCAGGAGGCGTAGTGATTGACGACATCGTGGTGTTCGACGCTGTGGTGCACCTGCACGACATGAGCGATGCCAACCTGCGCGAGCAGGTGCCCGGTGCCCAGCGCAGCCGCGAGCTCGCGTTGATGATGGGCGAGGGGTTGCGCCCGCTGCACGGCGACCAGACCGACTTCTCCAGCCGCATCAGCGCCGAGCAGATGGGGCGGATGGTCTTCGACTCCTCGCCGACCGACCTTGCAATGGCACAGGTGGTCCCGATCTTCGACTGGTTCGACGACTGGTGGGCTCCGGTGGAACTGCAGGCCGAGTTCGCGCGGACCTACCCCGACCGCGCCTTCTTCTGCGGCGGTGTCGACCCTGCCCACCGAGGGCTGCCCGCGGCGCTCGAGCACCTCGACTGGCAGGTCACCGAGCTGGGTGCGAAGACGCTGAAGTTCTACAACGCGCACATTGGCAAGACCTGGCGCTGCGACGACCCCGAGATGGCGTACCCGATCTACGAGCGAGCCGCGGAGCATGGGGTCCGGGTGCTGCAGTTCCACAAGGGCCTGCCGTTCGGCTTGTCGAACGTCGAGGACACCCGCCCGAACGACCTGCAGCAGGCCGCCCGCGACTTCCCCGAGCTCACGTTCGTCATCCACCACCTCGGCATCCCGTACTTCGAGGAGACGGTCAACATCGCTGCCCGCTTCCCTAACGTCCACCTGTGCCTGTCCGCCAACCTGTGCTTCACGCCGATCCAGCCGCGGGTTGTCCAGACGCAGCTCGGGACACTGCTGGCCCAGGTCGGTGCCGACAAGCTGATCTGGGGCTCGGAGGCCGGGCTCGCCGGACCGCCGGCGCCCTACCTCGCGGCCTTCATGGACCTGCAGATACCGGACGACCTTCGCGAGGGCT
>JAABUM010001708.1_pt1 | contig 31664 bp, 58 predicted proteins | sample 5559161 | NCBI WGS metagenome assembly JAABUM01 (sample SAMN10711868, study PRJNA513369) | rock metagenome | isolation source: Antarctica rocks | place: Antarctica: Victoria Land, Siegfried Peak nord
CTTCTGGGGCTGCTCGGGTGGCACACATGCCCGTCCTGTGTTACCCAGTCACTAGTATACTCCCTGCGGCATCGCGCATTTGCCGGCGATGGAATGCAATGCGCCTAACGCGCTCGTCCCCCACGCGGGAGCCTGGGCTGCGGCCTGCACTCATGCGGGCGCTGTCAGCAGACATATCGCTAGCACCTCATGTTCGCGGTGTTACCAGACGTACCAGAAACGTGTTGGTCAAAAGCGCATGCAAGGGTGCAAGACTAGTTGTCCCGCAGCACTAAAGCGATGCAGTCCTTGGCGACTGCGCCTGCCGGCATCGGGAGGCCGCCTTTGCTGGACGAAAAGGGCACGTCGTGCAACATGCGACCCTGGCTCGGACAACGGCAGCAACCAGCTTCGGCTTCGGCAGCAGAACAATCATAAACGAGGGCCTGATAACACCTGGACAGATACGAAGTTGTCAAGGCCTAGCCAGTGGCGCTGGGAGTAGCTGCATTAGCGACCCTTGCGGTCAGCTTGCGCGTGTCAGATTCTCAGCTGACGACGTGCACTGCCGACGCGGCGCGGCCGTCTCAAATCCCTCGAGACCTTCGGTGCACCTTGCACTTGCCCTCAGCTGTGTGGCCGTGGATGTCATCTCAGGCGCCAGCTGGCCAGCTTCCAAGGCAGCGTTTGTGTCCTGCGAGCCGTATCATGTGACCATACCGGCAGCGTTAGATGCCGTAGCGTGTACCATTTCTTGAGAAGTACATAGTGGCTGAGATACGCTGCCGGTGTCGCCTTTCGTCTCCTCGTTGCCCGAAAAAGTGGTAAGTATGGGAAAACATGGGCAAAAGCTGACCAGTGGTGTATGCCAGCCTGCAGTCGCTGGGCGGCGGCATCGACGTCCAATGGGCGCTGATACAACATACCGCCGCACTGAAAGCACACTGCACCTCAGCATCCCCTTGCGCACGCAGGCAGCCAGCGGGCGGGCAGCCAGAGGGCGGCGCAGCAACTGCCGAGCGTGCTAGTGCGCCTCATCGACGACTTCCTGCTGCTCACGCCCAGCTGCACCGCCGCGACCGCATTGTTGCGCCGCGCGCTGCAAGGTGGGTGTCTATCTATACCCACACTCGATTTTCATCTGGCCAAGCTCAAATTGAGAACAAGGGTTCAAGGACAACCAGCGTTGAAAGGCTGGTTTGCTGGCATTGGCCAGTGCCAGAGCGATGGTGCGACGTGCAGTGCGTTCAGGACGTGCGGCTGAGAATACCGGCATGTGCACAGGCTTCGACGAGGAGGGCCTCTCGATCAACCCAGCCAAGACGAAGGTGAGATAGCCATTCCCGATTTCTTAGTTTCCCAATTTCTTAGCCACGCTGTGCAGCCCAGTCGGCAAATTTTGGCGTAATGCTGTTGTTCTCGTGGACTGCAAGCCGCGCCGCACGGACGCAGCATGACTCATGTCAATCGCGTGACCACAGCGAGATTGCCAGGCCTTTGTCGACCTCAGCCTGCGTGCGACATGCAGCTGAGCTTCGACTGCGCGGCGGGGCCGGGCGGCGCGCTGCTGCCGCGGCGGCTGGTGCACGACGCCGCTGGCAACGCCTTCCTGCCCTGGTGCGGCCTGCTCATCAACACCACCAGCCTGGACATCCAGGTGCGCTGCTCAGCCTTCCATGAGTCCCGCCAATGGTTGCACAAATAATTCTCTAGCTCGCAAGCCGATACTTCTGCTGCCGTCTTACCGAGCCGCCGCGACCGACCGCATGCTCGCCTTACATAATGCAGGGGTTTCGAGATCACTGGCATGTCACACACAACCACTCACAAATCACAGCGCTGCAGCGTGCACCTCACGTTCCCTGTGCTGCGCCTGTGCGCAGGCAGACTACACGCGCTACGCAGGCGTGCACCTGGCGGCCAGCCTGACGCTGCCGCTGGGGGCGCGGCAGGGGGCGGGCCTCATGTCGCGGCTGCCGATGTACCTGCGCCCCAAGTGCGCCCGCATCCTGCTGGACCCCTCCATCACCTCCTCCACCACGCTGCGCCTCAACATCTACCAGGTTCGGCCCAAAAAATTATTTGGAGGACGAAACCCGCTACAGTGTGATGCAGATTTTGATGATGAGCCTTGAGTCCGCAAACACATGGTGATGTCTCTAGGCTTGCGACATGTTGTGCCCAAAGGATCCACTCCTGGGGCAGCAGAGCAGCAACCCAGACACCAATGACCCACACAAGCGCGATTCCTTCTGGCTGACCAGTTCCGTGCGCCCCCCCTTGCAGTGCTTCCTGCTGGCGGCGATGAAGTTCCACTGCCACTGCGCGGCGCTGCCGGCCCGCGGCGCCGCCGGCGACGCGCGCTGCGCCATGGCCGCCATCGAGGCCGGCGTAGCCTTCGTCAAGAACGCCGCCAACGTGTCGGCTGGCCGCAAGGGCCGGAAACCGCTTCGCGGCGGCGGCAGGGAAGACAGTAGCGCTGGCGCGGCGGCGGGCGTGTCGGCGTGCCACGTGCGGTGGCTGTGCCTCTCGGCGTTCCGCACCGTGCTGCGGCGCAAGCAGGTCAGTGGTTCGTGCACCCTGTGGGACGAAATGCCACAAAACCCTTGTGTTCCAGCCGCCTGTTCGATCCGGGATAACGATATGGCACGAAATGTAATTCCTGTCTTGTTAAATCTGATTCTTGGGCGATTCTTGGGCTCCTCCTGCACTGAGATGTAGGCGGCACACGTGGCTCTGGCAGTGGTACAGGCGCTGGTCCTCGAGCCCTGAAACGCTGAAAGTAAATCACGAATGTGCAGGCGGCGTACAAGGCGCTGCTGGCGGCGCTGGATGCAACGCTGCAGGCGCCAATCTTCAATGTACAAGATTCTACACCCTGTTGGGTTGTACTGCGCAGGCGGCATACAGTGCGCTGCTGGCAGCGCTGAACACGGAGCAGCAGACGCTGGCCTTCAAGCCCTTGAATTCCACCCCCACCCGAACAATCGGACTGTCGCAATATTTGAAATCAGCTGAAAACCGGAATTCCATATGCAGGCGGCTTACAAAGCGCTGCTGGCAGCGCTGGACGCGGAGCTGCAGACTCCGGCCTGCTAGCCCTGAGTTGTCAATTCACAGTTGTAAACCCTGTCAATTTGCAGGCGGCGTACAGGGCGCTGCTGGCGGCGCTGGATGCGGAGCTGCAGGTGCCCGCATTCCGGCAGCTGCACAAGCAATTGGCGGCGGTGACGGACCAGCGGCGCTCCTCTCACTTCGACAGCATCCGCTTCTGATGCGGGGCCGGCGGCTGCCGCTGCGCCACTTGGCTGGTCAACCACCAGCAAATATACTCGAATGTGCGGCACATGAGGCACGGCTTCCAGATAGGCCAGGGGCTCTGGATTGCTCAGCTTGTCGTGGTGAGCCGAGGAGACCGTGAGACGGTGGCCCGAAGTAGTAAACCACCTGGTCGCTTCTGCGACGCTGCGTCAACATCAGCGATTCATGCATTTTGTACTTCAAATCAGCTCAGATATACTGTTGCGTACGTTGTCGGAATACTCGAATTCTGTCAATTTCCTGATGCTGCACATCTTTTTGGAGGATCTTACTGTCTAGAAACAATTGAACACCAGACTCCCCATCTCGTCTCAACGCTTTGCATCCTGCCTCTCTCGTTTGATACCCCAGCATCGATGCTGGGGTATCAGAACAGCATGGCTGCCTGCGCAAATGCCGCGGCGCCCTCACGCGCCACTCCCCGCAGCCGGTTGAGCATCTGCGATGTTTGCACATACCTCTGCCTAAGTTTCACTGATACGAAACATTGTTTGTGCTTGCACAAGTCTGGCTGATCGCCTTCAACTCAATGCATGGTGTGCCTCAGCCCCGCGCGAAGCATCAATTGGCAGGTCGGAACCCTGCTGACCTCCATGTGCACAGCACGTGTCAGCATGCATCATCAACAGGACGCGTACCTCGTCGCTGAAATTGGGCGGCGGCTCAACCGTTGTGTCGCTTTTTGCAAGCGTCGCCTCCACTGCGACGGCGATTTCGGGCTTGACATACTGCCGCATGTCGCTCCGCCAGTCATACTTCCACACGCCTTTGTTAGCAGGCGATTGCTCCTCCCTGCAGTGGCATGCCACTATCTGAAGTGTTTACATTAAGAATGCATGCATATTTCGTCCACTTGGTGGTTTTAGGCAATGCCATCGCACGCCAGCGGCGGTTCACACCTGCCGGTGTTCAGGATGGTGTAGCACTGATGGAGAACGAAACACTTTTTGTGCGCCACCAGGAGCCGGGTGACGTCCGTCAGCGGCTTGGCGGGGCTGCCGCCGTGACCACAAACAAAGCACCGCTGTGACGTGACGTCCGTCTCGGGTCCCATGACTGTTGAAATGCGGCGGACGTTGCAGCCGCTCGAAACTGCCCCGGGACTATGCCTTGGATAGGAGCTCTGAGATTACAACGCTTAGCTTCAAGGTCTTTTAGACTGCAGCACTCTGACAATGCAGGAGCTGGTGTGGCGCCGTGCACTACTACAGACTGTGAATCTGCTGCCGGCGTCGACTGTCTGCTGAACGGCGCGCTAATCAAGAAAGATGAATGGGATAGTTTCAAAGCCATCTGCGCTCAAAGCCGTGCCGTGCGCCGAGCGTTCGCGGCCGGAATGCCACCCGTCGGCGATGGAGGCTTCCGGAGCGCCCTCGTGTTTGTGGCCACCCATGCCCCTTTGACAGACAAGCGAGGTGCACCAGCGGATCCGCACAGCAATGCACAATCATACCTTGCCAAGGAGTCGCAAACTTGATTTGGCTGAACCGGTAGGGAAGGCAGAGTGCTGATTCGATCTCGCCTGCGGCCAATCTGTGTAGCAAGCATCCTTGCAGCACGACCTCCCTATAATTTCATGCACTGCAAATGTGCAGAGCAACTGATCCATATTCTGATCGCTGTCAGCGATTGGCAGCTTGAGAGCGCAGATAGCCGCACGTGAGCCTTGTCCGCCGCCGCCGCTCAAAGACCAGCAGCAGATGCCATATCCAGCTGCAAGCATGGGCGACTCAGACGCTGTTTCACCAACAGCCTCGCCGGCCGCCATGAGAGTGACGGGGCGGGTGTTGGCAGGCGCGCTGGAGATGCGACACCTCGGCGGCGGCCGCGGCTTTAGCATTGTTGCGCGTGCCGACATACCCGCCGCCGCCATACTGCTGCAGGTGTGGCAAGGTGCTGCAGCCTGATGGCGAAATTGTGCTGCAGCTTCCGCCGTTGTGTCCTGGTTCATGATCGGCTCCTGGCTCATGAGTGCCAGGCACCCGCATAGGGGATACATTGGGCCGAAAACCTTACATCACTCGAAGTTCATATGCGGCTGTCCCGCTGTCGAGACTTGCACCTGTGTACAGAAAGCATGGTTTCCCTTTTCGCAGGAGTTCTCGCTGGCCAATGGGCTCCCCGCGGGCGCGCTGCAGCTCGTGTGCCGCGCCTGCCTGGAGCCCCTTTCGCCCAAGGTGCTGGCGCACCCGCTGCCCTGCTTCGAATGAGTGGCACGGGATATCTTTGCAATGCTGTGACATAGAACCTCGCCTCCTGCAAGAAGTCGCTTTTGCCTGTGGGTCCAAAGCAATGAAATTAGTGTTGCGTCAGGAGCTGTGATCAGCGGTAATGGGCTTTTGCGCATGCGCCTCGCAGATGCCGGCGCGCGCACTACTGCAGCCAGCGTTGCGTCGGCAACGACCGCGCGGCGCACGCCGCCAGCGGTGAGTGCCGCCTGCTGCGCGACCCCGCCACGTGGTGCGCTTGCCTTTCATAGCACCCTTCGTATCGCCTTTCAGGCAGCAGCCTCTTCCACCAGGAGATGCACCACCCTGGTGCAGGCATGGCATCGTTCCCGGGCAGCCTAACGCACAGGAGGCTCTGTTCGTACTTCCTGCCTTCGACCTCGACACGGTGTCATTGCATGCACCTGATTTTGAAATCATTCTTGTCAGGGCGCGGCTGGGCGGCTTTGCGCGGGAGGCGGCGTGCGCGGCACGGCTGCTGGCCGCCAAGCCGCAGTCGCCGCCGCTGCAGAGCAACCGAGACATGCTGCTGGGCGCAACCTCTGTCTCCGGGTGAGTGCGTTGTGAAACAGCGGCAGGGCGCTGCATGCTCAGGTGCCCACAAGAAGTTGCATTGCGCAGACCAGCCCTGTCGCACAGGACAGCATGATGCTGCTTGCGGAATGTGCGATGCAAGACGTGTGTCTCGTCAATGACAGGTCAGAGGCGCAGATTCTATTCGCCGCAGCGGACCTGGTCGCTGCCGCCAGGGCTGCGGCGATAGCCGCCGATTCGGCGGTGACTGCAGCGGCAGCGGCTGCGGCAGAACGGCCCAGCTCGCCTGCGGATGACAGCAAAGCAGACGGCCAAGCGATCGGCAACGCAAACGGCGGAAAGGCAGCAGTTGAGCCAACGCCGCCACCGCCTGCGGAGGCTCCTGCACAGCAGCAGCAGCAAGACAGTGTTGATTCGCACCTGCAGTCGGCGCTGGAGGCCATCTGCTGCGTCGTCACAAACGGCCTCGAGGTCTGCCGAATGACGCCGCGCGTGATTTGCAAGATTCACCACCAACAAAAAGTCAAACCGCATTTCATTCAATCCACTTACCCAGTCATCGTGGTTATAACTTATTATACTGACATTGTAATCATGCCTACATTTCCGGGACGCAATCGGTTGCAATTCGCAGGTGGTGCACGAGGAGGGCGTGCTGGGCTACAGCAGCGCCGGACCGCCGCAGCTGCCCACCGCCGCCGTTTACAGGTAACACCACAAGCGCCTTTGCTTTGCCTTTTGCCTGTAAGCGGCTTGCTGACACCACCTTCGCGCCGCGCATTGGCTTACATGAGGTTCTTTATGTCAAGTGTTCATGTGCATTGCCGCAGGCTGGCGTCGCGTCTGAACCACAGCTGCCGGCCAAACGCGACGTACCTGTTCCGCCTCGGCGGCGCCACCATCTCCATCCGCTCCCTGCAGGTTGGTCTTTTTCAACCTTTTCATTTTTTCTTTGGCCGCCATTGCCTTACAGTCCCTGCAGGTTTGCTTGTTGGTTTGAACGTCACATCCCAGCGCTCAACACGCCTTTTGTAGTTGGGCACTCGCTTGCAAACACACACGTAGTGCCTCACTGATGCGTGTGTCTTATTGTGTGTGGCCTGTGACATCTCCTGCAGCAATTCCCGGCTCCAAAACAGCCTGCCGAGTGCTGCCGTCCTTCTACAAGACACTGCCTAAGCGATAGCTCTGCCTGCAGGCCATCAACAATGGAGATGAGATCACAATATCGTACACCGATCTGCTGCAGCCTGCAGCGCTGCGCCAGGCCAGCCTGCGGGAGCGCTTCTGCTTTGCGTGCGACTGCGCACGGTGCAGCGGTGCAGCCAGCGAGGCAGGTCAGCACACCTTCGCACATCACTGCTGTTATTGCACACCCAACAGCGAGCCAGACATTGGAAAAAGCAGCCTGTGCCAGTCAGTGTGGGAGCATGGTGAAACATGCGGGTATCAGTCGCGCCAATTCCTGTACACGTTAGGATCACAGGGCCTCATCTGTTGCAAGGGATGGTCGAACAGGTCATCAATGTGCACACCAGAGCTGCCGGCTCGCTTGCCTGCAGTAGATGCATTCCTGGGCGACACGGGCCGCGGCGGTGGCGCGGCCGAGGCGGTGCTGTCAGCCGCGGTCGAGGCCGGCACGCACCTGTTCCTGGAGAAGGTCAGTCCTTGGGTGTGGCAGCAGAGCGCCCCATGCGGGCTCGACTGTGGCTGACGCATCCTGGAAAGGGGTACTTGGCCCTGCATATGACTTTCGAATGGAGGAACGACTGTGCACAACGAATGCGACCAAAAGCGATCGGCACGCCTCCTTTCATCCTCCACCTTTCTGGTGGAATGCTGCAGGGCGACACAGCCGGGTGCCGGGCAGCGCTGCTGGACGGCCTCACCGCCGCCGCGGCTGCCCAGGTGTGTGTGCCGCAAGTGCCGTCATGTCGAGCACTGTGACTGTCTTTTCGAGCTGCAAGCTGTCTGGCTACTAATTGACGCAATGAATACTGTTACCACTATCCAGAAGTCATCTCAAATCGTAAGGTTGGGCGCCGAAATGGTGGTACTGAGGGATTTATGCCCATCCGGAACCCGCAACACAACAAAAAATGCAGAAACCTCTACAACTGATGCTGCCGCCGCCAGGTGGGCGTGCTGCACCACGGCGCTGGAAGCGCACTGTCAATACTTGATACTTTACAACTGGTGCAGCCTTTTAATATTCTGGTCTAAAAATTTGATTTTACATGGCCAGGTGGGCGCGCTGCACCACAGGGCGCTAGAGGCACACTGCTGCCTCGCCAGCGCCTGCCGCGTCGCAGCGCGCTGCCTGCCCGCCGGCGAGGCGGCCGATGGTTCCGACGCAGCTGCGCAGGTGATGGCTGCAGGGCTTTGCGCCGCCGCCGCAGCGCACGCCCTGGTCCTCGCGGCCGCACTGCAGCGACTGGTGCATGCCGGTGCGCTCGCAAGATGTGGCAAACATGAACATCGCTGTGCCGCAAAATCCTTCCATGAGCAGACTTGGTTTTCTTGCAGCTGGTGAATATGCAGTCGTAGCTGGTCCAAAGCCGCCTCGTCTTTGATTTCTCCTATGCAAGCACGGCTGCAAGCGTGTGCTGAATCAACCACTGCCATTAAACGTCTGTGCGCACTTGCTCAGGTGAGGCGGGCATCGTCCCGCAGTGCGGCAAGCAGTGGAGCGAGGCCGCCGGCTTGCTGTGCGAGCTGCTTGCGACGCTGCCCCCCAGCGTGTCGCATCCGCCGCAGCAGCCTGCATCGCCTGCTGCGCCCGCAGCGGCGCGGGTAAGTGCGGCTGCAGCACAGACTGCGGCCGATGGGGGCAGCCGCCCTGCAGCTGCGGCCGCTGCAGGCTTGGGCGATGCCGCATCGGGCGGCGGGACGGAAGCCGCGGCGCACCTGCAGCCGTGGCCGGCATTCGCTGCCGCGGTGCAGGCCGCCTGGCGGCAGCTGCTCGCCCTGGCGTCGCCCTGCCCAGAAACAGGAGCGGTGCCGAACGAAGCGCAGAGCAGCTCAGCAGCCGCGGCCGGAAATGCGGACGTGGGCGCAACTGCAAATATGAATGCAGCTACAGACGCAGCATCGCTGCGGGACGCTGAGCAGCCGCCGTCGTCAAAGCGCTCCAGGGTGGGAGGTGGCGGCCAGCCCGCGGTGGCGACGTCCACCCTGGGAGCCGTCCTGCGCCGCGCCGGCGCCCAGGCCGGCCTGCAGGCGGAGCCATGCACCTCCGCCCCCACATCCGACAATGCTGCAGGCGCCTTCAAAACCGCTTCGCCTGGCAGAGGCACAGAGGCGGTGCTGGCGGCCGCCGCTGCGCACTGCATGGCTCAGGCCGCTGCTCACCTCAGGGTGGGTCTGTCGTCGCCATCCGCCTGGCCATAGTACCGTGAGTGATCTGTCTGTCTGCACATGGGGCTGCACCTGTTTCACCTCCCCTGTGCCAGGGCCACACAGTCGTCACATGTGCGAGACTGCTGCATAGTGGTATTGCAGAATTGCAGAACTCCAGCAGTTTAACGACTTCAAATCACCATGAATCACTGCGGCGTAGCAGGTGGCCTTCGGCGAGTCGCACCCGGCGACAGAGACAAACGCCTTCCTGCCCTTCTCCGCTGGCCTGCCGTTCGGACAGGCCGCGGCCATCGTGCAACAGGCTTCGGCGCTGCGGCTGCATGTCCCGTGACAGCCAGTGTGGCAACATCTCGCAACACAGGAGTGTCTCATGCTGCAGCAATTATAAACAACATTGGTTGTAGGAGCGTTTGCACCCGAAAGGGTCCGCCTCGAAATATCAGCAGCTGGGCATCCGTGAGGAACACTGTATCAGAGAACACTGTGTCAGAGAACAAGGATGCGTGTAACAGCTCTCCTTCTGAACAGGCTTGTCCGTTCATTACAAGCCTCTTGCCCCAAGCCCTCTGTGTTGCAACTCAATCGTGGCGCAAACCGCATGAAGCAAACCATGCCGGACGCTCTATCTCTACGCAAATGGCTTCAGCGGCTGTGATAGTCAGCAGAAACGGTCGCTTCTTGGCTGTCTACCCGATCTCAGGGTGCTGATGAAGCAGGCTGCTCAGTTAGCTACTCGGAACCTCATGGCTTGCTGCGAAACTCTGTTCGCACCAGCGTCAGGTTCTGCGCATGAGGCACATACACAAACGTCAGAGCGCACCGCAGCGGCGACTGCGCAGGTGCTGCATGTCTTGACGGGCATATCGCCATCTTGTTTGCGCAAGATAGTCGCCAAAGCATGCGCACGGGTGCTTGTGAGCAAAGCAAGCAGAAGGAGCATCCGCAAAGGTGCGCACCTGGGTGAACTTGTCGCGGTTTTTGGGCTCCAGGTTGCGCTGCACGTCCGCCATCAGCTTCCCCAGGCACGTCGTCAAATGCGGTCTCCTGCAAACACGCCGCAGGAGGGCGGCAGGTGTCAGGCAGGATGCACAAGAGGGCGCACAGGCGGCCGCAACCACGAGTAGCGCTGCAATGCATCTGGACCTCGGATCCGTCTATGCCTGTGGCTCCTGCAACAGCGACAAGAAGACGCAGCCAGCTTGGATTAGTTCAGCATCCGACACCTGTTGGAGGGCTGTGCGGCGATGATGTAACGCTGCAGCTGGCATGCGTCTGTCAGCTGCATGTGGGGTTTGGCTTCAACGACATTGTCCATACCTGTCGGAGGGCTGCGCGGCAATGATCTGGCGCTGCAGCTCCAGGTAGATGTCCTCGTTGACGAGGATGAGCGCGAGCATGGGACGCGACAGGCTCCACTGGTTGCCCACGTCCTCGAAGAGCACCAGCTCGAACAGCGTCGTCAGCACCGCCGGCAGCAGCTCCGGCCGCGCCCGCAGGTGCCCCTCCATCGCCTGCAGCACATATTTCGTGAGTCACATCGCTTGCAGGTGCCACTCCATCGTCTGCAGGACGGCAGCAAGGTGCGAGCCTGCTTGTGTGCGATCGTCAGCCTGGAATTTTTCCGACCTGAGACGCGCGCCTCAGACATGTCCACGTGACAAGCAACACGGTCAGACTGCGAGGTGCAGGCATGCATGTGCAGCCAGGTGCGCTGATGTGCTCCAGTTTCTGACAAGTCGTCGGTGAACACCTGCGCGGCGGGGGAGGGCTGGGCGGCGGGCTGCTCGGGGTGGGTGGCCTTGAAGTAGAAGCCGGCCAGGTTGTCCACCGCCGCAGCGCACTGGCTGCTCACCCCCGTGTCCAGGCTCTTCAGGCCCGCGTCCAGCGCCGACATCTGTGCAATGATTGACAAAGCAGATTCGTGAAGGTGGTAGTTGTCAGGGTTTGAGTAATGCATGTGGTGTCGCCCCGGTGTCCAGGGCTCCTCAGGCCCGCAGCGAATCCCACACTCCGCAAAAGAACAGACGTTCTTCAGGCTGGGCTGCAAGCCAGCTTTGCTGTCGGCGCTGCAGGTGCCACAGTGGGCTGCCGGCGCACCCCATGCTTGCAGAGTTATGTCCACAGGGTGCGCATATGCATCAACGGACCACTGCTAGCTCCGCGTGCAGATCAGATGAACCCAGATCTACGGCAGATGCCAGCCTGCCGTCACCCATCAAGTCTTCGGTTTGTGCAGCGAACAGGCTCAGGTCTGAGAGGAGAGAGCGCGCGCACCAGGAAGGCGAAGGTGGCGGTGTCGGTGGCGGCGAGCACGGGGGCGTGGTTGTGGCTCAGCACCTCCAGCAGCTGGAAGAAGGCGCGCCCCACTTTGCGATAAGCCATTATGTCTGCCAGCGGCACCGCCAGCGCCATCTTCAGCGCTATCGCCAGCGCGTCCTGCGATTGAGGAGCCGGAACGGTTTTCATCTACAAAAAGCATGGCTCCCATTGTCATTGTGTCCACCAGCGGCACTGTCAGCTTCAGCATTTGTCGCCAGCGCATCCTGCGATTGACGCGCTGACTTTATCGTCGGCGCTAGCGGTGAGGTGGGGCTGGTCAAGGAGTACTGCAGTTGCAGGGCCTCTGGCACCATCTGCAGCGCTGTTTGCTGCTAATAATGCGTCCTGCAGGCAGACTAAGCTAGCTAAGTGACGGGACCTTCACACTGACGAACACAGCACTCAAATGACATCTCTCAAAGACCATCACAGCACGTGCCGACCAGTGCGAAGGCCCCGTTGACACTCTGCGATGTCAAAGCAGCGCCAAAACAGTTCTGCACCTGTGAGATGCTGTACCCATTACCCAGACGTAGGAGTGGGGCGTGAAACGGCAAGAAATCAGCAGTGCACTGAAATGGACTTCCTGGCATTGATCATTGGGTCCTAGGTTCACATGTGTGAGGTGCTTCCTTCGTCATGAAATGTTGCACCCGAGCGCAGGGTCGCCGTACAGGTCGAACCGCCGTAGGGTCAAAACTGCTTTGAAGCTATCCGGGCTGATTGAAGCCAATCACCGAAAGTTCGCACCTTCAGCGCGGGGTCGCCATACAGGTCGAACACGCCAAAGTTGACGTAGTTGCCGGACAGCGCGCGCGCCAGGACAGTGAGGCAGACCCAGATGCCCTTGTACTTGTGCGCGTACGGATTGCTGCTGGAGCCCGCCGCCAGCACCCTGTTGCCATACGTCACCAGCACCTGCGGCGGATCATTATAGGGTTTTGTATAAGCTCCAAAGATCAAGATGTTTGAAAAAGCAAGGGGCTCAAAGATACTGTGTGTAGAGCGCTTCATCTTGCCGCCGCCAGCAGCCGTACGTCCCAGCACTGCAATTTTGACTTGAGCATCGAGACAACAGAGATGTGTAAGCCCGCAAGCAGCAGCTGCACTGACTAAACACCGGCCGATAGAAATGCGTGATCTGCGTCACGCCTTTGCAAGCTCCAGAATCAGCAACCCAGTTGCATGTCTTGGTTGCTATCTTTTGTTGCCGCGAACTGCGAGTTCTGGTCAGGTTGGTTATGCTCCAGGCAGCTGCTCCACACCATTACGCTCAAAACCGCACTGCAAGGGCGGCACCCACCTTGGAGACCTGGCGGAAGAGCAGGATGCCGTTGGGCGAGGAGCTGTCGAAGGTGAGCCGCTGCGTCTTGTTCAGCACGAATTCCGCCATGAACTTGAGCACCGAGGTGGACACCTCTGGCACGTCCGCCCACGCCTCCAGCGCCGCTATGATCGTGGGAAAGTGCGCCGGATGCAGCCAGTCGAACAGCAGGCCTGCATGGCACGCATACAATACAATTACTGTATTTCGACTCCATATGAGGAAACGAGAATCAACTGAAACAAGAATCAACGCAGAAAAGCAACACTATTTGCCATTAGAGTCAGGACTTAGAAGGTCAGGAGGAGAACATCAAATGTCACAACTTCAGTGCTTCGATCCCCTCACAGCAGGCAGGGCCACGGCGCACCGTAGGTGCGGCGGCTGTTGGTGGCCATGGCGATGCCGCGCAGGTCTCGGAAGAGGCCCGTGACGGTGTCCTGCGGCACCGACTGCCGCAGCGCCGCCGGGTTGGCGCCGCCGCTGCTGGCCTGAGCTAGCGACACCAGCACCTGCGGAACGAGGAAGACAGCAGTTCATGCATGTCATCACAGCATTGGCGCACAGCCTCACATCCTGAACGTCACGTCAGCGCAGTCGGGCCCCGATGTAATTTGCCTCCACGATGCCAAAGCCCGCCAATGTACAGTTTCTCGTAGTAAAGCGGCAATCAATGAATTATAAATTGTTCGCGGCCTGACAAGCAACAGCGCTGAGACATATCGTCTGCTGTGTCCTCGCTGCCAGTGGGCCACACCTGCTGCAGGGGCGCCACGAAGGAGTGGAACTTGGCGGGCGTGTCGTCCATAAACAGCAGGCGCGCGAGGGTGGAGTAAAACACCGGGCGCGCGCGCATGTTGCCGCGCTCGCTTAGGAACGCAAAGTGCTCCGCGGGGTGGTGCTGCAGCAGGTACGTCACCGCCTCCAGCTTCAGCAGCAGCTTGCCGCTCATGAAGCCCGCCGACAGGTCCTGCGCGCCTTGAAACAGTAGTGAGTGGTCGGTTGAGACATGAGAAGCTTCCGTGAATGGTGTAGCTGTTGGCGCTCCACCAGCCCAGCAGCAGCTTGCCGCTCAAAAAGCCCGCCGACAGGTCCTGCGCGATTGGAAGGGGATAGCTGGCATCTGTCAGTGACGCAGCTGTCAAACTTGCGAGTTTGAGCACGCAGCTGCTGCAACGTCGAGCGAACGTCGACCGCTGTCAATGCACATAAAATGCAAGGCGAGGCAGGGGAACACATAAAATGCAAGGCGAGGCAGGGGAACACATAAAATGCAAGGCGAGGCAGGGGAACACATGCGTCTCTTTGAATCGCGTGGCAGCGAAGCACAGCGTGCCTGGAAGAGGGCCAGGGTGTGGGAGATGACGTCCTCGCAGCAGGCGAAGGCTTTGAGGTTGACGACGATCTTCTGCAGCATGATGTTGAGCACCGTGAGGTGGTCCGTCACCCCCAGCCGCTCGCTTAGCCGCGTATACACCTGCTGCACGACACAATACACGATGGAAAACACGCAATACCCCGCGGGGGGGGGGGGGGGGGCCCCGGGCCGCCGCCCCCCAGCAACTGTGCTGGAGGAGATGGGCAGCATGAATGCGCTTGAGAAGGGGAGTTCTGTGAATTTGAGTACCTGCCCGACCAACCGGCCACAAAACACACTTCTTGGTGTCCTGCTGTCAATGACCATAGGTCGGAACCGCACCTTGGAGCAGTGCATGACCTGTTTGCCAACGTATACCTTGCAAGGTTGTCGGAAACTGCACCTCTGCTTGCACACATGTGACAGAGTTCCGAACGTCTCTCAACAGCAAGGGCTGCAAAGGCGCACTTTGCAGCAGTGCAAGACCTGCTCCCCCAGGTGCACCTTGCGGAAGTTCTGGAAGAAGCGCAGCGGCGCGATCTTAGGCGCTGCCAGCCATTTGCAAAGTGTAGCGGAGTTGCTGACGTTGCAAACAGTAAGCCGTATAGGCGCACCTTGGAGCAGTGCATGACCTGCTCCCCCACGTACACCTTGCGGAAGTTCTGGAAGAAGCCCAGCAGCGCGATGTCCAGGCGCTGCCGGCTGTGCTCGGCGGTGCGCTGCGCGTGCATCCCCGTGTCCACCGCCTGCAGCAGCCCGAACACGCGCGCCGCCAGGTCCCCGTCTATCGGCTCCTGCGACGGAGTGTACCCGGCGCGGCTTGTTTGGGTTTTGGTGTTGCTCGCAGGCCCACACCGTAGTCTGGCAGGGCGCTGCAGATCCAGATGCTGCTTGGTAGTTGCTGGTGCAGCATCCCGACCCAAGACCCAAGACCCAAGACTGCAAAGTTGGCGACTTGAGCACAGCCTTCAACATGCTTGAGCACAGCCCTTGGAAGCACAGGCTTTGCAACAACCTCGATATATTCATTGAAACCCACCTGGGACTCGGCGGAGGAGGAGGAGAGGCGGCCGCGGATGATGGCGCCCACCAGGTGCACCAGCCACGTCAGCTGCCCCTCCATCACCGCCAGCGCCTGACCCTCCGCCTTGCCTGCTATCAGCCAGGGTCTAGGGCCTTGCAATATGTTTAGAAATCGTCAGCTGCCCCTCCAGCGCTGCTTGCGCCTGCCCCTCAGCCTTGGGCAGCCTTGCCTGCATAGCCAGGGTGTAGGGGTGAAGATTTGAGAATGTCGGCTTTCCATCCATCACCGCCAGCGCCTGCCCCTCCGCCTTGCCTGCACATTCCCAGTGTTTGGGGTGTTGAAACTTTACGCTGCTCACCTGTCACCGCCAGTGCCTGCCTCGGCCATGCCTGGGAAACACCGCCTTTCAGTTGCTGCACTTTCAGCTTCAGCTTCCTCTGTGTTGAGACCCTAGGACGAGGGTCGGATGACGTCTCTGGTGCTTCCAGATGCGAGGCTGCGCTTCGTCCTATGGGTCAGACTACATCCGATGCACATGTCTGCAGGTCTTCGAACAGCTGCAAACCTAGCGCACCGGGCGTGGCGGCGTCGGTGTAGGCGGCGACGAGGGGGTCCAAGAATTGGAGGAGGTACTCGGCGGTGCGCGCGTACTGGAAGCGGCACAGGAAGGGGATGCTGTCCAGCTGGTCCGCCAGCTGCTCCTCGTTGTCCAGCGGGTCTTCGCCCCCGCCCGCCACTGCCGCCGCCACGCTGTCCAGCCTGCATATGAAAGAAAGATCACTCGAATGTGACAGGACATTGTTAAAAACACTGCCTCTGGAATGCTCCTCGTTGTCCCGCGGGTCCTTCCCCCCTCCCGCCACCGCCGCCGCCACGCTGTGCAGCCTGAGTGCAGCGATTAGTGATTTAGTCTGCTGCAGCAGGCATGCTCCTCGTTATCCAGGGATCCTTTCCCCCTCCCGCCACCGTCGCCCCCACACTGTCCAGCCTGCGCAAGCGTTGTGTAAGATGCGATGTTCGAGTTGCGTTCAGCGCAGCTGCAGCTGCTCTGCCTGCAGTTTATGCGGCATGTACGAGGCCCCACCCCTGCCCATTGGCCCCAGGGACATAGGCTGACCGGGAGGGGCACAGCTCAGTGGCAAGGTCTGCAAGTATTGCAGCTGCGGTACCGCCTTGTAGGATTCAAGTCTGCAATAAGCGCCACCCACCTGGAGGTGATGTGGGCCTGCTTGATGCGAGGCACATAGGTCCTCAGCAGGCTGGCCAACTGAATTGCCGCAGCTAACATTGCTGACATTGCTGACACAGAACTGTTTGCTCGGCGCCGCCGCCGCACCTGGAGTGGTATGTAGGCCTGTTGCTGCAAGAAGGCAAGTCTACGACAACAACCTGCCCACCTGGAGGTGATGTAGGCCTGGTTGATGCGGGGCACGTAGGTCTCCAGCATGGACGGCGAGTCGCCTTTTAGGTAGGGCATGCTGGAGACGAGGCGGCTCCACAGGCCCAGCAGGTAGTAGACGCTGCCCGCCGCCCACTGCCAGCTGCCCAGGCTGGACACCGTGAGGTCCGCCACGAGCTGGATCCACTCCGTGTAGCCGTCCACGCCCACCTGCGCACGGCCAAGTATACCGTATTTTGTACCGTTTGATCAATATTTCGTTTTCGTGGGCCTACTCCGTGCAACCACTCTGCAACGCCTTCCGCGCCCACCTCCGCGGCGGCGGGGCATCACACCTTGGAACTATGGTTGGTCTGCTGTGCTGAGTGAAGCAATCACGCAGGCGCAATCCATCACCAGACAGCTTTCAGGCATCCTGAACGAAGTTGGCCTCCGGCTCTGCGTGCTGTAGAGGATGTGGGTTTAGTGGCAGTGCCTCAATCGACTCCTCCAACGTGCATGCTGTACTGTCTGTCTGCTGCCATGTCTGACTTGTGCGTTGCTACATGGGCTGGGCCACACGCACCAGCTCGGACAGCTGGTAGTTGGTTTTGAGGCGGCCCAGCAGGCGGCAGAACTCGTGGTAGTTGCCGTGCTCCTGCGCGTGGCAAGAGGCAGAGAGTTGAGACCATGAAGTGTGGGTCACACGAATCAGAGGCATGGCGGCAGCCAGAACAACACCTCCCGGATCAGCTCCACCAGTGCTGTATTTGATCTTCGTTACTTGTACTTTTTCACCTGCAGGCCCCGCTGGCTGCGCAGTATCTCCCGAGTGCCGCTCGCCAGGTGATTCAGGAACTTCGCCCGCTCCGTCTCGCTGGTGAACAGGCTGCGCCGCACGCTCGCAAGCCGCACCTGCGGGCGAGCGGATCTTACAGTGACCGACGGTGACTTGTTTTGTGTGTCAACGCCTGATCTAAGAAGCTGCGTAGTGCACGCTGGAGAGGACAAAACAACAGGAGCATGAGTGAGTTGAGCAGATGCAGGCGGCTCACCAAGCACTCTAGTGCAGTGTTGGACAGCGGTGGCGACGTCGCGGCGTAGAAATCAAAGAACAGCGACAGCGTGGTGCTGTCCTCGATCACCGGCCGCCACACCGAGGGCACCTGAGACAGAAGTCACGCCACATTAGGACCTGCCAGCCTGGTGCATGCACTCAGAGAACGAAGAGTGTACCCATAGTTCATCGTTTAGACTCCTGGGGCAAGATGCTCTGCTGCAAGGAGTCCCGGCCAGGGAGCCGGCCGACGCAATGAGGGGCGGCCCAGGGGAGGCGTGCCTGTATGGTGCCCAGGTCCTCTGACGACTCGTCCAGGCAGGTGCCCACGAAGTCGAAGGACAGCGCCGCCAGCGCCAGGCTCACCGCCTGCAGCCGCGCCATCCATAATGTCAATTCTGGTTGCTCTCCATGTACAGAGACTTCTGACGCCGTAGAGGCGGTCCACAGGACACAATGAGGAGTACTTTTGCGGCGTCAGGCAGGCAAATGTTTGCCCCAAGCTAGCGTCTGTACCAATGTCCTGACGCAGGAGCGAACACTGTAGAGCACACTGGCTGGACACATGTCGGCAACTAGAGTGCATCACGTTTGCTCATCGTGTCCAAGGAGGCGTCACCTGCTCCTGCAGCTTCGGGTCGGGCTGCTGGCCGGGCACCGCCAGCTGGCGCAGCGCCGCAAGCGCCAGCTGGAACACCGCAAACAGCGCCGCGTCGCGGAAGCTGACCGCCGCCTGCAGAGAGGTGTTGTGGTCAAAGTAGTCGGCTTGTTGGGGGTGCACAGGTGCACAACAGGGGTTGAATTCTCTGCTCATATACACGCAGTGTTACGCAAACCATCAGGCGAGCGGTGGCATGCCTCCAGTGCTCCTGTCCAACACCGGGGCCTTTGCATATGATGCAGGCTTTGTTGTAGCGCATGGCAACCTGTCGTGCCTACCTGTTTGCAACAAGCTTTCCACATGCAGAACAACCAGGGAGCGCACCTTGCGGTGTGCGGTGAGGGTGCGCCCGGGGGTCGGCTGATTCATCTCGCTGACCTGCATGACCAGGATGCGCAGCCCCAGCTGGTAGTGCCCCATGCTGCCGCCGGTAGAGCCCTGCATTGACGGCATTTCGTCTCCTGCTCAGCTGATGGTGATGTTCAATGAAGTTTCATTTCTTTGCACCGGTGCTGTCATGACCACATGCGAATCAAGTAGGGGCAGGCCAGTCGCCTTGCTGTTCTGCGCTGTCTGTCAGAGCACAAAAAAGGCTGCAAAAAGATGCGCAGGCGCACCTTTTCGAGGAACTGCTTGGCGTCGTCCACGATATTGCGGAAGGCGTCATCATCAAACCAGCACAGCTTGGTCATGCGGCACAGCAGCTGCACCAGGCTGGTCACCACGAAGGTCTCCAGGCCAGGCCCCCGGCTGCAGAAGAAAAGATTGCTCAGCAGCTGGGTTGAACAGCTCGGCAATATGAGTGCCTCAGTTGCAGGCACGAATACTTTGGCCAGTCCACGATGCTGCTGCTGTCTTGACCGCCAGGACTGATACATTGTGTGCCAAATGAATGGGCATGTTCTGCACGTGCCGCACCTGTCTAGGTAGCTGAGGAAGTAATTGCGCATGTCCAGCTTGACCGGCACGCTGCCGATCATGAAAACGAGTCAAAAACGCCACCAACCTCTGATTGCTCATGCACTGCATGTGACTGAAATGCCTTGTATAGGATATCACAGTGCACATCGCTGGTGCCATCACTTGCCAATGCAGAGTCACTGCAGCCGCGCCTGAGGACATGGTCGGTCACGACCTTCAGCAGGCTGGATGTTGCCAGCAGCTGTGCGTACGGCGATTGCGAGCTGTCCAGGATCGCCTGCAGCGTGGGCGCGGCAACAGCATGGCTGACACGGCGGCATGTACATGCTCATTTGCATTTGCGGTCTCTCAACCCTGAACGCCGCAGTAGTGATCAACACATGGTAGCGCATTCGCACGGCCTTGGACTCGAGAGAATCCATCTCAACGGTACGTGTGGTGTAAATGTGATCTTCGCACCTTGCAGTGGGCGATGTACTCTGTGGATTGGGAGAACACCCGCAAATACTGCTCCGCCTGCGAGCGCTCCTGGGGGTCCTGTTCATGAGGGAGGCAGGCGAGCCTTGGCGATTAGCTCGATGATAGGTATGAGGCAGTGATACTGCAAGGCATGCACAGATTCGGCTTCGTGGCATTGAGGCAGTCAAGCCTTTCTGCAGAGGCGCCCCCATGAGAGGCGCTCTGGGGATTGATCCAGAAAGAGCGCGTGGGGGTCGCGCAGCAGCTTGTGCATTCGGCACAGTCTACAGTGGTACACGCATCGATGCATGCGGCAGGTGGCGGCCCATGTCTCGGGAGTGCTCTGGCATAGATCAGTTTTGACTGTGGCTATCAAGTTTCGCTGTGCTGGAAGCAAGGCCACCACCACTCGCCTGGGAGACATAGAGCCTCTCGCAAAGCGCTTCCAGCTGCGGCAGCTGCTGAAGGACCTCGGCAGCCATCTGAAAATTTCGGTTAATGGCGAGAATTCATGAAATTTTCGCGCGTAGTTCTGGCCTGCCGCGTCAACAGCTCGACGCTGATCGCTCTGTGAACACAAAGCTGATGAAGCAGCACCGGCACCTCTGTGATCGTCGACAGCAGTACAGCGCGCTGATGCACGAAATAGATTGTCGGGCTTTTTTTGCAAAAAATAGGTCGATGACATAAGGAAGTAGCGGAAGGACTTCATTCACCAGAGCATCGCCAAGCCGCTCAAACTGCGGCAGAATGCGCAAGTCCAAGTCGCATGAGCAAGGGCTGTTGTCGCATTTACTGTCGCCAGCGCGTCGCGCCGCTCCCTGGCCAGTTTGGGGCCTTGGATCACCAGTGGTCGACCCGTTTTCCAAGGGGTCGTACAGTCCTGTGGCACTGAGGCCGTTGCGCATGATGCTGCCAATGACTAGCACTATCTGACTGCGCACCAGCGCGCTGTGCTCGTTGAATCCAACACTGCGCTGTGTCAGCACCTGCCGCACCTGGGCGGACATGGGGGCGTCAAAGGTGCTGTTGCACCTGGCGCTGCTCGTGCAGCTCGCCGCGCTTCTAGGTAGGTTGCGACACTTGACTGTCCCCGACTTGATCTTGCTAAGTCGCAGCATATCGGTGCTGGTTGCGCCGTGGCTGACGCGAGCCATGCTGTGCGCATGCGGCAGGCGCCGAGGAGGACGTTCTCCCAGGCTGGAAGGGGGTACGTGAGTGCACGATATTACGCTGTCGTTTGCGCAGCATAACGGGCCATGCTGGCAAATGTGCATGTCGATACTGCTCACGTCAAGCATGCATCCGCGTCTCAGGCGACCACCCGGCCCGCAGGAGAGTTTCCGGCCTAATGACATCTTCCCGCACGTAGCTGGCGAGGACCGCCTTAGGGTGAGGCGGTGCACACAAAAGATGTCACTTTTCCAGATGCATCACAGGCCAAGCAGGCCGCTTGGGCTCGAAAGGGGAGGGGTGCTGGGTGACAGAAACGTGACTTCTGCCATGGACAGGATGTGCGGGAGACAGCGGACCCAAACACCCGCAAGCCCTGGGTGGAAGCCGTCAGCTGGCATCCCAGGGCATTTGTGTATCATAATTTCCTGAGCCACGAAGAGTGCGACCACATAGTCAACGTCTCCAAGCCGCTGGTGCGCTGTTGCCTGCACGCCACAAGCGGATTGCCACCACACCTTCCCTGCAAGGTCATCACACATGAGATGCTTTATGTGACTATTCTGGTTTCTGCGCAGATGCGGCGGTCGACGGTGGTGGGCGCGGAGGGCGAGAGCGTGACGGACAACATCCGGACGAGCTACGGCACCTTTCTCAGGTGGGCTGGGGCTCGTTGCCTGCTGCAATGAACCGTCCATGTGACTTCATCACGTCCATTGTCGATGTTGTACCCCGCGGTCCGTACAACAACACCAGCATTGGGCGTGCTGTCATGCCCCCCTTCTGCTCCCTTTCTGGGTGGTCGACGTTGGTGATATGTGCAGGCGCGGCAAGGATGCGATCGTCTCGCGCATGGAGGCCCGGCTGGCGGACTGGACGCACCTCGGCGTTGCGCACCAGGAGGACACCCAGATCCTCAGGTGCAAAAGTATGGACACCATCATGTCAGTTTGTGACGTGCCGCCCTTAGGGTTTAGGAAGGCGACACAAGTATCGGAGCTGTGTGCTTCGGACGCACACCACGCCTGTGCCTTCACAGCCAGGCTTCATTGAAGCCACGCTGGCTGACACGACTTTGATTGTCATGCAGGTATGGCGTGGGTCAAAAGTACGGAGCTCACTTCGACAGCTTAGTGGAAGACAGCCCACGCGTAGCGACTGTGCTCATCTACCTGCAGGTGGGCCTCGTTCCTATTGAGCACTGGCTGCAGCACCTTTCTCTTTCACGACGTTGCGTTGACCGCTCCTCCGGGCTGCCATGACGCCGTGCTCCTGTCTCCAACGGCTGCCCGTTGCTCATAACGCCGCTACTGTTGCAGTGATATTGCGCACAACAGCGCCCCATAACAGATCAGGTAAATCAAGCTTATGAGATTATGACGTCTCTGCCATGCAGGACACAGAGCACGGCGGGGAGACCGCGTTCCCACAGGGCAGCACCTGGGCGGACGAGACCATGCCGGAGCGCTTTGGCCCCTTCTCCGACTGTGCGAAGGATCACGTGGCAGTCAAACCCAAAAAAGGTGGGCTGGCGCCAGCCAACATGCGGTGCTTTGGACGCCATAAACCGGCTGGTCGTGGCGCTCATTTCTTTCATGGTGTTATCTCTCCACATTCTTTGGTTCACTGTAAAGGCACAGAGTCGGCTGCTCGCAGGCACAGCGCTGCTGTTCTACAGCCTGACGCCAGACGCCAAGTCACAGGACCAGGCGTCGATGCACACCGGGTGCCCGGTGCTGTCCGGCACAAAGTGGTCCGCTACGAAATGGTGCGTGGTTTTCGACCTCTGAATTTGCCGCCAAGGCATTCTTCAGTCGACCCTGGTCCTCCAGCATGTCGGACTCGCCTATGGCAAGGCGTTTCAAGGCCATGTGCTCTGCTCCTGCAGGATCCACACACATCCATTCCATGAAGAGTGGCTGAAGGAAGGAGGTGAGCACCTCTGCGGCTCCTTCCCCCCGCAGCGTCCTGCAAATGACACATCTCCTGGACCGACCTGACTGACAGACCACAGCACGCGACACGTCCGCCGCTCTGGAAGGCAGCGCCGGCGCTGCGTCAATGCTGCACCATGTCACAGTTGTGCCTGCGTGCCCACTGTCCTTGCATCTGCGAGCGGGTCCATTCATGTCGGCTGTGCTGCCCGCAGGGCTGGCCGAGGAGCCAATCCCGGTGCCGGAGGAGTGCGCTGACGAGGAGCCGAAGTGCCCAGAATGGGCCAAAGTGCGTCACTTCAGTGTATGCAGTACTGACCAAGCACGCGGACCGAGTGGAAACCTGAGGTTTCTGCGTATCTGCCGCCGCTGCAATGGCATCAAGTCTGAACCGTTGTTTGTTTTCGCTGCAGGCCGGCGAGTGCGAGCACAACAGAGCCTACATGGTGGGTCTGTCTACTGCTGAACGTCTACGCATCAACATGTCGCTTTGCTCTTCCTGACGCTCGTGTGAATGACCACGTGTCATCGTCACCTGTCCAATCATGGCGCAGCCGCAGCTGCTGAACTTGCCGCAGTTGGTTGCGTTAGCGGTGCACAGCCACATCTGCACCCAAGAAGTGCCTTCCAGCACCTGTCCTACATAGTGTTTTCCCTTCGTTGCTTGCAGGTCGGGGAAGACCATCTGATCGGCCACTGCCGGCATGCGTGCGGGATTTGCGAGGTCTGCGACACGGGGGACCAGGCCTGCAGGCGGCGGAACCGCGTTGCTGCAGGCTTCTTGCCTCTCGACGAGTGATGTGAACAGCCGTTCTGACAGATGAGATCAGCTTTTCATCGGTTAACGAACTGTTGTCAAAGTGCTTTGGACTTGAAGCGTTAGATCCACTTCAGGAAAATTTGCAACCTAACAACTGCAGAAAAACTGCTTGATCAACAACCGAAGAGGGAACCGACATGACTTCAACTTTCAGTATGTACACACGTTCGACACCAGTGATTGCATGACGCCGTGTGAACGCTTCAGGCGGCCTCCACCGAGCTGGCAAATGCAGTGCTGCGTCCGCCCGGGTTTGTGCTTTGTACATGAACGCACTACAGCCGCCTGCATTGCACATGGCAACCTCGTCAGGCATTGCCAAAAAGGTGTCTAGGTGGAAAACAAGTTTGTCACAATTGGTTCAAGACGATTCTGTGGGAGCTCAGTAGCACAATAGCGTGTACATCGTCAGCGGTGCGCGGGGGCTGTTGTGACACCCCCCACGCTGCCCATTCAGCGCCCTTGCGCAAGAGTTGTAGACGCATTTCATCACTGCCCCTCAAACACCTTCGCAGTCATGGGTCTGGTAACCTAGCTGCCCACAAATACAGCAGGCTTGCACTGCAGGCATGCCGCATTTCATGCAGCTGGGAAGATGCATTTGTCAAAACCGTGCAAGTGTAAATGCCAAAGCACGCGCCAAGCAACATGCCGTGCAGTGGCAGCGCCTTTCCACGACAAATTTTGTACCTGCGTTGGCTGGACGGCGGCGGACGCCGCGCCCCATCAGCTAGGTACAGGCACCTCGACCTGCGATGCCCGACAGCATCGCTTCAGGCGCCACCACATCGCATGGCTCATCATGTGTACAAGCAACCATTTAGCTACGAACTTAAAGCACAGCAAAGCAAACCTGCATGTCCGACAGGTCACTGCGAAGCGCTGCCTCAAAGTTTGCCAGGCTCAGCGACTCGCGCTCGCCTTTGAGAAAGCACGCAATGATAGTAGTCTGAAGAGTCTGGCAACATACCTGCATGTCCGACAGGTCGGCGCCGCGCAGCGCCGCCTCAAAATCTGCCAGCGTGAGCGAGCCGCGCTCCCCCCGCCCCGCCTCCTTCAGCGCCTGCTGCACCACTGCCTTGAGGCGCTCGTCGCTGCACGAATGTTCAGCACATTTCCAGCATGGAATTCAGTAGGAAGTGAGAAATGAGCGTGCTCGCCACGCACAGCCTCCTCCAGGGCCTGCTGCACCTCCGCCTTGAGGCCCTCCTCGCTGCGGGCACATGTTCAGCATGGCATTCAGCAGCGCGTATATATGAGGTCGCACGGATGCTGTCCCCATATAGTGCGGTGCAGACAGGTGAGAAACACAGGCCGGTGCAGGGGAGCACCAGTACATCGCGGAGCCATTGATGGCGTGCACCTACCTGAGCGAGGTGCCGGCCAGCTGGCGCAGCATGAGCTCCAGGTCCTCGCGCGACACGACGCCGTCGCCGTCCATGTCGTACACATTGAACAGGAAGCGCACCCGGTCCTCGCGGTCGGCGCGGGGGCTGAACGCCGCCAGGATGCGCACAAACTCCTGCGGCAGCTCAAGTGCGTGTTTGACTTCGTCGTCATTAGACGTTGGTTTGTGCACGATGCCGTGCGTGGGCTTGCATGTGCAGCAGCAGCAGCAGGCTGCCGCCTTGGGGTGGGTCACGCAGCTGGGCAGGTTGGTATGCGGCATGCAGGCGCTTGTGCTTCGAGAAGAGGACGCCTCTTAGTTGCTGGCTAAGAGTTTGCAGGCCTCTGTGCACCGTGAAGTTCACGGAGTCGAAGATGCGTTCCAAGCGCCGTGTCAGCGGGTTGATCGACAGCTCTGGTATGCTGAGAAGCTCCTCTGCCGATATGTAGCCCTGCGTACGTAGAGCAGGGCAGGCAGTGTGCGCGAGCTCATTGCAGCATTTGATACGGCATAGCCACTGCTAGAAGAACGATAGTTCTATTTGGATCTGGTCCACCCATACCTTGCTGCTGCGATCTAGCGCCCGGAAGCGGCTGTACAGTGCCTCGATCTCGTCCTGTGTGACTGCACGCCAGCAGATGGACCCGTCAAACACCGCCAAATGCCACGGGCCACAGGCATCGAGCATCCACAGCCTAGCATGCCACGTACAGCAGCCATCAAACAGAATGGACTCGCATTTTTCTCCTGTGTGCGCCATGAGCTCCTCCATATCATACTGCGTCAGCCCGAAGCTCATGGCCTGCGGATGATGCGCGTCAGGTCAGCGCTTGGGACACCACACCGCATGTGTACAGGAGAAACCGCCTGCATCATCCTCAGTCGCATTACCTGCCCCATGGTGGCGGCTGCCGGCGCAAGGCGCCTAGCCTGAGTGGCGCTGCTGTTGACTCTCTTGACAGCGATTCGAGCTTCGTCCGCAAACGAGAGCGACGCGTGCAGCAGCTTGCAGCGGCAGCTCTCTGTCACAGCTACTCTGTCGATCAGCTCCTCGGCCGGAGCTCGGCTCTAGCCCTGGCAGCTCAGCTTGGCAACCAAGCTGCTTCTCCAGATCAAAGTTGGGGACAACTGCGTCGAGCGGAGCTGCTGCTTGCGCAAGGGCTTGCTTCAGGTGTTGTGTGATGCCGACGGCGGTTTGCAAACAGTGAATGTCGCTCTGATCTGCTCAGCGACCTGTGAGAGCATATCCGGTTAATCATGCTAACATATTTTGTTGCCAGCGCGCAGGATCTGCAGCGCACAAGGCACTTGCAAAGCTTGGTTGGCTTCGGACAGCATTTTCACGTCAGTGTTATCTCTCCGCCGATTGTGCTGCGAAATCAATTTGCTTTTGATCTGTGCATGCGCCCTTCCTGATAGCCTGCTAGTTCAGTTGGGAAATTATTCCGTGACAGGTCTCGCATGCACGTCGACAAATCACTCGTAATATCTTATAGCCTGCCCAATCTGCGACCGGCAGCACACGGTGGCACTGGTCAAGATGGCGACGCAGGCGCCGGCAAAGCTCGTTCCATTCCCATTGCTGGCGGACGCCAAGTCGTACAAGCCCTGGACGTTTGAATTCGCAGTCACAAGGTCAGAAGCCCGATACACAGAGACTGAGCATTGCGAAATACTTATTTTTCGGGCCTTCTTGACATACAGAAGCTCGTGCCGCTGAACATGGCGTTTCCTGCTGCATCATGCTGGCGCATCGGGCACGTGTTGCTCTCATGGAGGCCGCGATCTTATCCATGCGTCGTGCTGCAGATCTGAGAAGGACAAGCCGACCCTGGCGTCCTGGCTGGAGGTGAACCGCAAGAGCATTTCGCAGTTCCAGCAGCGAGCGCTCACTGACCCGGATGTCCCCCAGGCGCAGCGCCAGGTAGGTTTTGTTGTTACTTTTCGACACGACATTGAACGTTCGCGGATGTGCGTGATCGTCATTTGCATAGTAATCATTTCGAGTACATTGCAACCTGGCTGCTGCATGTCTTGCCACGCTGCGCGCCCACGGGCAGCGGATGGTTAATGCATTCCACAGCCTGAAAACACGGGCACAGCCTGAAACGGTAGGCGCATGAAAGGTGAGGATGTAATGATGCTGCTTGCTTCGGTGGCAGGCGGCGGCGCAGCGGTTCGCCGACAACTTTGAGGCGCTGCTGCAGCGCATCGCCGCGGACCCGATGGCGCCGCTGCCGGGCTTTGAGCATGAGCGCGTCAACTGCATCAGCATGTCCGCCCTGCGGTGCGTGTGCCTCCGTGCTGTCCTGTGGAATGTACGTGTTGTAGGTTTGGTAGGACCATCCACTGTCTTGCAGATCTCGGGCACGCCACAGCCAACTATACTGCCCTGTGTTGTATCACAGGGACCGGTACTTGAGGGCAGAAGGCTTTCAGGATGCGTTCCGAGCCGTGAAGGCGGAAGAAAGTGCAAAGTCGCTCGCGCTGCTGCCCAGCATCCTGAGGTGCGCCGGTTCTGCAGTTCCGCAAAACCAGCCTGCATTGGCAATCAGAGCATATTACAATCTTATCAATAGATTTGACAGGATCCCACAAGGCGTGCAGCATGATAAACGATGGTTTGCAGCATGAAAACGACTGCTGAACTGCTCAACTGCAGGGAGCTGGACGCGGCGTCAGACAGGCGGGTACGCATGCAGGCGGCGCTGCGCGGCGTGCTTGCCGGCAACATCTTCGACCTGGGCGCAAATACCAGCAGCGCGCTCTTCGACTCCGCTGACGGGGTGCACGCCCCTGGGGCTCTACCCCATGAAGCGCAAGTCTGATTTGCAGCATGATGCAGCGCATTTTTTCTTTGATTTAGAAATGGTGTGTAAAAAGATTGCAAGGCAATCGTGCAGCGCATTCCTCGTGCACGATCTGTGACCTGACCTCCTCCCTGATCGGCTCTGACATGTCATTCACGCCGAGGCGCCCCGCGGCACGTACCTGTTCAGCGGCCCAGTGGTGCGCAGGGCCCGTCATTCCAGCACACACGGGAGCGGCTGGTGCCGCGCCCGTGGGCGGTGGACGACCTGGAGGCGGCACTAGACGCGCTGACGCGCCCGCAGCCGTACGAGCACGCAGTAATCTTCGTCGACAATGCCGGCTCCGACCTCGTGCTGGGTGAACGTTTTGAGAGTTCAGAATCTGCATGACATGATTGAGTGCTTGTATTCCTGTGTAATGCCAGCTTTCACGGCGAAGCCGTCATCTTTGTTCACATGCCGGTTCTGACGTAGTGATGGGTGGACACCTCTGCTGGTGACGCCGGCTTTGACATCGTGCTGGGTAGGCACCTCTGACGTGACGCTGCTCTGCGGCTGCGCTGTGTCAAGGGGCGCATCACTCATGTGCTTTTACAACGGTTGAGTGACTCGCGGCAGCCGCACAAGGTTTTGGGCAGCCCGCTGCACGCCAGTAGAATGAACAGCATAGTGCATCATGGCAAGTGTGGACCGTGCCCACGCAGTGTAATCCACAGGATCCTACACACCTTAAACTCTTGTGGCGCAGGCATCCTGCCGTTTGCGAGGGAGCTGCTGCGCGCCGGCACGCGCGTGACGCTCGCCGCCAACGAGACGCCCTCCATCAACGACGTGACGGCGGCGGAACTTAGACATATCCTGGCATTGGCCGCGGAGGCAGACCAGACACTGGGCCGCGCCGCGGCGGAGCAAATGCTGCAACTGGTGTCCACGGGCACCGACATGTGCGTCATCGATCTGCGCCAGGTGAGAGGCACGCTCCAGATGCTTCCCAGAGGGCAACATGAGTTTTCTGACGAGCTGTCGTGTAGTCCGTACAGCAGCTCGGTCGCCTCATGGGCAAGCCTGATTAAGCCCCCTCGTGATGCCTCTGGGCTAGGCACAATTGGCAATAAGGCACGATGCTTTGCTCAGTGTATGAGCTTCAGAAACACGAACTCTACTTTCAGCGATGTGCAGGTGTCGACAGAGCTGGCGGAAGCGGCGGAGGATGTGGACCTCGTGATTCTGGAGGGCATGGGGCGCGCCATTGAGACGAATCTGCGGGCCACCTTCGCCTGCGATGCGCTGAAGCTGGGCATGGTGAAGCACCCGGAAGTCGCCGCGGAGCTGGGCGGCCGCGTGTTCGACTGCGTGTGCAAGTTTGACCGCGGCTTGCGAGGCTCATTGCGCAGCGGGCGGCCAGCTTCGAAGTTGTATTGATTAAATGGCTTATAAATAGCCTTCGTTGATCTCGTTTTATCTCTGAGTCTGGGTTTGCTTCCTCAGAGCTTGACCCGCCTCCATTGACCTTGGCGGCCAGCAGAGCCGTCAGAGTTTATTGATTTTGGTGGCCAAAGCCATCATAGTCCAGGAACAATGACCTCAGGAACAATGTCAGAAAAGCCACGGGCTTTACACCTTCGGATCTAGTGCAGGCTTAATGCATAATACTCTTACACACGAAGAACCAACAACCGTGGTGCCGCAAGATAGAATGCACAATGGCATCGCCGCTGTCGATGTGACGCAGACAGCCTTCACAACATCCAGCCATTCAAATTGGGTGTTGCAGGCGATTCGAAACCAGTAGCGTCACTCTCGTAAGGACCCTCAAGCGACAAAAGCACAGACAGCAAACATACACAACAGGTTTTGCAGCTAACCCGCCAGGTTGATTGTGCACCTGTCAGCGTGCTTCGATTGCCAAATCAGCTTTCTACCCAGCTGTGCTTATCTGCAGGCGTTCATTGTGCCATTTCATGCTCATTGGGGCAGTCTTCCTGGAAAGCAGGAGCGCCCGCCCCTCTTTCTAGTGAATAGTGACCAAGACCGCCACCTCAGAAAGACACCATCGACTGATCTGCATCGAAACGAACAAGCTGAAGATGCCATGTGAGAAGAGCATGTTCTGAACACCTTGCACTTGTATGGCAGAGCGATACACAAGTAAGCACATCTGCATGCGTCGGCGCCACTGGCATTCGGACTCTGTTCCACTGGCAGTTCAACCTCAAAATTCATTTTCCGTTTGGAACCGCTCACCAGTGGGCACGGAGCTGTACGCGACCTCCAGGACTTCCAGGTGGGTGAGGTGGCGCAGCACCGGCGGCAGCCGCTGGACGTCGGCCCCGGTGAGGCGTACCGCGGTCGCCTGCTGCAGCCGGGGGAAGGCGCCTTCCAGGTCCCGCCGAATCACAAAGTCGTCGGCCAGCGACAGCTCCTGCGCGATAGGAGATTGCATGACAAGCCTGTCACCAGAGGCAGCATTGCCAAATCAAATGCGCTCGTTCCAGACAGCCATGGCAACATGCCGCCTCAGTCACGGCGTGCCATGCAGATAGAGGCCGATCAGGTGCAGCTCATGGGGGCGGCACCAGACGCGTAGGCAATCTATTGCCACCGGAGAACTACAGCACTGGCAGGTCTGTTGCAAGCACAACAAACCTGCAGTGACGTCAGGCCTTCCAGTTCGTACGCGGCGGTCCCGAAGATGGTGCCCCACTCCAGCTTCGTCAGCTGCGGCAGGGCGCCCAGCAGCGGCGTGTCGAAGTCGAAATCGAACAGCGCCAGGTGGCGCAGCGCCGTGGACTCGAGCCGCGTCTCCGGCGCAAACCTGACCTTTTCAATCTGCATCCAGTGCAGTGCAGGTGCCGAGAGTGCGCCATCCTCCACCGCCAGGTTCTGCGGATGCAAGCAATGGACGCTAGCTGATGCACTAGCGGATGCACTAGCGGAATTCCCCATTCTGCCCAGTCCAGAAGCTTTCGTGGCGCAAATCAAGTGTCGATCGAGACAACAAACAGGTGGGTTGACTGCACCGAGAAATGATCACTCTCACATGCATGACATACAGCAGCTGCTTGGTGTCCCACCTTGAAGTTGCAGGACACCAGGATCTCTGTGAGGGCGCCCAGGCACGACAGCGCGGACGGCAGCGCTTCGATGGAGGTACCCGACAGATTCAGCTCGTGTAGCCTGCATCCAGAACAACTCTCAACGTCGATGAGATACACAGAGGTTACATTTCCTGCTGTTCATCACGGCAGTCGTCAGCAGGAGTGCGGCCCATGAGGCAGTGCGGAATGCAACATTTACAGTGCTGCACAGTGAGGTCTGCGGGAACACAGCGGTGTGAGGCAGCTGGCTGACCTGGTCAGGGACGCCACGGCGGGCGGCAGGCACGGCAGCCGGAAGCAGTTAGACAGGCTCAGCACCTCGAGGGAGGCCAGCTGCCGCAATTCTCTCGGAAACGCCGTCAGGCCTACTGCCTCCGGCAGCTCGCCTGCACAGCGCGACGCTGGCTGCGTCGGAAAATTGGTCAAGCTGGAATCCACCGCTGGTAGCCCTGGAATTCCAGCATGAAGACCCCTGTTGGAATCCATCATAATGCCCAGCATTGGAAGTGTTGGAAATCCA
>JAABUM010001709.1_pt1 | contig 31657 bp, 50 predicted proteins | sample 5559161 | NCBI WGS metagenome assembly JAABUM01 (sample SAMN10711868, study PRJNA513369) | rock metagenome | isolation source: Antarctica rocks | place: Antarctica: Victoria Land, Siegfried Peak nord
CCACGACGGCGCCGACAGCTGCTCCCACAGATGCTCCGACAGCCACACCGATGATATCGCCGGCGGCAGACAGCCCGCCGCCAGTGGGCCGCGTGTCGCCGCCGCAGCAACAGACGCGGAAGGCGCAGCTCGATGTGAATGTGGCTCAAGGTACCACGCTGCCCATCGGCACAGCCTTCCGGCTCACCGGCATCGCCGTCACAGCGCCCGTGGACACGTCGTCGGGCAAAATCCTGGAGCCTCTGGCCGGCACCAGCGTCACGCGTAACGCCACCGGAGCCGGCACGCTGGATCAGCATAGCACTTTCAACGACGCGGGGGGCTACAGTCTGGACTTCGCGTTCAGCACTCCAGGCGCGCTGGACATCAGCTGCGTAATGGTGTATGTCGGCGGCAGCGATGGCAGGCTCCAAGCCAGGGCGACCACAGGTGGGGCTCGCGGGCGCGCCGCTGCCGCACCAGCGGGCGCGCCGCTGCCTTCTGGTCCTCCACCTGCGCCGCCCCCCAGCCCGCCGCCAGCTCCACCTCCCAGTCCGCCGCCGCGGCCTCCCCGTCACCGCCTCCTGCACCACCCCCGAGCCCGCCGTCGGCACCTCCCCCATGTCCTCTCCCTGCGCTACCCCCAGGCCCGCCGCTGGTGCACCACTTTGTCCTCCCCCGTCACCGCCGACGAGCCTGGCGCCAATGCCCCGCCGGCACCGCCCCCAAGCCCGCTGCCACACCCTCCACCAAGGCCCCCGCCAGCTCCACCGCCGGCGCCGCCTCCCGGAATGCCACCGGTGCCCCCGCCGTCCCCGCCGCCTTTCCCTCCGCCAATGCCTAAACCAACGCCCCCGCCGGCCGCGCCTCCCAGCCCGCCGCTGATTGCCTCCGCCATCTCCGCCGCCGGCTCCGCCGCTAATGCCACCTCCCAGGTGAGCGTTGTCAAGTGCAGTCCATTTGCCACGAATGCTGCCATTAGCAGGCCCAAAAACTGTAGGTCTACAATTGAACCTAGCACACTTTCAGGATCTGGGATGCAACATATGTTGCTGCGCTGAGTGCAAAGGCACCGCAATTATCCGATGGCAAGCGCTGCGCGTTCACTAGCTCGAGCAAGTGTTGTGCATAAGGATAAGGATCTCTTGCAGCGTGCCAGCATATGGGCCTACCTGGTCTGCCTGTTCAGTCACAGCCAGAAAGTGAAAATGACCAAGTGGCCCGTTTTTTGTTACTATGCAGCATGTTCAGCGCCACCATCGCGAATGTCACCACCTATCAAGTTGTGATCAGGGATCGAACAAGACCACCAGGGATACAGGTGAGTTTAAAGATTCCTTCGGGGTAACTTGCCGGGAGTCAAATCTGAGATGTTTGGGAGTGCGCCACATGATGCCGCTGATTTCACTTCAGATTGAATTGATTGCAGTACATTGCTGATGCCAAAAGCTGGCACATGTGACGCCGCATCGACGCTGGCCGGCGCAACCGTCGACTGCACGGATGTGGTGACCAACAGCCCCACACGACAGCCTCAGGCACCTTCATCAACGTCACCGTCCTTGCAGATGCGATGGCGCAACCACCCTGCGCGGCCAGCGCTCCGCAGTCGGTCAGACAGGACACACTGCTGGTCTCCACCTTCAGCTATGGGTATTCCACCGCGCCGGTGCGCCGCCTTTGCTCCCGCTGCTGTGACTGCCCCAAAGATACTGCGCATGATTCTTCTGAAAGTGGCGAGGTCATGGGCTGCGTACCGGACGGCTGTGTATGCTTGGTTGGGCGGGAGGGAGGGCGCTCCGTGCTTTACATGAGAGCATTGCCTCGCTGGTGGACGTCATTACACACCGATAGACACAAAGTTGTGATTCACACAACTTCTTTCGCTCAGGTGCCGTATGGAGGGAGCATTGTCGTGCCCGGTAATGCCTATTTTCAGGCCAGTTCGGGCTTTGACTTTGGTCCGCCCGTCGCTGGAGCCACCATAATCTGCGGCTACTCAGACGGCAGGCCCGACACAAAATCTCACTACGGGCGTCAACGGCGGATTCGCGTGCACCTATTCACCGGTCGTCTCTACGGGAGCCGGTCGCATAACGCTTGTGGGAGACCCTGATAGGATACCGCCATATGACGGCATCTCCTGGACTTTTCCTGTGACCGTCATTTGGCGCCGCCGCCTCTTCGTTGAACCTTCCAGACGCGCAATTGTGAATGAGAGGCAGTGCTGCGCATGTTGGCTGTCGGATTTTCGTCCAAGTGCATGGAAGATTCCCTGACGAATATGTGTGGCAACATTCAAAGCCCTCGCCACTTGAGATTGGCTCCGCCGACATGCCCTCGTGTCAGCGGGAATGATGGCGTTGTGAGCGCGTACCTGCCAGGCTGGTGTATATCAGGCTGGTGTATATCAGTACAAAGCATGAAGAGCGCCTCCTCACTGGCATCATGACGCTGAACTCGACCAGGCTGGATTTACTTCAACTCTTCTTGGAACTGCGTGATGCGCGCCGCCCAGCTAGTACGTATATGCGGCCCGACTATCGCCGCCAGCGAGTTCGCCGCATGCCCATCTGGAGGTCAGTACTTTGACTCACATGTACTTGAGCAAGAGTGAAAGCCAACTTTGAAGCGATCGACAGAAGGCAGGATACATCGTTCCTATCCTCAGAGACAGTGTCCTAGCATCTGGTGCACAGGGTTGGGTTCGACAACCAACCGGCGGAGTTGCCACCAAAGTCGATGCAAAGATGACTTTACATCTGTCAGGTACTATGACCAACACGCCTAGAGACAGTGACCCTGGAGAAAGCCCCGCTGGCTTCAGTCTCGCCGAGTCGGCAAGTGCCGACCTGCATATATGACTCTGCGGCCCCGCCAAAAGTGCACACGCCACCCAGCACAGCGACGTGTGGTGCACATTAAGGTACTGCATCTGCAGCCATGAGACGGGCAGCTACGCGCAGTGCACCTTGAGGTACCGCATCTGCAGCGTCAGAAACTTGTCCAACGCCTTCTGCTCACAGTCCTGTCACCAGGCCGCCATGACCGCTGTGAGAGGCAACGCCCGCATCCTGGAATGCTGAACCCCTTCTACGACCGGTGCGCGCTGGAGTACTGCATCTGCAGCGTCAGGACCTGGTCCGACGCCTCCTGCTCGTCCTGCTCGTGCGCCGCCAGCAGCCGGACTGCCATGGCAGCCACGGGGAGGCCCTGCCATGACGCCAGCGACTCCAGCGCCGTCAGCGTGACGGCGCCGCTGTTATTGTCGCTACCGCCGCTGCTGCCGCCGCCGGCGGAAGCATTGCCGTGGCGGTTCTGCGGGAGCCATTGCCTATCGCCGTCCAGGGCGCCGTGCGTCGGCGGCGGCGCGCCTTCGCGGCGCGGCCCCGCCCAGATGCCACCGCCGCCGGTGCCGTTTTGGACGGCAGCCCTCGCGGCGCCGCCACCGCCTCTGCTGCCTCCGCCGCCGCCGCCCGTACTGCCGCCGCCGCTGTCGTCGCCGGCGCCGGCACAGGCTGTGTCGTCGCTGCCGCCGCCGCCAGACATTTCAGCGTCGCCGCCTGCGGCAGGAGGGCAGGAGAATCTCATGCGTTGATAGTGGCCTCAGCCTGATGTACAATTTGCGCACAGGATCTGGGCTTTGCCAGCGTGGATGACACGTATTCGACAATGCAGCCTACGCAATCGTCAACAGCACATCCATCGGCTGAGCAAGAAAGACAGCGCGCGATCACAGAGGGCGAAGGGCGCACCGGCAGTGGGGGCGCCGGCGACAGCGCCTGCTGCCTCCCGGGCGCGGCGCTCGGCAGCAGCGGCCGTCCGGGCACGCCGCGCGTCGCGGCTCTCCGCAGCGGCGGACCCCATGATGCCGCTGTGCGAGCGGACTCCCATTACGCCTGCTGCCTGTGCAAGACATCGCACAACTGTCATGGGCAACCCACTACGAAGTTGCGCCGATGAGGCAACATCCCATGATGCCGCTGTGAAAGTGCATTTCCATCACACATGCCGCCTGCAGGGAGTCGATGCACCATAGGATGCTGTTTCGTGCATGTTTCGTGCATGTTTCGTGCATGTTTCGTGCATGTTTCGTGCATGTTTCGTGCAACACAGGCTAACAACCTGCAGGAAGTCTACCGCTAGTTTCATGCAGCCTGGGCGGTGGGTGCCCGGGCTGCAGCACACTGCACGGCCATAGCAAAGCAGTCTGGGCCCTGCAGGACCCCGCCTCCAGCGCTTCAGTCATAACACAGGACTCCTGGCCGGACGCGCACTTCACACGGAGACTAGACTCCCGGTCTCTTTGTTCGTATCCCACTTGCGCCACAGCATGTAACACACGAACATGAGAGCCTAGTGAGGTGATCCACTGCTTGCCATCTGGACCATTGTTTCTGATTGAGTGAGGTTGTCAACTGTTTGTCATCATTATCAACGTTATTTCTACGACAGTGAGAAGTGCCTCACCTCCAGGGCAGCCGGCTCCATCGCCGCATCTTCGTCTCTGGGTGCGCCCGCCGCCGCTTCCCCAGTGAGAATTTTGCTCTTTGCCAGTGTCGATGAACGAAAGCTTCTTCCCACCTCCAGGGCTGCCAGTTCCAGCGCCGCGTCTTCGTCCATGGGGACGCCAGCTTCGTCCGCTTCCCCCGCTTCCGGCTCTTCCTCGTCTTCCGACTCGTCTTCCCCATCATCTGCTTCCTCCGCCTCCAGCAGCCGCCCCGCGAGCTCGTCCACGCCCTCGGCGATGCCCACGTCGTCCTCATCCAGCTGCGCATTGCAGGGGCAAGGGACGTGTTGATTACAATGTGAATATTTGATAAACGCTCATTGACGCCCTCGGCTAGACCGCATCAGCCTCGTCCATGTGCACGTTGAGGGGCGCAAAAGTACCAGAGAATGGTTGTTTGGGCATGGTCAGAAGAGCCCAGCCACAGGCATTAGATACGGCTGTGTGCATGACAGCACACGGGACATGGATAGGAAGCAGCAAGAAAGCATGACAGCAGGGCCGGGGACCGCACTAGCAGCTGGATCCCGCCGGGCGCCGCCGCCCTGCGCCTCCCCGGCGCCGCCAGCGCCAGCGGCGGATCGACAGAATTTATGGAAGGAAGTAGCGAGTTCTCAAGACAACGCTGGGAACTGTACCAGCAGCTGACCGCCGCCGAGCGCCGCCGCCGAGCGCCGCCGCGGCGCCACCAGCGCCGGCGGCGGATTGAAGTCCTCCACGCGGTACGCCGGCACCCCCTCCTGAAGATGGTGTGCATATGGAGTGATACAACAGTATGACAGAAATGTTCAACGCCAGATGTGAGCAGAACCCGGGAAACGGATTGCAGTCCTCCACGCGACATGCTGGCACCCCCTCCTGCAGATTATAAAGTCACGACAAGTTTCACGAGTGCGAAAAATCAGATGTACGCCACCTCAGCTGGGAAGGCTCAGCAACCAGAAAGGGGCCAAACCCATCCAGCGTGCATCCTGACAGCACCATGACAGCGGCGGCACCAACCGCTGCAGCTGGAGTCGTGCGTTGCGACTGGAAGCATGGTGCAAGTCGTCACCGGTCATCCCCTGAAGCTTGTGCGTGCGTGTTGCACCAGATTTTCACTGTTAGGATCCCTGGTCAGCATCTCCAAGTCGCACCTGCTGCACGCAGTCGTCCAGCACATCCAAAGTTTTGATGCGGTCACTGGTGAAGGCGAAGAGGTTGGACAGCCCCCACAGCTCCCCCTCCCGCCCCTTGACCTTCTGCACGCCTGTATGATACCAAACAGGGACACATATGCTTTCAGGGCTCTGTGGACAGGGTCATATATTGCAGTGCATCATTTGCTGCACAGCTTCGGCCGCTAGAAACCTGTATTCCTCGTGAGTAGTCCTCCCAGCGGATATGCGCGGCGTCGCAAGGCCCCCCAGTTGCCAATTGAGCGTCCGTAGCGCGGCGTCTGGGATCCACTACTAGCCAGCGGCACAGCCCGCAGCTGCCGTGTGGGACATGCTTCGCCAAATCGATGCACGGGAGGCAGCACGGACGCAGCGATTCATGGGCCTGCCCCGAGACGAGTGCTGCAGGGGGTGTTGCAGGGGCTGTAATCGGGGCATCACCTTTGAAGTAGCGCTTTTGGGTGGTGATGCCCTCCGTCGCCATTGCAGACTGCTGCTGCTTGTACACCTGAACTTACGCAGGGAAGTGTCGTGCGTAACATGTGTACATACAAGTATGGCTTGAAGCAGATGCTGCAGTTCCGACCTTGCAGCTGTAGCCGGTAAGCCCTTGCCCTACGTAACGGCACGGCACTGGCACGGCGGCACAGGCGATCCAGGCTTGATGTCACACCATGCTGCTGGGAGCTCGCAGCGCCTTACCATGGCTTCACCAGCTGCGAAGTGCAGATGTCGACAGATGTATAGGCAATAATTTCGGGATTCTGCCTGCAAGGGGGGATTCTGCACTCACCTGGCGGCTGTAGATGGGCTCCTCGACGGTGCCAGCAGCGATCAGGCGGTACACGTGCACATTGCGGCGCTGCCCGATGCGAAAGGCGCGGTCCATCGCCTGCATGGCGGGTCAGGCGCCTTTGATGCATGGTGTTTGCAGTACATTTCTTCGCGAACTCCTGTCAGCTCAGCTGCGGTCGCGATGCAACATGCGGCGGCGTGATTGTGGTCGAGTGGATGTCAAGTTCCGCGCGACACAAGGGCTGCACAGTGTGCCTTGGGGCGCTGCAGTGCATTGCGAGACGCAGCCGCACAGTCGGAGTACATCAGGCGGTGGAAGACAAGACCAGGCACCTGCATGTCTGAGGCGGGGTTGTAGGACGGGTCGACAATGACCACCCTGCAGAAGAGAAAAACGTGGATCTCATAACCTGCGTAACTGCGTTTTAGATGATGCAAAACATATCATGTACAGGTGTGCATGAGCTCCAGCTGTCTGATTCCTCCACGACGTGCTTGGTCTGTCTCATCAAGAACCGCAAGGTTGCATGTGTTGTCGCCTCGATCAGCAAACCATCGCCATGAAAGCATCGGTGCTCGGACAGCATTTGCTCCATGGTACTTGCTAACCCCCCGTGGAATGAGGAGCTGACCCCGCCGGGGACTGCCAGTGTTTCGAAACCCTTTCATTTCGACGGGTGACAGGGGACCCATACTTCAAAATTTATCAGCTTGACTTCAGAAAGCAGCCATGCTTTTGTACGAGGGAGATACAGCATTCGTCCACCTGTTGGCGGAGGTGAGGTTGAGGCCGAGGCCGCCCGCGCGCGTGCTGATGAGGAACACAAACGTCGATGGCGTTTCGTTAAACTTGTCCACCTTCACCTGCCGGTCATCCTGCGGGGGCGCATAAAGGTTTTCAAAAAGGAGCGTGCGGCAGGCGCCACTGCGCGGCCTACCCTAAATGCGAGTTCCTTCTTGGCTGGGCATGCCAGGGCAGCGGTTCCGTGGACAGGCAAACTGACGTGAACGACCTAGATGACAAATGGATGTCTGACACAGACGTGCAGCCACCGGCAGTGTCCAGGTACTCGAAGGTCCAGCCGGCGCTAATGATGCCGGTCCTTTGAAGCCCAAGCATCTTTAAAAAATTCTGGCAATGTCAGGCGCACCTGCGGCATATCCAGGTAGTCTTACGCCCAGCCATGGCTGATGGCGGCCGGCTCAGAAAGCCCAGAAAACGACGGTTTGATACTCCAACTTCAAAGTTGGAGTATCACCTGATAGTGTCAGACCTGATAGTGTCAGGCGCACCTGCTTGGTGGTGCCGTCCAGGTACTCGTAGGCCCAGCCGTGGCTGATGACGGTCGCGCGCACCAGCGCCAGCATGCGCACCGAGTGGCTGAACACCAGCACCTGCGTTGAATGGTGCAGAACAGATAAGAGATTCCAGAATCAAATCATGCAAAACGTCATGTCTGATGGAGTGGCGCATGTCAGCGCCAGCGTGCGCACCGAGTGGCTGAACATCAGCACCTGCATCAAGGTGTATGACGCAGGTTAGATCGGCATTTGACACCAAAGTCTGGCCGATGACGGTCGCGCGCGTCAGCGCCAGCATGCACACCGCGTGGCTGAACACCAGCACCTACAGAGCAGATCAGCAGTGCAGGGAGAACAGATGTGAAACGCCCAGCAGGGGTTGCGTCGCCGCCAGCATGCGCGCGAAGTGACTGCACGCCAGCACCTTATCTTGGCTGCCAGCTTGTTCTCGGACCCCTGCACCACTTACGAAGCCAGGTGTGCAGTATCACTAGTAGTTTCGTAAGAACACCATGTACATAAACCCTACCTTGTCGCGCTGGGAGGCCCACACCGTTAGCAGCCCCTCCAGCACCTTCAGCTTGCCGCAGTTGACGTTGTCCATGTTGCGCAGGAAGCGCGCGTCCTGGTCCGTGCCGCCTGCATGGGGAGATCACTTATGTAGTTCGTCTAGGGTTTGGAGTTTAGGGTTTAGGGTTTCACAGCACTGCCCATGCTGCGCAGGAAGCAAGAGCAGGTCCTGGCCCTGGTCCTTCATTGCGCAATGGTCCTGGTTCTTTGTTTTCACATGAGAGACAGCCATGCCGTTTGTTTCACGCTATCAAAATGCTGTGAAATCTCAGCCAGGAGAACGGCGTCCTCGCCAGCGCCCGCAGGATCCCACCGCGTCTCGAGTAGCTGGCGTTTCCTGTTCAGCGTTTGTTGTTGCTCTCCAAAGGTGAACTCTATTTCAGAGTGCAGGGTCTCACCCAGCAGGGGCGCATCCTCCCCCACCGCCAGCTCCGCCACCTCCGAGTGATGCGTTTTATTCAACTGTGTCGACTATTCTTTCTTCTCTTCGCTGCAAAAGCTCTGATCTCACCCAGCATGGGAGCATCCTTCCGCAGCGCCAGCTCCGCCACCTCCGAGTGCCGCTGGTTCATTTCCTTCTACATTTTCAGACAGTATTTCGTTTCAGTCATTGCAAAAGATATTATCTCACCCAGCAGGGGGGGCGTCCTCCCCCACCGCCAGCTCCGCCACCTTCGAGTGCCGCTGGTACTCCCGGTTTCAGTGCTTTGACAGCTCCCGGGTTTCAAACATTTTTTTTTCGTTTCTGGTTTCGAACAACAGATCTCACCCAGCAACGGGGCGTCCTCCCCTAGCACCAGCTCCGCTACCTCCGAGTGCCGCTGGTACTTCCGCAGGTCTGCCCTCTCCATGGCCGGGTCCGCTGCATATTAGAAAGGACTGCTCTTGTAGGACGGACCGAAGAAGGGGATCGAGTGGACGAGTGAACATGGTCGCTGGTGCTTCCGCATGTTCGGCATCTCCATCGCCGGGTCTGCTGCGCGTCGACAACACAACACTCGGAGGACAACCGGAAGAGCCATGCTACACGGAAAATGTGACGAATCAGATTGGCGCTGGTACTTGCAATGGTCCGCCTTGCTAGGGATTACAAGTCCAGGGATTCTGGCTAACATCTCCCCTCGGCACAGCCTGATGGCAGCGGCACCAGCGGGACCACCACCAAGGAACACGCGGCAGTGAAGAAATTTTGCAAGCAACGAGGAGCAGCAACTCAGCTTCTGCCGAGGCGCACCCTTGACTAATTCCAGGTTGTTGGCGATTTTGCGGAGCACGGTGAGCGCTGGCATCACCAAGCACCAGGGGCAGCCGGCGCCGCTCTCGCAGCCCTCTGGCTTGTGCCATTTGCAGCCCTGCGTTTGTAGGGTCTCAACGGTTTCAGCACCACATCTTACAGCCTCGTACTACAGGGGCTCAAGCGGCAGCCGGCGCCGGTCTCGCAGCCGTCCGGCTTGGGCCGATCGCAGCCTGCGGTGGTAGGCTTCATATCATTGCAGGGTGGGGGAGTTCAAGATTCGGACATGGGGACGTCAAGGGAGTGCAAAGGTGAGAATGTCAAGGTGTCAAGGTGAGAAGGCGCCGCGCCTTGGGGTTGGTGGTCGTCGCCGGGTCGTGGCAGTCACACAGGTGGTAGTGCCGCCACAGGGGGCAGGTGTCCTCCCGATCGAGCTCGCTGCCCTGCAGTCATTCATGAGTTGGTGTTGAATAGAGTTAGTAGTCACCACCAGGTGTCGTAGTGCCGCCACAGCGGGCAACCGTCCCCCAATTCCCACTCGCTGCCCTGCAGGGTTTGGATCAGCCAGCAATTTCATCAGGGTTGCGCAGGTGCACCGTCTGCAGAGCTGCCGATGTGGCGCTGCTGCAAACAAAACCCGCCTCCACGGAAACACCCTTCCTGGTGTTTGGCGACATTGGGCGAAATTTGGGCAAAATTGCGCAAAATTGGGCGAAATCGGGCGAGGTGCATCGGTAAGGAACAGACGACCAGACTGCATCTCAGGCCGAGTATGTTTCCACACAGCTGGCTGTGCACGCACCTGCATGCCGGCGAGGTGGCACTCAGAGCCCTTGCGGCCGCTGCCGCAGGCGCACGGCGTGCCGGCCATGATGTACACGAAGTCGGGGGAATCCAGGACGCGCCTGCGACACGCCACATTGTGATTCGCAAATCAATCTTAGACATGTCCGTGGAACTGACTTGTGGCACGGCTGGCCGGCCAAGGGGTACACGAAGTCGGGGGATTCCAGGACGCGCCTGCGGCATGCGACACAACAAATCTTGTACGAACTCAAGGTGAATATGTCCATGGCATTGCGTCGCGACGCAACGCAAAGGCAGGGTGTAAGACACAGCCGTGGCGCAAAGGCAGCAAGCGTCTGCTCCAAGGCCTCGCAGTCAGCAGGCTGCGAGTGGGCTCCGAGCCTGCGGCCGTGCACCATGGCCAGAGAATGTACTATTCTGCCGGCATATGTCATCTGCAGTCAGCGGCCTGGATGGCAGGACGTCTGGACAAACAGAGCCCACCTGTAGGCGCGCGTCTGCAGCGGCGACAGCTCGCAGAGCACTCTGCCAACCGCCCACATTCCTTCAAGTCCCCATTCAAGTGATTGCTAGTGAAAGTGTCAACGCACACGAACATGAAGGCGCACTTGTAGGCGCGCACTTGCAGCGGCGACAGCTCGCAGAACACCACCTGGTCCTTCTTCTCCGGCATCTGGTCCGCGATGATGGCTTTCTTCCGCTGCAGCATGTACCGATTCCGCACCGCCCACGACTTTTCGTGCGCCGCCTGGCCCTGGAAGTCCACAGCATCAGTTTGTGAGCTAGATCACATGTGTTTTGCACATTCTGCTCCGGCATCTGGTCCGCGATACTTGCCTTCTTCCGCTGCAGCATGTACCGGTTCTGCACCGCCCACGACTTCTTGTGCCGCCGCCTGGCCCTGCAGTGCAGCCCGCAACCTGTGTCCAAATCAGGGAGCCAGCGATGCCATGTGCCTTGCTTAGGGTCAGGGAGACCCTTGTCCTTCATCAATTTATCAGGTTGATGATGTTGGTACTATACCAAATAACATGGCCCTGCAATGGCAGAATGGCAGGCGCACTGCTGGCGCCGCCACGGCTCACGGCACAGCCTACACATGCAGGAGGCAGTGAAGCTGTCAAGCTGCTTCCTACCTCCGCCAGCTCCTCGGGCGAGGCGTCTTCGATCACTGATCGAAGAAAATAGATATGTGTTCATGTATGAACTTTCAGGGTTTGCATTGCCAGCTGAAAACTAAAAGCAACGAAACATCACCGCCGCCAGCTCCTCGGGCGAGGCGTCCTTGGAGCGCGCGAGCCGCATCGGCTTGACCAGGTCTCTGTTGTAGGACTTAAGGTCGCCGTAGCACCCCGGGTTGGCCCAGTTCATCAGCGTCCTGCAAGTCAGCATTTCTGTTGCTTTCTGGCCTGTTGTTGTTTCCTGTCGTGTTCTGGTGCTGTCACGACAGGGCTCAGAGCCCTCGGCATCACAGCCCTTGACAGACTCCCATGCGTCAGCCCAGCAGGTCAGAAACGCGCACATGCAGGGCGACAAACGATGTGCTTCAGAGCAATGTGCTGGTCATCTGGTCTGTGGCTTGCATGCATCTGTGGCGCTGCGGGTACAATGAGTATGCTGTGCCATCAACAGTAAGAACGGATGCATATAGTTTGCCAGCAGCACGTCCGAAGAGCACTGCTACTCAACCCGCTGCTCGGTTTTGTAATGATAACAGCAGCAGGGCGCACCAGAACTCCTCGTAGTTATTCTGCATCGGAGTGCCCGATAGGCCGAACCTGCGTGTGACAAATGCGAAGCAAGCGTCAATGCTTGGAGGCAGGAGGCAGTCAGCTCAGAGTGCACCGGAATGAGGTCAACCCACAGTGTTCCACCCTTGCAGGCATCAATTGCTTGCATGAGCAATGCGATGTCTGCACATGCAATGCGTACTATGGGCATCGCATGATTATTGACACTCGAGGGGAGAACACGACTCGTATGTTGTAAGAAGGATTGCTGGCATGCTGGAGAGGCGCATGAGTCTGCATGCGCACGCCTGGAGCAGATCTTGAGCTGCATGACGGCGTCGGTGGATTACGCCCTGGGGCTTTTGGCAATGTGCGCCTCATTCAGCGAATGTTTTTGGCGAAATGAATTGATAGATCTGGAACCCAGAGTAGGAAAAGGGCGCACCTAAAGCAGGTCTTCAGCTGCATGACGGCGTCGGTGATCTGCGATTTAGGGTTTTTGACGGTGTGCGCCTCGTCCAGGATGGCTACGTGCCACGGGATCTCCAGCATCGCGCTCAGGTTTTTCTTGAACGAGTCGTACGTCGTGATCATCACCTGCGCAAGAACGCCGAGAAATAGATTGCTCCTCAAGGTGGAAGCGGCCACAGCGGAGGGCAGGATTGACGACGCGCCACGGCATCTCTCTGTTGATGCGAAACGAAGCTTGCGTCGTGATCATGACCTGCGCACGAAAGGGAAGCATGTTCAAGCAGGGCCTTTTACATTCAAGCAGGGCTATTTAAAAGATGAAAGGACGGAATTTGGCGGTCAGAATTGACAGACATGTCGCGGGATCTCCGGCATCGCATCCAGGCCAACGCGGAACGAGTCGTGCGTCGTGATTACGACCCGTCATACGTGGTGATCACGACGCGTGCGCAGCACGAACGCACGCAGACTCAGCTGAAGATTATGTCAGAAACAACCGCAGCCGGACGAGGTCGGCGACGCGCCAGGTGTGCGGACAGGTTGCGGCGACAACTTTGTCAGTCGCATAGGAGGCGGGGCGGGCGAGGTACCCCGGCTCGCGCAGATGCTAGCGCGCAACACTGTTCTTCAATCAACACATCGTCATATGGCGTCAAGAGAGGGGGCATAGAACGTTACCTCGGCGTCGCCACGCGCCACGCTGAGAAGCGCCGCCTCCTTGGAGGATCCGTGGTACTTGACCACCTTGAAGCTTCCTGCAGCATCGGGCCCTCAGTGACTGCTTCGACAAAATTCCAGGTCATCCTGAATTGCTTGCCGAACGCAGCGTCAGCACAGGCAGCAGCTGCGCACGCATGACGCCGTGCAAATGCAAACATGACGACACAGGCAAGCGGCCCGGCACGAACCAACACTTCATGTGCTGTTCAGTCAGCTTGCCTAAACCCTGAGTGCGCACTCACTCACCCCACGTCACGAACTCGCGCTGCCAGTTGGCGATGACGGAGCCGGGGCACAGGATCAGGATGGGCTGCCGCTGCCGCGGGTCATGACTCGGGCCAGAGACCTCCAGCTCGGCTTCCGCGCCGGGCGCCGGGGCCGGCCGCCGGCCGCCACCGTTGCCGCCCTTGCCGAGCAGCGCGGCGACGAAGGCAATCGTCTGCACCGTCTTGCCCAGGCCCTGCAAAGAGCAGCAGAATGCAGCTTCGTCCACGGATTCAGATACTTTTACCGGAGACTGGCTGCAGCCGTGGCCGCCCTTCGAGCAGCGCGGCGATGGAGGCGTTCGCCTGCACCGTCTTGCCCACGCACTGTGGCAGCAGCAGGACAGCAGCGATTTTGAGGCTGGTCTTGCCCAGGTCCTGTAAGAGCAGCAGGACAGCGATGGTGCCGCCGATTGAGGCATTTGTTTCATCTGGAGACCAACACCACCCACGGCAGTCATGGACACGGCATCATTACACGATTTGGGCTGCGTGTCAGGAGCTGACATGGGCTGCTTGACTCAGTATACATTGGTGATTTCTTGGTACTGTAGACAATAGCCTGATGTTCGTCCTCGTTGCAAAGTCTGCGGTCCAACGACCGCAGATGGCAGAGACATGCGGCTGATCTCTGCCTTGCAAGCACAGCGGCTGAGTCCGTCTCTCCAAGAACAGCGACTGCAGGTCGCTGAGCGCATGTATGGAATGGATAACTGCAATACGAACCTAAAGCTTATTAGGGTTTAGGAAGCGCACCATGTCGTCAGCCAGGATGCCGCCCAACCCCGCAGCGTACAGCCTGCGCATAAGGTCCCGTCGAATCGTCATGGCAGCTTTTTTGAATACTCAGCCTTGGGCTTCTCATTTACAGCATCACCCCAAACAGACGACTGCGTTCGACCCTACTAGTCTTGCACCATCCTGCAGGGGCTGGAAAGTCGGCCCACGGGCACAATACAGGGCTGGCCGCGTGCCAACACACTGCTAGTGATGCCTGCGCGGCCTTGCTGGAGCTTCGCTGCAGCTTTGCGAAGGTCAATGCACTTGATCAGAAGCTGCAAAGACTTGACCAAAAAAATGAGTGCACACCTGAACAGAAATTGGACGCCCTCGCGCTGGTAGGAGCGCAGGTAGCGCGCGATGCCGCCCGGCACGACGCCCGTCAGCGGCGGCGCCGAACCCTGATCCTCCAAACCCTCCTCGTCCGTCGTCACATCTTCCTCCGGCGCCAGCAGGTTGCCGTCGGCGTCGCCGCGCATGACGAGCGGAACATTGGGGCCCGGCGCCGGCGCATTGGCCAGCACCGGGTGGGCCTCCTGCGGCAGGCATAAAATAAGAAATCACAAGTTTTAGAGAGTACGGTGCTGGGACGTCAGCGCGCATGACCAGTGGCACATCATGGCCCGGCGCCGGCGCTTTGGCCAGCACAGGGTGCGCCTCCTGCAGAAGACCATCAGAATGGATGAAATGGTCGCATGTATATTGCATTGCCGCATCGGCGCGCAGCACCGGCGGCGCATTGGGGCCGTGCGCTGGCGCTTTGGCCAGCACCGGGTGCGCCTCCTACAGGAAGAGTAAGCGACATTGATACAATGGGCTTTCTGCACTTGGTGCGCGCGTCGGTGTTGGGGGCCGGCGCCGGCGCGCTGGCCAACACTGGGTGCGCCGCCTCCAGGCCATGCTTCTGTCGATGCACGGCCGAGTTTCCTGCGGGCTGTGTGCGGTTCTGTTCGCCTCATCCACGACCAGCGCGGCCGGTGCTGGCGCGGTGGCCAGCAATGGGCACAGTCAAGATTTTGGAGTTTTCTCGCACTTGGTATGCACATCGGCGCGCAGCACCAGCAGAAGGCCATCAAGCGGGTACCAAGTGTTAAAACAGTTCAACTTGGTATGTTAGCTAGGACCAGATCTGCCTGCACACCCCCAGTGCGTTCTGAGGCTTCGGACAGAGCGCCCGACATCTGTGTGTCATGAAGAACCATACGTGTGAACGATGATTTGACGCATGAGTGCACCTCGTCGTCCGGCTCTGCCGACGCCTGGCTGCCGGCGCGACCGGGACTGCCGCCAGCATTGCCGCCGCCACCGCCGCGCGCAACCGGCCGCCCGCGCCCCGTGCGCAGCAGCCGCACCAGCTTCTCCTCCTCCGTCTCGTCTGCCGGCGGCGCCTTGCGCTTCTTAGGTTTGCTGCCGCCGCCGCCGCCGTGGCCAGCACCGCAGCCGCTGCTGCCGCCGCCTCTGCCGCCGCCGCCGCCGAAGGTGCTTGCGCCAGGGCTGCCTGCAGCGCGGCCGCCGCCGCCGCCGCGGCGCGCCCGCGTAGCGTTCTCGTCGTCTGAAACGTACGGCTCCCCGTCTGCAAAGTCGTCGCGGCCGCCGTCGCTTATGGGCGCTGCGGCGTCATCGCTCACAGCGCTGGTCTGCTCGCCGTCTGAGGTCGCCGGCGAGGCCGCCCCCGAGGCGGCAGCGGCGTCCGCGTGCTTCCGCCGCCGCTGCTTCGCAGGCCGCTTCTCCGGCTGGAAATCCGTGTCCCACAGGTCGTCTGCCAGGTCGCCCACTGCGCACAGAAATATGTGCTTGAATAAAGTGAATTTGCCTAGTCGGTACAACCATGTTCTTTCTCTTTGTTGAAGCCTCATCTGATTGGCCCAAGCGCTGCCAGCAAGCTTGCAGGCAGGGTAAGCTACCTGAGCCGTCATGAAGCTGCCGCCGATGTGTGCACCCAACAGAATGCAGCAGAACCGCCGTGGGCTCGGTGTCCGGTGGGCAGGGTGGGCCAACCTGCATCTGCACCGTGGGCTGCGTTCGGGGCGCCAACTCGGGTGACGCTGCGCGCGTCCCGCATCAGCAGCTCGGCGGTGGGGCAGCCTGTGTCAGAAGCATTTCTGGGCATTTCTGTGGTGAGCAGAAAACACATTTTCATGCTTTGGCATGCAGACAACGCGCAGGGAGTACATAAGTGTGCATACCATCAGCCTGCAGAGCAGGACTGACCTAACCAGCAGGGAACTGGTACCAACTGGCAATCAAACAAACTGAGGTATGAGATGCGAGCCCACCTCCTGCTGACTTCGAACGCGGCGCTGCCGCTGGCTGTGCCTCCGCAGCAGCCGGCGCCGCGGGCGGCTGCGACGGCAGCGCACGCATCCACGCAAACTCTGAGGAGTAAGCGTCCAGGTCCTGGGACGCTTGCGCGGTGCCGAGCGCCGCGCGGCCGGCGGCTGCGGCGCCGGCCGGAGCGGAGCCGGCGGACGCGCTGCTTCTCGCCCTCCAGCCGGAGGCTTTGGAGCCTCCAGCGCCCGCAGAGGCGCGCGGCTGCGACAGCACTGTCGGCAGCGGCACTGCGGGGGCTGCCGTTGCCCCAGCGGAGGCTGCGGCAGGGGCTGCTACGGGCGCCGAGGCGGCTGACGCGGACGGCGAGCCGGCTGCAGGCGCCTGCGGCGGCGGCGGTGCGGAGGTGCCGGGGACAGGTTGCGTCAGCATGTCCATGCGCTCCCGCAGGGACAGCCTCTGCAACGGTGCAATGAAGCAATCTGCCTCAAGCAATCGCAAGTAGCCTTTTTGTACATGCACCTGGATCCAGAAGCCGTGTGCAAGAACCTCAGAAATCAACAAGTCAGGCAAGCGCGCACCGGCTTGCTGCCAGGGTAATACATTTCGCGCTGTTAGTTCCGACCCGAGTGACTGCTGGTGCGCATACCCTGCAGTCCTCACCACTCACAAGCGCCACCTTTCGTGACTGCAAACGCTGACCTCAAGGGTCCGAAAGTCTTGTCATCCTCACAGTCCACAACACTTCACCGTTGTGCTGCGCACCCGCAAGGCGACATGCAAATCGCTTCTGGTACGGTGAACCCAAGCTGCAGGAAGTGCGAAGCCTCTAAGTGACAAAAGTCGCCTGAAAATGCAGACCGCATCACGCACAGCACGACACACACATAAACCCTGCAATAAAGCGCTTTCGCGCTTTTACATACCCCTTGCTGATGCATGATGCATTTAGGTGCGCAGATGGCCACATCAAGCGACTGCTGACTGAGGACAAAAAAGCTGTGCGCATTCGTACGCTGCGTGGACTCGGCGCCCGCCGCTGCTGCCGATGGCCACTTCATAGCAGCACATCTCCGCGTTCTGCACAGCCAGGCACCGCGCCTGAGCGCCGCTACCGCAGTACTGATCTGTGCTGCTCTATTGTGGATCTCCAGCATCGCGTGAACGTCTGGTGATTCTTCCAGCATGAGCTCGAATGGCCAGCCAGAAGCGCACGCGGCGGCGTCGATGGCAGCGGCTGACGCGCTGCTTGCAGACGCGGAGCGCGTTGCAGCGGAGGCACAGCGCATCAAACCATCCAGACCAGTCAGCAAGGCAGCAGCAGCAGCCAAGAAACCCGGCTTCATGCGGCGAGTCATGCGGGAGGGCGTCATAATGACCGCACTCGTCGCCATCATCATCGCGGGCATCAACATGTACCTCAAGCAGAACCCGCCAGACAAGGTTTGTCACTTGTCAATTCATCCAGCTCATAATCGCACCTGCTTTCATTCCAAGGGAACACCCATGCGGACCGATCTTCGCAGCACCAGCCAGCAGCACTGCACCAGCTATCTACGGCTCCATGCTTGTAGCTGCACATGCTCCGCTGCTCGGCAGCCTCGAGAATCACAGCCTGAGTACTGACCGGCTGCCATGTTGTGCCGCTGCACCAGACGGTGCTGACGCGCAAGCAGCTGGCACGCTACAACGGCGCCGGCCCGCCGACGCACAGCAAGCGCATCTACCTCGCCATCCTGGGCGCCGTCTTTGACGTCACAGACGGCGCCAAGCACTACGGTGAGCAGGGCACGCACGCGAAGTTTGTTAAAAAAACACTGGCAGACAGACGATGACGTGCAGTGAAGTCTTATACCGAAGTCTGTGAAGTTTGTCCGACATGCCCACCAATATGTGTCATTCATTGACGGCAGGTCCCACAGGAAATTACCACGGCGCCGCGGGGCGGGACGCGTCTAAGGCCTTCATATCGGGTGGGTGGCCATGCAAGCACGCACAGAGCATAGTTTTCATACTAGCTGACCGCTGACCACTAAAGATGTTGCAGAAGGATATGCTTGCACCTCGTAGTTCAGCATGCATTTCCGCCGCGTCAGCTTTCTCCTGGAACAGTGGCAGGCAGAGGCAACACCCAAATCAATGATTCAGCTGCCAACTCTTGCACCGCCTGCTGCCGCAGGGAACTTCACGGGGGATCTGTCGGACGATCTCTCCGCCGCAAAGCCCGACGAGCTGGCGAGCGTGTTCCGGTGGCGCAACTTCTTCAACGACCACCAGGTTGTCCAGGGTTCAGAGTTCAAGAAATTGCCTTCTCCACAGCCTTGCAGAGAAGTCGATTGCCGATTAGCTTAAGAGATTTCGTTTGGAACCTGTTTCGCCCGGCTTGCTGTCACCTCGTTCCGATTTGGTTCGCTGCATGGGATTGTGACCTTGCCAATCATTTGCTGCCATGCAGACCTACATGCCGGTGGGTAAGCTCGTGGGTCGGTTTTACACGGCAGCGGGGCAGCCCACGAAGGAGCTGCAGCGCATAGAACAGGTGCACATTCCACGTTTTGCCGCCCATATGCAACCGGACAAGGCCTTGGATGATCGCATAGCAGCGAGATGTGAATTAGCAATCGTGACAGGACTCCCTGGATGCCTTCTATGTACTGTGACCTCGGAGTTCCCATGCTGGCAAATGGTTGAGCGCAGCGGCACAACCAACCTCCTCCAACCAGCGGCGAGCATTATGGACAGAAACACGTGTGTGCTGCTCGCGCAGGCGGGCGGCGAAGCGGCGGCCAAAGCAGCTGACAGCCAGAAGGCCGTCAATACCGAGTGCAACCTGCAGTGGAGCAAGGGCGGCGGTGATCATTCTCGAGACGCGCATTTGCAAATCCTCAATTTCAAGCCGCACCATGGCTGCAATGCTGCGCGCCGTTTGAGCCCCTTGCAAAATTGCTGCGGCTGCCTCAGAACGTGATAAGCACCAGGACCTCAGCGCTTTTGAACGAGCCTCGCCCTTTGAAAGGCGTTTTGAAAGGGCCTTTGGAAGTGCCTCAGCACTCGCCAGCAGCAGCGCCCGTTGTGCTGGGGCGCGTCTTGCGGCATCATGCGCGTGCGCTCGGGTGTTCTCTCTGTCAGGTAGGCCTGCCGCGGCGCTCCGCCACTGCCACAAGAGTACCGAGATCCGCGGCGAAAGCTGACTGGGATCTTCGAGAACTCTGGTCTGCGCCGCAGGCAAAACAGCGTGGTGCACGGAGGACAAGTGCCTACCGCAGCGCATCGCCGACGCCCAAGCAGCCTATTTTGTAACCGACAAACTTGAATCAGTACTTTCATTGCGCTGCATGCAAGACAGTGTGGTGCTCGGAGGGCAAGGGCCTGCCGCGGCGCATTGCTGGCGCCGGAAGAGCCTGGTGAAGACGGACAAGACGAATCTTGATTCTCCCATTCATCCTGCATTGCAGGCAAGACGGTGTGGTGTGCGGAGGGCAAGGGCCTGCCGCGGCGCATTGCTGATGCGGACACCTCTTCCGACCGCTGCGTGTGTGTCGCGCCGCCGGCGACGCCGAGCGGCGTGCTCCAGCTGTACGACGGCTGCCGCCCGGAGGCATCAAAGTGCGTCATAGCAGACCTGATGTGAGCGCCGGTGCGGGGCGAAGGAATCGTCTCCGGGGCAACGCCGGAGGCGTCTCTGTGCATCATACTGGATCTGATGTGAGCGCTGGCGTGGACCGGCGCTGGCGCTGACAGCGAATGGTCTTGCGACTTGCTGCGTTGAGAGCGTCCATCAGAGTCGCAAGTCGCAAGCCGTGCCGCTGGCTGGCGGGCGGCAGCCTGGCATGATTCGGTAAGGCAGCACGGCTGCATCTCTCTTGACCCCCGACAGTGCTCTGTGTGCGGCTTCAACACCCACCGACTTAGCGGGCAGGCTGCAGCGTTTGTTGCCGCGATCGTGACGCAGGTTTGATGTGCTGCTGACGCAAGAGGGACTAGCCTGCTCTCGTGGTAGCCGCCTCGCAGAGTTATTGCAGCTGTACATTTTGGTGCTCGGCTTGACTACCAGGCAGTCTAGGTGGCGTCTAGGGCTGGGATGGGCACATACAGAGTGCCTGGTGTTACGGTCCAGGTTTGAAATTGCAAGTTGGTAATCTGGTTCCTGTCTGTCATCGCCTACGACCTACCCTATCCTGACCACGCCAAAAACCCGATACAAGTGAAACACACAGGTTTTGAGGTGCATGGCAAATGCGCACAATCGCCAAATCTGAGCCGCCAGGTCAAGCAATGTCACCACAGTGACTGCTCTTTTTGCCCGTCAAGTTCGCCATCCAATCGCAGTGCTCAGTTACCTGCCAAGCTGCCTGAGCGCACGTGCACCCGCCACACCAGCCGACCGCATATGCGCCCGCGGCCGGGAGGCGCGCTCCCTCAAGGGATGTACGTGCCCATGCTGCTCTTGAACATCCAGGCGCTCTTGCGCGTGAATACGACGTCCAGTGTGACGCCCGCCTTCGCGAGCGTATTGGCGACGACGCAGCGCTTCAGCGAGGCGGCCCTCAGCTCCGCCAGCCTGTCGGCGCTGAGCTCGGTCTCCACATCCGCTCGCAGCGAGACACTGTCAAACTCCGCCGGCACGCTGCAGAACATACCAAGCATCAAGTGGTCTGTGTGATTGTATGCGGTGAGATTGCAACGCATTGTGATGGCCGCTCTCAGCTCCGCCAGCCGCTCGACACTGAGTGCCGTCTCAAACTCCGCGCGGAGGGAGAAACTATCGGACCCTGCCGGCATGCTGCAGCGCGTTCGACAGCACTTGGTAAGACAGGCGCAAAGCGTCGAAATAAACACCAGTTGAGAACATCTCGAGCGACTTCCGCTAACTGATCAGCGCTCAGCTCCTATCCTAGTCCGCTCGCAACAAGACGCTGTCAAACTCAGCCTGCATGCAGCAGCAACTTTCAAGAAACCCATTGCGTCAATATATCTGCAGCGCTTCATTGAGGCCGCCTTCAGCTCCGCCAACCGATCAGCGCTCAGCTCTGTCTCAGCGTCGGCTTGGAGCGAGACGCTGTCAAACTCCGCCGCCATGCTGCAGTGAACACTCGCGTGAGTAAACGCGCGTCATGCATTGACAGCGCCGGCAGGCTGCGCTCAGAAGGAGACGTCAATCATGAACAGGCAGGCGCACATATAAGCAGCCAAGATCAAGATCGTGCTGCCCAATCACAGAGCCTGCCTGGAAGTGTGGTCTTTCAACAACACAGTCGTCTGGAACTCTTCTTGATTGCCTCGCTCGGCAACAAACTCTACCCAGGCCTCCGTACCACGTGTTCAATATGAGGATTGTGGAAGGGTGACAATTGATTTGTGAGAGGGATGAAAAGTAATTTGTGATCGCACCTGCCCTCGCCGAACACGCCTCGCGCATCCATCTTGGCCTCGGCTGTCCACGAGACCTTGCCCAGTGTTAGGTGCTGCTCCGATGCCACTGCGAGGAAACACGCGCCGAGCCACTCAGCATGGCATGGGAAGCATGGGGCAAGGCGTCAGCTGCACGAAAACAGGGCGCGGATCATGCAGATCATGCACGATGCCGGGGTTGCAGCGCGCTGTTAACGGCCCGCGGAGACTCATCCCTTGCTCCAGCGCACTGCTGCTGATCGAGACATGCCGCAGTCATATGGTCGCATGGAAGCAGGGCTTCGTTAGGTTCCACACTCTTATGGTAGACTTCACACCCACCTGCGTACAGGGACGCCTGCTGCGCGCCGATGAGCGAGCCCAGGAAGTGCGCCACGGGACCCGGCGCCATGTCCTTATTTCAAGACATAGGGTCAGTACTTGAAGATGAGCAGAGCGTGATCTGATCTTGGTGTATATGCTTGCGATCATTTGATGCTTGCTACTATCACTGCACACGAACGGCGGCAGACCTTGCCGCCCTGGTCTACAGGGTGGTCTATCGTGATAGTGTGGCCACCCTGCACGCAGACTGTGGACGCGCGCTCCGACTCGGCGGAGATCCTGCCAGGCGGAGCGACAGAGGACAGTCAGCCGCCTGCGCTGCCGGCCTTGCGCGCTGTCCGGGACGCTCGCACCTTCTGGCTGCGACATGCGTGATCTGAGATAGGCCCAATGCGCAGGATCGTTGCACAATCTCATTCAAACTCTCGTGCGGTAGCAATTTAATGGACATGGATTGATAGCCACTGCAGACTGACCTACAAAGCGCCCAGTCCGCATCGGTATGCAGGACTGCCGACTGGCCTGGCTGCGCGAATGCGCTCTGAGCGAGCCTGGTGATATGTAGGGAGATCTGCGACTGCCTGATCGCCCGTTGCAGCATGATGGCAGACTATGCAGCTGCGCTAATTGCTCGTGAATCTCAAATTGTTATCAAACATTCGATGCTGAACAATGACCAGTCAGAAACGCCGCGAATGAGGACTGTTGTGCAATGCTGCAAATACTGAAAGATAGCCGCCTAATGCAATCGGCCAGCATTTGGCAAAGCTGACGAGGCACAAGCAATCTGGATTATCGAGGATTATCGAGACGACAGTTCTCCGAGTCCCTCGTCTCGGCTAAACCTGCGTGGTGCAGCAGCGGAAGGCGCAAACGCTCGGCCAGCTCTACTGTCTGTGAAGGCGTTGTCAACAGGACACTGGCGAGGTCAGACTGTGCTGACGCTGCGCCTGGGCGCCGCCTGCGCAGCAAACAACAGAGCCGCCTGGTCCCTGAAGTCTCCAGGTGACCCCTCTGTCTGTGCCGCCCGGCCATCTCCCTTGCATCGACAGCCCTCCGCTCACCGCCAAGCCTTGTTGACTGGCATTCTTCACACACCGAGGTGTCCCCGTAAACGAGCGTGCCTGGAGAAATTGCGCAGCGGATATTTATGCTGGAAGCTGCCCGCGGCGACTTCTTCAGCCCGGCGCCACGGTTGATGGCCAAGACCTTCTTGCAATACCTCGCTCTGGCTGCAGGAGACTGCCCCAGCAGCGGCGGCCCGCCCGCAACGTCGGGAGGCGCTGTGGTGTGTGCCCTTCTGATGGCGGTGAGCACCGCTCTGGCGGAGGCCGCCGCACCCCGCTGCAACGCGGCCGGCACCTCCATATGCTCCGGCAGCCCTAGTGTTCGCTCAGCAGCCACACGCGCCGAGGAGTCTCCGGCGTGGACCTCCCAGCTGCGCTCTGGAAGCCTCGCAACCTCGCCCATGTGGCCGGCTGCCATGTCGGGCCTGGAGTCACTGCGCGACAGGTGAGACACCGTCATCGATATCATCAGGCCAGGGAGGGGGCCATAGTAGCATCTGCTGTCTGGCGGTGTGTACCACTGGTGTGCCCAGCAGACGTAATCTGCTGATGATCTGCTGGTGCCAGCTCCATCTGGTGTGCAAAAGCAAATCTCACAAGCCATGACACTAACTCCGAACAGCACGCTAGGGGTGCTGGGTTGCGGCTGTATCGCCCGCCCGGCTGAGATCATACCCTCATAACCGGACCAAGTTAATACTTGCGTCGGGAAGCGTGCCGGCACTTTGCCGCGCTTGCAGGCCTGCCTTGTGGGTGCTGCACGTGCCATGAGTGCCTGTCTCCTCCTCCGGACCGGTGGCAAACCTGCTGGGACAGCAGGTAATAAGCCAGCGCAGACCACACTTTCAGAAACTTTCTCTCTGCGTCTGTTCCCTGCCGCATTTCAAGTGAATATATGCTGCTTTTGTCAGCACCTTCATAGCCGACAGTTGCCTTCCTGCATTGCATGCCTGCATGCTTCGGCTGTCACCGGCTCATCTGTGCACAGAGCATTCCTGCAGCCGCCACCAGCAGCTATCCTGCGGCGCCATGCCTCGGCCTTGCACCTAACAAGTAGTGTCCAACCAGAGCCTGGCTGGTGTACAGCTTGGGCAACGAGCCGCTCGCGTTGCAGCAGGCGCCGCCAAACAGTGCGCACACCGCACGCAGCTTCGGTGAGCCTGGCTGTGCTGCCGAGTCTATGCCAACCTTGCTGCACCACCCTGCTGCTCTGGTTTTCTTCATCAGCTGTCATGCCATGCCCAACACACGTCTTTTCGTCGACGCAGACTCACGCAGCGGCGCTGCGGGCGACTGGCAGTCTCCGCAGCTTCAGCACCACTGGCACAGGTCTGCCGGCAGCTCGCTACATGGCGGCGGCGACAGCCTCGCAGCCGAGCTGGCCCAGGATGAGCAGTGGCTGCTGCAGTCGGGCGGCCTCAGTCCAGCTTCCTATGGCTCCTCCAGCGAATGCCTCGCGAACGTGCTGGGCTCCACCCTTCAGCAGTTTGCCGGCAGCAGCGCCGGCGCAGCCGCTGCGCTGGATCTCGATGCGTGCAGCCTGCCATGGCCCACCAGCAGCGGCTTGCACCCGGCCGCATGCAGCTGCAGCGTCCCTGTGCCCTGCTGCTTGAGTGCAGCAGCACCGCAGTCGCAGCAGAGTGGCCCAGGTAGCAGCGGCGGCGGCGGCGGCGGCGGCACCACAGTCGACTGGCAGCAGCTGCTGGACCAATGGGCGGTGCCAGTGTCGGCAGCGGCCATCGCGCCACCGTCGCTGGAGGCGCTGCTCGCTGAAGAAGACGCGCAGCTGCCGCAACAGCAGGAGCTGCCGCCGCCGCCGCTGAGCCAGCCGCTCGGCTCTCTGCTGCCGCAAGCGGCGCCCCTGACGGGGCCGCCGCCCTTGCAGCAGATGGCGGTGCCGCCGCCGCCCTCGCCACTGCATCCGGTACTCTCAGCTGCGCCTCGCGGCCCCCAACCGCCGGCGCTCGTCCGGCGCCGCCTGCGGTCTGTGCGAACCGGCACACGCTCGCCGCCGCCGGCCCTCGACAGCCTGCGGTGCGGCCCCAGCAGCTCGGCCTCGCCGCAGTCAGCGCTGGCGTTCTCCGCTGCATGCATCCCAGCGCCGGCAGCCACGCCGCTCGCCATCCCCGGGGTGCCGGAGCAGCCGCGCGTCACCAATGGCGCGGCCGCCATGCCGGCAATCCCGCTGCCGCCGCAGCAGCAGCAGCAGCAGCAGCCGCAGGGCCACCAGCAGATTGCGGCGTCCGTGCAGCAGTCGGCGGGCCAGCAGCCCTGGCCCCCGCAGCCGCCGCAGCGCAAGCGCGGCCGTCCACGCGTGTACGACACCGTCACGCCCGTACTGCAGGCGGCGCTCACGGCGCCGGCGCTGCAGCGGCAGGCGAGCGCGGGTTGCCCGCCCGGCAAGAAGCGCCGCGGCGCGAAGCCCAAGTATGTGTGTGCCACCCAGGAGGAAGCCATTGCCAAGCGGTGCGATTTGCAAATGATAATTCCAAATGAGATTTCAAGCAAAGTGAAGAGGGTGTCTCAACAGTCTGTGAAAGCGCTGCAGGGATGCACGTGGATGTACGCCTTTGCAGCTGCCTACATGCATGCTCTGCATTTATGCTGGTGTGCTGGATTGTTCCTGTTGCATGCTCTTGTCAAGACAATGCACCAGGCAGCAACATGTCCTTCTTGCCAACCTCCGCACTCTGGCTGCCGCAGGCGGGACCGCAACCGGCAGACGGCGCTCGCGACCTACTACCGGCGCAAGGCGCGCCTGGTTGAGCTGCAGCAGCAGGCGGCTCAGCTGCGGGCGGAAAACACCGCGCTGCTCACGTTGGCCGAGACCGCCGAGGCCTCCGAGGAGTGCGCCAGTGCGTCTTTGTCTCCCTTGGTTTCGTTGCTGCAACTTTCTCGTCCGCATTTCAATGAATCACTATTTGCCATACTTTGGGCTTTGCCAATCGCTCACGACGCGCTTGCGGTGCTGCTCGTCCATACCATGTCGCGTCTGAGGCATCATGAAGCGTCCCATGACTGCACTCCTGCCATTGCTTGTTGTGCTCGGGTAGGAATTGACGTGGGTCTCGGTCTTGGGCGCAGCCTACATGCGGCCGCTGCTAGACGACGGCTGCGATCCTGCCGACATCCTTGCGCTGCTGCTGCCTGATGGGGACCCGGCCGACCTGTGAGCGGGCAACCGCGGCGAGAGCGGAACGAATCAAGAGATACAACAGATACATGGTTGCGCAGGAGGCGCTGAGATGGCATGTTGAGCTTGGAGTTATGAGAGGATTGAGCTTTCGTCAGGGACGTCAGCCATCAGTTGCCAGGCAGCTTTCCCACTACTGTGCATGCGTCGCTGGAAGGACGATGCTAAAGTTGAGAGGCAGCTGCTTCTTTGATGCAGACTCGCTGCTTGCAACCACGCCATTGTAAATGTTGAGCGAACCCTCTAAGTTTTGTTGTCACGGCATACTTCGGTTGCAATCCTGAAACATCAGACGTCGACAAGCCCAACCAACTACTTGACCGTGATTCAACACCACGGCACTGCCTCACGAATTGCATTACAATTCTGGAATGCGGTCAACAGGCTGCATTTTCCATCCAAGCATCCATCCATCCCAAGTTCGCGGCGTCCATATTTGGGTACGTTCAGTGCCTTAAGCGCTGCTGATGGAGTTTTGAGTTATACCAACAACGTTGCCCCGGCCGTCGCTAAGCCTCAGCCAATGGCGCCCGTTGCCCTCATATTTGCGTAGGACGGGTTGGCAGTGAACCGCTCCCATGCCACATCGCCATAGCCACGCCGCTGCACGCGCAAACAATAGCACCTTCAGCGGCGCATTCGAGCTGAATACCCACTTTGGATCGCAGCCGCGGGATGGGCAGCACTCATGTCATGCTGTGGTGCATGCCGCAGTGTGAATGACGTCGCCGGCTTGCTTGCACGGCGCATTATGGTGCCGCAGCCGTGCCGGCAATGCTGCGGACCCTGACCCTCTCGGCAGGGCAGCACCTTCGTCCCGCCTCGCAGGCGAGTCCCACACCATCACAAACCAGATAGTGTGCCCACCTTGAAGGGCCGCATTTCGTGTGCGATGAGGCCGACGCAGCAGATGCTTAGGCAGCCGACCATGCGCCACACCGAGTTTGGGTTGCCCTCCTCCCACGTGAGGCACGTCAGCGCGATGGAGATCGTGCCCAGGACGAGGCCGATGTGCTGCCTGAAGGTGTACCACCAGTAGTTCTCGGGTGCCTCCTCTGCCTCTGGGGCCGCGCCAGCGGCCTGCAGAGTGGAACGGCAACATGCGCGGTCAGCGGTGGACTGGGTTGGCTATCATTCCGAGTGCACTCGCATGAGCATGAAGCGAAATGTACTGGGCTTTAAACCACACGCGATCGCGCTGCTGCGCTTCCAGCAGCAAGTTGCAGCACGTGCATCAGGTGGACATCGGCACCTGGTCTGCGGGAGGCGCGCTGGTCGACGGTGTCGGTTCTGCAGCTGAGGTGGACCTGGGCTGCTCCTTGGTGGTAGGCTTTGCCTTGTCGCCCCTCGCCGCTGATTTCCGAGCCGCCATGCGGAATGTGTCGTCGAGTGCAACAGCGCGACTGCACAAGAAGCAGCGGCGAGCGATCGGCAAGGCGTTATGCAGCTGTATCGATAAGTTGTTGCACAGAAGCTGATGCAAGTGGTGAAAATGCTGCTGCAACTAAACTTTGTGGCGAGCGGTTCACCGGGTGACCATGCGTGCAAAATGGTTCCGGAGAACTGCCGCGAGGGGCCAGAAAAGGTGTCCCAAATGTGGCTTGCACACTTGCCAAGAATTCGCGATCATTCACGTGAATCAGACTCGACTTAGAGGTAGATGCGAAGAGGGAGGCGGGCGTGCGAAGTTGCGATTTGATTTTTGCTCAGCATCGCTCCAAACTCCGACACCAGCAGCTTTGGCTGAAGTGACGGCTTTCCCGTCGCACTGACTATTCAGGGTATCCTCTCCTCACTCTCGGCAGTGTGACCTAAGTTTGAGGTGTGCAGTTTCAATATGGCTGCTGCGCAAAATTCCAGCTGCGGCACGGCCATGCTGGAACGGATGCTGGCGCTGGGCTGGCGCTCTGGCAGCGGTGCTACACCGTGCATCAGCAACAGCGGAGCAGGCAGTGCCACATGCGCTGCTGCGATGCGCATCCTCAGCGCAGCTTCCGTGCAGGCGGCCTTGCAGCCGTCCTTGGAGCACAGAGGAGATGCAGGCGCGACAGCCGCAGCGCTCCTCACAGCTTTGCTGGACGACGGCGGCGCCAACCCTGCATGGGAACCGTGCGCCGCTCACGACGCAGTCCATGATGGCAGCCACTGGCCTGACCACTCGCCGGGCAGGATCAACCACCTGCCCAGCTGCCATCTGGGCAACGGCTCTAGTCACCATGTGGGCAGCGGCCGCATCGCCGGCGCCGGCAGCTGGCGGCAGACATCCCTGCGGCGCGGCTTTGCAGCAGACGCTGCTGCTTGCGCCACAGCCGGCGGCTGGCCTGGCGTCAGGCAGCTATCGCACAGCAGCGCATTGCGGACGCTGGCGGGCAACGAGGCATGCGGCAGCGGCTGGGGCGTTCAGTCGAGGCACCCCGGCAGCAGCGGCGGGCAGCGTGGCTTCCATTCCGGGCCGTCGCGGCGCTTCGGCGCTGCGCCCGGCAGCGATGGCAAGCGCCGCGGCAAGGCCAGCGACCACACCACCATGGGCGAGGTGGGTGTGTGGCACAGTCACTCTGTAGCAGCATGACGCAAGTTGTCAGCGGTCTGGGTCTTGCTCGGCAGACTGAATGGCGGCAGCGCCGGCGCCTGTTCAGCTTGTCTGGCTGCAACTGCTGCGCCTTCTGCATCTTGATGCAGCAGCGTCTCGAATTCGGGCACCGTGCATGTCTCTGCAGGTGTTGTCAAAACTGGAGCTGCCGACGGCGCGCAACGACATCCTGCGGCGGCAGGGGCGCCACGAGGACGCGGAGGGCGACGGCTTCGAGTGGGAGGTGGGTTTAGGGTTACTCCTGGGTTTACTCCTGGGTTACTGCTGCTGGGTTACTGGTTTACTCCTGGGTTTACTCCTGGGTTACTCCTGGGTTTAGGGTTACTCCTGACCTACTCTGCATACATTGTAGCGTATACTTCTGGCCTACCCCGCACACATTTGGAGATGTCATCTGAGTATGCAGATGTGCATCGTGTCATCTGAGTATGCAGATGTGCAGCGTGTCATTTGAGTATGTGCAGCAATGCACACATGCTTGCTGCTCGCCGTCTGATGGCCAGCACTGGTGTGTGCAGAAAGGAATAAGTAATGGTCCATGCTGGGGTGGCCGTGCGCCTGACGCTCCGGTTCTGTGGCAGCAGCAGTGTGCGGTTGCGGCAGGAGCCTGAAGCAGCCTGGAATGCGGCGCCATGGGAAATGCTGCCGAAAACTGACAAGATCAGACCGCCAAAACCACGAAAACGCCGTGTCCCCACGCAGGTGCTGGAGTTTCAGCCCGATGACAGCGACAGCGGCGCGGCCGTGAAGCAGGTGACCGCGACGCCGGAGAGTCTGGGGCTGTCGCCGCGCGACATCAGCCTGTTTGCCGCTACCACTGGCCCAGGCAAAGTCCTACAAGACTCCTCCACTTATGAGTCTAGCAATGAGGGGCCATAGATTTCGGGCCTTGCGCCGCGCGACATCAGCCTGTTCGCCGCCATCACCGGGCCAGGCAAGCTGTCTGAATGCTCTGCTTGGCATCAATCTCTGGAGAGACGCAGATGACGGCGACGCCAGGAATCCAAGGCCTGGCGTCGCGCGACACCAATCTCTTTGCTGCTTTTATCAGGCCAGGCGAGACAGTGCATCAGCGCCTGTCTCCAAGTTATGCCAGCCGAGTTGGTAGGCACGTCGTGGGCCGGGTGCTGCAGGCTCAGTCTGCGCCTCGCCGCCGCCGCCGCCGCAGCGATTGACAGATCATGGCAGGTAATGGATGAAGTTGTGTACATTCGAGACGAGAGGGATCCTGCGGGGATCCCCAAAGTGTTCGTCTTGGCTGTGCAGGCAAGCAGTGGGCAAAAATCCAGCATGCGCGGCAACAGGACGACGATGTAAGTGCATTTGTCACAACGTGCGATCTGACGGCTGTGCTCGCGGCGCAGGCAAACAGCGGGCGACGATCAGCGTGCGCGGCAGCGAGATCCTGTTCCGCTCGGAGTGCTGCCGGGCCATCGTGCGCGCCGACCGCGCCTTCCTCTTTCCGTGCCGGTGCAGTGGAGGAATCCCCGCTCACTAATATCACGATCACTCTAGCGATAGTTGGCCAATTGTTCTACAGGAGTTGCCAAGGCTGATGATTCATTTCAAGCCGCTTGCTGTGCTGACGCGCCATCGTCCGCGCCGATTGCGCCTTCCGCCTTTTCCTGCCGGTGGGGCCACCAGGTGTCGCCTCGTACAGGTTTAAACAGCCTGAGACGAAAAGCATGCAGCCAGATGCGGGCGCGCTTGTGTGCAGCAGCTGAGCATGCATGGAGGTCCGTGTACCTGCCTTCGATGATGCCGCAGCGTGCCATCTGAAAGCGGAGCTGCTGTCATTTGAATCCCGCTCCTCCACGCTTTGCCGGTGGCAGGCGGCCACTGTTACGCTGGCGCAGGCGCTGCGGGTCAATAGCAATGTCGAATGCCACAGAAGATTATTGATCATTTCACAAACGGTGTCGCTGTGCAAGGCAGGCAGCAGGCGGGCACTGTCAAAATGGCGCAGGCGCCGCGGCCTTGACACGAAAGTCAAACCACAAGATGGAGTGACTGCATGTTTCATATGCACTCTCAGGCGGCAGGCAAACACCCTCAAAATGGCGCAGGCGCTGCGGCTGAAGATGAATTGTTTAGACAATTATGCCTGTCTGAACTTTGAACACTGCTCCGTCATGCAATGCAGGCGGCAGGCGGACACGGTGAAACTGGCGCAGGCGCTGCGGGTCAACATCGCACGGAAGGGCCGCGGCAAGGGCAGCCACAATGGGCACAGCCCCTTCGAGTTTCGCGTGCTGGAGTGCCTGCTGGCCGCTACCGTGGGGTACTTCGAGGGTAGGAGCTCGTGGCAATGCGAAAGCAGAGCACATGGTGGTGCAAATGCTGCTGCGCTGTAGTGGTTTGTGTCGCTGTGCCAATCTGGCGGATCATCACACACGACTGCATTCCCATCATCCAAAAACAAAATAGAACATGTCCTTGCCATGCAGCCAAGGCGGGGCGGGGCATCTGTCGATGCTGACGGACA
>JAABUM010001710.1_pt1 | contig 31642 bp, 32 predicted proteins | sample 5559161 | NCBI WGS metagenome assembly JAABUM01 (sample SAMN10711868, study PRJNA513369) | rock metagenome | isolation source: Antarctica rocks | place: Antarctica: Victoria Land, Siegfried Peak nord
ACTTTGTGCACCACCGACTGGCCGATTTCGGGCCGATCGAGGATGCCATGCTGGCCGCAGACCCGTGGATGGCGCACAGCGCCTTGTCCCCCGCCCTCAACCTCGGGCTGCTGCACCCGCTGGAATGTGTCCACGCGGCTGAGAACGCCTACCACCGGGGGCAGGCGCCGCTGGCGTCGGTGGAGGGTTACGTGCGCCAGGTCATCGGTTGGCGCGAGTACGTGTGGTCGATCTACTGGTACACCCCGCGTGACTACCGCCGCCGCAACGCGTTGGCGGCCGCTCGCGAGCTGCCAGAGTGGTTCGCCGACCTCGACGCCGATGGGCAGATCACCGCACAGTGCTTGCGTTCGGTGTTGGCCGACGTGCGTGAGCGCGGTTGGGTGCACCACATTCCCCGGTTGATGGTGCTCAGCAACTACGCGATGCAGCGTGGGTGGAATCCGGCGGCGGTGACGGACTGGTTTCGCCGCAGTTTCATCGACGGCTACGACTGGGTGATGGTGCCCAACGTCGTCGGCATGTCCCAACACGCCGATAACGGGCTGATGGCCACCAAGCCCTACGTTGCCGGCGGCGCCTACATCAACCGCATGTCCGACTACTGCGGCAGCTGTCGGTACAACCCAAAGCAGCGAGTCGGCGACGATGCTTGCCCGTTCACCGCGGGCTACTGGGCATTTTTGGACCGCAACGCCGAGCGCTTGCGAGGCAACAACAGGATGGCCCAGCCACTGGCGGGGCTGAAACGCCTGCACAACCGCGAAGAAGTCGTGGCACAGGAACGCGAGCGGGCGGACGGGCCGCCCTAACGCGTCGGTTTGATGGGCGCTTCGGTGAGCGTGGTCGGCGATCGGCGGGCACGCTGGTCGAGTGAACGAGAGGCAACCACGATGATGGGCTTTTCCGGCGACGCGCTGCTGGGCGCCTTGCCTTGGATCGCCGGCAGCGTCGTGGTGCTGATCGCGGGCACCTTCATGCTCGGTATCCGGATCGGGCGACATAACGTGGTTGACACCGCGTGGGGCCTGCTGTTCGTGGGGGTAGGCATCGCCTCCCTCATTACCTCCCAGGGCCACGGCGACCCAGTGCGCCGTTGGCTGCTGGCCGCGATGGTGACCATCTGGGGACTACGCCTGGCCGTGCACGTCGGGCGGCGCGCGGTCGGCAAAGGCGAAGATCCGCGCTACGAGCAGCTGCTGAGCAAGGGCCACACCAACCCAACGGTGAACGCTGTCCTGAAGGTCTACCTCCCGCAGGCGGTCCTGGCTTTTCTGATCTCCGCGCCGCTGCAGGTGGGATCTTTCGAGTTTGGCAGCGTCGGCGTCCTCGGCATCGTCGGCGTCCTTGTCTGGGCTGTCGGGCTGTTCTTCGAAGGCGTTGGCGACGCACAGATGGAGCGGTATAAGAAGTGGAAGAAGGCCCAGCCCACCGATGAGGTCAAGGGCAGCGTCATGGACATGGGGCTGTGGCGGTTCACGCGCCACCCCAACTACTTTGGTGACGCCTGCGTGTGGACGGGCATCTTCCTGGTCAGCGCCGAGCGCTGGCCAGGAGTGCTCACTCTGCCTGCGACCGCCATCATGATTTACCTGCTCACCTTCGGCTCGGGTAAGCGCAACCTCGAACGCAGCATGGTCAAGCGCCCCGGGTATCCGGAATACATGAAGCGCACCAGCGGCTTCGTCCCACTTCCGCCCAAGGGGATCCCGTAGGGCCCACGGCCAAGCAGCCCGATCCGGCGGACATCAGCATCGTCAAGCGCTGAAGCACTCTGCGCTCACCCGTTGCGGCTGAGCCGCCAAGGGACGCCAGCAACTCGATGAGCCGGGCGACTATCCCGATCCCATCGTCGACGCGGACTGGGGCAACCAACGCTTCCGCGCCGCCCGCGCGAAGTAAGTTGTTGCTTACTCGGCGTCTGCCGCCGCTGCACGCTCGGTGCTGTCACCGCCCGTGCTCAGTTCTCCTCTGGAGTTCTCCAGATGAGCCCGCACGAACCAGTGGAACTGCTCGAGGTCACCGGACTGCCCGATCAGCAGGTCTTCGGTGATCGGATCGAGGTCGCCGACACGCTCGATCGCCGCACGAACGCTGGAAATCACCCCGGTATAGACGATGTCCAGCGCACCGAGGTGTTCCGTCGCGGTAGCCCGGCCCACGGAATAGTCGTCCCACGAGCGTTCGGCAACGATGCTGCCCGCGGTTCCCTTCGGCGATGCGCCCAAGGTCGCGATGCGCTCGGCCACCGCGTCTGCGAACCCACGTACAGCGTCCACCTGCGGGTCCAGCATCTGGTGCACGGCAATGAAATTGGGCCCGACGACGTTCCAGTGGATGTGCTTCAAGGTGAGATGGAGGTCGTTGTAGGCATGCAGGCGATCCTGCAGGACGACAGCGACCGTAGCGCCGTCGTCGGTGGACATACCGGGCACTGTGTATCTGATAGTCGGGTTCTGTGTCATCCGGCAAGGTTAGAACGAGCCGCCCGTCGGTCGCAGAATGAAAGCGTGCACGGTGCAACTCCGCTGACCTCCACCTGCCGCTGAGCTAGCCGGCGAGCCGTGTGCGCACCAGCTCCCGGGCGAGCAGTGTCCCGGAGCGCCACGCCGTCTCGATGCTCGAGCGGCCCCATCCGTCGCCGGCCAGCGCGATGCCGTCGCCGGTGAGCAGGAACGGCGTGTCGCGGTCGCACTCGGGTGCGGCATGACGCCATCGGTGCGCGCGGGTCCACCGTGGGCGCTGCTGCAGGTCCATGAGCTCGCGCAGGGCGGCGAGGACCTCGGGGACCGCACCGTCGGGGTCTCCGTCATGGCGACGGGCCACCTCAGCGGTGGTGTGGGCGACGAGCACTGCAGCACCGTCGCCACGGCGGTCGCCGTCGTCGGCGATCAGCGAGAGCACCGGGTGGTCGTTGACGAACGCGGCGGGCAGCGGCGGCCACTCCCGCTCAGCGTAGGCAGCGGTGACCGCGATCACCGGTCGCCACGGACGACCGGCCACCGCGGCCCCGGCTGTCGAGCCGGCATCGAGTAGTCGCGCCGCTTGGGGGTCGGGCATGGCGAGCACTACGACGTCAGCGGCGCACCCGTCGACGCCGGGGCCGACCCGATGCACCTCGTGATCGAAGGTGATGTCGAGTCCTTGGGCGAGGTCGACCACAAGACTGCGCAGCCCATGCGGCGCGGCCCAGCGCACCGGACCTGACTTGCTGGTTCTGCCCTCGGTGCCGAAGACGGTGAGCTCGGATGTCCATTGCCGGGCCAGGCCCGCGATCCGCCAGCCCTCGACGACCGCGGCGAACTCGGGGTCCCGGACGGTGAAGTAGGCGGCACCGTAGTCGACGGGGCGGCCATCGAGGTCTGCGCTGGCCATCCGTCCGCCGAGGGCGCGAGCCCGTTCGAGCACGCGCACCGGCACTCCGTCGGCCGCGAGCTCCACCGCGCAGGCGATGCCAGCGATGCCGGCCCCCACCACTACGACCTCTGCCATGATGCGGTCAGCCTAATCGCGCCGGACACTGAGGTGATGACAACTCTCACGCTCACTGCCCGCGGGGACGCCGATCCCGATGCGGTGTGGCAGCAATACATCCGCCCGGCGCTGTGGAAGCAGTGGTCGCCGCAGATAGCCGGTGTGCGCATCGGCTATGGTCCTCGGCTCTGCCCGCCGACCCGAGAGCTGGTCATTGCCGCCGGCATGCGCGGCACCGTCCGCGGGCCGCTCTGTGCACGGGTGCGGTTCGTCATCGACGAGGTTGTCGACACAGACGACGCGCCGCCCGGTACACATCCGGTGCGAAGCTGGGCGTGGACGGTGCAGGCCGGGCCCGTGACGATGCGGCTGCGCCACGCCGTGCGGCCCACGACGGAGGGCACGGAGACCGGGCTGACGCTCAGCGGACCCGCCCTGGTCGTGCTCGCCTACTGCGCGCCGGCTCAGCTGGCGATCGCGCACCTCGTCCGGCGATGATCTCCGACCGCGGCATCAGCCGAACAATCCGGCAATGCGTCCGATCAAGCCGACGACGATGAGCAGGACGACCAGTCCGAGCACCACCATGAGCGTGACCGGTATTGCCCGCCCGGGTATGGGTGGGTCGGGCGATGACGCGGCTGTGCTGGCCTCGCCGGGCGGCGTATCGCCGGGGCGCACACCGCCACCCGCCTCGAGGCCTGCGGTGATCGCGGGATCGGGATCGCTATTAGTCATGCCGTTAGTGTCGCGCTCACCGGAACCGGCCGCCACTTGCCCGCATGCATCGCTGTCGACACCTTCCGAGCTGATGGCGCAGGCACCCCTCGAGCACCGGGTGCCGAAACCGGTGCTTCGCCGAGCGCAGCACGTCCGGCTGCACCCGTTGGTTCGCCTCGGCCAGCTCAGTGGAGCCTTCGGTACCGAGCAGCAGCCGCGGGCCCAGCGGGGGCACGGGAAGCAGCGCCGGGCGATGGAGTACCCGGGCCAGCGTCGCTGTGTAGTCACTGTTGCGCACTGGGTTCGGCGCCGTGGCGTTGATCGGACCCATCAGCGCGGGGTCGACGATCCCGCGATAGTAGAGGTCGGTCAGGTCGTCGAGATCGATCCAGGGCGTCCACTGCCGACCGCTACCCAGCCGTCCACCCAATCCCGCCGTGAACAACGGCCGGAACAGCTGCAGGGTGCCTCCACGTGGTGACTGCACGATGCCGGTGCGCATGTTCACGACCCGGATGCCCGCGTCCGCAGCCGGCGTCGTTGCCGCCTCCCAATCGGCCACGACATCGGCGAGGAAGCCTTCGCCGCGCCGGCTCGATTCGTTCAGCACCTCCTCGCCTCGGTCGGACCCGTAGTACCCGACGGCCGACGCCGCCACCAGGGTCTGCGGACCACCGGGTGTCCGCGCCATCAGCTCGGCCAGCCGGCGGGTGGGTCCGACCCGACTGTCCCGCACCATGCGCTTGTGTGCCTCGGTGAACCGGCCGGCGATCGACGCTCCCGCCAGGTGCACCACCGCGTCGGCGCCGGCGAGCAGCTGCGGGTCCGGATCGTCGGGTTGCCAGGTGCGTTCATCGGCCGTGCGGGCCCGGTGGCGCACCAGCCGGATAACCCGGTGACCACCCGTGGTGAGCAGTGCGGTGAGCGCCGAACCGACCAGTCCGGACGAACCCGTCATCGCCACCGTCAGCGGCTCGGACCGATACCCTGCGATCAGCTGGTGGACCGCGAGGTCGTCGGCGAGCTGACGGTGGCGAAACCGAAACATCTGTCGCAGCAACAGCGCAGGTACCGGCGTGTCCACCCGGTCGGTCACCCGGGTACCGCCACCAGGTTCGGCCGCGAACTCGTGGGTGTGCCGCCAGCGCAGCGGCAGTGATATCAACTCATCGACGAAACGGTGCGGCGGGTCGTACCCGCTGTGCTGGGCGACCCACGAGATCCCGCCGGGCAGTTTCAGCACCGCACGCCCGTCGCGCAGCGTCGGCGCTTCGGCAGCCACCCGCACCGGCGACCACGGCGGCGTCAAGCGCGCGATGGCACCGGAGCGTTCGTGCCACGCGAAGACGTCCGCGAGCGGTGCCGCTACCACGCTGGAGTGCGTCAATCCCATCCGGTGAGCCTAATCGGCGATCAGCATGGTCGCTGCCTAACGAGACTCGCGGCGCAGCTTCCGTCCCAGGACGCCGTGGCCGCGCAGCCGGGCAGGCAACGGAGTATCGGTGGCGCGCCCCCAGTTCTCCGGTCCGGCGTGGGCGGGTGCGACGATCAGCGAGTCGTTAGCGGGCACGGTTTTCGGGGAGAGCGGTGTCGCGCCGTCCAGCTCCGCGTGCACCAGCTTGCGCAGTCGACGTCCGCACGCGTGGTAAAAGCGATGCTGAGTCATCCGCCCGAACATGGTGAAACCCAGGCGAACGAGTGGGTTGGCGATCTGCGCCCGTCGGGAGTATCCGGTGATCACAAACTCGACGTTGCCGGTGCTGACGTGCTTGATCACCTCGTAGACCAGTTCGCCCTGCTCAAGGTGCCCTTGCAGGGTCTGGTAGCCCCAGCCCCACACCCGCTGCGCCGTGTCCCCCGCGCCGCGGGTCTCGTCGATGACGGAGGTGACGCGCACTCCCATGTCGAAGCGCAAACCGAAGAAGCGGCCTTCCAACAGCATATTTCGACCGAGGAGTTGCTGCTCCCCGTGGTACAGCGCGCGGATGATGCCCGGCTCGGCGAACTGATAGTCGCGCACCAGCCGACAGGCCAGTTCCCACGGTCCCCCCTCCACCGGCGAACCCGGCGCTTCCGTGGCCAGCCCGTGGCGCACCGTGTCGACGTGCCAGCCTGTATCGCGCGTCGGCGAGCGCCCCGCCATGGGGGCGTAGTTGATGTCACGGTCGGCCAGCGACGTCAACGCCCGGGCGGTATCACTGTCATAGAGCCGTTGCTCACGTACCACCAGCGTGCGTCCTTCCCGAACAGGAACCGGACTGCGCTACTCGAGCTCGCGCAGGGACTCGCCCATCAGCCACAGGGTCGGTGGCCACAGGCCAACAAACAAGGCACGACGCTCGGCGTTTCCGCGCTCGTCCTGGTCGTAGCCCTTCGCGCGGCTCCAGAAGCCGACGCACAACGCCACCGCGCCCATGGAGGCAAGTTTCAGGTGCGTGCTGCGCACCCTGCACCGGTGCAGCAATTGTTCGATCAGCATGGTGACCTCTCTGTCCGACGGCGTCGCAGCGATGCGCCAATCAATGAGCCGATGTCGCCGTCTCATGGTGTCATGGAATGTATGGCCGCACCTGTTAGCCCAACACCCCGACCGGTCTCGCTGCGGCGCAAGCTAGGAACCCTTATGCGGCTACCGATTGGCGTGGCCTTGGTGTCCTGGCGCTACCTCTGGCGGGTCACCGCACTGCACCGCACCGAACAAGCAGGCGACGACCGTGACCTCCCGCCACCCTTGCCCCCCGAACTCGTCGATGAGCGCACCAAGGGCCTCGCCGACGGCGCCGGACCTATGTTCCACCGGCGCTTCAGCGTGCAGATCCAGGACAGTTCCATGAACCCCACCGAGTTGCTCGACGCGGTGACGACCAACCTCAACGCAGCAGCACCCTCGGGGGCGGCGGTCTTTCACAAGACCCTGGGTTCCGAGGGGGTCGTACAGGTCGGCGACGAGTATTTGGTGCAGATGCCCGGCCCGTGGGACGGCCCCGTCCGGGTCGTGCACCGCGACGCAACATCGTTCCGGTTCAGCACGCTGCACGGACACTTGGAGGCCGGACAAATTCAATTCAGCGCTCACTACGACGGTGGGTTGCTCGGCTTTCAGGTGGAAGCGTGGTCGCGAGCCGGTGATCGACTGGCGGACGTGCTCTACAGCCGACTGCGGCTGGCCAAGGAGATCCAGCTCAACATGTGGGTGCACTTCTGTCTGCGCGCCGCCGCCATCGCCGGAGGGCGCACCCGCGGTGGTGTGACCATCAGCACTCGCAGCATCCCGGCGGAGGGTGGTCAGAACACGCCACCATTGGACACCGCACAACTCGGTAGCTGACGAGCTGGCAGACGGTCACGTGTGGTGTGCGCCGCCCTTGTGTGCGGCGCCATCAAACAGTGGGGGAAGATACCTCAGCATCAACGTAGACCAGGTCAGGTGGCTCAGAATCGGCGCCTGAATGCCCCCGGAGGCTTGGCGCTGCAGCGCGAACACGGTGCCCATCACTCCAGATGCGAGGACCAACGCCGGGTTGCGGGTGGCGGTCGTCGCCAGCATGTACAGGGCGGTGGAGTGTGACACCGGGTGCCTGGCGCCCAGAGCGGCGAACAACGCACCGCGGAAGAAGACTTCCTCGGCGGCACCATTGGCCAGTGTGGTGAGCAGGACGAGACGGTACGCATCATCGTGCGCGTACTCCAGGATTGACGTGAGCGCCCGGTTGAGAACTGAGATGCGCCTGGCCACCAGCGCCGCCGCATAGAAGGCGCCAAAGGCACCCGCGCCCACTACGATCGGGGTGATCACCGGGCGTCGGTAGGTGTTCTCCGCGGTGCGAACCCAGCCCGCGTGCAATGGTCCGGAGTGCAGCCCGCCAGCGACCCAGGTCGTTGCCACGCCAAGGGACAGGGTGAAGAACTGCGGCGAATTCGGTCGCGTCGACAGCGACGCACCGAGCAGCCCGGCACCTGCCACGCCGACTCCGGCGACCACGTGGCGCCGGTGGCGAAACGCGCCGTCGGACTCGCGGTGGTCGCGCGGCACTTTCTCGACCAGCCAGGACGGCATCAACTGCGCTAGGCGCACCACTGAACTGTGCACACGCATCATCCGCAGTCCGCCTTGGCGCGCTCGCTCAGTGCGTGATTCACCGCGGCGTCGTAGTCCATCGACTGGAACGGAACCAGCGCGCGGATGCTGTCGTCGCGGACGATCACTTCATTGCTCATCGAGTCGATCAGCGATCGCGCAGTTTGCGCATCGACATCGATTGCCAGCGGCACCGGTACCACCATGATCTTGCGCCCTTCGATGACGGCGACTCTGCGCATCATCTCTTTGTACTCGAGAAGGTCGGGTCCGCCGATGCCAGACGCGCGACCGACCGCTTCGGGTATCTCCAGCACCTCATGGCCTGCCTCCAACAGTGCCGGACAAAGTCGCTTGCCCGCGAACCCCGAGGCGCCCGTCACCAACACCCGCATGACGGCACTCTTGCCCATTGTTGGCTGCGCCGCCCAGTGAACCTGCCGCTGCGAGCTCGAACCATCGCGCCCGCGACCTGAATGTGGCCTAAGTTCGGCGGATGAATGAGTTGGGGCGCGAACGTGGGCCGCGCCTGCCCGCGATGTTGCTTGAATCGGTGCTGCGCACCGTACATGACGTTGTACTGGTCACCGAGGCGGAGCCGATCACCAAGGAGGCGGGGGGGCCGCGGGTGGTCTATGTCAACGCAGCTTTCACAGCGATGACCGGCTACACCGCGGACGAGATAGTGGGCCGTACACCTCGGATCTTGCAGAGCGCGGACACCGACCGGGCCGAGCTGGACCGGCTGCGGGCAGCATTGGCGCGGTGGGAACCGGCCGAGGTGGAACTGCTCAACCAGCGCAAGGACGGCACTCTGTTCTGGGTGCAGCTGAGCGTCACTCCGTTGGCCGACGAGTCCGGCCGGTTCACACACTGGGTCTCGATACAGCGGGATACCACGGGCCGTAGAGAGCGTGAGCTCGGCCTCCTCTCACACCTGCACGAGGGCCAACGCGCCTTGCACACCGCCGAGCAACGCTTCCGCAGCGCCTTCGACGATGCGCCGTTCGGCACTGCGATCACCACCCCGGTAGGGCGAATCGTGCAAGCCAACCCGGCCTTGTGCGCGCTGGTCGGGCGCGCTGCGGACGAGTTGGCCGCAGGCAGCCTGTTCGACATCACCCACCGCGAGGACCTGGCGCAGGCGCGAGCAGCGTGCGAGCGACTTCGCAGCCGGGCCGCTGGGGTCAGTGAGTGCGAAGTGCGGCTGCTTCATGCCGACGGACGCGTGCTGCACGCGCGGGTGTCGGCGTCACTGGTTCTGGCCCCCAACGAGACACCCAGCCACGTGATCATGCACATCGAGGACGTCACCGACCGCCGAGCGCTGCAGGCGCAGCTGACACACCAGGCACTGCACGACCCCCTGACCGGATTGCCTAACCGGGCGCTGTTCACCGACCGACTCGCTCAGGCCCTGGCCCGTACCGAACGCGACCCAGCAACGCTGGCGGTGCTGTTTCTCGATCTGGACCGGTTCAAGGTCGTCAACGATTCCCTGGGCCACGCCGCCGGCGACCTGGCGCTGATGACTATCGCGCGTCGGCTTGAACAGCTGCTGCGTCCCGGAGATACCGCGGCCCGGTTCGGCGGAGACGAGTTCGTGCTGCTGTGCGTGGACGTCGACCCTGCAGACATCGCCAAACGGGTTGGGGCCGCGGTGGCCGAGCCTATTGCGCTTTCCGGACCGGTCGTGCTCACCGCGTCAATTGGCGGTGTCGTGTCCGCGGGAGGAGAGCAGCCGGACCGGTTGATCGCCGATGCCGACGCGGCGATGTACCAAGCGAAACAGGGCGGCCGGGCCTGCTATCAGGTGTTCGACGAATCGCTGCGCTCCCGGGCGCTTGCCCGCCTGGCGACCGAGACCGCACTGCGTACCGGGATCGAGTGCGGGCAGCTGCGCCTGCACTTCCAGCCCGAAGTGGCCCTGGACGGCCGCCAAATAATCGGCATGGAGGCACTGGTGCGCTGGGAGCACCCCGAACGCGGCCTGCTCACTCCCGCCGCCTTCATCGACCTGGCCGAGGAAACCGGTCTCATCGAACCTCTGGGCCGCTGGGTGCTGCAGGAGGCGTGCCGCCAACAGGCACGCTGGCGGGATCAGGGGATCACCCGGGCCGTGATGTGGGTGAACCTCTCCGTCCACCAGCTCACCGACCCGACGCTGCCCGCGACCGTGGCCGAGGCGTTGCGCACCGCCGGACTCACCGGTTCGGACCTAGGTCTGGAGATCACCGAGAGCGTGCTGATGCACAATCTCGAGCACACCACCACCGCACTCGATGCGCTGCACGAGCTGGGCGTTCACCTCGCCATCGACGATTTCGGCACCGGCTATTCCTCACTCGCCTACCTGCAGCGGTTTCCGATCGACACCCTCAAGATCGACCGGTCATTCGTCGCCGGCCTGGACGACGCACGACTCCGGCAGGAGAGCCACGCTATCGTCGCCGCCGTTATCGGGCTCGCCCACACCCTCAACCTGCGCGTGGTCGCCGAAGGGGTGGAGACCGAATCACAACTGCAACGACTTCACGACCTGCACTGTGACACTGCCCAGGGCTTCTACTTCTCCGCACCCCGACCCGCCGACACCGCCCTGCGCCGCAATTCCACCACCGGTTTCCAGCCCAATTGGACAATCACCACCCCTGGCAACCGCCCCCGACCTATGGCGTCCGCGCCGCGAGGACCGCTGTTGTGTTGACCGAGGGGTAGCGCTCAGGTCGAGCACGCCGACTTCGCGGAAAGCCTCGTGCCCGTCCCGAGCGCTCACACCACCGCAGACGAACGACGCACCTTTGGTCAGTCTACGTAGAAACCGGGCTAATCGGTCTTAGGCCGGGAAGCGCGCCCATACCCGGTGCTTACCGAGCAGCTCGACCACCTGCGCCAGCACCGCGGCAGAGTCGTCACCGAGTACAACACCCGCGGCGTCGGTCGAGCACCCCGCCGAGGTCAGCGCCTGCTCGGCGTCACCCCAGCCGCCGATGGCCTTGGCGTGTCGAAACGCCTCGGCCAACATCAGCGAGACCCGCGGGTCCACCAACCCGTTCAGCTGGGCTGGATCACCTGCCTTGGCGTCCAAGCCGGCGACCGCATCCGGCGCCGCCGCCGGTGCACCCGCGAGTAGAATTGCGTCGAACTCGATCGAGCGAGCGGTGAGGAAGGTGCGCTGCACAACCAGCGCATCTTTGCCGGTGCCGATCGTGCCGCCATGCGGAGCGATGATCAGCGGCACCATGCCACCTTGCTGGACCGCGTCGCGCACGGTGCGCACACCGGCGAGATCACTGGTCTCGTCAGCGACGATCCCAATTTGGCGACCGTCGGTGGGCCACACCGCACCGAGCTGGCTCAGGGCAGCGCTCGGCGCGACGTCGGGCAGCTCCGCCGTGGCCGCCGGTGCCGACAATCCGAGTCCCATGGCGACCCCCGCGCAGAGCTCGGGGTCGACATTGGCCAACACGCCCAACATTCTTTCGCGGATGGCGGTCTCGTAGCACTTGCCGAGCTCGAAGGTGTACGCCTGCACCACATGCTGCTGTTCGACCGCACTCATGCTGAGCCAGAACAGCCGTGGCTGGCTGAGGTGGTCGTCGAAGGATGCCGCGGCCCCGCGGACCTTGGTTGCCCCGGGCTCGATCGGGTGCGGCACCTCGATGTAGGCGTGCGTCGTCATGTCGGCATCGAAGGGGTTGCCACCGTCGAGCGAGTTGGGCCGATAGGGCGCGACACCGGCGTGCACGGCGGTCTGGTGCATGCCGTCGCGGAGCATGTCGTTGACCGCGGCGTGCGGCCGGTTGATCGGGATCTGGCCGAAGTTCGGTCCCCCGAGACGGCTGATTTGGGTGTCCAGGTAGGAGAACAGCCGGCCCTGCAGCAGTGGGTCGTCGGTAACGTCGATGCCAGGTACGAGGTGCCCCGGATGGAACGCCGCCTGCTCGACCTCGGCGAAAAAGTTCGTCGGGTTGCCGTTGAGCGTGAGCTTGCCGATGGGCTGCACCGGGGCCAGCTCCTCGGGCACCAGCTTGGTGGGATCCAGGAGGTCGATGCCCTCGAACATCTGGTCCTCGGTGTCCGGGAAGGTCTGCACCCCGAACTCCCACTCCGGGTACGCGCCCGCTTCGATGGCGTCGGCGAGGTCGCGACGGTGGAAGTCAGGGTCGCCACCGGCCGTCAGCTGGGCCTCCTCCCACATTAAGGAGTGCACTCCGAGCACGGGCTTCCAGTGGAACTTGACCAGTGTGGTCTCACCCTCGGCGTTGACCAGCCGGAAGGTGTGGATCCCGAAACCCTCCATGGTGCGTAGAGAGCGCGGAATGGCGCGGTCGGACATCTGCCACATGACGTGGTGCGTCGCCTCGGTGTGCAGCGAGACGAAGTCCCAGAAGGTGTCGTGCGCGCTCTGAGCTTGCGGAATCTCGCGCGCGGGTTCGGGCTTGACGGAGTGCACGACGTCAGGGAACTTGATGGCGTCCTGGATGAAGAACACCGGAATGTTGTTGCCCACCAGGTCGAAGGTGCCCTCGTCGGTGTAGAACTTCGTGGCGAAACCTCGAGTGTCGCGCACCGTGTCCGCCGATCCCCGCGAGCCGGCCACCGTGGAGAAGCGCACGAACACCGGGGTCTCGACGTCGGCAGCCAGAAACCCGGCCATGGTCAGCGAGCTGGCCGAGCCATAGGACCGGAACACGCCGTGCGCACCAGTGCCGCGGGCGTGCACCACGCGCTCGGGAATGCGCTCGTGATCGAAGTGGGTGATCTTCTCCCGGAAGTGGTGGTCCTGCAGCAGCGTGGGCCCGCGTCGTCCGGCCTTCAGTGAATGGTCGGTGTCGTACAGCCGGGTGCCCTGCGCGGTGGTGAGGTACTCACCGGACTGGGCCCGCGCGTCGGCCGGTGCCCCCAGAGGCGTTCCTGTCGGTGAGAGTGAGGCCGGTGACTGCTGGTCGGCTTTCGGGGGAAGGGGCGCGCGCGGGGTTGTCGGCTCGGCGACGGTGGGCGGCTCACTACCCGGCGCGCCAGGGATCGGCTCACTGCTCATGATTCCTCCAGCTCGTTTTCCACATGGGACGCCCCTAGCCTGGCACCGCCTGCCGCCGCGCGCTCAACGGCGCCAAATCGCCCAGGTCGGCCGCACGCTCAACGCGCCGCGCCTCCGATCGCCGCGCCCCGTATCGACCCCCGCCGACGAGCCGACCAACCAGAAGCTGCTCGACGCCCAGCGTGAGGAACGGCGGTGACGGCGGAACGGCGGTGGCCACTGCTGTGGTGCACGATGAGTTGTGCGCGAGCTGAGCGTCTCTGAACTGGTCGAGCTGCACGAGGATGCGCGGCGCTCCGCTGAAGTTGCCGGACTGGTCTACGTCGCGGCCGATCAGCCAGGCATTAGCCGTCAACGGCGCGGCAAGGGCTTCAGCTACCAGGACGGCAAGCGGGCGACAGTCGATGCTGCGGTCAAGGACCGCATCAGGGAGCTGGCTGTTCCGCCTGCGTGGCAGCAGGTCTGGATCTGCGAGGACCCGAATGGCCACATCTTGGCCACGGGACTGGACGACCGTGGGCGCAAGCAGTACATGTACCACCCCGCATGGCGGGAGCTGCGCGACGTCATCAACTTCTACCGGCTGCTGGTCCTCGCCGAGGCGCTGCCGAAGATCCGCGCCCATGTGCAGACCCAGCTACGACGACGGACGTTGGACAGCGAGCGCGCCATCGCAGGAATGATCGGCATTCTCGATGCCACCTACATCCGGATCGGCAATGAGACGTACGCGGAGGAGAACGAGAGCTTCGGGCTGTCCACGCTCACCCAGCAGCACGTCACGCTGCACAGCAGAAGCGCCACGTTCGACTTCCCAGCCAAATCGGGCACCAACGTCGAGGTTTGGATCGACGACACGCGCATAGTCCGACTGGTTCGGGAGCTGATCGTCGAACCGCACGATCGGCTGTTCACCGTCGATGGAGCGTCGATCGGTTCCGCCGAACTCAACGCGACCTTGCTGTCGATTTGCGGCCAGCACATCACCGCCAAGGACTTTCGTACCTGGGGCGGCACCCTGGCTGCCTTCAGCTACCTCCGCGAGCAGGAGGAGAGCGATCGGGCAGCGACAAGGACCACAACGAGAAAGATTGCGGTGGAGGCCGTCGACGAGGCTGCGGACACGCTGCACAACACCCGCGCGGTGGCCCGAGCGCACTATGTCCACCCCCACTTGCTCCAGGCCTACGTGGAGGGCTCGTTCGAGGAGTACCTGCGCCGGAGCCCACCGACGCAGACACCGCACCTCACCGATGACGAGCGTGCACTCCAAGCGCTGCTGCAGTCGATGTTCGCCAAAGAGCTCAGCACCACACAGGTGTGATAGATCGCTTCGATCTGCGGCGGATACTCCTCTGTGGAATGTTCGAGCTCATGCGAGTGCTCGGGGTCAACGCGATCTTCCACGACCCGGCTGCGGCCCTGGTGGTGGACGGGCAGGTGGTCGCTGCCGCGGAAGAAGAACGCTTCAGCCGGCGTAAGCACGGCAAACGGCCGGTGCCGTTCTCCGCGTGGGAGCTGCCTGAGCTAAGCATGCGCTGGTGCCTGGAGTCGGCCGGGCTGCAGCCTGGCGACCTGGATGCGGTCACCTACTCCTTCGACCCAGCGTTGGCCAAGCCCATCGAGAGCGACCCGTGGGACCACCTGCGGCTGGACTACGCGCGGCGGGCACCGCAGTTCCTGGCCACGGCACTGCCGGGGCTCGACCCCGCGACGGTGCAGTTCGTCCCACACCACGTCGCGCACGCCGCCTCGGCGGGACTGGCCTGCCCGCACCGGCGCAGCAGCGTGCTGGTGCTCGACGGCCGCGGCGAGAGCGCGTCGCACCTCGCCGGAACCTATCGCGAAGGATCATTGGAAACCCTTGCTTCCCAGCAGCTTCCGCACTCACTGGGACTGCTGTACGAATCGCTCACCGAGCACCTGGGCTTCCTGCGCTCCAGCGACGAGTTCAAGGTGATGGCGCTGGCCTCCTACGGCGAGCCGCGTTACCTCGACGAGCTCCGCGAGCTGATCATGGCCACCGACGACGGAGGCTTCATCGCCGAGGAGCTGGACTGGTCGCGGTGGGCGCCTGCGCGCACCGACGACGGCAGCTGGGGTGGGCCACACGCCGACCTCGCCGCCTCGGTGCAGCAACGCTTGGAGGAAGTGCTCGTCGACCTGGCGAACTGGCTGCACGCCCAGACCGGCGACCGAGTACTCACCATGGCCGGGGGTACGGCACTGAACTGTGTCGCCAACTCACGCATCTGGCGGGAGACCCCCTTCGAGGAGGTGTGGGTGCAGCCGGCCGCCGGGGACGCCGGGACCGCGCTGGGGTCCGCCCTGCAGGCCAGCGCCGATGGTGGTCAGCTCCCCGAGCCGATGCCCTCAGCCGCGCTGGGCCGCGGCTGGACCGACGAGGAGCTGGCGGCGTGGCTGCGTCGGGCGAACGTGCCGTTCAGCACGCCCGCCGACCTCGCCGGGGAGGTCGCCGACGTACTTGTGGGCAACGGCGTCATCGCCTGGTTCGACGGTCGCAGCGAGTACGGGCCACGGGCCTTGGGCCATCGCTCGCTGCTGGCCAACCCCATGCATGCGGACAATCTGGAGCGGCTTAACGACGTCAAGGGCCGCGAGCAGTTCCGCCCCGTCGCGCCCATGGTGCTGACCGAGCGCGCCAGAGAGATCTTCACCAACGGTCCGATACCCAGCCCCTACATGCTGTTCGTGCACGACGTCCGTCCACAGTGGCGCGAGCGTGTTCCGGCCGTGGTCCACGTGGACGGCACGGCACGAATTCAGACGGTGGACGACACCACTAACCCGGGCATAGCCGCCCTGCTCCGTGCTTTCGACGCCCGCACCGGCGTCCCGGTGGTGGTGAACACCAGCTTGAACACCGCAGGGCGCCCCATGGTGGATGATCCGCGCGATGCGCTGGAGCTGTTCGGCTCGGCCCCCGTCGACGCACTGGTGCTGGGCCCGCACCTGGTCCGGCGGCGAGACATGTTCGACGGAGAACGGGCGTGACCGAGCTCGAGTATGCGGTCGTCATTCCCTCACTCGGTCGTCCCAGCCTGCACGTGCTGCTGAAGACCCTTGCCGTGCAACGTTGTCCGCCGGCAGAGGTGGTGGTGGTGGACGACCGCCGCTCAGCGCCCACGCCCCTGGAGCTGACCGTGCCGTTGGAGCTACAGACCGACGCAGGCTGGGCCCCGAGGGTGGTCCGTGGGTTCGGACGAGGCCCCGCAGCGGCGCGCAACCTCGGCTGGCAGCTGAGCTCGCCGGGTTGGGTGTGCTTCCTCGACGACGACGTCGAGCTGCCCCCAGAGTGGTCCCAACAACTGGTCGATGACCTCGTCCATTGTGATGCGAATGTCGGCGGCTGCCAGGCCCAGTTGTCCGTACCGCTACCTACCCACCGTCGCCCGACCGACTGGGAGCGTGGGACCTTCGGCCTGCAGCGCGCCGCCTGGGCCACCGCCGACATGGCCTACCGGCGGGAGGCGTTGCAGCAGGTACACGGCTTTGACGAACGCTTCCCGCGCGCCTACCGGGAGGACGCCGACCTCGCGCTCCGCGTGCAGGACGCAGGATGGCGCCTAATGCGCGGGAAGCGCACGACCCTGCACCCGGTACGGCCGGCCGATGACTTGGTGAGCCTGCGGGTCCAGCGGGGCAACGCCGACGATGCGCTGATGCAGCGGCTGCACGGTGCGGGGTGGCGGACGCGGGCGGACGCCCCAGCCGGCCGTCTTCGGTGGCACGCATTGATCACGGCCGCCGCTGCCGGGGCCGGCGTTTCGCTGCTCGCCGGGCGTCCGCGGACGGCCGCCGCCGCCACCGTCGTCTGGGCGGGGCTCACCGCCGAGTTCGCGTGGCGCCGTCTCGCGCCGGGCCCCCGACCGACGCAGGACCAGTTCGGTCCCGAGCTACGCCGCATGCTGGTGACCAGCGCTGCCATTCCGCCTGCTGCCGTGTGGCACCGGCTACGCAGCGAGTGGCGCCACCGTCGCGGCGTGTCGGCGTGGCCACCGCCGCTGCGAGCGGTGCTGTTCGACCGCGACGGCACCCTGGTGCATGACGTGCCTTACAACGGGAGCCCCGCCGCGGTACGGGCGGTCGACGGTGCTGTAGCGGCAGTCGAGCGCGCACGGGCCGCCGGCCTGGCCGTCGGGGTGATCAGCAACCAATCCGGAATCGCCCGCGGCCTGCTGAACCGCCACCAGGTTGACGCGGTCAACGCCCGGGTGGACGCCGAGCTCGGTCCGTTCGCGACGTGGCAGGTATGCCCGCACGGCCCTACCGACGGCTGTACCTGCCGCAAGCCGGCACCGGGCATGGTGCTGCGGGCTGCCCGCGCCCTAGGCGTCGCCCCCGAGGAGTGCGCAGTGGTCGGTGACATCGGCGCCGACGTGGAGGCAGCGCGCGCCGCGGGGGCGCGCTCGGTACTGGTCCCCACCTCGGCCACGCTGTCCGCCGAGATTCGAAATGCACCCGTTGTCGCGGTGGACCTTCCGTCCGCGGTGGCCACCTTGCTGCGAAGCGGGGCGCCGTGCTGAGCGGGCGAAGCGACGTGGGGTTGCACCCATGAGCAAGGTGCTGGCGGTTCGCCTGGACAGCGACGGTGACGTGCTGCTCACCGGCCCGGCGCTACGCGCGCTGGCAGCACATAACGAGCAGGTCGACGTGCTGGTGTCCCCCGCAGGCGTGGCGGCGGCACACCTGCTGCCCGAGGTGCACGAGGTTCTTGTCTACGCCGCGCCGTGGAGCGGGTACCTGCCGCCACCGCTGGACCCGGAAGCCACCCAAACGCTGGTGCGCGAGCTCGCCGAGCGCCACTACGACCTGGCCGTGGTGTTCACCTCGTTTCACCAGAGCCCGCTACCGATGGCGTTGCTCGCGCGGCTCGCCGGCATCCCGCGCGTCGCGGCCACCAGTGCGGACTACCCGGGGTCCCTGCTGGATCTGCGCCACCGGCGCACCGGCGGTCACGAGGTCGAGGCCGCGCTCGACCTGGCCGCCGCCGTGGGTGCCCAGCTCCCCGCAGATGACGCCGGCCGGCTTGCCGTACGACGCCCCCTTCCCCCGGTGAACCACCTCCTGCCCGGTGGCGAGTTCGTCGTGGTGCACCCAGGGGCCTCGGTCCCCGCCCGTGCACCGGCCCCCGAGCACGCGGCCTGCATCGTCAGTGGTCTGCTCGCGGAGGGATGGAACGTGGTGGTCACCGGCAACCCTTCGGAGGTCGAGCTCGCCGAGCAGGTGGCGGTGCCTGGCGCCAGCACGCTCGCGGGACGCACCACCCTCGCCGAGCTGGCCGCCGTGCTGAGCCACGCCGCGTGTGTCGTCGTCGGCAACACCGGACCGGCACACCTGGCCGCCGCCGTGGGTACGCCCGTGGTGTCGCTGTTCTCCCCGGTGGTGTCCGCGCAGCGGTGGGCGCCCTACGGCGTACCCATGGTGCTGCTCGGCGATCAGCAGGCCCCGTGCCGCGACACCCGTGCCCGGGACTGTCCCGTACCCGGCCATCCCTGCCTCGGCGTCATCACCCCCGCAGCCGTCACCGCCGCCGTCGCGTCCCTCGTCGGTACGCCCGCGCCCGCCCTCGTGCGAGGCGCCTGATGCGAGTGCTGATCTGGCACGTGCACGGCTCGTGGAGCACCGCATTCGTGCAGGGTGCACACGAGTACCTGCTGCCGCTGGTGGCCGACCGCGGTCCTGATGGTCGGGGCCGCGCCCAAACCTGGGACTGGCCTGAGCAGGCTCACGAAGTTCCGGTCGAGGCGTTGCGGGACAGCCCATTCGATGTGGTGGTGCTGCAGCGACCGCACGAGTTGGAGCTGCTGCAGGAATGGACCGGACTGCGCGCCGGCATCGACGTGCCCGCCGTCTACGTCGAGCACAACGCGCCGACCGAGGGCGCAGCGACGAGCAGGCACCCCCTGGCCCAACACCCCAGGACCCAGCAACCCCACATCTCCGTCGTGCACGTCACGAAGTTCAACGCGCTGATGTGGGACTGCGGTGACGCAGCGACCACGGTCATCGAGCATGGGGTGCTCGACCCCGGTGCGTTGTACACCGGGGACCGCCCGTCGCTGGCCGCCGTCGTCAACGAACCGGTGCGCCGATGGCGGGTGGCAGGCACCGACCTGCTCTTGCACATCGCCAAGCAGGTCGACGTCGAGGTGTACGGAATGGGCATGGCCGAGCTCATCAGCCACGCACCGCAGTTGACCGGCCTGGTGCACGAGAACCTGCGCCAGTCCACGATGCACCTCGAGCTCGCCAAGCACCGTGCCTACCTGCATCCCTACCGGTGGACCAGCCTGGGCCTGGCGCTGATCGAGGCCATGACGATCGGGCAGCCGGTCCTCGCGCTGTCGACCACCGAGGCGCCCGACGCGGTCCCGGCCGCAGCCGGTGTGGTGAGCAACGACCTGGACGTACTGGTGCAGACTGCGCACCGATGGATGCGCGACCCCGCGGAGGCACGGGAACGCGGAGCGGCCGCACGACAGCACGCCCTGCAGCGGTACGGGCTGCAGCGGTTTCTCGACGACTGGGACGCAACGCTCAAGGAGGTCGCACGATGAAAATCGCGATGGTGTCCGAACACGCCAGCCCGCTGGCCACCCTGGGCGGGGTCGACGCCGGCGGCCAGAACGTGCACGTGGCCGCGCTGGCCCGTGCGCTGGCCGCTCGTGGGCACCAGGTCGAGGTCTACACCCGGCGCGACAGCAGGCAGCTGCCCGAGCGGGTCGCCTTGTGCGCGGGTGTGCACGTGGTGCACGTCTCCGCAGGCCCGCCCGCCCCGCTACCCAAGGACGAGCTGCTGCCCTACATGGCAGCGTTCGGACGCAGGCTCACCGTCCAGTGGTCGCTCGCACCCCCGGACGTGGTCCATGCCCACTTCTGGATGTCCGGGGTGGCCGCGGTGGAGGCCGCACGCACCGTGGGAGTTCCGGTGGTGCAGACGTTTCACGCGCTCGGCTCGGTCAAGCGACGCCACCAGGGACGGGCGGACACCAGCCCGCGCTCACGCGTGGCCACCGAGTCGGCCCTTGCGCAAGAAGTCGACCTCGTGGTTGCCACCTGCACTGACGAGTTGACCGAGCTGGCGGCCTTGGGCGCCGAGGTCGAGCGGGTACGCATCATTCCCTGCGGCGTGGACGTCGAGCACTTCTGTCCGCAGGGACCGCCCTGGAGCGGAGACGCCAACAAGACTCCGGAGCTTCACCGACTGGTGTGCGTTGGCCGGCTCGTGGAACGCAAGGGCGTGGACACGGTGGTGCAGACGTTGGCGGAGCTCCCCACCGCGGAGCTGGTGGTCGCGGGCGGTCCGCCCGTCACCGCGCTGGACGCGCACCCCGAGGCGCGCCGGTTGAGCGAGCTGGCCCGGGAGCTCGGGGTTGCGCAACGGGTCCGCCTGGTGGGCGAGGTCGCACCCGCTGAGGTGCCCGCCCTGCTGCGCTCGGCCGACGTGGTGGTGGCGACGCCGTGGTATGAGCCGTTCGGCATAGTGCCGCTCGAGGCGATGGCCTGCGGACGGCCCTTGGTGGGTAGCGCGGTGGGCGGCCTGTTGGACACGGTGCAACCGGGATCCACCGGCGTACTGGTGCCGCCTCGGGACCCCCGAGCGCTGGCCGCGGCGCTGGGCGACCTGCTGCGGGACCCGGCGTTGCGCGCGAAGCTGGGTAGCGCGGCCCGGTGCAGCGCCGTGTCGCGCTACAGCTGGGCGCAGGTCGCCGCGGAGACCGAGGATGCCTATACCTCCGTGCGGATCGCCCAGCGGCAGCCGGTGCAGGCACTGTGAGCGCAGGGACCATGAGCGCAGGGACAGGGAACACCGGGGCGTGGGTGGACCAGCACCTGAGCAACCTGGCTACAGCGCTGGAGACGCTGCGCGAGCACGCAGCACTGCTGGCCCGGTGGGGTGGCGAGCTCGGCGAGCTGCTGCCGGCGGGGGGACGAGTGCTGGTCGCAGGCAACGGCGGTTCCGCCGCCGAAGCGCAGCACCTCACCGCCGAGCTGGTGGGCCGCTACCTCGATGAGCGTCAGCCGCTGTCCGCGCTGTGCCTCAGCGCGGAAACATCCAGTCTCACCGCAATTCTGAACGACTACGGCGCCGAGGAGGTGTTCGCCAGGCAGGTGCAGGCGCATGGTCGCCCTGGCGATGTGCTGATGTTGCTGTCCACCAGTGGCCGCAGCCCCAACGTGCTGCGTGCCGCGGAAAGGGCGCGCGCGGGCGGCCTTCGGGTGTGGACGATGACGGGGCGGCGACCCAACCCGCTGGCGGTGCTCGCCGACGAGGTGCTGGCCGTGCCCGCCGACTCCACCGCCACCGTGCAGGAAGTCCACCTCGTGGCTGTGCACGCGGTGTGCGCTGCGGTGGACGCACAGCTGGCCGCACGCACGCAACAGCGCACAGCAAGGGTGGTGCCAGCATGAGGCGGATCGTGGTGGTCGGCGACGTACTCCTGGACCGCGACCTCAGTGGTTCGGTGGAGCGGATGTGCCCAGACGCCCCCGTCCCGGTGCTGGACGTGGCCGAAGTACGGGAGAGCCCCGGCGGGGCCGGACTGACGGCGCTGCTGTGCGTGGCCGCCGACGTCGAGGTGACCCTCATCGCCCCGATCGCCGACGACGCGGCCGGCAGGCGCCTGAGCGAGATGCTGCGGGCCAAGGTGGCGCTGCTGGCCTTGCCGCACGCCGGGCCGACGCGCCGCAAGAGCCGGGTACGCAGTGCCGGGCAGTCGCTGCTGCGCCTGGACGAGGGCGGTCCGGGCGTACCAGTGGACCCGCCGCTGTCAGCCATCCGGGAGGTGCTGTCCACCGCCGATGTGGTGCTGGTGTCCGACTACGGTGCCGGGACCACGCGCGACGAGGGCATCCGCGCGCTGCTCACCGAGTGCGCCACGCTCGTCTGGGACCCGCATCCACGGGGCGCGCCGCCGGTAGCGGGCACCGCACTGGTCACCCCTAACCACGCCGAGGCCAGCCGAGCCTGCGCCGAGATCAGCAGCAGCGCCGATGCGTTGGCCACGGCTTTGCGCGCCCAGTGGCAGGCCAGAGCGGTATGCGTCACGGCGGGCGAGCAGGGCGCCTACCTTGCGCTTTCCGGCAGCGAGCCGATCTTCGTGCCCGCGCCGTTGGTCGCCGGTGGGGACACCTGCGGAGCCGGCGACTGCTTCGCCGCCTCCGCGGCGCTGTCGCTGGTCCGAGGCGCGGTCCTGTCCGAGGCGGTGGTCGACGCCGTCGCTGCCGCGTCAGCGTGGGTACAGGCCGGCGGCGCCGAGGGTTACCGCGCCGCTCGCACACCACCACCAGAAGCAGCGATTTCCACACAGGAGCGCACGGCCGCCGAGGTTGTCGCCGGCGTGCGGGCCCGCGGGGGCACGGTGGTGGCCACCGGTGGCTGCTTCGATGTCCTGCACGCCGGGCACGTCGCCTGCCTGGACGCGGCGCGGCGCCTCGGCGACGTGCTGGTGGTGCTGGTCAACTCCGACGACTCGGTACGGCGGCTCAAGGGAGCTGGGCGCCCGGCCGTCGTCCAGGCCGACCGGGTACGCGTGCTGCAGGCCCTGGAGAGCGTGGATGCCGTCGCGGTGTTCACCGAGGACGACCCACGCGCTGCGCTCGAGCAACTGCGACCGGACGTCTGGGCCAAGGGCGGCGACTATGGTGGCACCCCGCTGCCCGAGGCGGAGCTGGTGAAGACATGGGGCGGACGCGTCGTGCTGCTGCCCTACCTCGACGGCCGCTCCACCACATCCATCCTCGCCACTACCAGGAGGTCGCAATGACGGCACGCGAAGTCGGCACGGTCTACGTCACCGGGGGCTCGAGTGGTCTCGGGGCCGCTGTGGTCGACGCGGTCGTGGCCGACGGCGGAACCGCTGCGGTGATCGACCGAGTCGCACCAACCAGTGGGGTGCCGTACGCGCTGGCCGACCTCGGCGACTCGGCGCAGGCCGCGCGTGCCGTCGCCGAGCTGGTCGATCGGGTAGGGCCACCGACAGCGGTGGTCACCGCCGCGGGTACCGATGCCTGCGGGCCGCTCGCCGAGGTGCCCACCGAGACCTGGGAGCGGGTGGTGCGGGTGAACCTGTTCGGCACCGTCGCCGTGGTGCGGGCCGCTCTGCCGCATCTGGAGGCCAACCGGGGAACCGTGGTGACGGTCGCCTCCACGCTGGGCATCAAGGCTGTTGGTGATGCCACTGCCTACTGCGCCTCCAAGTTCGGCGTCGTGGGCTTCACCCGGGCGTTGGCCACGGAGCTGGCCGGACGGGTCGGGGTGACCTTGCTGATCCCCGGCGGCATGAGCACCGCGTTCTTCGACGGACGCACCGAGCAGTACCGGCCGGGTCCGGACGCCGTGCTCAACGACCCGGCGCACACGGCAGCGACCGTCCTGATGGCGCTGCGTCAACCCGTGGGGTCGGAGGTTCGCGAGCTCGTGGTCGCCACCTCCACCGAGCCTTCTTGGCCGTGACGACAACCGTTCCCACCGTTCTGGTGCTGCGGGCGCTCGGGCTCGGCGACGCCCTCACCGGCATTCCAGCCCTACGGGGGCTACGCCGTGCGTTCCCCGAGCATCGCCTCACGCTCGCCGCCCCATCCCAGCTCGGCCAGTGGCTCCGCCGCCTCGATGTGGTGGACGCGGTCCTACCCACCCCCGACCTGCAGCCGCTGGACTGGTCCTGTGCCGGTCCCGCGGTGGCTGTGGACCTGCACGGACGGGGTCCGCGAAGTCATCGGCTGCTGCAGCGGACCCGTCCACAGCGGCTGCTCGCGTTCGGTTGCGCCGAAGCCCACCACCGAGGTCCTGGGTGGCGTGCCGACGAACCCGAGGTGTTGCGGTGGTGCCGCTTGGTGCACAGTGCCGGCGGCGACTGCGGCCCGGAAGACCTACGGTTGCAGGGGTTCCCGCGCGGCAGGCACGACGCGGTGGTGCTGCACCCCGGTGCCGCCTCAGGGTCCCGGCGGTGGCCACCTGACCGATGGATATCAGTGGGTCGTGCGCTGGCCGCCGAGGGTCATCACATCGTCGTCACCGGCGCCGCGAAAGAGTCAGCGTTGTGCGCGCACATCACGCAGGAAGTTCCGGGTGCCGTCAGCACCGCAGGCACCCTAGGCCTGGACGCGCTCACCAACCTGGTCGCCGACGCTGCTCTGCTGCTGTGCGGCGACACCGGGGTGGCACACCTGGCCACCGCCTGCGCGACGCCGTCGGTAGTGCTGTTCGGGCCCACTCCCCCACACCGCTGGGGGCCGCTGATCGACCCAGCGCTGCACACGGTGCTGTGGCACGGCGACCCGGCCGATCGCGCTTGGGGGGATCCGCACGGTGCGGTCATCGATCCACGGCTGGCCGCCATCACCATCGTCGAGGTGCTGGACGCGATGCGGGCCCTGTTCTCGGTCGCGCCGTCTCACTCAGCGCTTCGCTGAACCCACCGATCCAGCCGGCGACACTCACCCCGCAGATCGCCCAGCAGCTCGGGCTCGACCAGACCAGCTGCGTCGCGGTGCGCAACGTGGCCCAGCCCAGCCCGGCCGCCGCCGCCGGACTGATCGCCGGCGACGTAATCACCGCGTTCAGCAATAAGAACACTCCGACCGCTGAGGACTTCGTGGCGGCGCTGCGCGGCGTCAACCTCGGTGATCGTGTCCAGCTGACCGCGATCCGACAACCACCACCGCCAACGCCGCTACCGGGATCAGGACCGCCCGTTCACTGAACCCGCGGAAGGCGAACCCCGTGCCCAGTGCGCCCAAGGCATAGGCCACAAGCACCGCAGCCTGCAATCGGCGCCCCTCGTGGCGGTCCTCGCCGACCTGAGGCCACCACATCGCCCGCACCACCGTGCCCAGCCACCCGGCGACCGATGTCCACGTTCCGCTGATATAGGTGGTGCTCAGCACTGGAGGCTGTACCCATGCCACAGTTGCACTCTGCGTCCCCATCGCCGCGCCCGCCAGCACGATCAGTCCGTAGCGCGGGCCAGATGGCGGATGTGTACCGAGCAGCAACCACCACACCGCCAGTCCACTAAGGAGCGCGAGCTCGACGAGCAGGGCACTGCGCAGGGCCCGAGTGGTACGGCGAGCAACCGGCACACAACCTACTAAGATGGCCGCGAGGACGAAGCCACCCAGCGCACCTGCCGAGCGCACGGCAGCCGCCCAGTCTCCCTGTGCCACACCGATGCCCAGCAGCACAGTATTGCCGGTCATGTTGGCGGGGAAGACCTTGCCCAGGCCGAGATAGCTCAATGCATCGGTCGCGGCGGCGACCACAGCCAGCGTCGGAAGACTGAGCATCGTCGGTCGCGACAGCTCCACCATCAGTCGAAGGTATCCGCGTCTGCGCCGTCGCGCAGGTCGACGGCAGCACCCTCCGGCTACCGGCCCCACCGCTCGCCGGCGTGCGCTGGGCCGGCGCCGCACTGCCGGTCTGCGGTAAAGAGACCAGCTCGAATCCAATGGTGTGCAACGCTGCAAGTGGTGCGCAGCCGGGCCCGGCACGGCCCGGCCGTTACGCGTCGGTCGGGCGACACCCGGCTGACCTGATCCGGATGGGTACGCGGCTACATCGTCGCGGTGTGCCGGTTGATCGCCGGGGCCCACGTGACCGTGCTCGCCGGGATCGGCGTTCTTCCAGTGGTCATGACGGGCGACACCGACCATGGCCGCCGTTCCAGATTCGCCGGCACGTTGCGGGCAGGCGCCTGGCCGCCCTGTCATCTGAGCGCGCGTCCGCCCGCGGTGCGGAAGTCAGCGCACCGTGATCAACGCGTCGCCGCGAGCAACGAGCTCGCCGATTACTGGTGCCCCGGGGATCTCCCCCGCCACCAGCAGCCCACCAGAAGTCTGGGCATCGGCGAGCAGCAGCAGTTCGTCTTCATCCACAGCGGACTGCAACTCCGGGCGCACCCAATCGAGGTTGCGCCGGGTCCCGCCACTGACGTAACCGTCGGCCAGTGCTCGGCGGGCTCCCTCGAGGTAGGGCACCGCGGCCGCATCGATCACCGCTGACACGCCGCTGGCGCGGGCAAGCTTCAGCAGGTGCCCGAGCAGCCCGAAGCCGGTGACGTCGGTGGCGCATCGCACCCCCGCAGCCAGCGCCGCCTCGGCGGCTGCCGCGTTGAGCGTGGTCATCGCCGCTATCGCCTCATCCGACACCTCACCGGTGGCTTTGTGCCTGCTGTTCAGCATTCCGATGCCCAGCGGCTTGGTCAACGACAGCGGCACCCCGGCCACGCCGGCATCGTTGCGCAGCAGGTAGTTCGGGTCGGCAATGCCGGTGACGGCCATTCCGTACTTGGGTTCGGGATCGTCCACGCTGTGCCCACCCGCCACGTGGCAACCGGCCTGACCAGCGACGTCGGACCCGCCGCGCAGTACCTCCGCCGCCAGCTCCATCGGTAGCAACTCGCGGGGCCAGCACAGCAAGTTCACCGCGACCACCGGCCGACCGCCCATGGCGTACACGTCCGACAGCGCGTTCGCCGCGGCGATGCGCCCCCAGTCGTAGGGGTCGTCCACCACCGGGGTGAAGAAGTCGGCGGTGGCGATAAGGGCCACGCCGTCGCGGATCTGCACGGCGGCCCCGTCGTCCCCATCCTCCAAGCCCACCAACAGTTCGCCTGCAGGGTCGCTGACCGGCGTACGAACCAGCCCCGCGACCACCTCCTCGAGCTCACCGGGTGGGATCTTGCAGGCGCAGCCGCCACCATGGGCGTAGGAGGTCAGTCGGCGCTGAGCGACAGCAGTCATGCACGCAGGGTAGGTCGGCTCGCGCGCCGCCGCACTTCCTCGTAGTGTCCGCGGACGGAGGCGTAAAGGTGCCTGGTGGCCCTCGCGGTCTTCAAAACCGACGTGGCCGAGTATCTCGGTCAGGCGGGTTCGATTCCCGTCCGCCTCCGCCAAACTTCTACTCCCGTTGACGATAAATCAGCAGCTCAGCGGGCTGTTCTCATCGGTACGACTGTACGGTTAGCGGCCCCAGTACGCAGAGAGTACGCACGGGATCGAGAGACCGCCGTGGCAAGCGCTGTGAGGTCGTCGTCGTAAAGGTGCCCGTACTTGTCCAGAGTCATCGTCGCCGTGGCATGTCCGAGCATCCGCTGGACCGCTTTGATGTTGGCGCCGGACGCAATCGCGATGGACGCGGCCGTGTGGCGCAGCTCGTGAGGCACCAGCCCGGCGACACCGGCACGCTTCGTGGCTTGATCGAAGCGGTACCGGAAGTAGTTGTCCACCAGAGTTTTCCCGTCGGGACCGGGAAAGACGAGCGCGTCGCCGTCGGAGCCCGCGAGTGCTGAGCCGAGCTTTGCACAGAGGAAGTCGGGCACCGGCACAGAGCGTCGGGCGTGCGTCTTCGGGTCGCCCTCGACCAACTGAGAGCCGACGCGGGTCACCGAGGTGACGACCTCGATGCGCCCCCGCTCGGTATTCACGTTCCGCGCCCGCAGGGCAACCGCCTCGCCCCACCGCAAGCCTGTGTAGGCGAAGGTGAGCACCAACAGTCGGTACTCGTCCCCGATGGCGTCCGCGAGGGCTTCCACCTCACCGTGCGTCAGATACCGTCGATCGCCGACGGGCTTGCGGGGCAACTCGACTGCCTTCGCCGGGTTCGAGGTGAGGTACCGCTGGCGCACCGCGCGATCGAGCACGGCCGAGAGCACGTTGTGCGCCTGGATCACCCTGGACGCCGACAGCGGCCGGTGAGCGAACCTCACCCCACCCGTGCGGAGCTTCGCGATCCACACCTGCACCGCGTCGTGGTCGACGTCGCGCACGGCACGGTCGCCCCACTGCGGGAGCACGAGCGTGTCGAGCAGCGAGCGGTAGGACAGCTTCGTCTTCGGTGTCAGGTCGGCCTTGCTCGCGTACCAGCCTTCCGCGAGCTCGCGCACGGTGACCGCTGATCGACGCGGGTCCACGTAGGTCCCGGTGACAATGGCCGCGGTCTGCGAGTCGAGCCACGTCTGCGCGCCCGCCTTCGCGCGGAACCGCTTGCTCCGCTCCGCGCCGGACTCGTCCACATACCGTGCGCGCCAGCGCAGGCCGGCGCCGTTCAGCTTCGACGGTGCGCCGTCCGACTTGCGCCACAGATCCTCAACGCCAGCGCGGCGGTTGCGCTTGGCGGTCATTGGGCGCCCGCACCATCGCGGTGGTAGTCGCTGGGAAAGACGTCCCGCTGCCCTTCTACGACCTGGTACTGCTGCTGTGAATTCTCCTCCTCCTGCATAGCGACCTTGATCTGCGTGATCACATCCAGGTTGGCGAGGTACTCGGCTTGCTTGATGACGGTGGCCGGGACATGCCCGCGGGCTGCGCCGGCCCACAGTGCGAGGGCTCCGCGCGCCGTGTCGAAGTGTTTCGCAGCGGCTGCGATCTCATGCTCGGCCTCGTGGAAGCGCTCGATGCAACTACGTAGGCGCGCCGCGTGGTCGATGACCAGCTTGTCCGCCTCGAACAGGAGGTCAACTTTTGCGTCAAGCGCCCACGCAAGCTCGACGGCCTCCGACAGCTTGAGCGGACGGGTGCCCTTCTCGATCTTGACGATCGTCTGCTGATGCAACGAGCTATGCCCTTGGCTGGAGACGGCTTCCGCGAGCTTCGACTGGGATATGCCGATGGATTCCCGGAGCACCTGCACATTTTTGCCGACCATTACGTCGAAGTTGTCTGCGGCTTCCATGTCGGGCGACGCTACAACGTATTGATGTCGCTTGCAATGTACGATTTGGTGTGACATGGTTTGGTGTGGCCAACTAACATCAGGAGGTTGTAGTGAGTCAGGCAGAAGTGGTTGTCACGGTGCGAGACATCTTGACCACCAAGCAGGTCGAGGAGACCTATGGCTTCAATCAGGGGACGTTGCGCTACTGGCGCCACTGCGACGAAGGCCCCGCGTCGTTCCGTCTGGGCCGCCACGTCGTCTACCGGCGCGCCGCGATTGAGAAGTGGATCTCTGCGCAGGAAGCGGCGTCCAGCCGCGGGGGTGTCGCCTAATACCGACCAGCAACGAAAACACCTCCGGCGCGAAACCACACCGGTACAGCCGCATGAGAGCGCCGAGCGTGTGCCGATCCTGCGGTGCGCCCTTGACAACCTCACCGAGGTCGGTCGCGCTGCAGCTCGACCCGACCTTTGCGCAAGGGGACTGCCGGCATGAGTTGCCTTCAGCCCATGCCCGAGCTGACCCCGCCGAGCAGTACCACGCGTTCCGGGAAGACATCGTTCTACGCGGTGGCGCTGGCGGGGGCGGTTCATAACCAGCACGGCCAGGTAGTGGATGGCACCGGCAGGCAGGAGATTCTTCGCTACCGGGACGTCACCCTGGGCATCGCCGCCCAGACGCCCCGCGCATTGGCCGCACCCGTCATTGATGCGGCCAACACGCTCACCACCGCGGAGTTGTCCGCGTCACTGTGCGAGAGACTACGACACTGGCCAAGGACGGCGAGCTGACACCCGGCCGCCTCGCCGGCGGCACGTTCACCCTGAACAACGACGGGGTGTTCGGCGTCGACGGGTCGACTCCCATCATCAACCACCCCGAAGCAGCAGTCCTCGGCATCGGTCGCATCATGGACATGCCCTGGGTCCTCAACGGTCAGGTGGTAACCCGCAAAGTCACCCAGCTGTCGCTGACCTTCGACCACCGCGAATGTGACGGCCGGTGGGTTCCTTCGGCTGTTCGACGACTATGTGGAGAATCCGGTCGCCGCCCTCGCACACAACAGTATGGGCTGGGACGCCGCAATCGGCTGAGGTAATTGCACCTGGCGACCGCCGGTCAGTCAAGGTGCGCCTTCATCGGCGACGCGCTCCAGGTAGGTGGCAATGTCCGCGGCCGTGTATCGAGTTGCGCCGCCGATTCGATGGCACCGCAATGTGCCGACGGTTGTCACTCGTCGCAGAGTTCTTACGCTTACGGAGAGCAAGTCAGCGACTTCTTCGGCGGTAAACACACGCGAGAGCACATTTCTCGTATCAAGTGTGTCCACGAGGTCACGTCGCTCTCAGGCGAGCGATCCGCCTGTCGCGGAATCGCCTCCGAACGACGTCGAACGCGGCCCTCCCTATCGCAACCTCCTGCGGGAACCGGGCGCGTTGGTCCTGGTCGATTGCCCTGAAGCCATCCCCGGAGGCCTCGCGCCTTCGTTGCTTCAAGCAGGCCGCAGCGGGCGCCGCTTCTAGGATCGGACTCACTCGTGGTCGCAGTTCTTCGCGGACGCGCCGGCATGCGTGGTCCGGTGCGAGGTTGACGACGCCAACCTCCGCCGCGTCGGCGTGGCGTTCGGCCGCTGGTCTCGGTTGCAGCGGGACTCCCGTTTGGGGTGCTTCGTTCGTGCCGTCACTTTGGGGGTTGGTCCGCGCGAAGTTCAAAGACAGGTGGTTGCCGTCACCGTCGCACTGTGTGCGCCGCTCTTGCTGTGCCATCGTTGATTCCTCTTGTTCGGCCTACCTCTCTACGTACAAGCGGCGCCTGTTTTAGCCACGTCGGCATGAAATTGGTTTTCAGCACCGTCGTGCGGAACCTCGCCGTGTCCGCGGTGCTGGCCTGTGTCCGCACACCAGCATCTCAGCCGTCGGCGGCAGAGATGCTCCCCTCGTCCGCGTACCCGCAGGGGTACTGGCCGACCGCCACCGCACAAGCGTCAACTAATGCTGTACGCGAAAATTACCGAGCCTGGAGGCCGACAATGCGCGAGTCGCGCGTCCGTTGCCAGAGAGTGTCGAATACCTCTGCGGTGACGCCATACAGCTGGGCGAGCCGGCTCCGCTGCTCCTGGTCGGCAACTCGGAAGCCGCTCTCGATCGCCCCGTACATGCTCCGCTTCAGACCAACTGCCTCCGCCGCGGCTTGTTGAGACAACCCGACCTGATGGCGCAGGTTGGCGAGAACCAGTCGGTCTTCCTTCACCGGCACGAGATCGGCCACGCCGATACCCAGAGTTTCCGCAGCCGCGGCGAGCGTTCGGGGTGAGGGAGCAACCTTGCCGGTCTCCCACGCGCTGACGGTGGCGGCGCTGACACCGGAGAGCAGGCAGAGCTCGCTGAGGCTCAGCTGTCGTCGGCTGCGCTGTCGTCGGAACGCCGCAGGGCTGAAGCCCTGCACCCCGCTGCGTGCCATCCTCACCTCCGTCCTAAGATCCTCGTGCTGGTCATCGACCTGAGTTCCCGCCGCGCCACTGCGACTACCCGCGGGTTGTTCAGCCAAGTACGTACGCGAACTGTAGAGGGCACTTGACGGTCTGGCTATGGGGGTGTGTGCTGGGTCACGTTCAGTCGTTGAATTGCCACCAGCCGGGGCTTCTCGG
>JAABUM010001711.1_pt1 | contig 31639 bp, 23 predicted proteins | sample 5559161 | NCBI WGS metagenome assembly JAABUM01 (sample SAMN10711868, study PRJNA513369) | rock metagenome | isolation source: Antarctica rocks | place: Antarctica: Victoria Land, Siegfried Peak nord
GATGCGCCCCCACTGCTCATCGGTCAAGTCGCTCTGATATCCCGCCATCCCCGCCCCTTTCAGTTATACGAAGCCCGTCCTCCCAGAAGCGTAGCACGATGGCGGGTATTTTTTAGACAGACTCTAAAACCGGCACGGAAAGTGAAGGCGCTGCTTGCTAACTATGCTGGCTAGACAGGCTATTACGGCGGTTTATTAAGCCGTGATGCGGGGTGAAAAGGGTGTCGTAGCCAAAGGCGGCGGGACCAACGATGTGCAGCGCGGCGGGCGTGATCAGCTTGAGATCGGCAGGGAACGCGATCACGACAACGTGTAAACCGGCATGGAGCGTCTCGATATCCACGACCGCCCCTGTTTCCTCGTCGATGACGCATAGAGCATCCGGCGTCGTGGCCACGGTCTTCGCGTCGCGCCTCACCATGAGATATTCGTTCTGAAATTCGATTGAGGATGGACCGGCGACCGCGTCCGTGAGATCCTGCACAGCGACCGATCCGCGCCCGACCTGCCCCAGTACATGCCGCTCTATCCCGATGATGCGACCGCGCAGCACCGTTCGACCTCCCTGCGCGATGAGCGCCACCTCCACCGATGCCCCATTATCCGATGCGCGTTGTAGCGCTTTCCCAATCGCATGCGCGCGCGAATAGCTACCGCTCACGGCCATACGCTTGATATCCACCGCATGCAGCACCGGCCTGGCAACGTACGCCAAGCCGCCCATCGCCAGCGTCAGGGCGCGGGCCAGGCGCTCTGTCCAGAACATGTCCTCGGTCGCTGCGACGATCGTTACATTGCCCCGATCGTCGCACAGTGCAATGGGACTTGATGGCGCGCCGTAGATGTCGAGCGTCGTCATCTGGAACTCGGGGAAGGCGCGGCCCATGAGGTCGGCGTCGACGACTGGCAGGCCCCGCTGGGCGGCGACGACGAGGGGCAGCATGCTATTGACGCCCCCGATCTCATAGCACATCACCGCTGTCGCCCGTTTACCCGCGTAACGCTCCATCGTCGTGAACGCGCGATCGATGTCCCCGCCCCGCGCAAGCCTCTCCGCGAAAACTGTTGTCGTCCCAATTTGCGCGACGGCTATCACGAAGGCGTCATCGTCCAGGTTCTCCGGCGGTATGACGGCGATGCTACGCCCACCGCGCACAGCATTCACGGCAAGAAGTTGGCCGAGATATAAGTTGCCGCCCCCGCCCGATCCGAGGACGCGCGCGCCGCGCGCGACCAGCGCGACATCCTCGGCCGTTATCTGCCACGAGCCATGTATACTCCCCGGCGCCGTGTCACCGCTCATGCGCGACCCCCGCGGCCAGCTCGCCAATCGCTTTGACGCGCACCCGGATGAAATTGCCCGGCAAATAGGCCAACGGCGCTTCGTCGGTCGAAACGATCTGGACCGTCCGCGCGTGCGCGCCCGACATGATGGCTCGCGCGACGGCATCGGACACAGCGTGAGCGATGATCTCCTGGCGCGAGACACCCTCCAAGGACACAATGCGATCGACATCGCCCGAGATGGGGGCGGTGGCCGCCCCGACCGCGTTGGCTACCGCGTGTTGCTCCGGCACGATGACCTCGTAGCCGGACAGGAGCGTCCGAAACAGCGACGCGCCGCCGCCCACCATGACAACGGGCAGATGGATATCTCCCCCCCTCGCCCGATCCACCGCGCGACACAGCGCCGCGCCGACCCGGTCGGACATAACACTCTCGCTCCCAAAGGCGAGCGTCCGCACGTCCGGCATGCGGACGCTCGTGCGCACGCCCCCGACCATGGCAAGTCCCTCCGTTTCGCGCGGGAATCCGCGGACGAGCACGCCGACATCCGTCGTCGTCCCGCCCACATCCATCACGACGCCGTCGCGCAGGTCCGTGAGGGAAACGACGCCGCGGATACTGTTGGCTTTCTCTGCCGAGAAGGTGAGGACGGGGTAATGCTCGGCGCTCTCGGCGGTCATCAATGTCCCGTCGTTCCCTGTGAAATAGAGCGCGGCGACGAGGCCGAGGCGCCCGAGCTCCTCGCGCAGGCCGGCCACCGTCGCCCGCGCGTAGTCCCGCAAGGAGGCGTTGATGATGGTGGCGTTCTCGCGCTCGAGGAGGCCCAGACCACCCACCTGATGCGATAGCGTCACGTCCGCCCGTGGTAGTGCGGGGCGCAGGATCGCGGCGGCCTGTTCCTCGGACACCGGCGTGAGCGGCGAGAAGACCGCCGAGAGGGCGACGGCGCGCACCCCGTGCGCGCCGATGTCGGCCGCGATGGAGCGTAACTCAATGGCGTCGATGCGCGAGAGCACGCGCCCGTCGACTTCATGCCCGCCGTGCGCCAGGTACCACCGCCCCCTGAGCGCCGCGCGCGCGTCGTCGGGCCAATCGACCATCGGCGGCAGCGCCGCCGTTGTCGGGAGCCCGAGCCGGACGCACGCCACGGGTGCGATGCGCCGCTCAGCGAAAGCATCTGCGAAGTGGCTCGTGCCGATCATAACCGCCGCGATCGTGGTGGGCGCGACACGCCCGTCGCGCATTAGCGCGTCGAGCGCGTCGGCGATGCCGCCTATGATATCGGCCGTCGAGGATGTCTTGACCGTGGAGACCACGCGCCGGCCGTCCATCAGCACGGCGGCGGTATCGCCGCGTCTCGCGTCGATCCCGACGCGCAAATCGTGGCGATCATCGACCGGGGCAACCCGGGCCCCCACGTTGTGTCGATACACCACGCGCCCTTCCGCCTCCAGCCGTCGGATGGCCTCCCGCACCGGCACCGCACTGATCCCTAGCTCGCCCGCTACCGTGCCAATGACGAGCCGATGTCCAGGCTGATACGTGCCATTCAGGATCCGCTGGCGGATGACCGTGTAGGCGTGTTCGTGCTTACTCAGGCTGTCGAGCGTCATCGTCCCATCTTATTCAGCGCCATCGGCACGTGTCCTCATGGTATCACCAGGCATAGTGTCCACATCCAGGAGACTCACCCTTGACCGTATGCACAGAAAGCGGTGCGAGCGCGACCCTCCACGTCAATAGGCGCTCGGACCATATATAATCTACCTTAACGTACCCGATGATGTGTTCGATTCATCGCTACTCTCAAGGATAGCGAGGAGGTTGACACCGCGAGAGCCAACGGTTTATCATAGCGACAATCGTATATGATCCGTCGTCCTACCTCAATCCCGATCATACATGCTGTATCGTGGTGACCAAGCAACTAGTAGGAGGATACCGCCATGTCCGCTTTAGATCACTTGCTCTCATCCGTCGCCACTGGCCGGATAAGCCGTCGCGAGTTTAGTGTGCGTGCGGTCGCCCTGGGCCTCGGCGCGACTGCGATCGCCCAGATCGTCGGCGCACTCGACGCACGCGCCGAGGCCCAGGCCGCCGGCCTGAACACTCTCACGCTGAACGCGGTGCAGGTCTTCGGCAACATCGATCCCGCCATCGGTATCGACTACACGCAGAACATGGCCAACATTAACTTCTACGACACGCTCCTGGCGCCGACAGCGTCCGGTTCGTTGACGGAGCGCGTGGCCACGTCGTACACGGTTTCTCCCGATGCCAGGACCTTCACGTTCCACCTCAAGCGCGGCGTCAAGTTCCACAGCGGGCGCGAACTGACGGCCGCGGACGTGGTGTACTCCATGGAGCGGGTGTTGACGATCAACCAGGGACCCGCCTTCGTCTGGCAGGGCTTCCTCGACGTGGGCGGCGTTTCGGCGCCGGACCGCTACACGGTGCGCTTTCACCTGAAGAAGCCGTTTGCCCCTTTCACGGCGACGTTGCCCCTCCTTTTTATTGTTGACAAGGCCGCGGTCATGGCCCACTACAAACACGGTAAGTACGGCGCGCACGGCGATTATGGCACGGCGTACCTGGGTATGCGCGAGGTGGGGTCGGGTCCCTACACACTGGAGAGCGACGTGGAAGGTAGCGAGCTGCGCATGCGCAAGTTCCCCGGCTACTTCCGTGGCTGGGCGGCGCACTCCATTGACGAGGTGCGCGTCATGATCGTCACCGAGGAGGCGACGGTGGTGTCGCTGGCCAAGACCGGCGTCCTGGACATGACCAGCAACTACCAATCGAACACGACGTACGCCACGCTCAAGGCCCAGGGCTTCACCATCGTCTCGGCTCCGACGGACAGCGTGTTCTACCTCAAGATGAACACGCGTAAGCCGCCGACCGACGACATCCACGTGCGCCGGGCCATCGCGCTGGCCTTCGACTACGACACCGTGCGCCGGCAGATCCGCCCAGGCGCGGCGCTGGGCGGCCCGCTCTCCACGGTCTTCAAGGATGCGTACGACGCGCGGCTGCCGCTGCCCAAGCAGGACATGGCCGCCGCCAAGGCGGAGATGGCCAAGAGCAAGTACGCCCACCAATCCACCATCCCCCTCTCGCTCAGTTACGTGTCCTCCACCCCCTTCGAGGAGCAAGTTGGCCTGCTCTTCAACAGCGTCATGAGCCAGCTCGGCTTCAAGGTGAGCTTGAACCCGCAGCCCTGGAATCGTATCACCGACCTGGCGACCAAAGTCGACCAGACGCCCAACGTCACCGAGGTGTTTTACAGCGTCATCTATCCCTCGCCGGACAGCATGTTCTTCGTGCAGTACGACTCCGCGTCTAACGGCACCTGGGCCTCGATGGAGTGGCTCCACGACCCCACCGTCGACGCGCTTATCGCCAAGTCGCGCGCCACCATCGACACGGCCCGGCGCAACGCTATCTACAAGCAGATCCAGGACCGTGTCGTGGCGTTGCAGGCCGACGTCTTTATGCTGTCCGACCTGTGGCGGCAGGCGATCCGTCCCACTGTGAAAGGGTTTTCGTACGTGCCGGCGGGGCAATATCAGTTCTATGACCTGAAGAAGGTGGCGTGACGGCCGTGGGCAGTATCCACAGACGACGTAACATCGGCGAGCAGTACGGGTGTGGGTCATAGCAGCATGGGGTATCTCTCCTTCCTAGGACGCCGGGGCGGCGGCGCCGTGGTGGTGCTGATAGGCCTCTCCATTCTGATGTTCGTCCTCGCGCGTATCGTGCCGGGGGACCCGGCCCGGCTGGCCCTGGGACCCAATGCGACCGCCAATCAGGTGCGATCCCTGGACCGCGACATGGGCCTCGACCAGCCTCTCTACATTCAGTATGCCCGCTACCTGGGCGGGGCGGTGCACGGGGACTTCGGCGCCTCGCTGCTGACGCGGCGCAATGTGCTCGACGACATCCGCGACACCTTCCCCGCCACGCTGGAACTGGTGCTGGCGAGCACGCTGATCGTGGTTGTCTTCGGCGTGCCGCTGGGCGTCCTCTCGGCGCTCTACCGCGATGGGCCGCTGGACGCGCTATCGCGCCTGCTAGCGCTCTTCGGCGTGGCCGTCCCCGACTTTTTGGTCGGCATCATCCTGCAACTCGTCTTCGGGTATACTCTGGGCGTCCTGCCGGTGAGCGGCCAGCTCGATCCCAATCTCACGTTCAAATCCACCGTCACGGGGATGATGGCCGTGGACTCCCTGCTGCGTGGGAACTGGGCCGTCTTCGGCAGCGCCCTGCAGCACCTGCTACTACCCTCGGTCGCGCTCGCCGTGGCCGGCCTGTCGCAGGTCGTGCGCCTGGTGCGCGCCAGCATGATCGACGTCTCTAAGAAAGAGCATGTGCGGGCCATGCGGGCGCGCGGGGTGCCGGGCGTCCGGATGGCCTTCATCTACATGCTCAAGCCCGCGTTGATCCCCGCCCTCACCGTGGTCGGCCTGACCTTCGCCTCGCTCTTCGGCGAGGCCTTCCTGATCGAGGCCGTCTTCGGATGGCCAGGCATCGCCAGCTACGGCGTGCGGGTCATGCTGAGCAAGGACCTCAATGCGATCGTGGGTGTCGTGCTTGTGATCGGGCTGATGTTCTCCCTTTCCAACCTGGCGATGGACCTGCTGCGCGGCTACCTGGACCCGCGCATCCGGCTGAAAGGGGCGGCCTAGCATGGCGATGATCGCACAGGTGGCCGCGCCCGAACGCCCCACACCAAGTGTGCGCCGGGGAGCATGGCGGCGCTCGTGGCGTCGTTTCGCGCGCAACCCGACCGCGGTCGCGGGGCTGGCGATCACGGCCTTGGTCATCCTCATCGCCCTCCTCGCGCCGGCAATCGCCCCGTTCCCCGCCTCGGCGGGCAACTACGTCGATTTCGCGAATACGCTCAAAGCGCCCGCGTGGCCGCATGTCCTGGGAACCGACAACGTGGGCCGCGATCTGCTCACGCGCATCATGTTCGGGTACCGCATTTCACTTGTGCTGGTCGCGGTAGTGCTGGTGGTGGGCGTCCCCATCGGCGTGCTGATCGGCCTTGCCGCCGGTTACTTCGGGGGCTGGGTGGAGACCGTGTTGATGCGCTTCACCGATGTCTTCCTCTCCGTACCCGCCCTTGTGATGGCGATGGCGATCACGGCCGTCCTCACCCCCAACCTGATCAATGCCATGATCGCCGTCAGCGCGCTGTGGTGGACCTGGCACGCGCGCCTGGTGCACGGCATCACAGCCTCGCTCAAGCAGGAAGAATACATCGACGCCGCGCGCCTGATGGGCGCCAGCCCGCTGCACATCATGCTGCGCGAGATTCTGCCCAACGCGCTCTCCGCCATCCTGGTCAAGGTGACCCTCGACGCGGGCTTCGTCATCCTGATCGGCGCGAGCCTGAGCTTCCTGGGCCTCGGCGTGCAGCCCCCGCAGGCCGACCTGGGGACGATGGTGGCGGCCGGCGTCAACGACCTGCCCAGAGCCTGGTGGGAGACCGTGTTCCCCGGCCTGGCCATCGTGCTGGCCGTGCTGGGCTTCAACCTGCTCGGCGACGGGTTGCGCGACCTCTTCGATGTCGAGGTGTGACGCAATGACTAGGACGACGACGGCGACGACACGTCCGCATTCGGCGGGGACAGGACCGGCGCGGGCGGACGGCGAGCCACATACGCTGCGCTTCGACGACTTCTCGGTCTCGTTCCGCGGCGATGAGGGTGTCGCGCAGGTCGTCGACCGCGCCGCGCTCGAGGTGCGGCAGGGCGAGTTGATCGGCATCGTGGGCGAGACCGGATGCGGCAAGTCCGTGCTGATGCGGGCGCTCCTGGATCTGCTGCCGAAACCGGCCACACGCATCATGGGGCGGATCGAGTTCGACGGGGTCGACCTGTTGGGCCTCGCGCCCCGGCGGCGGCGTGAGGTCACATTGCGCTACTTCAACATGGTCTTCCAAGATCCCGTCGGGTCACTCAATCCCTTCTTCACCATCGGGACGCAGATGCGCGAGGTGCTGGAGCAGGCGGGGCGTCGCGACGGGCAGCGTCTTGCGCGAGCGCAGAGCCAGCGACGGGCGGTCGAGTTGCTACGCACGGTCCACCTGGACGATCCGGAGCGCGTCCTGCGCGCGTATCCATTCCAGCTCTCTGGCGGGATGAACCAACGGGTCTCGATCGCGCTTGCGCTGAGTACGGACCCCTGGCTGGTCGTCGCCGACGAGCCGACGACCGCGCTCGACGTCACCGTACAGGCGGAGATCCTGACTTTGTTCGAGGAGTTGGTGCGTATGCAGGGCCGATCCGTGCTCTTTATCACGCATAGTTTAGGTGTGGTGCGCCAGGTGGCCGACCGGGTCGCGGTGATGTACGCCGGGGTGGTTGTGGAGGAGGCGCCGACTCGGACCCTGTTCGCGCATCCCCGGCATCCCTACACGGTCGGCCTGCTCGACTGCGTGCCGCGCTTGACGGGTCAGGGCGTGGCGAAGGGCATCCCGGGGACGCTGCCCGACTACACGACGCCGCCGTCGGGCTGTCGCTTCCATCCGCGATGCCCGCATGCCATGCCAATATGCCGCGAGGCGCGCCCGCCTGCTATCCCCATCGGCGACAGCGGGCATCGCGTGGCCTGCTGGCTCTATGGGGACGAGGGGCGCGCCGGAGATGTCGTGCCTCGTGGGGAGGGCACGATGCGATGAGCGCCCCTCTTGTCGTGGCGGCGGGTATGCACGGGGCGGCCGCCGGCCAGCCGCTGCTCGTGCTGAACGACCTGTGCCAGTATTTCCGGGTGCGCGGCGGCGCGGAGCCAAAGCGCGCAGTGGACCACGTGTCGCTGACCCTGTACGCGGATGAGATCCTGGGTATCGTCGGGGAGTCGGGGTCGGGCAAGTCCACGATCGCGCGCAGCATCGCCGGCCTCTATCACCCGACCGCCGGGACGATCGCCCTGGATGGCGCGCCCCTGCCCACGGCGCTGAATCGACGGTCGGCCACCCAGAAGCGCCGTATCCAGATGGTGTTCCAGAACCCGACATCGGCGCTGAACCCCCGCCGGAGCGTGGGGCAGGCGCTGGAACTGCCGCTGCGCCTGCACCAGGGGCTGCACGGGGACACGGCGCGGCGCGAGGTCGCGCGGCTGCTGGAGATGGTGGAGATGCCGGCCGACTTCGCGCGGCGCTATCCCGGCGTGTTGAGCGGGGGACAACGGCAACGCGTGGCGATCGCCCGCGCCCTGGCGGCCAAACCGGATGTCCTGCTGCTCGACGAGCCGACCTCCGCCCTTGATGTCTCCGTGCAGGCCAAGGTCATCGACCTCTTGCTGACTCTGAAGGGCCAGATGCGCCTGGCCTACATCTTTATCACTCACGACATCAGCCTCGTGCGCACGATCGCTGATCGGGTCGTGGTACTGTACCAGGGGATGGTTCAGGAGAGCGGGCCGACGGCGACCGTGTTCGCGCGGCCGCGCCATCCCTACACGCGCTTGCTCATCTCGGCGGTGCCCGTGATCACGCCCGAGGAAGAGGCGCTCCAGCCGTCATTCCCCGCGCGGCCGGACGCCACCCCGCGCCCGCAACCAACGCGGGGGCCTCACGGGACGGAGGGGCGGACGGGGTCCGCGGGAGCCGATGGGGCCGATCATTGTCCCTTCGCGCCGCGCTGTCCCTACGCGATGCCCGAGTGCTGGGCGCATCTCCCCCCGCTGTTCGGCGGCGACACCGCGCGCGACGCAGGGGTGCGCTGCTACCTGGAGCGCGACCGGCGGCTCTACCCGGACGAGCGGACGGGGATGTCCGGCGAATAAGTACCCTGCGGAGGAGGAAATCAGGATGTTGCGCATCGGGATTGACGTGGGCGGCACCAACACCGACGCCGTGGTCATGGACGGGCAGACGGTCGTCGAGTGGATCAAAATGAACAACTCGGCCGATATTACCGGCGGCGTCACCGCAGCCCTCGACCAACTCCTCGCCAAAGCGCGGGTTGCGACCGATCGGGTTGGCGCGGTCATGATCGGGACGACGCAGTTCACTAACGCGGTGGTCCAGCGCCGCGACCTCTCCCAGGTCGCGGCCATCCGGCTGGGCCTCCCGGCGACCCAGTCGCTCCCCCCGATGGTCGACTGGCCGGACGATTTGCGCGAGACCGTCGGGAACTGTTGGTTCCTGGCTCATGGGGGGTATGAATTCGATGGGCGCGTCATCTCGCCCCTCGACGCGGCCGAGGTGCGCGAGATTGCCGCCGAGATCCGCCGCCGCCAGATCCGCTACGTGGCCATCTCCGCCGTCTTCTCGCCGATCAATCAGGAGATGGAGCGCGAGGCCGCGCAGATCATCGAGGCTGAGGTCCCCGGCGTGCGGATAACCCTCTCCGAGGAGATCGGGCGGATCGGCCTGCTCGAACGGGAGAACGCGGCGATCCTCAACGCCTGCCTCCAGGAGTTGGGCGGCCGGACCATCGGCGCCTTCGCCGCCGCGCTGGCCGCGGCCGGCGTCACGGCGCCGCTCTTCCTGACACAGAACGATGGGACGCTGATGTCGGCCGCGTACGCGACGCGGTTCCCCGTACTGACCTTCGCGTCCGGGCCGACCAACTCGATGCGCGGCGCCGCGTTCCTCTCCGGCCTGCAGGAAGCCCTGGTTGTCGACATCGGCGGGACGACGACGGATGTCGGCGCCCTGCGCCATGGCTTCCCGCGCGAAGCCGGCGCCGTCGTCGAGGTGGGCGGCGTGCGCACCAACTTCCGCATGCCCGACGTGCTGAGCATCGGGCTCGGCGGCGGGTCGTTGGTCGTCGTCGACGGGGCGGAACGGCCGCGCATCGGGCCGCAAAGCGTCGGCTACCGGCTGGTGGACGAGGGGCTGATCTTTGGCGGGGGCACGCTCACGGCGACCGACATCGCCGTGGCGGGCGGGCAGGCGCACCTGGGCGATGCGACGCGGGTCCGGGACCTCGATACCGACGTGGTCGAGCGGGCGCTGGCGACGATGGCGGAGATGGTGGATATCGCCTGCGACCGCATGTTGCTGACGCCGGACTCAGTCCCCGTCCTGGTCGTCGGCGGGGGCAGCATCCTGGTCGGGGACCACATCAGCCGCCTGGCCGCGACCCGGCCGCCCTATTATCAGGTGGCCAACGCCGTCGGCGCGGCGATCGCCCAGATCAGCGGCGAGATCGATCGCGTCTATTCCCTGGCCGAGGTCCCGCGCGAGCAGGCGCTCGCCGACGCGAAGGGGGAAGCGACGCGCCGGGCCGTCGAGGCGGGCGCGTCGCCGGGGAGCGTGCAGATCGTGGACGTGGAGGAGGTCCCGCTGGCGTATCTGCCGAGCAACGCGACGCGCATCCATGTGAAGGCCGTGGGGGACCTCAACTTTGACTGACAGACAACAAGCGCACCGCGGGCGCGCGCTTTCGGGCGACGACATCCGGGCGCTGGAACTGGGCGCGGCAATCCTGGGCACGGGCGGGGGCGGGAATCCGCACATCGGGCGGTTGCGTGTTGAGCAGTTGCTCAAGGGCGGGCACACGCCGCGGCTGTTGCCCTTCGACGACCTACGCGACGACGACGTGGTAGTCAGCGTTGGCGGCATCGGCGCGCCGGTCGTTGGCATCGAGAAATTCGAGAAGGGCGACGAGTGCTACCAGGCCATGCGCGCGGTCGAGCGCGCGGCCCGGGTCGAGGCGACCGCGTTGATCTCGAGCGAGATCGGTGGCGCGAACGCGATGGAGCCGATCATCGTCGGCGCGCAGGCCGGCCTCCCGATCGTGGATGGCGACGGGATGGGGCGCGCTTTCCCCGAGCTCCAGATGTGCACGTATTTTATCTACGGCCTGCGGCCGTGGCCTGCGGCCGTGGCCGACGAGAAGGGTAACCACGTCGTCTTCACGCACGCGCAGGATATGTTCTGGTTGGAACGGCTGTCGCGCAACACCACGGTCGATATGGGCGGGACGGCGGGCTACGCCTTGCCCGCGATGGACGGGGCGTTCATCCGGCGGACGGCGGTCCCGCACACCGTGTCGCAGGCAATCGACCTGGGCGAGACGGTCGTGCGCGCGCGTCGCGAGAAAGAGAGCCCAGTCGACGCCATCGTAGACCGCTGCGGGGGAATCCGGTTGTTCGAGGGCAAGATCGTCGACGTGGATCGGCGGCTCGCGCGCGGCTTCGCCGTCGGGCAAATCCTCCTCGACGGCCTTGGCCCCGACAGCGGGGTTCGTCTCAGCATCGACCTACAGAACGAGAACCTGATCGCGCGGAAAGAGGGGGTGGTCGTGGCGTCCGTTCCCGACCTCATCTGCATGGTGGACCTGGAGAGCGGCGAGTCGATCACCACCGAGGTGGTGCGCTTCGGGCTGCGCGTCGCCGTGATTGGCCTGCCCTGCCACCCCTTGTTGCGGACCCCCGACGCGCTGGCCGTGATCGGGCCGCGCGCCTTCGGCTACGAGCTCGAGTATCGTCCCCTGGCCGGGGGCGCGGGAGGACCCACATGAGGCGTGTCACCGTACATGACATGGACGATTTGGCGCTTGGGGCCGCGGTCCTGGGGACCGGCGGCGGGGGGGACCCCCACATAGGGAAGCTGACCGCGGCGGAGGCGATGCGCCGGCACGGCGATGTAACTCTGATCGACGTGGGCGACCTCGCCGACGACGACCTGATCGTCCCCGCCGCGATGATGGGTGCGCCGACCGTGATGGTGGAGAAGCTGCCGCGCGGCGATGAGATTGTCCGCGCGGTGGAGAGCTTGCAAGAATATCTGGGCCAGCCGATCCGGGCGGTCACGCCCATCGAAGCCGGTGGCCTGAACTCGACGACACCGTTCATCGTGGCCTCCCACCTCGGGCTGCCGCTCCTCGACGCCGACGGCATGGGGCGCGCCTTCCCCGAGCTCCAAATGGTGACGATGACGCTGCACGGGATCGCGGCGACGCCCATGGCCATCGGCGACGAGAAGGGGAACACCGCTATCCTGAACACCGTGGACAACGCGTGGGCGGAGCGTATCGCCCGTACGATGACTATCCAGATGGGCGGCGTGGCCATGATCGCCCTCTACGCCATGAACGGAGCCCAGGCGCGCCGCGCCCTCGTGCCGGGGACGGTAAGTCTGGCGATCCGGCTGGGCGGGGCGATCCGCGGGGCGCGCGCCCGCAAGGCCGACCCGATCGCGGCTGTCCTCGACGTGACAGGCGGGCAACGCCTCTTCAAGGGCAAGATCGTGGACGTGAGCCGCCGGACGGAGCGTGGGTTCGCACGCGGCGAGGCGACGATCCAGGGGCTCGACGCGGATGACGGCCACGCCCTGGTCATCCAATTCCAGAACGAGAATCTCATTGCCCTCAAAGACGGGCAGGTCGTCGCTACCGTCCCCGATCTCATCACTGTGCTCGACGCCGAAACAGGCGAACCCGTGACCACGGAGACGCTGCGCTATGGGTTCCGCGTGGTGGTGATCGGGATGCCCTGCGCCGAGGCGTGGCGTGGCCCGGCGGCCCTGGCGCTGGTTGGCCCGCGTGTCTTCGGGTACGACGTAGACTACAGCCCGCTCCCGACGAACGGGCGCGCGACGGCAGAGTGAGCAAGTATCACCATCACGATCGCCCGATCCGACGATCGTCCTGACACGCGGGAGGAGTACGCATGTTTCTCGTAGGAGTCGATGTCGGCGGCACATTCACCGACATAGTCCTGACCGATACAGAAGCGGGGCGCAGCCATGTGCACAAGGTGCCGACGACGGTCGACGATCCGTCGCACGGTATCGTGACCGGCCTGGCCCATCTCACCGGCCGGCTCGGCCTGGAGCCCGCACGGATCGACCACATATTCCACGGTACGACGATCGCCACCAACGCCGTGCTCACCTACGATGGCGCGAAGACCGGCATGATTACCACAGAGAATTACCGTGACATCGTCCACATCGCGCGCCACCAACGCCCGCAGCACTATTCTATTATGCAAGAGGTTCCCTGGCAGGATCGTCCCCTGGTACGCAGGCGTCATCGCAAAGTCGTCCGGGAGCGGATCAAGCCGCCTCAGGGGAGCGTGGAGGTCCCGCTCGATGAGGAGGCGACCGTCCAGGCGATCAGTGAACTGAAGGCCGCCGGAGTGGAGGCAATCGCCGTCTGCTTCCTGTTCTCCTATCTCAATCCGGAGCATGAGGAGCGGGTCCGCGCCATCATCTCCCGGGAGTACCCCGATGCCTTTGTGAGCACCTCTGCGAGCATCTCTCCGCAGTTCCGCGAGTTCGAGCGCTTCACCACGGCCGCGCTGAACGCCTTCGTCGGCCCGAAAGTCAAGCGATACATCGAGCACCTGGAAAAAGCGGTCACGGGCGCCGGAATGACGGCCGACATCCACCTGATGCGCTCGAACGGCGGTGTCGCGACGGCCCGTGCGGCGGCGAGCATGCCGGTCACGCTCCTGCTCTCGGGGCCGGCCGCCGGCGTCCTAGGCGGCGATTGGGTGGGGCGGCTCGCTGGGCGTCGCAAGCTCATCACCTTCGATGTGGGCGGGACGAGCGCCGATATCGGCATCGTCACCGCCCACGGCTACGCAGAGGCGAGCGCGCGCGACACACAGATCGGCGGGTATCCGGTCATGGTCCCGATGATCGACATCGAGACGATCGGGGCGGGCGGCGGGAGTATCGCGTATGTCGACCGCGGTGGCGCGTTCCATGTTGGCCCGCGCAGCGCGGGCGCGACGCCGGGCGCCGCCTGCTACGGGCGGGGTGGCACCGAGCCGACCGTCACCGACGCCCATCTCGTCCTGGGACGCCTCGACCCCGAGCATTTCCTTGGCGGCCAGATGCATATTTACCCCGAGCATGCGGCGGATGTTATCCAGGGACTGGCCGACCAGCTTGGCCTGAGCCGGGAGGAGGCAGCCGAGGGCGTGCTCACGATCCTCAACAATAATATGGCCAATGCTATTCGCGGCGTGACAATCCAGAAGGGGCACGACCCGCGCGCGTTCACGCTTGTCGCGTTTGGCGGCGCCGGCCCCCTGCATGCTGCCGAGGTCGCGGAGTCGCTCGCTATTCCAGAGGTTTTGGTGCCGCTTCATCCCGGCATTACCTCGGCGATGGGCTTGCTGACGACCGACCTCAAATATGACTTGACGCGCACCGAGTTTATGCTCAACGTGGAGCTCGACCTCGACAGGCTCAATCGCGATTATGCGGATCTGGAGCAGGAGGTGCGCCAGCAATTGCGGGCCGACGGCATCGGCGATGCAGAGATCACGGTGGTGCGCGGCGCCGATTGTCGCTACGTCGGACAGGGGTACGAGTTGCGTGTGCCCGTCCAGACCGGACGCCTGGATGATGCGCACATGGGTGAGGTCTGGGCGGCGTTCCACGCGCTCCACGCGGCGGAATACGGACATAGCTTCCCGAACACGCCGATAGAAACGGTCTCCATCCGTCTCACAGGCATCGGGCGCATGCCCAAGATCGCCCCGCTGGGCATTCCTGACGTCGGTGAGGTCAGCCCGGTTCTGGGCCAACGGGACGTCTTCTTTCGCGTTAATGATGAACTGCGACGTTTCCCAACGACCTATTACGAGCGCACGCGCCTGCGCGCGAACGACACGCTCTCTGGGCCGGCCATCATCTTCCAGGTCGACAGCACGACCGTCGTTCCGCCGGGGTGGTCATTCCATGTGGACCCGAGCGGCAGCCTTGTGCTCACACACACGGACGCGATTGAAAGGAGAACCCATGACAACGCTTAGCCCGACGTCATTGACGGCGCGCGCCCGCATCGATCCCGTCACGGCGCGCGTGATCGCCGGCGCGCTCGATAGCATCGCGATCGAGATGGGGCACAAGCTGACTCGCATGTCCTATTCCAGTATCATCCGCGAGTCGGAAGACTTCGGCTGCGCGTTGCTGGACACACAGGGTCGGCAGTTGTGCGAATCGACGTTCTCCACGCCGCTGCAGCTTGGCCCGATCCCGGGCTATGCCCGCGGTATCTTCCGCCTGTTCGAGGAGCGCGGCGACCGGTTCTATCCGGGCGACGTGATTATCCACAATTCGCCCTATCACGGGGCGTCGCACGGGCCGGATGTTGGTTTCTGCGTGCCGGTCTTCTTCCGGGACCACCTCGTCGGTTTCTCGTTCACCACGGCGCATCACCTGGACATCGGGTCGCTCAGCCCCGGCAGTTGCGGCATCGTCAACGCGCAGGACGCCTATGCCGAGGGGCTGCAGTTCCTCGCGCTCAAGGCCTACGAGAAGGGCGTCAAGAACGAGATGCTGTGGCGTATGCTGCGCGACAATATCCGTGCGTCGGACCTCGTCGTCGGCGATATGGAAGCGCAGGTGGCGGCATGTCAGATCGGGGCGCAGCGCTACGTCGAGTTGCTCGAACGCTTCGGGGTGGAGAAGGTCATGGCGGCCAGCGAGGATCTGATGGACTACTCCGAGCGTATGCTGCGGCAGGAGATCACGGACCTGCCTGACGGCACCTACCGCGCCGAAGGGTTTATCGATGGCTTCCCCGCTATGGACGACCCCGCTTACAGGGCTTTGCGCATCGCGGTGGCCCTCACGATCGAGGGGAGCGACCTGACGGTCGACCTGACGGGCACCTCACCGCAGATCGACCTGCCGCTGAACATGCCGTTCGAGGGGACGACGGATATCGCCGTCTATCTGACCGTTCGCAGCGTCCTGCTCGACACGGCTGTCCACGAGTTCGTGCCGCAGAACTCAGGCCTCACGCGGCCGATCCGCATCGTCGCGCCGCCCGGCACCCTCTGCAATCCGATCTTCCCGGCCCCGACCATCGCGCGCTTCTGCCCGGGCAATATCGTGGCCGACACGGTGATGCGTGCGCTGGCGCAGGTGGCGCCCGATCGCGTGTCGGCGGGGATCGGCAACCTGAAAGTGGCGGCCTACAGCGGGACGGTCGATAACCACTACTGGGTGTATATGGACATCACCGAGGGCAGCTACGGCGGCCGGCCGGGCAAGGATGGCATGGACGCCGTCGATACCCTCTTCGCCAATACCCGCAACAACCCGATCGAGGACATCGAGTCGCACTATCCGCTCCGTGTGACCAGATACGAATTGGTAACGGATCGCGGCGGCCCGGGCAAGTGGCGCGGTGGCCTGGGCTCGGTTCGCGATGTGACGTTCGACGCTGCCGGCGGCATGAGCCTCGAGGGCGACGGGAATTGCTTTCCCCCGCCAGGCCTGTTCGATGGTGCGCCGGGCCACGTGGGCGAGGTGGTCCTGAATCCTGGCGACACGACCGCGCGGGCGATGCCGTCCAAGTTCCCCTACATGAAGGTGGAGGCCGGCATAACCATCAGGACGGTCAGCCCATGTGGCGGAGGCTATGGCGATCCCTTCGATCGCGATCCTGAGAAAGTGCTGGCCGATGTGATTGATGGCTACATCACGGTCGAGAGCGCCAAACGGGCCTATGGGGTCGCTGTGGTCCCTGCGCCCGCGGAGGCCGACGGGTGGCGACTGGACGCGGATGAGACGGGCCGTCTTCGCGTGGTTCAATCGTGATGGGGGACCCTGTGGCGCACGTCACGATCGACCGCGCGGAGATCGCGGCGTGCCTCGACGAGATGGCCCAATTCGGCCGCCACCCCACTGGTGGCATGCAGCGGCTCGTCTACACGACGGCCTGGCAGGACGCCGTGGATCAGTACGTGGGCTGGCTGGACGAGGCGGGGTTGCAGGTCCGACGCGACGCCGTTGGTAACGTCTTCGGCGTGGCGACCGGGCGAGACCCGGGCCCCTCGATCGTGACCGGGTCGCACATCGACACCGCATTACGCGGCGGCCACTTCGATGGGACTCTTGGTGTCGTTGCGGGGTACGTCGCCGTGCGGACACTCCTACGGACGTTCGGACCGCCCACACGAACGCTCGAGACGCTCGCTATATGCGACGAGGAGGCCAGCCGTTTCCATTCAAACCTCTGGGGTTCCCGTGCAATAGCGGGGCTGATCGAACCCGGCGAGGCGGATGCTATCGTCGACGCGGAGGGCGCGAGCGTGGCCGACGCGATGCGATCGTGCAATCTGAACCCCATGCGCGTGGCGGACGCCCACCGGGACGACATTGACGTGTTCCTTGAGTTACACATAGAACAGGGGCCGGTGCTGGAGGATCGTCATCTCCCGGTCGGCATCGTCGAGGCGATCACCGCGCTCGAGGAGTTTGAGTGTGCCGTCGAGGGCCGGGCCGATCATGCAGGTGGGTTTCCGATGGATGCGCGGCGCGATCCGATCATCCCCACCGCGGAGATGGTGCTCGAGATCACGCGGCTGGCGCGCGAACTCGGGCCACCGGCTGTGGCGACGATCGGGCGCATCTCCGCCGAGCCTGGAGCGCCTAACATCGTCGCGGCACTCGTTCGGTTCACCGTTGACGTCCGCTATCCTGACCCAGTCGCGCATCGACACCTGGTTGAGCGTATCCAGGACGCCTGCCAGGTGATCGCGGCGCGACACGGCGTGGGACTTCGCACGGAGCGACTGGCGTCCCAACCGCCGACACAAAGCTCCCCCGAGTTGATCGCACTGATGTGCCGGGCGGCCGACGACCTAGGGCTGCCCTATCTCAAAATGGTGAGCGGGGCGGGGCACGACACCCAGGTTCTCGCGCGGGCGGGCGTCCGGCGGGCCATGATCTTCGTCCCCAGCCGCGACGGTCGCAGCCACTCGCCCGACGAGTTCACGTCGCTGGATGATATCGTCCTGGGAGTCAGGCTCCTTACCGAAACTCTCTATCGTCTGGCCTATCAATGAACGGGGACAGCAACCCTGGTATCCGGTGCCGCGGTAGCCCCTAGCCTGGATTATTCACGAAAACATTCATCGACTTAGATTGGCTGCTGATAGGGGGCTTCGGAAGGGCCTACGGCCCACTTTAGGTGTCTGAAGGGGCTCTCCAGCCCGCTCAGGAGCCCCATACCGACCGCTGTCTAACCGGATAAGGTCAATCTGATTAGACGGAAACGCTCATGAATAATCCAGGCTAGTAGTCCGTCAAGGCTATTTTGAGCAGTTGAAAGGCCCAATTAAGCGTCGCACAACTGTCAAAACATCGACTTACGGACTACTAGTAGTCCGTCAAGGTTTCTTTGGACAGTTGAAAGCCCTGGATTGAGCGTACCGCAACTGTCAAAACTCGGCTGACAGACTACTAGGCCTATTGTCCAACAGAGCAGGCGTCCATTTTATCTCCCGCCCCACCCACATCAGGAGAATTGCCGTGAAGCATTCGCAACTCCGCTGGTTATCGGCCCTATCTCTCGCCGCATCGGTCGGCGCCGTGTCCCTGGCGCCCGGCGGACAACCCGTCGATGCGCAGCGACAGGCGCTTCATGCATCGGCGGCAGATCTGTCCTACGTCGCCGGTCAAATCAAACAGTACACCGGCATCCCACGATTCGTTCCACCTGGGCCGGCTTTCAACGCGCGGAAAGCCGCGCGGGGCAAGTCACTCTTTGTCATCCCAGCCAGTAGTACTATTCCCTTCGTCCAGACGATTTCCAACAACATGCGCGGCCTCGCGAAGACCGTGGGCCTGCAATATATCGAATGGCCCAATCAGGGTCAGCCATCGCAGTGGGCGCAAGGTATGGATTCGGCGACGAGTCGTAAGGTGAGCGCCGTCGATCTTCTGGCCGGCATCAATCCGGCCGTTCTGGAGCCGCAGATCAAGGCCGCCAGGGGCGCAGGGGCCGGGACCGTCGTTGCCCACCTCTATAACGTGGGGCAAACGCCGGCGCCGAACCTGGCGGCAACCGTCGACATCCCGTATGAGAAGGCAGGCCGGTTGCTGGCCGACTGGACGATCAACAAGACCAGCGGGCATGTGGATGCGGTGGTCGTCACGATCAACGAGGTCGTGTCGACGCAAGCGATGGTGCATGGGATCAACGACGAGATGACGCGCCATTGTGGGGGAGGCTGCAAGCTATCCTTCATCAATGTCACGATTCCCGAGGTGGCCACGAAGATTCAACCAGAGGTGCAGACCGCGCTGGCCCAGGATCCCAAGATCAATTACGTCATCGCGCTCTATGATAGCGCCGAGGCGCCGTTCGCTGTCGCGGCGATCAGGGCAGCCGGCGCCACCAGCCGCGTCAAGGTCGTCACATTCAACGGGACGCCATCCGTGCTGAAAATGGTCCAGCAGGGCGACAGCGTCGAGATGGACATTGGGGAAAACCTCGACTGGATCGGCCGCGCCATCATGGATCAGCACATGCGCTTGATGGCCGGCCTCCCGGCACTACATGATCCGAAAATCCCACTGCGCATCTTCGACCAGAAGACGGTCAATGACACAGGACGGCCACCGCAGGATTCGGCCGGATTTGGGTCGGGCTACGTCGGAGGCTACAACACGCTGTGGGGCCTGCCCCATTAGACGGAGCGATGCCGTGAATAACCCGGTTGCACTGATAGGAGAAGCAGGCGTGATGTCGTCGACACCCGTCGTCGCTCTCACCAGTTTGTCGAAGACCTTCGGCGGCGCGCGCGCCCTCAAAGGCGTCAGTCTAACCGTGCTCCCTGGCGAAGTGCATGGGTTGCTTGGCCAGAACGGCTCGGGGAAGTCGACCTTGATCAAGATCCTGGCCGGCTTCCACGCGCCCGACGCCGGCGCGGAGTTGGTTGTCAATGGGCAGCCTGTTAAACTACCGTTGCAGCCGGGTCAGTTCCGCGACCTTGGCATGAGTTTCGTGCATCAGGATCTCGCGCTCATCCCCTCGTTGACCGTAACGGAGAACCTACGGATCAGCGAGCTGGCCTCGACGCGCCGCTGGCATATTTCGTGGGCGCGGGAGCACCGCAAGGCCGCCGACCTATTCGCGCGCTACGGTGTGTATCTCCCCCCTCGCGCGCAGGTATCCGACATTGGCGTCATCGACCGCGCCTTGCTGGGCATCATCCGCGCGGTCGACGATATGCGCACGAGCCATGCCCTGGGACAGGGAGGGCGCGGCTTACTCGTGCTGGACGAGCCTACCGCATTCCTCCCCAAAGAGGGGACGGATCGTCTTTTCCGGCTTGTGCAGGAGATTGTGGCGAGCGGTGCGAGCGTCCTGTTCGTCTCGCACAATCTAGGCGAGGTACGCGAGATCACCGATCGCATCACGGTTTTGCGCGACGGCGAGGTCGTCGGGACCGTTGCCACCCGGGACACGACAGAGGAGCAGATGGTCCAGTTGATCATCGGCCGACGCCTCGACACGCTGGCGCCCTCGGCGCACCACCCGTTCGACAAGGACATCGCCATCTCGGTCACGGGGTTGCGAGGCGGGTTATTGCAGGATGTCGCCCTCGACATCCATGAGGGGGAAGTGTTGGGGGTAACGGGTCTTCTTGGCTCGGGCTTCGAGGATGTCCCCACTTTCTTGTTCGGCGCGCGGCCAGCCGCGGCCGGGACCATGACACTCGGCGGGCAGGATCATGCGCTGCCCGCCATGACGCCCGTCCGGGCTATCGCATTGGGCATCGCATTCGTCCCTGCTGATCGACAAAATGACGGAAGCATCGGCACGGTCACCGTGACCGACAATGTGACGATGCAGGTCATCGGCCGCTACTTCACAGCCCTACGACTTGACCGTGGGCGCATGACCCATGACGCGCAGGCGCTGATCGACGCCTATGACGTGCGCCCTCCGGCCCCGACAATGGAGTACCAGGGATTGAGCGGCGGCAATCAGCAGAAAGTCCTGCTCGCGAAGTGGTTGCAGACTAGGCCCTCCGTGCTCTTGCTGCACGAGCCGACCATCGGGGTCGATGTGGGCGCGCGTCAGCAGATCTTCGGGGTGATACGCGACGCCGCGGCCACCGGGACAGCAGTCGTCTGTGCAAGCGCAGACTACGAGCAACTCGCGGCCATCTGTGATCGCGTGCTGATCGTCGCGCGGGGGCGCGTCGTCCGCCAGTTAAACGGCGCCGACGTCACCGAGGAGCGTATCGCCGAACAGTGCTTGACCAGTATCCCCGATGAGAGGGACAGCGCAATGGAGGGTAGGCATGAATCTGGCGCCCGACTCTAAGTCCGCGCGCGCGGGAGCTGCGCGCGTCAGGGGCGCTGGCCGCCCGCGCGTTTCCGATGTGACGGAACGCTTCGGCCTCGTCGTCGCCTGGGTGATCGTCATCGCTATCTTCGGTATACTCGAGCCGCGTACGTTCCTGACTCAGGCAAACTTCGCGACCATTTTCGGCTCGCAGGCGGTGCTGCTAGTTTTGACACTGGGCGCGCTGATCCCGCTGACCGCAGGCGATTACGACCTCTCGATCGCCGGCGTCCTCACGCTCTCCTCCATGGTGGTCGCCATCTTGAACGTCAACAGCGGGTGGCCCATCGGTGTCGCCATCCTGGCGGCTCTTGCCGTCGGCGCGGCCACGGGAGCCGTCAACGGGATCATCGTGACATTTTTTGGCATTGACTCGCTCATCGTGACGCTGGGGACGGGGACGATCCTGGGCGGCATCGTATTGTGGATCAGCAACTCGAACACAATCAGTGGAGTATCCACGACGTTGGTCGATCTCGTCGTGGGCCAGCGGTTCCTGGGTATCTCGCTCGAGTTCTATTACGGGGTTGCGCTCGCGGTACTGCTCTGGTATCTCTTTGAGTACACGGCACTGGGGCGTCGGCTCCTCTTCGTCGGACGGGGACGCAGTGTCGCCCGCCTGAGCGGGCTGCACGTGCAACGGCTGCGCATCGGCGCGATGATGGCGTCGGGGACGATTAGCGCCGCAGCCGGGGTGCTTTACGTGGGCACTATCGGCGGGGCCGATCCAACGTCGGGTCTTCAGTTCCTGTTGCCGTCGTTTGCCGCAGCATTCCTCGGCGCGACGGCCATCATCCCCGGCCGCTTCAACCCCTGGGGCTCGCTGGTCGCGGTGTATTTCCTGGTGACGGGTATCACCGGTCTGACGCTGCTCGGCGTGCAGAGTTTCGTCCAGAACCTATTCTATGGAGGAGCCCTCGTCGTGGCTGTGGTTCTCTCGCAAATCGCGCGACGTCGCGCCCAGATTTGAGATCGACCGTCAGTGGGCTCACGACAGGGCATCTCACGACAGACACGCGCAGTGACGCCCAATAGTCTGATACATCCTCCGAATAACGACGAGCGAGGGAGGACGATTTGTGACCGAGACTACACAGCGAGCCATGACGCCTGAGGACGTCCTGCGCATACGGACGGCCAGCGACGTGCATCTCTCTCCCGACGGCGCCGTGGCCGTCTTTGTCATGGGCCAGGCATACATCGAGAAGGAGACTCCACCATCGACGACCACTATGGTCGTGACCATCGACGATGGGACAGTGCGGGCGGTTTCGCCGGACAATGTGGCCGATCGGCTGTTGCGCTGGTCGCCCGACGGCGCCACGCTCGCCGTGCTCTCCCGACGCCCACATGAGGAAGATGACACTATCCTCAGGGCACCGGAGCAAATTTATCTCACGTCGCCACGCGGCGAGGGGCCGCGTCGCCTGACCTGCGTGCGCGGCGAGATACAGGACATGGCCTGGCTTCCTGATGGATCTCAACTCATTCTCCTCATGAGCGATCCTGAGCCCAGGCTGGAGTCTGTCGAGCAGGGAGAGGGGAATGATGCGATAGAAGTGGAGCGACACTCCCGCTTTGGGCGCCTGTGGAGCGTCGATGTGACCAGCCGTGAGCTAGTCGCGCTCACACCCGCCGACATACATATCTGGGAGTTCGCCCTCTCTCCAGATGGGCATCAGGCCGTTCTCGTCGCCTCTGACACGTCGTTTGAATGGTCCTGGTATCAGGCGCGGCTGGCCGTTTCCGTGTTGGGCACGCCCCAGGTGCGCACTCTGTATACGACGCCGCGGCAACTGGCTCATCCACGCTTCTCGCCCGACGGCACAATAGTATCTGTCATCTCATGCACATGGAGCGACCGTGGCGTCATCGGGGGCGATGTTCTCGTCGTCCCAACCAGCGAGGACGACGTTCGGACACTCGCGGCTGAGCAATCGCTTTCGGTCGCATGGACGGAGTGGGAAGCGGATGGAAAAGCTTTACTGAGTTGTGGCTACGCGGACGGCGAGATCGCCCTGTGGCGCTTGTACGTCACGGGGCAGGTCACGACGCTGTGGCGGGGCCAATGCACATTCACGCCTCAGATCCAGCCGCGCTTCAGCCGCAGCGGCAACCGCATCGCCGTGTTGCGTGAGGATACAAATCGCCCTGTCGACCTATGGGTTGTGCAGCTCGACGGTGGTAGTATGGGAGATTGGCGGCAGGTGACCCGCCTGCACCCAGAGACTGAGGAGTGGATGCGCGGGCCAGTGCAGACACTGCACTGGACGGCGGCTGACGGCACACCAATCCAGGGTTTGCTCGCCCTACCGCCTGACTATCATCACGATATGCGCCTGCCCACCATCACGTTGGTTCATGGTGGCCCTGGATTCTTGCAGCCGTACGCTTTCCTTCTCGATATTGTGCGCTGGTGTCGCCCGCTCACGGCTCACGGCTATGCCGTGTTCTTGCCAAATCCTCGCGGCTCGACCGGCTGGGGAACGACCTTCACTGAGGCAAACCTCGGTGACATGGGCGGGGAAGACTTTGGAGATATCATGGCGGGGATCGACCACATCATACATACAGGCGTGGGCGACGCCGATCGCCTGGGTATCGGCGGGTTCAGCTACGGCGGCTTCATGGCAGCATGGGCTGTGACGCAGACCAATCGTTTCAAGGCATCGGTCATGTTTGCCGGCATTTCTGATTGGCGCTCGTTCCATGGCGTTGGTCCGGTACCAACGTGGGACGCGCTGGCTTACGGACCCCTGGGGCAGCCAGCCGATCCGTACGATGCCGCGGGTCCATATACACGTTTCTCTCCCATCATGCACGTCGGTCAGGCTCGCACGCCAACACTCATTATCAACGGCGAGGGAGACATGTTTGCGAGCCAGGGATACCAGTTCTTCCGAGGCCTGAAAGATCGAGGCATCGAGGCAGAAATGATCGTGTATCCGCGTGAAGGGCACACGGTCATGGAGCGCCTGCACCAACAGGACATGATCCGACGAATCGTTGATTGGTATATGCGCCACCTTGACATTGACAGGACGAGCTAAGGCTGTGGCTGACCGTACACCGTCGCACGTACTGATTGACGACGCGATAGACAACGCGATGAAAGAGGAGGGTGTACTGGGCTATGTCTCGCCGTTCGCTCTTATGCTGACCTTGACGGAACTGTCGGGACATGGGTCCCCTTCCTTCTGAACGGCTCTACGTTTCTCTTACACAGGCCAGGGGACGGGGCAGGACCGTTCTGTCCCACATCGATCATTAAAGGATTATCCATGAACACGCGTATGCTAGCTCAGGTCGGTATCCTGCTCGCTCTTGGCTTATCGCTTGCCGGCATGGGCCCACGCGCTGACGCGGCACACAGGTCGGTCACAATGCGAGGAGGAGCCTTTGTCGTGGCGCGCGCCGGTGATATTGACATCCTCGACCCCGCGGTCTCCGTCGACCCGGAAGGTATCCACGCCTTACACGAACTTTATAGTGGTCTCCTGGGCCTCACGCGTGACAACAAACTCTACCCTGATCTGGCTGCATCAATGCCGGCGGTGGCCGACAGTGGCCGCACGTACACGTTTCACCTGCGCCGGGGTCTCCACTTCGCCGACGGGACGCCGCTCACGGCCTCCGATGTCGCATTCAGCATCAACCGCGCTGCAACTCCGTCCACGGGGTGCTGGGCGGTCAGTGAGTTGTCTACTATCGGCGGTTACGACGCGGTCGAGGCCGGCAAAGCCAGGACGCTGAGTGGTGTGAGAGTCCTCGATCCGCTCACGATTCGCTTCACGCTGTCGCGCACGGACGCCGTATTTCCCTATAAGATGAGTATGATCAACTTTTACGTGGTGGAACCACGTGTTGTCGCCCGGTATGGCAAGAGCTTTGGCAAGCATGTATCCGGGAGTGGGCCGTTCAAGTTTGTTTCATATACACCCGGCCAGAGTCTGGTCGTGGCACGTAATCCATACTACTATGGTCGCGATGCCAGCGGCACGCAGCTACCATACCTGGACAAACTAACCTGGTTACTGAACGTCAACGACGCGGTCGCGGTCTTAAAACTGGAGCGCGGAGAGGTCGATATGCTGGCCGATGGCGTGCCGAAGGAGAGTTATGCCGCCGTTGCAGCGGACCCTCATTTCGGACGCTTGCTTATCCGGCAGCCGAGCCTGGAACCTTTCGCTCTGACTTTTAACGAGGGGATCAAACCATTCAACGATCAACGTGTCCGTAAGGCGCTGGCCATGGCGATCAATCGCGTACGCCTCATCAAATTGATCGGGAAGTACCGTGTTACCGCCCTCAATCAGCGTTATCCAAAGGGCCTATCCGCGTACGATCCAACCTATACGGGCCTGTCCTATAATCCCACGCAGGCGAAAACCTTGTTGGCTCAGGCGGGGTATCCACGCGGGTTCAGTACCACTTTTCTGGCCGGTCTCTGGCCTGATACGGCCGGCGACACAATCCTTGGACAGGCGATTCAGCAGGATCTCGCGGCTATCAGTGTGAAGGTCACCGTACAGACGGTGACGCAAGCTACGGCCCTCACGCTCACTGCAAAACCCCATGCTGTTCCTATGTGGGATACGTGGTGGGGCCCCGACTTCCCGGAGGCCAGCGACTACATCGAGACAATTTTCCGCTGCGGGCAAACGCCACCAGCAGGGTTCAACGACCAGTTGTACTGCAACCATCGTGCCGATACCCTGTTGCAGCAGGCCGAGTCCACAGGAGATGAGGGCAAACGCATCGCGCTAGAGCGGCAGGTGCAACGGATTATCCTGGACGACGTCGGCATCTTCCCGCTGTTCCAGCTCAATTACGTCACGATCCGGCCGTCGCGGTTGGCCAATTTTTACATCCATCCCAACTGGCAGTGGGATTACGCCTACTACCACTTATCCTAATACGTAGTGGACGTACAGGCAGCAGCGGCCCATCGTTGACCCATGGTCTGGCACGGCGTGACTGTACCCCGACCGTGACCGGGCAAGACGGACAGAGAGGCCAGTTCCATCTCGAAGGTTCTCCGCGCGACGGCGCGCCGTTGCGCGAGAGAGCCCCGTAGCCCATCATGAGCCGCATCAGATCGCGCATTCGTTCCTCTTCCTGTTCCTGCATTGCCGCGACAACAAAAGGAGACGGCATCGTCATGGCACGGCATTTTGCATTTGATTTGCCTTTCGAGAAGGTTCCGCTGGAATGGTTAGACGCTGTCGAATCGTTCACCCCCGTCGAGAGAGGGCGCATCCGCGCGTCGCGAAGTTTGAGGCGCAATCCGATGGCGCTTGCCGGCTTGGTCATCGTTGCCTTCCTGATTGTCGTCGCGGTCTTCGGGCCACTGCTGGCGCCTCATGACCCTAATAGACAATTCGACACAGGGCTGGACGACAACGGCAATCCGATCCCCTACAGCTCGCAGTTCCTGCTCGGCACGGATACCCTGGGGCGCGATATGCTCAGTCGCATTATCTATGGCGCTCGCATCTCGCTGGCAGCCGGAATCTTCGCCAATGGCCTGGCCATGGCGATCGGACTTATGGTCGGTTTGACTGCGGGCTACTGGGGTGGCGTAATAGGGGCTCTGCTCATGCGCCTCACCGATGTGATGCTCGCCTTCCCAGGTCTTGTCTTCGCCCTGGCGCTGGTTACAGCCGTTGGGCCAAGCTTGCAAGCTATCATCATTATCATCGCCGCGACCGTGTGGAGCTCCATGGCTCGCATCATACGCGGTCAAGTGATCTTGATCAAGAGGCTGGACTTTGTGGAAGCCGCGCGGGCGCTCGGTGTATCTGACACGGGGATTATCGTACATCACGTGCTCCCCCAACTCACGGGAGTCGCCCTGGTTTACCTTACGCTTAACATCGCCGGCACGGTACTCCTGGAAGCCGGTCTGAGTTATCTGGGTCTGGGCATTCAGGTGCCTACCCCTGATTGGGGAGCGATGATTGCGGGTGGTCAGGCCTACTTCCAGTCCGCCCCCTGGCTTTTCCTGTACCCGGGCGTGGCGTTGATGCTGACCGTGCTCGGGTTCAATCTCCTTGGAGACGGACTGCGCGACGCACTGGACCCCAAAGGACGGATGCGCTGATGGTCACATACGCGACACGGCGTCTCCTATGGATGCTCGTTGTGCTCTGGGGGGTTACAACGATCACGTTCGCCCTGCTGTATATCGTCCCGGGCGATCCGGCGCGCCTCATGGCTGGCCCCACAGCCTCCGCGCAAGCTATCTCCAATATTCGTCATCACTTCGGATTGGATCAGCCCTTCCAAACCCGCTACGTTCTCTGGCTTTGGCATCTTATCCATGGCGATTTGGGCATGTCATTCAAATACGACGTGCCGGTCCTTGACTCGATAGTCCAGCGTCTTCCGGCGACGGCCGCTCTCGCCGTAGCAGGATTGCTGTGCGAGCTTGTGATTGGCATTCCAATAGGCATCATTTCGGCAGTCCGTCCGTCCTCGTGGTTAGATCGTATCCTGATGCTCTTCTCGCTGCTTGGAATCACCGCTCCGTCATTCTGGCTGGGCCTTGTCCTCATTTACTGGGTGGCCTTTCGGTGGCACCTCGCCCCGCTGGGTGGTTATGGAGGACTTGATCACCTCATCCTGCCTGCCCTCACAATTGGTTTGGCCGGTGGCGCCTGGTACGCGCGCATCCTGCGATCGGGCCTGCTCGACATCATGCAGGCTGACTACATACGGACGGCACGTGCCAAAGGAATACCGGCTAACCGTGTGATCCTTCGTCATGCCCTGCCCAACGCACTACTTCCTGTCATCACGCAGATTGGGCTTGACATGGGAAGCCTCTTGAGTGGGGTACTCATCGTCGAGGTCGTGTACGGCTGGCCGGGCATCGGGAACTGGGCGTGGACCGCAGTCCAGGGCCTCGACTACCCCATAGTGCTGGGCACCGTCTTGGTATCAGCCATCCTTATCTCGCTATGCAACCTGGTGGTTGATCTACTGTATCCATTGTTAGATCCCAGGGTTGTATATGAGGACTAAGTACAGGTCCACAGTAAAAGGATCAGGAATTGTCGAGGGCATCGCCTGTGCTGGCTATTTCGTTCATCCGTGCGACAAGTTTAGATCATTCTCGCACGGATGAACGAAATAGCCAGCACAGACTTGGCTAGGCGGCCAGGACACTCCGCCACTATTAGGTTGACACATACGTGCAGTCCATGATGAGACGGAAAACACCAGTTTGACCTGCCGGTTAGAGCGATTTCACGCGTGGTAGGGCCGCGTCAGGGGCCACTCACGGCCCAAAACCGTCTCACCGTCCACTGCAAATATGTGTAAAGGGAATCGTGGCGGAGCGTGGTCCGGGCGGCTCGTCGCCGCAAAGCGCGTATGCGGCCCTTTCTCCAGAGCTTCGGCTTTGTACGCCACGCGCCGCGCCTGGGTCCACGACTCCGCTTGAGAGGACGTCTCGCTGACCAAACGGACTTTCTCGTGCTTGTCGCGGCGGGGAGGCGCCTGGCCTGGGCCAATAGAGGGGCGTGGCGGACTACGACGACACGGGGTTCTCCTTGCCTGATCGGGTCGTGAAGCAACTCGACCAAAGCGGAGTGAGACCCCATGTGGCAACCTTGCGAATAATTCAGGCTACACGTCCCAACGTGTACGGTGGAGCGAGACCCCGGTAGAGTGGAGGGTAGAGCGCCGCCACGAGACGTGCGCCGCTGTGGAAGGAAGAACAGGATGAAGATCGTCGTTTTTGGAGCCAACGGTCGCACGGGACGCCTCGTAACGGCGCAAGCCCTTGCCGAGGGACATACGGTGACGGCCGTCACCCGTCACCCGGAGGCCTTCCCGCTCCGGCACGACCGTTTGCGGGTGATGGGTGGAGACGTGTTCGATCTCGCGGCGGTTGACCACGCGGTGGCCGGGCAGGAGGCCGTCCTCTCCGCCCTCGGCGTCCCCTTCGGTCGCACACCCATCACGCTCTATTCACAGGGCGTCGCTCAAATGGTGCAGGCCATGCGCCACACCGGCGTGCGTCGCCTCGTCTGCGTGAGTTCGAGCTCGACCGATCCGCGGACACGCAACCACGATACGGGGGGCGGGTTCATCTACGAGAAAGTCATCAAGCCGCTCGTCATCGCCACGATTGGGCGCACGCAGTATGCCGATTTGTGGCGGATGGAAACGCTGGTGATGCACAGCGGTTTCGTTGGGTTCTGCTGACTTGACATGTTATTGCCGAAAGGCCGTCGGGTGAGGCGTGTGGACCCCGGTGATTTCGACTGATTTGACGGCCCCAATCTTTGAAAAGGGGCGGGGAAGCGATGCCGCCGACTGTTCGAAACGAACGACTTTCAGGCACATCAGCAGGACCCAACGGAACCTTCCTAACCGTCTTCCCCTCATCTGCACTACCGGGGTCCGACTAGCATTGGACCCGTATCGTACGCTAAGCCAGCGCGCGTGCACGGGCACGCTGGACGCACACAGCGAGCGGCTAGATGGGGAGAGAGTCGTGGCGCTGATATAACGCGGCGATGGCCTGAAGGTGCTGGTCAATCGCCGCGATCAGCTCGGGTGGTGACTCCACGACCACAGTGGCCCCGAGGGCGAGGAGTTGGGTCGCATACCAGTCGATCTCGGACCGAGGGATGGTGCCCTCGATGACGCCGCCCCCCTGCGCGTCCGCGCGGAGCTGCCCGTACCACGGTTGTGGGCCGACACTTTTCGTCCCGCGCGCGGTCAGGATCACCCGTAGCGGGAGGTCCTGACCCTCGTCGTGTTGCACGACATCTCGCCAGTCCGCAGGCGACACGTGCGGCGGCCGGTCCCGCCCCTCCACCCGTGCGAGGGAGACGACGCGATCGGCGCGCAGAGAAATGGTCCGCCCGCGTGTGTCGTCGTGACAGGCACAGTACCAGCGCTCGTTTGCCAGGAACAGGCCGAACGGGAAAATGACCCGCTCCGCCACGCCGGAGCCGGAGTCATACACGACGCGGAGATGCACCCCGTCGAGGGCCGCCTGGAGGAGGTCGCCGAGGAGGGGCGCCGGGGCGCCGCGCGGACGCGGGATGACGGCCACATGGCGACGGACCCGTTCCACCTCGCGGGCGATGTCGGGCGGCAGGGTGGCGCGCAGCTTCGTGACGGCGGACAGGTGCTCGACGGCGAAGGGCGACGGGGCGTCGCGCAGGAACGCCTCGTACGACAGGAGGACCCCGAGCGCCTCGTCCATCGTCAACGCCAACGGAGCCAGGCGCTGGTCGCGCGCGAGGCGATACCCACCGCCCGGTCCGGGCGCGGCGACAAGCGGCACCCCCAAGTCGGACAGGGTGCGCAGGTCCCGCAACATCGTGCGGCGCGAGACCTCAAAGTGGTCCGCCAACTCCTGCGCGGTGACGCGCGGGGTGGTCCGCAGGCGGATCAGCAACTCCAGCAGTCGTGCAGCGCGCGCCATACCCTCTCCACCATGCCCATCCTTTCATCTTTTTGGACCAGGTTAGAACAGTGACGGCCTCTGTCACCATTATAGGATACGCTGACTATGTGGCATCCCGCTGACAGGAACGGACGACCAAACCTCGTCACACCATGCGGGCTCTGCGCCATGCTCGGTGAAGCCTATTTTGGGCTTGAGCATCTATAGGATGCGGAAGGAACATATCGTGAACTTTGTCTCGATACGACTCATTACCAACAACGTTGACGGGCTCGTGCACTTCTATGAGCAGATCACCGGTCTGTCGCTCGTGCGGTCCACAGCAGATTTTGCTGAATTGAAAACGCCGTCCTGTACGTTGGCGATAGCCAGTACGCGCACCATGGACGCGTTCGGGGCAGGAGCCGCCCACCCCGCTGATAACCACACCGTGATCATCGAGTTCCGCGTCGATGACGTCGACAAAGAGTATGAGAAACTGAAGACTCTGGTCAGCGACTTTGTGAAGGAGCCGACGACGCAGCCGTGGGGAAACCGCTCCCTGCTGTTTCGCGACCCCGATGGCAATTTGATCAACTTCTTCACGCCGGTCAGTCCCGACGCGATCAAGAAATTCGATCAATAAATACGGGGGTATCGCCATCAGCGGAACAGATTCGTACGGTAAGGCGATTTTGCCAGAGAAGACGCAAGATCAGGCAAACACTGGCCTGCGACACGGCCATTTGGACTGGGCCACATGACACTTGACGCTGGTGGGAAGGGCACCTTCCTCAGACACGAAAGCTCGACAGTACAAAGTGCGGCCCGTTGCAACGTGGACCATCCAGACATTGCGCCAAGCCCTCATCTT
>JAABUM010001712.1_pt1 | contig 31639 bp, 31 predicted proteins | sample 5559161 | NCBI WGS metagenome assembly JAABUM01 (sample SAMN10711868, study PRJNA513369) | rock metagenome | isolation source: Antarctica rocks | place: Antarctica: Victoria Land, Siegfried Peak nord
CCCGCCTGCGCCTGGGGGGGGAAAAGCCCGGCCCTGACCGTGCCCCAGGTGCGCGCCCTGCTCCAGGTCGCGCTGCCCCGGCCCACGCTGACCCCGCAGCGGGCGCTGGCCTTGCTGCGCGCCACCCAGCGCCAGAACCATGGCGCGTACCGCTCCCATCGCAAGCGTATCCTCCGCCGGCTCCTCGACACATCTTGACGACCTAACGTTGTAGTATTAAATAAAGACCCAGAATCTCCAGACGGCGCTGTCGTTCGTTGAGCGAGCTATTGGTTTGAAACATTATCTGAGGGCCTATCGTTACGCTTTGGGGCCGCTAACGCGGATGTTATGAATTGGTGGCAGGTTTCCATCGCGCCGAGAAGATCACTGCCGCTTTCCTCATCGGCGCAGAGCCACCCTCTATACCCTATCTCATCAAGAGTCGAAAAGACGGGCGCGAAGTCGATGTGGCCCTGACCGAGCACCTTAAAATCGCCGTCCGCGATGTCTTTGAGATGCACGTTGTCGATGACCTCACGGAAATCCCGCAGGACGCCGGCGATATCGTCGATGCCGGATTTGACCAAGTGTGCGGTATCCACCGTCAACGTCACTGCCCGGTCATCGACGGCATCGAAGAAGACATCGAAGTCGCGGCGGTACATGACCGGTTGGTCGTAATGATGGTGGAGCGAGAGCACTGTCCCGCGCTGCCGCGCTTCCTTCCCCAGGTCCGAGAGCGTCTTCGCGAACCCCGCGATGTCGGTGCTCGACAGGCCCTGCCTAGGGAGGGAGTGGCAAAAGATGACGCGCTCGGATCCGACAGCCTGCGCGAAGGCGAACATGTGGCGGAGCGTCGCGACCCCGGCGGCATCCAGGCGTCCGCCCGTGATGAGGCCCGAGGCGACGCCCGTTTCCCGACCCCACGCGTCGATGAACCGCGCCGGGAGATCGATGTATTCACGATATTGGACGTTCTTGAGCTGCAGCCCATCGTAGCCGCTGGCCCGGAAGCGCGAGAACAACGCCCGCCGCTCGGGGTTATCTCTCGTCGGTTTGGAGAAGGCGACCTTCATACCGGCGCTCCCTCGTGGAGCGCGACGGAGCGCCGTTGTGCGGCCGAGCGGTAGGCCGCGTCCAACAAGGCGATCGTCTTCACGTTGTCATGTCCGCTGTTCGGCGGGTCAGTCCCCTGCTCCACGGCCATTAAGAGGAGATCGAGATCCTTGAAGGTCGCTTCGGGTTTGCGCGCGCCCGCATACGGGTTGTCCCATCGTTGCCGAGGTTCCACCCGATGCTCCTTATCGTACAAACGGGTACCATCATAGCCGAGCACGAGCACGCCGGTCTCGCCGACTACCACCGTTTCTGTTCTCTTAAAGGGCGAGGAGAAGCTTTCCACATAAGACGCCATCGCGCCGCGCGCGAAGCTGACGTAAACGGACGCATCGGTCTCTCCCGCGCAATCAATCGCCGCCGACGCGCGCGTCTCGCAGAGGACGGATGTCGCCTCGTCGCCGAGCAGAAATCGGAGCCCGTCCAACCAGTGGACCCCCATCACGGAGAGCGCGTGGCGGTCCGTCCTGACCCGCCATCCGGCATCCTGGCGGAACATCAAATCCTGGTGCACGATGTTGACGACACGTCCAATCGTGCCCTGGGCCACGAGGTCCCTAGCCGTGGCGAATGGATAGTGGTAACGAAAGTTCTGGTTGACCGCGAGCCGGACACCTGCGGCGTCACAGGTCTCGACCATGTGCCGCGCGTCGTCATAGTTATCGGCAAACGGCTTCTCCACCAAAACGTGTTTCCCCGCCGCCGCTAGGGCATCGACGGCCTCCGCGCGGATGGGCGTCGGCGTGCAGACGACCGCGACGTCCCACTCCGCATGGGCGATCATCTCCTCCACCGAGGCAAAGCCTTGGGTGAACCCGTAGGTCCTCCGCGCCTCCTCCAGGTGTCCATGGTCAGGGTCGCAGGCGGCGACGAGTTGGATGCGCTCTGGATGGGCCGTGTACGCCTCAAAATGCATGCGGGCCACGTTTCCGCAGCCGACTACCGCGACATTGAACTGTTTCATCGTCGGATCAACCTCCTCGTGAGCGACTACCCCCTTTTCGACGGGTCACATGCCGCACCACCTCTATATTTTCACTTAGGGTCTGTTCCAAAATAACGTGAACACCATGTACCAGATATACGGGTAACTTGTGTCTGAACAGCCCATCTTATTGTGGAACGGGTCCTTAGGCATGGTTCAAACGAGCTTGACAGTGTTTATGTCTGTCGAAGACTCAAACTGTCAAGCTACGTCACGCGTGCGCTGAACCATGTCATAATACACAATATACCAGAGTCAAGCCGCCACGAGATTAGGGACGACGATAAGGGATGGTAGGTTATCGCCGCACGGTTCCGCTGCGGTGAGTTAAGAGGAAAACAGCTTCTCTACCCTCTATCTTTGCACTTTTAGTTTGACTACCACATGTTGTTGTTCGTCACTCGCAACGACCACAATATCTAGCCGACAAAAGCCGTTTTACTTGACAATAATCGAAAAGTGCAAAGATAGTGTCTACCTTGACTTGGTATATTATGTATTGTATTATAGCCTAAACGATGGTGTTTCATGGCAAATGAGCCAAGGAGGATCCGATGTCGCATAGATCGCTAACGAGACGGGGGTTTTTGAAGGCGTCCGGAACGGGATTGGCCGGAGCGGCCCTTCTTGGTGCGGTCGGAACCGACAGTTTTAGTCAAGCCAGCGCGAGCGGTGGTAGCCGGAGTAACGGTAGCGAAACGCTCACGCTGTGGAACTTCTCGAACGGGCGCAACACAGTCCTCCAGGCAATCCTTAATTCGAGCCAATGGAAGTCGAGGCACCCGCACGTTACGGTCAACGTCAGCACGTTCACCAACATAACCGAGAAACTGCAAGCAGCGCTCCATGCGGGGCAAGGGGCGCCCGATATCGCGGAAATCGAAATTAATTCTTGGCCCACCTACGCCGGTCAAAATGTGCCATTCGTCCCCCTCAACAGCCACATCGGTGATCAGATCCACGATCTCTACACGCCGTCCGCGACCGCTCCGTGGAGTTGGAACGGCCGTATCTACGGCATCGGCGACCAGTTAAACGTTGTGGTCCTCGCCTATCGCAAGGACATCATGGGCAAACTGGGCATTAAAACGCCTTTCCAGACCTGGGACGAAGTTATCGCGGCGGGGCAACAGGTCGTCAAGAAAACCGGAAGCAAATTGTTCGGCATCTATGATCTGGATCCGACAGACTATCGCATCATCCTGCAGAACGAAGGGTCCGACGTCTTCGACAAGAAGGGGAACTTTGTCGGTGATAGCGAGAAGGGTATCGCCGCGCTACAGTTCAATCACGACCTCGTATACAAGTATAAGGTCGCGGAAGTTGCGCCCGCGACCGCTTCAAATGCCACGTCCGCGCCGGACTACATCGCGGGCTTCAAATCCGGACGGTATGTCGCGATTTTTGGGCCACCATGGCTCTTGTCTTATCTTAAGTTGGATGTGCCGGAGCAGGCGGGCAAATGGACCATGCAAAAGCTACCCAAGAGCTTAATGGGGGGCGGTGTACCGACAGCCAACATAGGCGGCACAGGTATGTGCATCACCAATCAGAGCAAGAACGTTGACCTTGCCTGGGATCTCATACGCATACAAAACATGACAACCGAGGGTATTCTGCACGGATACAAACTGCGTACAACATACCCGACCTACAAACCGGCGTACCAATCGCCGCTCCTCAAACAACCAAGTACATATTTTGGTGGCGTCAAGGTTGGCGAGTTGTACGCGTCCCTTGCACCTGATGTGCAGGCGTTTGTTCCACCGTTGATCTGGCCCCAAGCTAGTCAGGCGCTGATAAGTAACGCCATAACGCCGGTCATGCAAAACAAGACAGACGCGCGGGCGGCGCTAACCGCGCTAGCAGCCCAGATCAAGACTATGCACAGTAGCTAATGAGGGCCGGCCTTCCGATGATGTGTACTCAACGCAGAAATGCGGCTCAAACGCGATATGTTCGCGCCCTCTTGGATGTCTAACCTTGGACGGGGACGGCACCCTGCACAAGAAGCTCCTAACAGAGCAGCGCAGATCGACAATTCTTTGTCGGTGGCGCTGTCCATATACGGTGCTGCGTTCGGTGGGCGTGGCAAGCGGGCAAGGGCGGGTCCAGACGGGAGCAACAGTCGGCCGGACAATCGCAGGAGGGGGACGGACAATCGCAAGAGGGGGACGGATGCGTTGGGAAGGAGACGACGCTACTAGGCCAGCGTGCGCTAGACGGTCCCCGCGCCGTGCTCCCGGCCGATACGCTGACCGTCCTGGCGCAGGCCTGGCGGCATTGGCAGGCGTTGGATCTTGGGGGTGCGGCGGCACACTGGGCCTGGGCCTCGACTGGACGGCGTGATGCACAGGTTGGGGATAGTGGAGAATCTCAACTGCACCCTGGACCTGCATTACACATGGCACAGTCCGGTGGACCTAGCCCAGTGTGCCGCCGCACTCGCTCGATTCTGTGGGTTATGGCCGCCTCACCCCGCCGGCATACCCCAGGTTCCACACCTATCCCGCGCAGGCTGTTAACACACTAGCAGCCTGAAATACACTGTTCCCCTTTCTCGCTTCATTTCGGGTTGTGAGGAGGCTATACGATGAGGAAAAGGTGATGGTGCAACGGTTAAAGAGGGTGGATGCAAAAACAAGAAGTGTCCATGGAGTAAGTATATCAACCCGGCCTGGGCGATGGAGAAAGGTGCATGGCTTAACTCCTTACCTCTTCTTGCTGCCATTCTTTCTTATTTATGGTGTTTTCTTGCTCTACCCCGTCCTCTCGGGGTTGAAGCTGAGTTTGTACCACGCGGCTGGCTTCAACGCACCCACATTTGTCGGTTTGCAAAACTATACAAATCTCCTACAAGACCCACGTTTCCTCCACGCCTTACGCAATACCACCGCGTATACCGTGGCGATCGTCGGCGTGCTGTGCCCCTTGTCACTAATGGTGGCAGTGATTGTACGCTCGTTCGTCGTACCCTGGGGGGCGCTCAAGACCTTCTACCGGATCGTGTTCTTCTTGCCGTATATCACCGCGTTCTCCATCGTTGCTCTCATATTCAGCTTGGTATTCAATACCGATTATGGCCTCCTTAATTCGTTCTTGTCGTCGATAGGGCTACCAACGTTCAACTGGCTGCGTTCGGATACCTTGGCGTTACCGGTGATTATACTCATCGGCTTCTGGACATACCTCGGCATTTATTCGCTCTACTTCCTGGCGGGTTTACAGAGCATCCCTGCAGAACTCAACGAGGCAGCATCGGTCGATGGAGCGAACCAGTGGCAGACGTTCCTGCATATCACCCTACCCCAGCTTCGTCCAATGATGATCTTCGTCGTCGTGCAGGCGACCATATACTCCTATCAAACCTTCGAGGTGCCGTACATCCTTCTGAATGGAGGACCGTCGGACTCGACACTCACTCTTGCCGTTTACCTGTACCAAGTTGGGTTCACGAACTATGACTCAGGCTATGCCGCGGCAATCGGTTACGTGATGGTCATCATCGCTATGGCCATCGCCTTGATACAACTTCTCCTTTACCGTCGACTAAACCGGTAGAAAGAGCAGGGAAGGCTTACGTATCCAACATCAGGAGGTACATCTATGGTCAACTCGACGATAAGGATCCGCATGTGGCAGGTGCTGGGCAACACTTTCCTCCTCCTGCTCGCTTTCTTGACGGTGATGCCTTTTGTGTACATGGTCAGTGCCTCCTTTAAGCCCAATGGTGACCTCTTCACGATCCCTGTACGGATCTTCCCCCGTAGCCTCTATCTGCAAAACTACACGATACTCTTGAACCAGATCCCCTTCGTCCGGTGGTTTCTCAATAGCGTTGTCGTCGCGGGCGCGCGCATGGTGATATCTATTGTGATCTCTGTTATGGCAGGTTATGCTTTCGCGAAGTTTGATTTTCGCTTGAAAGGCGTCCTGTTCGTGTTCGTCTTGGCGACGCTAACTTTGCCCATCTATGTGTTGATCGTGCCGCTTTATCAGTTGATGATCACCTTCGGTTGGACCAATTCATACATTGGGCTCATACTCCCGTTGACGGCGCAGGCGATCGGGGTGTTTCTGGCGCGTCAATATCTGCTCTCCATCCCAGACGAGTTGCTGGACGCGGCGCGCATCGATGGCGCGCACGAATGGGGGGTCTTCTGGCGCATCGTCTTACCTCTAACCACGCCCATCATCGCCGTGTTGGCTATCCTAACCTTTGTTGGTGCGTGGAACGATTACACCTGGCCGCTCATCGTGTTGACAGACAGCAGCTTATTTACCGTGAGTTTAGGGCTGCCAACCCTCGTTGGCCCGTACGAGCAGCAATACGGTGCCATCATGGCCGGGTCTTTCTTGGGCACGCTGCCTATCATTATCATATTTGTCGTCGTGCAGCGGCGCTTCGTCGAGGCTATGACTGCAGGAGCCGTCAAGGGGTAAGCAGCTTCGCATTATGCGAAGCTGCTTACCCCTTGAAAGAGATCGTAGATTGCGCACCGCTGCTGAAAGGCCGCGCGATGATAGATATGCGCGCCCACCGCGCCGAACACAATGAGGCACGAAGCACTTGCTACGGCCCAAAGTTCGCCTCCAGGACGATGCTACGGGCGACGATGCGGTGCATGACTACGCAATATCACAGCGCATGACGCTCCCGGTCTGCGGCTCCTGCATCACCATTGCCCGCGTTGCGGCCAGCCTCGTTGATGAGTGCGAGGCGCTGATAGCTCGCGTGCCGTTGTTGTGATCATTCGGTGAAACGATTGTATGGTAGCCCGACCAGAGCGAATAGCCCAGCAGCTAACGTCACGGCTTCTGGCCGTGCGCTGGCTACTCCTCGCGTTACCAACGCCCGGAGGCGGCGCCCTGGCGGAGGTTCATCCGTCGGGGGGAATGCCCGGATGACAATGATAACCTCCGAAATCTGCGACACTCTTGCTCCCGTGTCCCGGAATTGCTAACGGGCGAGCCAGCCCCCATCCACGACGATGGTGTGACCGTGCACGTAGTCTGAGGCCGGCGACGCCAGGAAGACCGCCGCGGCGCCCAGGTCCACCGACGCGCCCCAGCGTCCCGCCGGGATACGCTCACCGATAGCCCGGCTGCGCGCGGGGTCGGCGCGCAGGGCTATATTCATGTCGGTATCCATGTAACCAGGGGCAATAACATTCACGTTGATACCGTGACGGGTCCCCACTCGTTGCACAACGCCTGGGTCAGGCCTGCGACACCGTGCTTGCTCGCCACATAGGCGGGAATCGTGACGCCCCCCTGGAAAGCCAACAGCGAGGTGACGTTGATGATCTTGCCACGCCCCTGGTGCAGCATCTCCCGCCCGAAGGCTTGGCTGAAGGCGAAGACGGCGCGCAAATCCACCGCGACGACGGCGTCCCAATCCGTGAGCGAGAAAGCGGCAGCCGGGGCGCGGCGCTGGACGCCGGCGTTGTTGACGAGGATATCAACGCGTCCGAAGTGGCGTAGCGTCGCGGCGAGCGCCCCGTCGGCGGCTCCATCTGCCGTCAGGTCGAGCGCGAGCGGCAGCACCCGCCGGCCCGCGTGCGCCACAGCCTCCCCCAGCCGGGGCGCTTCACCCGTCCGCTGTGTCGAGACGATGTCCGCGCCGGCCTCGGCAAGCGCGGTGGCGATGCCAAGGCCGAGGCCACGGTTGCCTCCTGTGATGACCGCCACCCGGCTGTCGAGCTTGAAATGGTCGAGGATCAGGATAGCCTCCTTCCGCACATGGATATCCGTCCCGTTTCAATAGGTCAAGATACCACCGTCGACGTTGAGCGCCTGGCCCGTCAGGTAGTGAGCGTCTGGGCCGAGCCGGAACGAGACTATCGCCACGACGTCATCCTGCGCGCCGATGCTCCCGACCGGGATACGCCCGACGCGCTCCGTGCGGACCTCGGCCGGCGCCTTGCCCAGGACGGCGGCGAACTCGCGGTCCACGACGTCCTGCATCGGTATCGCGATGACGCCCAGGTAGACCGCGTTGACGCGGACGCCATCGTGGACTGGCTCACATGACCGTTGTCTTTTTTGGGGCGCGCACCTTCCCTACGGACCTTACGTCACCTGTAAGAAGTGCGGTGAGTTGACACCAAAGAGACGAGAGTGGAGCACAGGACCTTCAGCTTTGTGAAAGTACTGCCGCACTTATTCGCACTTCGATGCCTAAAGTGCATGCCCCAAAAAAGACAACGGTCATGTGAGCCAGTCCAGCCATCGGCCGCACAGGCGAGAGCCAGCGTCTTGGTTATGGCCAGGACGGCGTCCTTGCTGACGTTGTAGATGGGGTGTGGTGGATGGTGCTCGCCATCTTCCCCGCGATGGAAGCCACATTCACAATACGCCCCCACCGCCGTACGACCATGTGCCGGAGGGCGACCTGGTAGCAGAAGTAGGTGGCCTTCGCGTTGACGCCCATCACCGCGTCCCAGTGGTCCTCGGTCACGTCCAGCGGCGGCGTGATGCGTTGGATACCCGCGTTATTGACCAGCACATCGAGCCGGCCGAACGTTTCGAGCGTTCACGCGATGAGCCGTTCGCGATCCGCGGCGTCGGTCACGTCGACGGCGCGGGGCAGCGCGCGGCATCCCAGCGCGCGGATCTCGCTCGCCACCGTGCCGGTCCGCGCCCAGATCCGCGATGACCACATCCATGCCGTCGCGCGCCAGGCGCACGGCAAGGGCCGCGCCGATGCCGTGCGCCGCGCCGGTCACGACAGCCGTCTGCCTGTCTACGCTCGATGCTATCATCACACCTCCTTTGACCCCGCGTTATCGGCGTCGTGATGGCAATCCACGCGACTGACGGGCGGCGCACCCCTGGTATCGCGCCGAGGGCGGGCGGCCGCGCTCATTGGGCGTCCTCCCCTTCGATGGAGATGCGACGGCCCGACGCGAAGGCGGCGATCGTGGTGTGGGCCAGCGCGAGGGCGCGACGGCCCGCGCGCGCATGCACGGGGGGCTCCTGGTTGCTCTTGAAGGCAGCGAGCGCCGCCTCCATGTACGTGTCGAAGGTGCGGTGGAAGGCACGGTCATCGTCGTTGAAGTAGCCAGCCTGCCACACCTGCCCCGTCTCGTCGCCGCGCGGCTGGAACGCGTACCGCCGCACGGTGTCTTCGATCACCACGCGCCCCGCGGTCCCGTTGATCTCCAGCAGGTGCGTCCCAGGGTAGGCGTACGAGGAATCGTAACTCCCGACGAGGCTGCCCACCGCGCCGCTGGTGAAACGCAGCGCCAGGGCCAGGGTACGGTAGCCCCCGCCCGTCTTGTTCGTCATCTCGGCCGACACGGCGGCGATCGGCCCGCACAGGTATTCGAGCATGTCGAAGCCGTGGCACTGCGTCTCGATCAGGTTGGCATAGGGGTGATCGCTTGTCCCTTCGCCGCCGAAACGCCACGTCGCGAACACGATGTCGCCGAGCCGCCCCTCCCCGATGGCCTGGCGCGCCATCTGGACCGGACGAGCGTAGCGGTGGTTGAAATTGATCGCGAAGAACAGGTCGCGCGCGGCCGCGGCGGCGAGGAGCCGGTTGGCCTCGCCCAGGTCGAACACCAGCGGCTTCTCGACCAGCAGCGGGTACCCGGCCTCGATGACCTGCAGCGTGGCGTCGAAGTGCCCCTGGTTGGGGAGGCACAGGCTGACCAGATCCGGCCGTTCCCGTTCCAGCATGTCCCCGATGTCGAGATACCAGCGCGTCCCGTATTGCGCGGCTCGCGCCCGCGTCTTCTCCGTGGTCCGTCCGACGATGGCGCAGAACTCGACGTCCGGCCGGGCGGCGAAAATGCGGGCGTGCTGCCGGCCCCAGCCGCCCGCGCCGACGAGCGCCACTTTGATGGGGCGCGTGTCTCTCACAGGGTGCGTGTCGTGCGTGTCGCTCATTGTTCGATGACTACCTTTCCCGTTTCGCGCCCGAAGAACACCTCGAACGCGTGCTGCAACTCGTCGATCCCGTAGCGATGGGTGATGATCTGGGCGAGGTGCGCCCAATGCGCGCAGCGACTCCAGGTTACCGGCCAGTTCGTTGTAGTGGAAGTCTTCGCCGCCCAGGACCGCGCGCTCGGGGGCGATGAGGTCGGGCAGTGAGGTCTTCCCCGTAGCCGACGCAGACGAGCGCCCCGCGCTTCGCTATGACGTCCAGGGCGCCGCGGCGGGCGACGGCCTTGCCACTGGTGTCAATAGCCACGTCGACTACCCCCGATCCCCCATCGCGCACGACGGTCACCAGATCCGTCTCCCCCAGGTGGATCGGCCGCCCTCCCAGTTGCTCGGCCAGGGCCAGGTGATAGGGCGCGACATCGGCCACGAGGACCGGCACATCGGCCCCAAGCAGCAACGTCGCCAGGGCGACCACGCCCAGGCCGACCGGTCCCGCCCCCCTCACCAGGAGCGATGCGATGTCCGGACGGACGAGTTGCGCGCAGGTCGTCTGTGGCGGCCATGGCTTCATGCGCACCCTGCGGGACGGCTTCTACCGCTTGGCCGAGCCGCCCGGCGACCCACGCGTCCCACAGACTCCGCGTCTCACCCGCGCCTGGGACGATCTCACGCGGATCCTTGCCGCGGCCTGGCTGTCCCTGTCAACCACCTACGACGACGCCCTCGGATCGGCACGGGGCTTCTGACCTCAGCACACCCTAACGACACCCGTGGGGTGGTATCCACGCTCTCCAGTGCGGATCATTCCCGTGTGGATCGCGCGCCTGGGCGCTCCTAGGCCTTGACGGCACCGGCGACGAGACCGGAGATATAGTACCGCTGTAGTATCAGGAAAATAACGATGGCGGGCAACATCGTGACCACGACTCCCGCCTGCACGGCCCCCGCGTTGATCGTCCCAAAAGCGCCGCTCTGCGCGTTGAGCAGCACCACGGGGAGCGTGAACTTGTCGCTATCCGTCATGAAGATGAGCGCGGCCAGGAATTCGTTCCACGCCGCGAAGAAAGCGAAGAGCGCGACCGTCACGACTCCTGGACGGACGATCGGCAGCATCACGCGGTACAGTAGGCCCAGGGACGAGCAGCCGTCGATGAGCGCCGCCTCCTCGAGTTCACGGGGGACATTGTCGAAGGAGTTACGCATCATGAAGATGGCGAAGGGGAGCTGGAAGGTAATGTAGACCAGGGCCAAACCGGTCAGCGTGTTCTGCAGGTGGATGTAGTGCAGGACCAGGAACAGTGGCGTCAGGATAGACTGGAACGGGATCATCAGCGTCGAGAGGATGACGACGAACATGACGTTCTTGCCCCGGAACGTGAACCGGGAGAAGCCATAGCCGCTCAGGATGCTCAGGACCATCGTCCCAAGGACTGTCGCCGTCGTGACCAGCGCGCTGTTCGAGATGTAGTGGACAATCCCCGCGCCGGAGCCGGCGAGGGTCGTGAAACTGTCCCACGAGATATGCGAGGGCAGGAACGTCGGCGGGATCGCCTGCGCCTCGTCAGGCGGTTTGAGAGCGGTCAGCACCGACCAGGCGAGGGGGAAGATGAAGACGACGGCGAGTACGCTGCACACGAGATAGTAGAGGATCCGCGCGAGGGGGAAGGGGGGGCGACGCTGCGGACGGGCGGCGAGGGTCTGCATGATTATAAACCTCCAGGGGTATCGAGAGTTCTGTCAGTTTTTGTTAGCTCTGAGCGTCGTCGCGCAGCAGATAGAGTTGCACTACGCTGATCGCGACCAGGATCACGAGCAGCACGAGCGACAGCGCCGCGCCGTAGCCCAGCTTGAAGTAGGTGAAGGACGTGTTGTAGATCCAGTAAACGATCGTAATCGTGCTGTTTTGCGGGCCGCCCTGCGTGATGATGTAGAACTGGTCGAAGGCCAGGAAGGAGCCAATAACCGAGAGGACGAGCGCGAGCGCGAAGATGCGGCGCAGCAGCGGCAGGGTGATGTAGCGCGTGAGCGCCCAGCGCCCGGCCCCGTCCATCCGGGCCGCTTCATAGAGGTCGTCGGGGATCGCCTGCAGGCCGATCACGAAGAACAGCATGGTGCTGCCCACGGCCTTCCACACCACCATGAAGATGACGGAGAGGAGCGCCCCATTCGGGTCACCCAGCCACTCGATCGGGGCCTTGATGAGTCCAAGGCCTTGCAAGATACCGTCGAATACGCCCGACTGGTCGTTGAACATGTAGATCCACATGATGCTGGCGGTGCTGAGGCCAATCACGACAGGCAGGAAGTACGCCGTGCGAAAGATCGCCACGCCAGGGATGTGTTGCCGCACCAGGAGGGCCAACCCGAACGCGACCACGACGATGATGGGCGTGATGACAACAGTGTATTTGACCGTGAAGATCAGACTGTTCCAGAACATCGTGTCGGAAATCAGGGCATGATAATTCCCCAGCCCGATGAAGTGGCGGTCACCGAGCAGGGGCCAATTGTGTAGTGACATGAACGCGGTGATGAGCAGGGGCACGATAAAGAACAGCCCCACGAAGGCCACGCTGGGAAGCACGAAGAGCAAGCCTGCCCGCTGGCGTCGCGCCTGGGCGCTCGTCGTCCGCGTCGTACGCACGCGACGCGCGCGCGCGCCGGTTGCTAGGGCCATGGTGGAATCTCCTCTCATTCCTACACACGATCAAGCGTGCGACCCGTGTCATTTCCCTGACTCAGTCACGGGTATCAGGGGGCCGCATCGAACGCTTGATCATCCACTTAGGCGTTGCCTCGCCCTGTTCCCTGTTGGGCACGCGCCACGCCACCGTGCGCGCCGCAGACGATCGAGACAGGTGGGCGATCCCCCGGACGACAGATCGTCCGGGGGTGGACCATCCGGGTTACCCGTTTGAACTCGAGAGGATCTGCGTGAACTGCTGCTGCGCCGTGGACACGGCTTGATCGATCTGACCGCCGAAGAATGCTTTCTGGAGCATCGCGTTCCATGGTCCGTTTTGATCGTTGATCAATTGGTTGTAGTGCACGCTGTAGGGCGTGCGGCCGTGGGCCATGGCGTGCGCGGCGGTCACGAAACGGGGTTCATCCTTGCTGTACTTGTTGCTCGCGAGGTCGGTGCGCACGGGCACGGTGCCGACCTTGGCGAAGTACGTCAACTGCTGCGGGGTGGAGAGGCACCACGAGATGAAGTCGGACGCCTCGCTGACGTGGGCCGAGCCACGCGGGATGCCGATGGTGTCACCGCCTGCGAACGAGGACCAGCCTCCGTTTTGACCAGGGAGGTAGGTCACGCCGAAGTCGATCTTGGGATACTGCGTCTTCAGCGTGCTAATCTCGAACGCGCCGCCGCCGACCATGCCGACCTTGCCGGCCTGGAAGCCGTTGAACCACGTGGTCCCGCTATCCGACTTCGCTCCGGGCGAGACCAAATGCTCGGCCCAGAGCCGGTGGTAGAAGGACAACGCCTGTTTCAAAGGCCTTGACGACGTCAGCGTCGCCTTCGTCCCCGTGGCGTTGAGGATATCGCCCCCGTTCGCCCACACATACGGCAGGAACGTGAAGGCATTACAGCCGGCGCAGGCGCCCGGATAGTAATACCCGGTGACGCCGTGACCCAGCGCGGTAATCTTTTTGGCGTCCGCCTCGATCTGAGTCCAGGTCTTGGGTGGCGAGTTCGGGTTCAGGCCGGCTTGCCGGAAGAGCGCTTTGTTGTAGAGCAAGATGGAGCCTTCAGCGCTGAAGGGTAACCCATAGAGCTTCCCATTGTAGGTGGCCAGCCGAATGTGCGAGGGGCTGAGCTTACTGAAGAACGAGAGTTTGTGGGCGAACGCCGTGATGTCGGTCATCTGGTTGGCGGCGTCGAAGGCCGGCAGGTAGACAAGATCGATAGCCACGACATCGGGCCCCTCACCGCCGGCGATGGCGGTGCCGAACTTGGTGACAAACGTCGGGGCGGGGATGATGGTGAGTTTCACCTTGTTCGCGTGGCTGGCATTGTACCCTTGCACCAAGGGTGTGACAAAGCCGGAGTCGCTGGACCGTATCCAGAAATTGATCGTCGTCGCGGCTCGAACCTGCCGTACGGGCGCCGACGCCACGCTCACCGCGCCGATGAGCGCCGCTGCTCCAAGGATAGCTCGCATCTTCATGATCGATACTCCTTAAAATTCCCTAGTGTATCGCCCCACGCCATGCAGGGCGGCTATAGGCCGTAGGCCATTGACCTGTTCATGCGACAAACGCCCATCCGCATAAGGTGGACATGTATTCGACCAGCGGTTTGACATGGCGCCGTCTGCACGGACCGGCGGCGGACGCGCCGCGTGTGAGCGTGGTGAGGGCATGTCACCCCCCTCGCCCATTCGTCGATATCTGGAAAGATAGCAACATGTTACGCCCCTTTTTCTCCAGCCGTATCCCCCACGGGCGTACCACACGAGTCGCGGACGACGAGGCGGCAGGGCAGGCGCACAACGCCCGATGCCCGCTCACCGTCGATCATCGTTCGCAGACGGAGCCCGGCCGCCCGGCCCAGGTCATGCAACAGCATGTCCACCGTAGTCAGTGGGGGACGTGTCGCCGCCGCGATGATCTCCCAATTGTCAAACCCCACCACGGCGACATCGTCGGGCACGCGCGCGCCCCGCTCGCGCAACGCATCGACCACTCCGCGCGCGATCAGGTCGCTGCCGCAAAAGATGCCGTCGACCCGGCGGTCCACGTCGAAGAGGCGCGCGACCGCGTCGCGGCCCCACAACTCTTGCCAGGGACCCAAGAGAACACGCTCCGTTGGGAGGTCTACGTCGTGCCCGGCAAGCGCCTGGTACAGGCCCTCGCGGCGCAACCGCACCGACTCGAACCGCTCGGGCCCTGTAATGTGGGCGAGGCGGCGCCGTCCGGCGCGCACGAGTTGTGCGGCGGCGAGGCCTCCTCCCTGCGCGTCGTCAGGAAGTAAGCAGAGCGCGTCACCCTCGGTCACCTGTGTCAACGCGTAGACGATGGGAATGCGCGCCGCCCCGACGTCGAGCGGGGGGCGCGGATCGGCCCGCCGGGCTGTGACGATGATGCCGTCGACCTTTTTGGACAGCAAGGTCTCGATATAGTGGCGCTCACGGGCCGGGTCGTCGCGGGCGTCACAGAGGAAGACGGCGATGCGCGCCGCGCCAAGGGCGTCCTCAATGCCCTGCATCAGCGGGATGCTGAAGCGGCCGTAGCTGTCGGTGGTGAGCAACCCGACGGTGAAACTGCGCCCGCGCAGCAGGCTTTGCGCGAGGTCGTTGGGCCGGAATCCCAGGCGCTCCGCCGCGTCCTGCACGCGCGCGCGGGTCTCGGGCCGGAGTTTGCCCTGGCCGTTGAGCGCCTTCGACGCGGTCCCGATCGCGACGCCCGCGGCACGAGCCACGTCGTAGATCGTCGGGGCCGCTATCTGGCGCCGGGATGGCGCGACGACGTCAATAGACGGCGCCGTGAGATCACCCTCACCCATACGAGCCTACCTCCCCTACGCGCAACAGGCCTGCGCCAAGCTGTCTGCCCTATCTAACTTGGGAGTCGTTGATCGCCAATGAGAAAAACCTTTTCCTTCATCGTTTTCTATGCTACACTCTTGCTCATACGCCGTCAAGGGCCTCGTCGCTTACGCTACAAATAAATAAGGTTGTCGATATGGGGGGAGGGATACGTAGTGACACGCGCTACCGATCAATCAGTGAACGCCGAGACGACACACGCGGCGGTCGTCGTGGATACACGCCAGAGCCCATTCGTCCGCCTGCGTCCGCTGAGCCTGGACGCGGTGACAATCGACGACACTTTCTGGGCGCCGCGCCGCCGTGTCAACCATGCCGTCACCTTGCCCGAGCAGTACGCGCAACTCGAGCAGACCGGCCGCCTGCACAACTTGCGCCGCGCCGCCGGCCAGGAGCAGGGCGCATTCGAGGGGCGCTTCTTCAACGACTCGGACGTCTACAAGTGGCTCGAGGCGGCCGCCTGGGTCCTGGCCACTGAGCGCGATGAGCGACTCCAGGCTCAGGTCGACGACCTCATCGCCTTGATCGCCGCGGCACAGGACGCCGACGGCTACCTGGATACCTACTTCACCTTCGCGCGGGTGCCCGAGCGTTGGACCGACCTCGCCGTCATGCATGAGTTGTATTGCGCGGGACACCTCATTCAGGCGGCGGTCGCCCACCATCGCGCGCTCGGGCGCCGCGACCTGCTCGATGTCGCCGTCCGCCTGGCCGATCATATCGTCGCTACTTTCAACCCGATGGGGCGCCAGGGCGCGGACGGGCATCCCGAGATTGAAATGGCGTTGGTTGAACTGTCCCGGGACACCGGCGACGAGCGCTACCGACACCAGGCTCAGTTTTTCGTCGACCAGCGCGGGCAGCATCCTCCGACGATCAGTGGCAAGGAGTATCACCAGGATCACGCCCCCGTGCGCGCGCAGCATGAGGTCGTTGGTCACGCCGTGCGCGCCCTCTATCTATATGCGGGGATGACCGATCTGTACGCTGAGACAGGTGAGCAGGCGCTCTGGGAGGCGCTCGCTGCGCTGTGGCGGAACCTGCAAGGGCGTAAAATCTACATCACCGGCGGGGCAGGCGCACGGCACGAGGGCGAAGCCTTCGGAGACGACTACGAACTGCCGAACCGGCGCGCGTACGCCGAGACGTGCGCCGCCATCGCCCATGTGATGTGGGCCTGGCGCCTGCTGCTGGTGACGGGCGAGGCCTGCTATGGCGACGCGCTGGAAACCGCCCTGTACAACGGCGTTCTTTCGGGCATCTCCCTCGACGGTGAGACCTACTTCTATGAGAACCCCCTGGCCGATCGCGGCAATCACCGGCGACAGCCCTGGTTCGGCACGGCGTGCTGCCCGCCCAATGTCGCCCGCTTGCTCGCCTCGTTGCCGGGATATGTCTATACGACCTCGGATAAAGGACTCTGGGTGCATCTGTACGCGACCGGGACGGCGACGGCGGCTCTCACAGACGTGGGTGTGGTGACGCTACGGCAACAAACAAACTATCCATGGGATGGCGAGATCACTCTCACCATCGACCCGCCGGATGTCGCCCTGTTTAGCCTGTTCCTACGCGTCCCAAAATGGGCCGAGGGGGCCAGCGTCACGGTCAACGACGAGGTCATCGGCGCGCCTGTCCGGCCGGGTCACTATATGGAGATCCGGCGGCAATGGGCACAGGGGGATGTCGTACGCCTCACGCTGCCGCTCGCTGTGCGTCTCCTCTCCAGCCATCCCTATGTCATCAATAACCGCGACCGCGTCGCCCTGGTGCGCGGCCCGCTGGTCTACTGCGTCGAGGCGGCTGATCACCCCGGCGTTGACCCGTGGGACCTCGTCCTGTCGACAGATGCAGCGTGGCGCGTGGCGCGGGAGCCCGACCTGCTGGGGGGAATCATGGTCCTGCGGACAGAGGACGCGCGTGCGCGCGTTGACGATGGGTGGGAGGGCCAGCTCTATCGGTCGTTCGACACGCCATCGGCCGCCACGACGCGCGTCCCGTTGACGGCGATCCCCTACTACGTTTGGGCCAATCGCGACGCGGGACCCATGCAGGTCTGGCTCCCCATTGCGACCAAGGAACCGGCATCCTCGTAGCATGCACATAGTCCGTCAGTGGTCGTCGGCGTGGAGAATGCTCTCCTGACGGGCAATCACGTTGCGTACGGAGAGACGACCGTCAGCCGCGATCCATACATGGTCGGATCACCGCCTGGCGTTGCGTGGGGAATGGACGATCAGAGATCTGTTCACCCCACAGGTGAACTGGTGCGGACGCATCGTCGGCGAGACGGGACGCACGGAGTGACGCGCGCCGCGCCGCCTTTGTGAGCCGCCAGGCGCCGCCCATCTAGGCGGGCCGCGCGCACATGCCCACGTGCCCTGCAGAGGCAGCGATCGCTGCCTTCGAGACAGGTCGCCGCGAACAGATCGAGCTCATGGACCGCTACAGGGGACGGCTAGCGGCACGCGACCGTGACCTGGCCGTCCCGGTTCCGTCCGTGGAGCAGCGCACCGCGGGTGCGTGTGTGCCAGCAGCGAGCGCCCGCCATGAGGAGGAGATAGATAATGGATGATGTGACGATTGTGCGCGTCGATTACGGTACACTTGTCGGCCAACGCCCACGAGCCGCAGGCAGCAACGCGCGGCTGGGACCGCATGGCGCGGTGGTGCGCGTGCCCCTGCTCCAGCTGACAGCGGCGGATGGTTCGTCCGGCTTTGGCGCGTGCTTTGCCGGCCCGGATCAGATTCTGCGCCTCCTCGGTCAGCGCCTGAGCACGCTCTTCGACGAGGTGTCCGGGGTCGGGGCCGCCGGGCTGCCCCTGGAGTATGCCCTATGGGACCTCAGGGCGCGCCGTGCTGGACGCCCCGTCTATGCGCTGCTGGCTGCCCTCACCGGACGCGCTGTGGCCCATCCGTACCGCGTCCCCTGCTATGATACATCGCTCTACATGGACGACCTCCACCTCCCCTCGGATGAGGCCGGCGCCGCGCTGATCGCGGCGCAGGCCCGCGATGGCTACGCGCGCGGCCATCGGACCTTCAAGGTGAAAGTGGGGCGCGGCGCGCGTCACATGCCGGTGGAGGAGGGCACACGACGCGACATCGCCGTCATCCGTGCGGTCCGCGCCGCCATTGGCCCGCAGGCCACCCTCCTGCTCGACGCCAACAACGGCTACACGCTCAACCTGACCAAGGCCGTGTTGGAGGCCGTGGCCGCGTGCCGGATCGGCTGGCTCGAAGAGCCATTCCACGAAGACCCAGTCCTCTATCGCGACCTCCACGCGTGGATGGAGCGGCGTGGGTACGACGTACGCATCGCCGATGGTGAAGGCGACGCCGACCCACGGTTGCTGGACTGGGCGGCCGAGGGCTTGATCGACGTCGTTCAGTATGACCTCTATCGCCATGGGCTCACGCGCTGGTTGAGTACGGGGCAGCAGATTGAGCGGACAGGGACACAGGCGGCACCGCACCATTACGGCACGGCGTTCGGCAACTATGCCGCGTGCCACCTGGCCGCCGGCGTGCCCACCTTCGCCTACGTGGAGTGGGACGACGCGCGCGTTCCGGGGCTCGACGCGTCCGGCTACCGCGTCGAGGACGGCGTGTGTTTTGTGCCGGACACGCCCGGCTTTGGTCTCTCGCTGGATGAGGCGTTGTTTCAGCGTGCCGTGACCGACAACGGTTTCACGGCGACCGTGTAGGCCGCATGGTCACCGAGGAGGGGCCGTGCCCCGCATGCCATGGACAGACCGGCGAGCGGCCTGGGCTCTCACCACACAATGACAAGAGAGGGACGAGAGGAAACGTAATGAAAACGCTTATTATCGGCGGGTCCGGCCTCATCAGCACGGCAATCACGCGCCAGTTGCTGGATCGTGGGGAGGACCTTATCCTGTACAACCGCGGGCTGACCCCGTTACGGGTGGACGGCGACGTCACGGTAGTCCAGGGCGATCGGACCGACGGCGCGCGTTTCGAGGACCAGATCGCCGCGCTCGGTCCGCTCGACTGCGTCATCGACATGGTGTGCTTCGACCCCGCCGAGGCCGCGCGCGCCATCCGCGCGTGTAGCGGCCGCGTGGGGCAGTATATCTTCTGCAGTTCCGTGACGGTCTACGACAAGGTGGGCGCGGGCTACCCCCTTGCCGAGGACGGCCCACGTGAGAACCCCGTCGGCGACTACGCCGCCAAGAAAGCGCGGTGCGAGGATCTCTTCCTGGAGGCCCACCGACAGGGCGACCTCCCGGTCACGATCCTGCGCCCCGGCAGCACCTACAGCGAGGGGTACGGGATCATCCACACGTTTGGCGGCGCCACGACCTACCTCGACCGCCTGCGCAAAGGCAAGCCGATCGTCGTGCCGGGCGACGGGCAGTCTCTCTGGGTGGTCTGTCATGCCGATGACGTGGCGCGCGGCTTCATCGGTGCCCTAGGCAATCGGACGACACTCGGGCGGGCCTACAACGTCACCGGCGAGGAATGGATGACGTGGGACCGCTACCACCGGACGGTGGCCGTGGCCGTGGGGGCGCCGGAGCCGACGCTGGTCCATATCCCGACCGACCTGTTGGAGGCCGTCACGCCAGAGCGAGCGCGTCTGGCCACCCTCGATCTGCACTACACGAACATCTTCGATACGACGGCGGCACGCCGAGACCTAGGCTTCCGCTACACGATCCCCTGGGCGGAAGGGGCGTGCCGCGTCGTCGCGTGGTTGGACGCGCATGGCCGGATTACGGACAGTGACACGGACCCCTTCGACGACCAGATCATCGCGGCGTGGAACTCTCTTAGCGTCGCGATGGTGGCGCAGCTCGCGGATGCGTAAGGGTGTCGTCACGCCAGCCCCGCTGAGGACGATCAGGCCCTCGACGCATCCGCATACGACCGTGGGGATCCGTCTAGCCCAGGATGCCGGCGATCTGGTCCAGCGTCGCCGCGTCGAGCGGCCATAAGGACAGTACCATGTGGGACGACGGTGTGACCACCGACGCGGCAACCACCGCAGACACGACGACGACAGGGCCGACCGCGCCGACCCAGACGGGGACCTGCGCGACATGCGCGCGGCCAGCCCCGCGCGCCAAGCTCCGCTGCGATGTCTCCCTTGAAGAAGAGTGGGCCATGTTGCGGGCCACGATGGGGGATGACTGGTTCCAACGGCACGCCGCCTACCAACGCCTGGCCCGAGACAGGAGGGACGTCCATGACTGACCCCCAGGCCCGCGCCCGCGTTTGGACGCTCTGCTTTGCAGCCCTCGTGCTGTGCGCCCTCACCAGCCCCCGCGCCGCCCTCCTTGCCCCGCTGGCACATGCCTCATCGACCGCCCTCCACGTCGTGGCCGCCGTCCTCGCCCTTACCCTCGTCGGTGCCTACGTCGCTCTGGCCGCCCTGCTCATCGTCGCCGTCCTACGCGTTGTGCGGCCTCTGTTCGGGGGAACGTGCGCGTGCTCCCTCCATCCCGCCGACAACTTGGCCGGTACCGATAGCATCGCCTCCCGTGACGTGCCAAGACAGGGCACGGAGAACAGCGCGGCGTGCCCACCCTCTCGACCGTGCAGAGGTGAGTTTTGCATCATGCGCCGGGCGCGCGCCGCTATCCTACTAAGGGATAGGGGGTAGCTGAGCCGTTTAGGGGACGCCGGCTTGGTTACCCCCTAGACGTATCGCCGTGTCCCACGCGCACACGCCACCGGGCGCGCGGCCTGCTTAGAGCGGCCCGGAGCCCCGCTAGTGGCCGTAGACGGTGTGCCACAGGGGGGGACGCGTCGCCGACCCCACCCAGTGGAGGTGAACCGTGCGCTACAGCGTCCAGGAGGGACCCACGGGTGGCTTCGTCATCGCCCCCTCCGGCCAGCCCCCCCTTCCCGTGATCTTCGCCTCCCCCCGCGAGGCCCAGGACTATGCCGATGCACTCTCTGCCCAGGACGGCGCCGATCCCCCCGCCACCTCCGCCGAGGCCGAGACGGCCTGCCCTTGTGCTCCCTTCCCCCACGGCCGCCACACCCGTGCTGACCGTTAGGCGCGGCAGGACCACGGGATGCGCCCCGTGCTGTATCCTCCCTATAAGGAAGACGCGCACACGCACGATCACACGTCTCCCGCCTCAGCGTCGTGCGCGCGTGCGGTGTTGGGCCACCGCCGACCTGCTCCTCGCGTTCGTTCTTGCGCTGATGACGTGGGCTCCCTCGCCATCACCCATTCATCGTGAGGGGGTAGGGGAGTTGTCCGTCCACGCCGTGGTGCCGCGCCGTCAGACGGTCAGCCGCGGCATCACCCGCCTGACACCCCCGGAGCAGCAACTGCGCCTTGCTGTCGCCACAACGCTACGCCGCAACTACGTGTGAGTGCCGGAGCCAGATCAAAAGATGCTGCTGGCGAACCCTCTGCCACGCGTTTTGGGCGCGTCGAACTACGTGTGATCACGCGTGCCATCGACCTGTCGACGAGGCTTCATTGAGGTTCACCAGCAACATCATCAAAAGTGGCGCTTACACTACGTCCCTCTCCAACTCGCCGTCTACCCCAGCCCCGCGTACTATAACCCTTACCTGCGCGACTCGTTCTGGGTAGCCCAGACCCTCAACAACCGCCGCTTCTCTGTCTATGTGTTGGACATGTTCGCCGCCAACGAGCGCGCCGACGGCGAGCCGCCCACCTCGTTCGTCAACGCCTATCGTTCCCCGCAGTATCATGACGACGAGTCAGCCGCCCTGCTGCTCATCTGGGCCTGGCGCAACCAGACGCTCTACCATGTCACGCCGCCGTCGCGCGTCCTCCAGCCCGCCCTGGCCTATCTGTTGCGCCACAGCCACGACGGCCGCTTCATCTCTCCGGCCGGACGGTACGCCAGTTGGTGGGACGCCTATCCTCTCCACGCCCCGGACACGCTCTCCTACAATCAGGGGGTGTTCGCCGTTGCCCTGCGCTGCGCCACAGACCTCGGCCTGCGGCTACCGCCACACTACATCGCCAAGGCGGAGAACGTCTATCGCGGTCTGTTCGACCCGCGACGAGGCTACCTGACGCTCAGCACGAACATCCCCGCCAGCGACGCCAGCGCCCTGACCGGCGAGTTCCTCTCCAAGTGGCTGTTCAACGACCCGATGCTGTCCGACAAAATAGTGGTGAGCACCTTAGTACAACGCCACGGAAATAACGTCAGGAATTAAGATAGAAGGGAGACGAGGGCGAGGAGAAGGGCAATGCGGGGCCGAGTATCAGAGGTGAGAGTGCGGCTGCGAGGGGTGACACGGCGACGGTTGGAGCATACCGTGCGTCGGACGACGACGCCGGCGGGGGTGGCCCGACGGGCCCGCGCCGTGCTCTTGATTGCCGCTGGAGAACGCTACGCCCACGTTGGCCCCCGCGTTGGGATGAGCGAGCGGTACGTGCGGATGTGGGGGCGGCGCTTCCTGGACCGCGGGATCAGCGGACTCTACGACAAGCCGCGGCCTGGTCGCCCGCCGACGTTCTCGCCGGTGGTGGCCCTGCATGTGGTCAAGATGGCCTGTGAGCAGCCGGATGCGCAGGGACACGCGCTCTGCCAGTGGGACTGTGCAGAACTCGCTCGGGAAATGGTCGCCACGGGTGTGGTCACGGACATCTCGCGGGAGACCGTGCGCCGTATCCTGGCGTCTCATCACCTCACACCGTGGCGCCATCATCTCTGGCTCTCGTCGAAAGTGCCGCGTGATGCGGCGTTCGCGCGGCAGGTTGAGGCCATCGTCGATTTATACACGCGTCCCCTGCTGCCTGGAGAAATGGTGCTGTGTCTGGATGAGAATACCAATCTGCACCCTCGCTCCCGTCTCTGCCCAACCCGCCCGGCCCAGCCTCAACGCCCGGTGCGCGTCGCACATGAATACAAACGGGGCGGCGCGCTCACTCTGTGCGCGGCCTTCGACACCCGCACGGGTCACGTCTACGGGCGGACGGCCCCCCGCACACGTCAGGCGGAATTCATCGCCTTCCTGGAGGACCTCGACCAGGCGATTCCTGCGTCCGCACACACGATCCACCTCGTGATGGACAACCTGCGCCTGCACAAGGGAGCGCTCGTGTGCGCCTGGCTTGCAGACCATCCCCGCTTTCATGGCCATTTCCCCCCTGTGCATTGCTCCTGGATGAACCAGGTCGAGCAGTGGTTCAGCATCCTGCAGCGCACGCGTCTGAGAAGTGCTGACTTCGCCGCTGTGGAGCATCTGGCTGCGCGTCTGGATGCATTCGTGGCAGCATGGAATGAGCAGGCCCATCCATTTCACTGGACCCGCGCCGCGGTCGCCAAGGTGATGGCGCGCTGCGAGGGGGAGCAGGCCGCGTGAGCGAGGAGGTCGCCGTATGCCCCGGACAGGGATGATGTGGGTCAAGGATCCGGGCCACGGCGGACGTCCTATTCCCCCTCTCGTGCGCCTGAGCACCCAGGAGCGTCTAGGCACCTACGCCCATGAGCATTTGGCCGGTCGATACACTGAACTCTCGGTCCATTTCCGCGGACCTCTGTGCTATGTCGACCTTTTCACGGAACCCGCTCTTCCGGAGAACTGGCCACCCCCCGACGGGGATAAAACGCGCGAGGAGGCGATCGCTCGATGACGCTCCACCCCGCTCCACCTGTGTCGACTCCGCTATTTCGGCGATGAGGAAAAGTGGGGGTTCGCTCACTATACCTATCGCTCAACGTCCTACGAACTCGCCGTTTTTCCGTCCGGCGACTTCTATGGATCTCCCGAAGAGGCCCTTGAGGCAGCCGCCCTTTTTCTCTAGCATTTCCTGATGTTTCTTCTGTGGCGTTGTACTTAGGGCTCGGGCGCACCCTGCTGGGCGCCGTCGCCCTGCAGGCGGCAGGGTTCGCGCTGGTGCCCCTGGCCCCACGCGCGCTCCCGCTGCCGGCCCTGATCGCCGGGCAGTTGCTGCAATCCTTCGGCGTCGTGGTCTACAACATCAACGTGGCGAGCCTGCGCCAGGCCATCACGCCGGCGGCGCTGCAGGGGCGCGCGACGGCGACGACGCGCTTCATCAGCTGGAGCACCCTGGCGTTGGGTCCGCTCGCGGGCGGCCTCCTGGCGACGGGGGTGGGGCCGCGGGCTACGCTCGGGGTGGGCGCCCTGGCCGGCCTGATCGCGCTCATCCCCCTGGCGGTGTCCCCCCTGCGCACCCTCCACGCGGTCACGCACGCGGAGGAGTAGCAGCGGGAGACACCTCGCCATGAGTACCTGACTCTTCCGCACGGCCGCTGCACAAAGCCTAAGAAGGGTGGCCTTGGTCACCTACACAACGGCGGCGAGGGCCGTGGCGGCGCGCTCGACGGTGGCGGCATACTGCGCGGCGGTCAAGGCGCCGCAGTTGGTGCCGAGGACGACGGTGACGGGGGGGGCGAGGGCGGCGACGGGCCAGGGGTACTCGGTGAGGTAGACGCGGAGGGTGGGCAAGCGGGGGCGATAGGGGGCGAGGGCCTGCCAGAGGGCGCGGGCGTCGCGGGGACCGAGGGCGGGGGGCAAGGCGGGGGGCTGCTGCTGGTGTAAGGCGTCAGCGTGCGTGCGCCACACTCACGCTCAAGACGACCCGAAACGTCAGCGTGCGTGTGGCTCGGCGTGGACAGGGTGCGTGGGGAGGGTGAGATGAGCGTGACAGAGGACGTGTCGCCCTCGGGAGAGGGCCTGTGCTGCGGAGTGGCGCAGGTCCTCTAACGCTCCGGACGGTTCGGCGCAAGGACTTTGACGCCTTACATCTGGCTATGAAGCGCGAGACCCTGCCGGGTAACCTGTGCGGCCACGTCCACGACTATTCATTGAGTGATCGCGCGGCATTCTCCACAGCGGAGAAGCAGGCATCCAGCACCGACGATATGCCGCGTGCTCAACGCTTTGTAGGTCAGATCGGTACACTCAGCCCTATGGAACACATCGTCGCCCAGGAGGGGAGCGGTGATAGGCCGCCCCGTACGCTCTGGCGTAACGGGGATTTCCTACTGCTCTGGAGCGGCCAGGCCGTTTCGACGTTGGGCAGTGCCGTCTCGGCGCTGGCCCTGCCGCTGCTCGTGCTCGCGCTGACGCACTCACCCGCACAGACGGGGTTCATCGCCGCGGTGCAAGTCATTCCCTACCTTGTCCTGGCCCTCCCGGCGGGGGCGCTCATCGACCGCTGGGACCGGAAAGCGGTGATGGTCCGCTGCGATGTAGCCCGCGCCGTGGCGCTCGGCTCCGTCCCGCTGGCCGCCGCGTGGGGGCGCCTGACAGCGGCCCACCTCTACGGGGTGGCGCTGGTGACGGGCACCGCCCTCGTGTTCTTCAACATCGCGCAGACAGCCGCCCTGACCCGCGTCGTCCCCGCGCCGCAGGTGCCCCGCGCGACAGCGCTCGACCGCACCGCCGACTCCATCGCCGCGCTGATCGGGCCGGGAGTCGCCGGCTTCCTTATCTCGCTGGCGCGCACCATGCTCGCCGGTGCTGCCCTGGCCTTCCTGGTCGACGGCCTGTCCTATCTGGCCTCAGCCCTCTCCCTCCTCTTCATCCGCATCCCGTTCCAGGTGGGACGCACGCCCCTCCCGGAGCGCCCCCTGCGCGCCGAGATCGCGGAGGGTCTGCGCTTCCTCTGGACGCACCGCCGCATCCGCGCGCTGGCCCTCGTATCCATGGCGGCGACCCTCTTCTTCAGTCCCCTCTCGCTGACTGTCATCGTCCTGGCACAGCAGCGCCTGCACGCCGATGCACGGGCCATCGGTCTGATTTTCAGCATCGGGAGCATCGGGGCGGTCCTCGGCGCCGTCCTCGCGCCGTCACTCAAAGCGCGCCTCCGCGTGGGGATGATCGTGATCGGGGTGGTTGCCGTCCAGGCGTTGGCCATCGGGCTCCTGGCCGTCGCGCCCTCGCCCGCCCTCCTGATCGTGGGCTGGGCCATCATCAGCCTGGCCGACCCCATCTACAGCGTGACCGTTTTGTCCTACCGGCTGTCGCTGATCCCCGACGCCTTACAAGGGCGCGTGACCAGCGTCTTCCGACTGCTGAACAACGGCGGCCGGCCGCTCGGTCTCGCGATCGGTGGCGTGCTGTTGGCGACGCTCGGTCCCTGTCCCCTGCTGTGGATCATGGCCGCAGGAGGAATGCTCATCGCCCTCGTCGTGAGCTGTACGGGGCTGCGCCGCGCATAGATGATAGCGGTGACACGAGCAGGCCACGCCACGGCTGTAAGTGTAAGACGTCACATTAGGTGCGCGGGATTGACACTTGGAACGACATGAAACGTCACATTAGGTGCGCCGGAAACGCCACAGGAGGTGCGCCGATCCGCGCGGAACGTGTCGTTGGGCGCGGGCATTATAGGAGCGAGGGAGAGGCAATTTCACGCTCAAAAAGAGGGGTGCGAGGGTACGACAAGGGGTGAAGTGGAGGATGGCGCAGCTACTGTGACGTTTTCGGCGCAGCTACTGTGACGTTCGGCGCACTTAATATGACGCCTTACATCCGCGCATGCGCTGGCGTGGTCCTGAACGGGCGGCGACGCGGGGTGGCCCGTGTCGCGCCGCAGGGTGGCCGTGGGCGGCGCGTGGGGCGCTGTTGTAAGACATCACATTTGTACATTATGCGCCATGCCGTGCGTGGGGATGTCGTGCCTACGTGTGGCGTCCAACGTGGTGGGCTGTTACGATAGGCGCGACGGAGAAAGGCGTGATGGAGAGGGTGCCACACATGGGGATGACAGCGCGGCGGCGCACGATGCGCCGGAGGGCGGGCGTGAGGGGCACGCTGCTCGGGCTCGTTGTTCTTGTGCTCATTGCAGGTGCGGTCAGCGCCGTGGTGGGGCGTTCCCCGTCGCTGAACGGCCCGATCTACACGATCGCTGAGGTGCGGGCCGGATTACGCACCCATCCACAGGCGTGGGTGGGACGGACGGTGTGGGTGGAGGGGAAAGTGGGGAGCCTGGGGGCCGTGGTGGCGATGCCAGGCGGGAGCTATGGCCTCCCACGCAATCTCGACTACCTGCATCCCCCGCCCGGCGTGTCGGTCCAGATAAGCATTCTGCCGCCGAGCTACGACTTGCGCAGCCGCCAGGACACGCGGACGGTGATCACACAGTTCATGGCGGCCCCGCATCTCGGCGATGAAAACCCGTTGCTGCGCTGGGCGCGGCGGGTCCCCGTGCTTAATCGCTTGGTCTCCCTGTCCATGACGGAGCAGATGCGTTTGTACGCAGCGCACGCCTTTCGCCTCACGCTCTTGCCCGTGCAGTGCCGTTATCTGTATGACGCCGCATGCACGGATGCTCAATTAACGGACGTACGTTAGCAGAAGAAGGGTGCGTAGACGAACATTTTCATAGGCGCTGCGATGGCCTTGTATGGCGCGGCCCCTGGCGCGCTGTGGGGCGCGGCGCGGGCTCCACGCGGGTGTAAGGCGTCAGAGTAGGTGCGCCGATGTCACACGTACAGCGGAGCCTAGCGTCACAGTAACGGCGCGGAAAACGTCAGATTAGGTGCGCTGATCGTGCAGAAACGTCAGAGTAGATGCGCCAATCTGCACAGCACATGTCTGTGATCACTGGCGTCGTGGGTGTGGTGGGAGGCTGTTTTCACGCTCAAACGAAGGAGTGTAAGGGCGCAGAAAGGGTCCGAGTGGAGGATGGCGCAGCGACTGTGACGTTGTCGGCGCAGCGACTGTGACGTTGTCGGCGCAGCTACTGTGACGTTAGGCGCACTTAATGTGACGGCTTACAACGGCTACGTTTGGGCGCGCCACTTGTTCAGCAACTCGGCCTCACGTTCGGGACGCAGGCCGGCCGCGCGCGCGGTATCGGCCGGCCGTGTAGCGTCCCAGGCCAGCGTGTCCCGTACTGTTTCGCTTAGAGGGCGGAAGGCCAACCCAGCGGCGATGGCTTTGCGGCAGTCGATGGCGTCGTGGCCTTGCATGTCCATGGCGTCGGGTATCCATAGAGGCAACTCGATCCACGGTCCGACCTCTTCGCGCAGCAAGAAGGGCTCATCGACCCACACGAAGCGGGCCGTACCGCCGGACTCGTGGTTGCACACGTCGAGCAGACTGCCTCTGGTAAGCGCCTCGTCCGGTCCCGTCGCGTTGTAGGTTCCCGTACGACCTGTTTCGACCATGCGCAGCGTCCAGGCGGCGAGGTCCCGCGCGTCAATGAACTGGACAGCTTGATCCGGTCGTCCTGGCGCCAGCACGTCGCCTCCGCGCGCCACGCGGCACGGCCAATAGGTGAAGCGATCCGTGGGGTCGTGAGGGCCGACGATGAGGCCGGGTCGCGTCACTAGCGTCCGGCCGGGCATGGACTCCTCGACCGCCCGCTCGCACAGCGCCTTGAGGGGACCATACGCGTCGCCGGCCACCTCCTCCGTCGTCGTGTCTTCCAGCGTTCCCACCGCCCCGCTCTCGTCCACGCCCGGCCTGCTGACGTCCTGGTAGACCGAGATCGAGGAGATAAACGTGTAGTGGTCGACGGCCCCCGACAGCACATCAGCCGAAGCGCGTACGACCCGTGGGACGTAGCCACAGGTGTCGACGACCGCGTCCCAGCGGCGGCCTTTCAGCGGGTCGAGGCCGCCGTCCCTATTGCCGCGCAGCGTCTCTACGTCGGGGAAGATATCGGCGTTGTGCTGCCCACGATTGAACAGCGTCACCTCATGGTTGCGGGACAGTGCCGCTTCGACGAGGTGGCGGCCGACGAACACGGTTCCGCCCAGGATGAGTAACTTCATAGTGTCGCGCTCCCTTCGTCGTGAGTCGGAAGTCGGAAGTCATGAGTCGTGGGCTATTATGCTCGTAGCCCGTCGACGTACGCTCGCAGCGCACGGATCGTCGCCGCAGCGCGCACCGTGAACCACGTCTTGCCCAGTCCATCCGCTTCATACTCTAGCGTATACGACAACGGGGTCGGGCAACGATCCCTTCGTAGAATGTATTGGGCAGCAACAGGTTGCACCGCTACCCTCCCGTCTACGTGCCAGCCGCAGGGACTGCTGAACGCGGCGCGTGCGCGCCCCGTGGATAGACGTGGGGCACACGCGCTGGAGCGCGTGTGCAACAACCTTTTGCCTAATACAGATCCCTTCGTAGAACAGCCATATGACATAATGTTGCTTTTCGACGCTACATGAGCGGCCCAATCGTGTTAGTGGTCCGGTTTTTACCCCGATCAATGCGCGTACTGGGCCGCTAACACGCTGAGCATCGCCTAAACTCGACCGCTAATCGCCGTTTGGGGTCCAGTTACGCGGCCTCTCGGCTGTAAGATCCCAGAGTTTGTGAGCCAGACATCCCAGAGTTCGTGCGCCACCCTGCAAAAAATCCCAGAGGTCGTGCGCCGATCCGTCCGCCCGGTTCCCTGGGGACGGGGCGTTTCACACAGGCGGAGGGGACCTCTGTAGGATGGCTCAAAAAACTGTGGGATTTTGGGCGCAGGAACGGTGGGACAGGGCGCAAAAACTATGGGATCTTACACGCGAGGGGCAGAGGGCCGCCTTAGGAGATAGGAGGGAGGGTGAGAGCGGTGCGCCAGAAGGTGTCGAGGGCGGCGACGGCGGCGACGGCGGCGTCGAGATCGGGGGGTTTGAGGAGATAGGCGTTGGCGTGGCGGTCGAGGGCGGCGGCGATATCCTGGGGGGCGGAGGAGGTGGAGAGCATGACGACGGGGATGCGTCGGAGGGCGGGGTCGTGTTTGAGGGCGGCGAGGACCTGGTGGCCGGAGAGGCCGGGCAGGTTGACGTCGAGGACGATGAGGGAGGGGTGGGCGGGGGTAGGGGGCAGTCCGAGCGGGAGGAGGGCGAGGGCGGCGGGGCCGGTGGAGGCGACGGCGAGGTGCGCGGCAGGGTTGACCTCGGCGAGGGCCTCGGCGAAGAGGCGGGCGTCGGCGGGGTTATCCTCGACGAGTAAGATGTCCATACCCCTTCTATCGACCTTGTGGCGCGTCTGCGAAAGGGCCTATTAGTCCTACGGGCTCCCGCGTGCGGCGGCGCTGTGGAGGGGGCCATGCTGTGCCGGGGTTCCTACCCAGTAGAGGGCCACAGGATGCCGGGGGAGGGGGCCGTGGTGTGCCAGCGTACAAAGACGCTGAAGACGCCGTTCTCTCGGCTCGCCCTCTCTCTACGAGCGATGGGGGGAACTGGGGGCCTCACCGCGGCGGCGCCGTCGACGGCTGGGGCAGGGGGCGCGAGCGGGACGCCGGCGGCGCTGGCTGCGACGGCGACGGCCAGGCGGGCGGGGGGAGGTACGGAGCTCAGCTGGGCGGCGCGCGGGGGCGCACGTCGCCGCCGCGCTACGGCGGCGGCTGCAGAGGGGGGCGAGCACGGGGAGGCCGTGAGCGGGAGGGTCTCCACGCTCTGTCACACCGGCGTCGTGGGCGGCTGTCTCCTAGCGGCTGTCTGTTGGATGAGAGGCCACGCAATGCCGACGGGGGGCGGCGCATGAGGGGACAGTCAGTGCCGCCGTGAGGGGACACCCGTTGCCGACAGTCAAGACGCAGTGTAAGACGTCAGAGTTTTTGCGCCGGAGTGACACGTGACGCAGCACAAAACGTCACAATAAGTGCGCCAGAAACGTCACAGTTCGTGCGCCATCCTCCAAAAACGTCATAGTTGCTGCGCCAATCCGCGTGGTGTGCATCCCAGGTGAGCGGAGGTACTGCATCTCTAGAGATGCAAAATCACGCTCAAAAAGAGGGGGATGAGGGTGCGCAAAGGGGTGGCGTGCAAGGTCGCGCAGGAACTGTGACGTTTTTGGCGCACCTACTGTGACGCTAGGCGCAGAAACTGTGACGCCTTACACAGGCGCTTCTGATACTGATGGCGACGTGCGGCAACTTCTTTTTGTTTGGTTCGTGAGGTCAAAGGGAGGGGAAAAGTGGAGCCCTGTAGCCTCTCAGCCGATGCTCATGAGTCCATGCCCATCCCGATCGACTTGGCCATTGGTATCACATGGGGGCATGATCCACCCGTACCTCAGCAGTCACACCGGCCTACGCGTGCGCACGCCCCCCTACAATGACGTTGCCCCCACTAGCACCAACGGTGGGATGTTATCCCCGTCGTCACCGCGTGGCTCTATTCGTGCGGGTCTGTCGTCCGTGTTAACCGCGCCTCTGTCGAGGCGCGAGGAC
>JAABUM010001714.1_pt1 | contig 31626 bp, 53 predicted proteins | sample 5559161 | NCBI WGS metagenome assembly JAABUM01 (sample SAMN10711868, study PRJNA513369) | rock metagenome | isolation source: Antarctica rocks | place: Antarctica: Victoria Land, Siegfried Peak nord
CGCGCACGTGCGCCCCGCCGCCGCCCGCCGGCCCGCCCCCGGGGGTCAACACAGGTCAACTTGAGCGCAACAAGCGAGGGCAGTCCTTTCAGGCTTCTGCCCTGTCAACCCGCTGAGTTCCGACACTCCGCCGCAGGTGAGGGTGAGCGCGGCGAGCGAGGAGGACTTTCGGGCGTGGGAGGGCTGGTGCCACTCCCGCTTCCGCCAGCTGGTCATGCTGCTGCAGTCCCAGGCGCGCGCCGCTTCACTCTGCACTACTCTTTACAGCCCTGCTCCCGCATGTCACAGTGTCACTGACATTCCAGCAAGTGCACAAGGCGCCTTGCTGGCCAGTCCGTGCTGCCAGACTCGCTGTGCCACTGCCAGAGAGACCCCTATTGCAAACTTCAATCGGAAACCAGCCGCTGACAAGCGTTCCTCGCTAAACCCTAACCTCTGCGGAGGCGCAGGTGACTGTGCGGCCCTGGCCGAAGACGCTGCACGGGCCGCCGCCGGCGGACGGCGTGCCGCCGCTCGCCTGCTTCTACTACCTGGGTCTCAAGAAGAAGCAGGTGCGCTCACCGATCCGGCATTCACACATCGGGCTGGCCAGTCGCTGCGCACCGAGCAGCAGGAACAGCAACCGGGGTCTGGCATGCACACCAGTCATATCAACATTCATGAACGTTGTTCACCGAAAAACAAATGCAAATGTTTTGAAAAATTGTATTGTATTGCTTGCGCACCAGTCGCGCACAGGGTACTGCGCTAGGCAGCTGGCAATGCACTGACATGTGGCCTGGCGATGAGGCGAGGCAGTGCAATGTTTGCATACGCACAGCAAGGCATGGCATCAGCTGCAGGAGGGAACCGCAAAACAACCTGCTGCAAGTAAGGCGTCCATTTGGCCAGCCGGAAGCATGCAGGGAACTATTAAACCCTAAACCCTGCCTGCCAGCGATCCACTTCACAATGCACGTCCTGCCCCTGCACCGCCCAGCTCGAGAGACACCTGCGGAGCGCTGCACATGTCCGCAGGAAAGTGGCAGATGAACCCTGATCCATTCTCCGCCAATTCTCGACTTGCTGACTGTGTTCTATGCCGCCATGACAGGCGCCGGCGTACAACGACTACCAGCGACGGCAGCAGGCCAACGTGAACCTGAACCAGCCGGTGGCCGCCTTTCGGGACATGGTGCTTGGCTGGCAGCAGCGGCGGCCCGGCATGGAGATCGCGGTGCGCCACGTCAAGCAGGCCGACCTGCCGCCCGACGCCTTCCCCGACGGTAGGCAGATTTGAGCAGCTTGCTCGGATTGTCGTGTCGATCTGATGCATCAAGCGGTTCAGGGTTTCATCATCACCATCACCATCACACTGCTAACATCATCATTGCGGCGCGCCATGACATGCCGCCTGACGCCTTGCCCAGAGGCGCGCTGTCAATGGCCTGTCCAGTTCAGGGACGAGCCTGCACGGCCTGCTCCGCAGCGCATGGCGCGCTTGCCAGCGATGCAAGCAGCAGCTGGTGCTGACTCTGGCGCTCGGGAGTCTGTGTGAACGCCGGCGAATGCCATCACTGTGTTCTGGATGAATCAACCTGCTTGCGCTATGCTGCAGGCGTGAACCCGCTCGCGGCGCCGGCAGCGGCGGCGCAGCAGCAGGCGCCGCGGGAGGCGCAGCCTGCCGCCGCCAACGGCGCGGCAGACGGCGACGGCCCCAGTGCAGCGGCGGCGGCCAGCGGGCGGAAGCGCCCCGCACCAGCGTCTGCCCCCGCCGCGGCCGCCGCGGCCGCGCCACCGGCGAAGCGTCCGGCGGCGGTGCCGGCGGCGGCCACCGCAGCGATGGCGGCCGACGCGGCGGCGGCGCAGGCGGCGTCCGACGCGGCGCCGACGGTCGGTGCGGCCCGAGCGGCGGTGCAACACGAGCCGGCGCTGAATGTCAAGCAGCTGCAGGTGCACAACAGTTTCATCACAGGTCGTGTGTCTGCGATCTTTCGCGCTGCTGTCGTTGGGCCAGGATTTTGGAGTGCGGACGTTTTCCTGTACCTGGGGGTGGTGCCTTCATGCAGGGCGATACTCCTGTATACCTCCGCTGCAGGTTTCTCAGGGTATGACGATCTCCTGAGGGTTCGCCTGAGCCTCACACGCTGCCGGTCTGTGCTGCAGAACGGCAGCAGCTCGCCGGCGGCGCGCCAGCGGAGCGGCAACGCAACGGCCGGCGCCCCGGGCGCGGACGCGCGGGTGGCGGACGCGCGGGCGGCGGACGCAGAGGCAGAGCTGAGCGCCGCCGGCGACGTTGGCGAGTGGGTGGGCGTCGACGGCGGCGGCGCCAACGGCGACGGCGACGGCGCTGGCAGCGCAGCCGCCTCGGTACCCCCCGCCTGGGGCACAACCGCCCGCCCTAGGGCACACATGGACTCCACATTGGGTTTAGGGCTTAGGACTGTTCCAATGTCCCATCTGTCTTCACACGATGTGCAGCGTCTTTGAGCAGCCTGCAAGGATTTAGGGTTTACGCAGCATGCCTGCCCGACTCCAGAGTGAGGAACTCCTTCTGGGCTGGCAGGCCTCGCTGAATGTTTCCAGGCAGCTCTGCGGAAAATGACGCTTTCGCGCTGCCTGTGTGTGCGCTGACATGTGCAACGCTGCGAATGTCCTCAAGTGCTGTCTCTGCACCAGCTCAAACCCCGCTCCCCGCTCCCCGCTGCATCTGACACTGTGCTGCTGCAAGCGCGACATGTCTGTCCTGCAGGACGCTGGCTCGCTGCTGCCGCAGCGCCGCGGCGCTGCGCCCGGGGAGCCGGCGCGGCGGGGGGCTGGCTTGAAAGTTAGGTGGGCCGCTACCCTAAACCCTAATCCCTAATCCCTAAACCCTATTCTAGCACCTGATCACCTCTGGGTCTGGGCAGCACAATGAGACTTCTGAAGTGCGTGTGCCGTTCTTCGACTGCCGTTCGCGCATAGACAGCTGTTTTGTCGAGCACCGTCTCGCAGCCGCAGCTGTCAACCTCCATGTTTTTGTCGTTCCAAAACCTCCGCGTTGACGCCGCCACTGCAGGCTGAACCCCGCCGCAGAGAAGCGATAGCATCACGTCACACCGATACCGCTGGGCGTGTGGGCTGTGAGACTTGGCGCGGCCAGCACGCAGGGTCGGCAATGCGTCGTCGCCTGCAGGTGGTGCTTACGTCATGCTTACCTCATGCATGTCTTGCCCCCGGCCTGTTTGCTCTTTTGCTGCAGGGTGCAAACTCGCACGGCTCTGGTTCTCCTGGGCTGGGCTCCGCTGGGGGATGTGGGCAGCTGGCCGCGTCCCACCCAGGGCCGCGCACAGCTGCATTACGGCCGGCTTCTTGTGCCAGATCTTGCCGCCTGGCTGGCCCAGGCTGCATCCTTTGCGGCAGCGCTGCCTGGAGCGGACGGACGTGTTACCTATCTGTGGGATTCGATGTCTCGCTGGCACTGCGCTGTGCCGCAGGTGCATTGTCTGCGCAGCTGCTTGTAGCGGTAGGGTGGTGCCTGCGACGCACCCTGCTTCGTCATACCCTGTGCAGACAGTGCAAGGCCACTTGTACACCTGCATGCAGCGTTTTGTGCGGCATTCTGCTGGGTTTGCTGCCTGTGCGTGCGACTCACAGTTTGTAACAAACCGACCATGCACTCTGCTTCCACAGGGGCTTGAGTGCCACTCACACGATCTAAAGGATCAGGTGGATCCGTCGTGAAGGATCCCAGTCCACCGGCCTTCGTTTCGCATGAAGAACGAAACAGAAAGACGCATTCGTCAGCTGTGCCATGCCCGAGCTGACCATAGCTCTTGCGCTTCCGCGCCTGCTCCACACCGGCTTTCCCCCACTCCATAGTGCCGTTTCCCAGAACCGTCCTTCCCGTCACTCCGTCATGCGGCCGGGCCGGGCGGGCCAGGCCTCGTTGCCGCGGAAGAGCGCGGCCAGCGCCTCCCGCCGAAATGCGCCCAGCATGCGGGTGTAGGCGACGCGCGTCTCCACCGCAAACTCCTCCACCGGCTCCCGCCCCGAGAAGGACCTGCAGAGCATGCGTGCTCCATGTGAGCCTCGCCACAGTCATGCAATACATGGTTTGCCCTAAACCCTAAACCCTTGTCTCCGCGGCACGTCTCCACCGCAGACTCCGCCACCAGCCGCCGCCAAAAGCAGGCCCCTGCAGGAAGCGACGATATGCGGAATGTGTCGTGGCACAGTGTGCCTTGCAAACACCCATGAAATTAGGGTGTAGAACCCTAAACCCTAAACCCACCCCGAGAAGGCTCTGCGGCCACCCGTTCACACACTGCTCGCATGCTGCCAGCAGTGCTTCGCCGGGACTGCTACCAGAGGCGCTCTCGGCCGCCGCTGGCGGGGTTGCAGGATTTGGTCCTGATGCTGGCGGCGGACTGGAGGCCGTCCGGCAGGTCGCACCAGGCGCCTGTTGCCTGATCCACCGGGTCGGTTCAACGCAATCTCGAGACACCCAGTCATGCTCTCCCTGTTACTGCTACCGGAACCCATGCCTGATGATGTAATCGCATGTAATTAATGTAATGTAATTGAGGCCGTCCAGCTGGGCCAGGAGGTCGCTCCAGGTGCATTTCTTGATCGAGGGTTTTAGCTGAAGTGTCATGCTGTTGCATTCCGTTTCCGGTGCCAGTCTCAATCTCGGCAACCGCACCTGATGTTGGTCGCGGACTTGAGGCCGTCCAGCTGGGCCAGCAGGTCGCACCAGGCGTCGTCCAGCGCGTGCAGCAGCGCCTCCCGCTCGAACATGCGCCAGTGCGCCTGCGCCTCCGCCACATGCTTGATGCTGCACGCCGTTTGAACATGCACGAGATTTAGTCTGAATGGTGCGCCGCCCGCTCGAACATGCGCCAGTGCGCCTGCGCCTCCGCCCGCACTTGATGCTGCAGTGGCAATGTAGAGAGGAGAGGGTATATATCATGTAACTCGTAAACAATGTATAGATAGGAAAAACCTGAAAACGGGTAGTGCATGAAACGTGCCGCCGTGAGTTGCTTATCATGCCAGTCTCAATCGCAGCGAACATGGGATGAACGTCCGCTTGGCATGGGAATCAGAAACGAACACGTGAGATTCTTCATCATACGAAAAACGTTCAAAGCCTACGCACAGCTGGCATGCCTACGCACAGCTGGCGGCAAAAAGTGCAGAGGGGGTGGGAGCGGCGCAGACGACGATGCAGGCGTCCTCCCGCGTACCCTAAACCCTGCGGAGCTGGTGTGGGAAACCAAGCAACAGCCAACAGTGCTGCCAAGCAACTCTGCAAACGGGGGAACGCGAACATGACGCACGAGGCGCGGGCGGCGCAGACGGCGACGCAGGCGTCCTCCCGCGTACCATAGGCCACCAGCAGCACCTCCCCCAGGTGGTCTCGCAGCCGTGCCGCCTGCGAGCAATCGCATCTGGGTTAGGGTTTACTTGAGTTTGAGTTTAGGGTTTTGGGCCCAGCGTTTGCAAACGAACGCCAAACACGGCCCTGACAGGCGGGTCTGCGGGATGCTGCCGCGTCGCTGCACGCGTGACCCCGGGCGACTGTTAAAGTTTAATGTAAAATCAGGGTTTTCATGAAAAACCCTCCAGGCGCGCCTACGCAGGCAGGCGTCAACCCGTTTGCTGGACATGGCATCTACACAAGCTGGCTTGGGAACAGATGAGACGGCAGGGTGCCAGCAGCCGGTGGGCAGACTGGCGGCAGATGGGCGACGCATTGCAGACGCAGCATCATGCTGGGGTGACGCCCTCGGTCCCGCTCAAGAATGATGCAATGGTTTCTAAACCCTAAACCCTAACTGCTGCACGACCTCCGCCGCGTGCGCGCCGCTGATGCGGGGTCGCGCCGCTGCTTCGCGGCCCGCCCGAAAGGCGTCCAGACCGGCGGCGCGCGCGATGCTCAGCGACGCGCCGCGAGTCGCGTCCGGCAGCGGGGCGTCGCTGATCAGCGCCGCCTCCATGTGCGACACCGCCAGCGGCGTCAGCGCCTGCACGGACGACGCAGAAGTCATACAGCGTTCCTGGGCACGAAACTCTGGCCTATTAGGTTTTAGGGTTTAGGGTTTAGGCCGGCCTTTTTTTTCCACTCTAGTGGTGCCAGCAGCTCTTTACGAGGTTGTGGGAGCACCATAGGGTTTTAAACCCTAAATTGCAGGCTGTAATCAGCGGCTCGAGCGCCTTTGGCTCAGAGACGACCCAGTCAATCAAGAAGCCGGCTTGACGCTCGGCGCAGGCAGCCTCCCGCTTGCGGCTCTGGTTTTTTGCCAACTGCGCTGCCAGCGCTAAGCGGGCTTCTAGGCAGCGAATCCGCCTCGACGCTCGGCTGGCAAGTGGATCCAGCTGCCGCTACCTGGGTCTCCGTTTTGGGAGGGCAGCCGCGAAAGTGCAGAGTTTCGACAATTTAGGGTTTAGGGTTTAGGGTTTAACAATTGCAAAGTGCGCCTCCACCTGCACGCTCGGCAGGCGTGTGGAGGCAGCCGCCGCCGCCGCTTCCAGCATCCTGCCTGCTGCTCTAAATACGTTGCCAGCTGTGCCACAAGTTCAAGTCAATTGAACAGTTGCAGGAGTGCAAGAGATTGCGTGTTTGATGTCGCCTGCCTCGACGCTCGGCAGGCGTGTGGAGGGCGCATTCTGCTTGTCGCTCTGGTACTTCGCCAGCTGCGTCGCCAGCGCCACCGCCGACGACGCGTCGCCGGCCTCGAAGCTCAGGCCGCGCGGGCCGCCGGCGCCCCCGCCCGGCGCGATGAGGTCGGCGTCGCCCTCTGGCGCCGCGTTCGCCAGGCGCCTGCGGCAAAACAGGGAAATGTCGGCTCATGTAGGGTTTAGGGTTTAGGGCACATACGGCAGGATGCTGGAAGCCCTTACCTGAGGGCAGACAGGCTTCTGCCAATGTGACGCATTCCTGAATGCTGAACAGCTGCTTCGAGTCCCGTCCTCTGAACAATGGAAGTGGCGAGGCATAGATGGTAGGGTTTAGGGTTGTTGGTGCTCACTCTATGTCGGCAGCCAGCGGGCCGAGCACACGGCCTCCAGCCTCCTCGGCACAGTCGCGCGCGTCCGCTTCCGCGTACAACGCTTCGCATTTCCTCCTCGCCGTTTCCTGTGCGCGTTGCATGCTGCACTGTCAAAGACTGGTGAAGCACACGTGGAGGTCCCGACATTTGCCCTGCACATCCCTTGCCTTTTTTTTCGTACGCAAGTGCAGCGCCTCGCACTGCATATATGCCGCCTCCCGAACGGCATTGCAGCATACCTGAGGGTTTATGATTTAGGGTTTAGGGTAAACCCTTGACATGCTGACACATCCGAGGTAGGAGTGTGAAGGTGTGCCACCTTTCCACCATTCATCTGCATCGTCTCATCGACCCTCTCGTCCGCTGTGCAGCCGAGCGGTGCGCCGGGTCGCGCATAGTCAAGCTTGACAGTCCACTCAGGCGCAATCATCGAACGCCCCACCTTTCTGTCGTACAGCTGTATCGTCTTGTCGACGTTTGACCCGGCGCGCCAGACCGCCGCCCCTTTCGCCATGCCAGCTGCGGCGGCATCCAGCTCCGCATCAGAGGCCAGGTCTGCGGCGTTCAGCGCGACCTGTGCCGCTTCCAGCTCCGCTTCTGCACCTTCCGTGGCCTGCAATTCAGCGAAGGAGTGATTTAATGTTAATTTGATTCGTCTGACGCCAGGTCTGCGGCGTCCAGCGCGACCTGTGCCGCTTCCAGCTCCGCTTCTGCACCTTCCGTCGCCTGCGACTCAACGAAGGAGTGGTTTTCTCGACTGCATGCTTCGCGACGCCCCCTCCGCGGTGTGCAGCGCGATCTGTGCTGCTTCCACCTCCGCTTCCGCTACATCCGTGGCCTGCAGTCATGCTCATTTGATGCGTCTGATGCCAGATCTGCGGCGTTCAGCGCAACCTGTGCTGCTTCCAGCTCCGCTTCCGGCAGCTGCCGTGGCCTGTCATTCGGAGAAGGAGCGATGCTACCGACTGTGTGCGTCCGACGACCTTTCTGCGGCGTTCAGCGCCACCTGTGCCGCTGCCAGTCCCACTTCCGCCGTGGCCTGCATGCTTGAACATGTTTAGGGTTTAGGGTTTAGGGTTTATGTTCTCATATTGCGGCCGTGGGAGGGTACATTGATGTACGTTGATCCCATCGCCGCACCACCTGTATACACTATAAACAAATCTGGGCGCCCTCCAGCAGCTTCTCGGACAGGTGGCGCCGCCGCTGCCGGCCACCACGCTTGCAAGTCCTTGATGGTTTCGCTGCTGCTTGAGGGAGCGCTTTCGCTTGGGGCATCCATTTGATGCACTATCAAGCAACATGCGCGCTTTGCGGCAGCGGCTGCTCGGTCGGGCGGCTGGTGCGGGCCACCTGCTGCCAACACCTGACTGGAGAGCTGCCTCTGCACACGCTGATCCCGCAGTGGAATTGTGCAACTTCTACTTTGCGCACGGAGAGCAGCTGCTTCTGGGTCAGGTGTCGGAGCGCGCCGGACACAGCTGGCGGCAGCCGGCCTTGGGGAATTGCTGTTTTTGGAGGACTTTCTCGAGACAGGAGATGGATGTCGTACCTCGAGCAGCTGCTCCTCGGTCAGGTGCTGGAACGGGCCGCCGCTGCCGGCCGCCGGCAGCGTGAGGCGCCAGCGCGACGGCGGCAGCCGCGCGTCGATGTGCTGCGCCACCAGATCATCCACCGCCATCTGAGGACAAATAACCGGGGAAATAAATGCACCGGGGAAATAAACGCACCGGGGAAATAAATGCACCGCTTGCTCGTGGGTGTCGTTGCTCGTAATGCGACACGTGACTGCCACGCCGTGCCTCATAGCAGCACACGGGAGTAAGTCGGGATGCAGGAGGTGGCCGAAGAATTTGGCAGTTACGTTTCTCACTCCAACGTGCCTGTTGAAAAGCCGCACCTGGATGTAGGAGCCGATGAGGCGGGCGCGGTCGAGGCCGTTGCTGTTGACCAGCCGCCGCCGCAGCGCGAACGTCTGCGTCCTGTAGGGGTCCAGCACCTGCAGAAACAAGACGGCTGGGAAGGCGTTTGATAATCCAGGTGTTTAATAATCCAGGTGTGTGATGTCTGTTTGCGGTTGGTGCCCCCTTAGGGAAGGCAGCACGCCAGACTCGCAGCTTTTCTCGGCGATACACGTCTCTCCCGAAGGCTGAACATGCAGTTTGCCGGTGGAGGATTCTTGGGATTCTTCTGTTTAGTCAAAGAGTGCTGTTGCGACCTGCCGCGCGAGGCGCCGCACCAACACCTGGAGGTTTCAGGTTTTTGGTTCCTTGTTCTGGTGGGATCTGCCGACGTCTGAGATTGACCAGACCACGGCCAGACGTTTGACATCTTGGGGGCCAGCTCACCTCGTCGTACTCGCGGGTGCTGTCACGCCCCTCGCGGGCTTGGCTCTGCACCCTGGACTGGAATCGCCGCCGCAGCGCCTCCAGCACCGGGTCGCCGCCCTGCCCCCACGGCGGCATCGGCCCCATGCCTGCAGGGTTTCAGCGGAAAATCACACACGGGCTTTCCCAAACCCTGAACCAGTGTCGCAGCCCCTCCAGCAGCGGGGTGCGGCCCTGCCCCCACCGCTCGACCGCCCCCCTGTCTGCAGGTACGACTTGGGAGGCGGTCAGGATTCCGGGTGGACTTGCAGACCCTGCGCAGCGCAGCAGCCTACACCCTAAACCAGGTTGCGCCTCAGCCTCCACGAAACTACTGCTCCCGTGCCTGTTAGTGCAATCTGGGGCCCAATGACGGAGTATCCAACGTGGCCTCTAAACCCTGAATCAGTGTCGCGCCCCTCCGACGCTGGTCGCCGCCTGCGGCGTGCGGCCCCGTCCTGATGCCTGCAAGCTCGACCCGCGTCGACAATCACCAGCCGGCCATGCGTCTCACAGACTGACGTGCATGGGCAGTGTTTACATCCGAAAGTGAATCCCGTGCAAGACGCTGTGGGAGAAGCATGTTTCTCCCGCTGCGACAGAGGGTGGGGCGGTCAGCGCTGATGAAATCGCCGGTTATGGTAAGCCTCCAAACTTTGAAGTTGGATGAGTCAGAATCTCGCGCAGCAGGCGAAGGCGTCAGCCCCTCCACGAAGGGAGGGGACGGCCAGCGCCGGTGAACCCAATCAGATGTGTCTTCTGTAGCGCGTAGGACTCAAAAGATACTCTGGAAGACGCACTGCAGGAGGAGGCGTTGAAGCCCGCCGCAGATGAGGGGGTGGCCGGCGCCGATCAAACTGGTGTGAGTTTGGAAATGCGCCTCTGTGAACGAAGCTGTCAGATGTGATGAACGCTGTCCAACCGATATGTATCAGACGCACCGCGGGCGAAGGCAGTGAGGCTCTCCACTATGGAGGGGGTTGCCTGCACCAGGCGCCGGTCCTGCAGGTCGTACAGCGATATGGACAGCCCCGGGTCACCCTGCGGGCAGCCAGGCGGTTTCTCTGCGAGGTGTTAAGAAGGGATTAGGGTTTAGGGCGGACACCCTGCAGGCCCTGCAGGCGACTGGATGTATGTTTTTAATTAGTTGGCGTGGGTAATGATAACACAAAATGTTTTAGTACATTTTTTTTGTGTATTGCGACCTGCAGGGCCGCACGGCCCTGCACGTCCTGCTGCGGATTCTCGATACATCCGTCTCAATCTACTTGGATTGCCTCGACAGTTGTTGAAACGTTGTCCTGCTTGACAGTCCTGCAGGTCCTGCTGACGGACAGCCCCGGGCCTCCTGCGCATTCAGAGCAGCAGTGCATGTGGCATGTCTGACATGTCTGACATGTCTGACATGCACAACGTATAGTCAGCTCGCTGCCGTTTCGCATGAAACTAGTGCCGCACAGTCGCAGACACACGGAGAGGGTTTAGGGTTTAGGGTTAAGTGGAGCGTATGACCTTTGCCGCGCACACGGGCGCACCGCCCTGCCGGCTGGGTACACCGAGGGGGCTTCATTGTGAGTGGCATGAAACGTACGTGAAGCGATGTGGCTCGTTAGTCACCCGGCGGCCGGCCTATGGTTCAGGGTCTGCGAGCTGAATCTCCATGCGCTGCGACTGAGACATCTACTGTTTCTGCGATTAGAAAACGGATTTTGCTAGTTCACCTGACGGCCGGCGCGGCCCATGAGCTGGTTCTCCACGCGCTGCGACTCGAAGAGGTAGGTGCCAATCACGAACAGGCCGCCGTCCCGCCGCACCTGCAAACACATTATTTTCAACATTATTTTCAACATTATTTTCAACATTGAAACCCTTTACCTGCCCCTGGAATCGAGTCGCCGCGCGGCTGCGCAGCTGACTGCATGCGCCGGACTTGCGCCGACGAGGTCGGCGCCTCTGAGAGTCGTGGACACTGCCGCTCGCAAAGGCGAGACGCAATGCACCAGGAGGCTGGCGGCACCAGGGCGGTGCGGATGCAGTGAGCGAGGACAGGACGGCACTGATCACGGCAAAACTTGATAAGGAAATAGACAACACCGCATGCGACATTTCAGAATTCAGGGAGCGCACCATGGCTGCGCGCCGGCGGCACTCCTCGTCCAGCCACAGCCAGGTGTGCGCCGCCGAATATTGATGTACGGCTGCAGGGTTTACTTGTCAAGGCTCGACGTTTCAGAGGGCGCACCATGGCTGCGCGCCGGCGGCACTCGTCGTCCAGCCACAGCCAGGCGTGCACCGCCGCTGATACCATCAGTATGGGCACCTGCAGCGGAGTGTAAGACACTCTCTGACGGTGCGGTCTGACGTCGCGAACCGTCAGAATGGACGCCCGAGAATGTGTTTTGGGCTCGAGCGGGGCCGCCGCCGCCATCGGGAGCACAGCGGCGCCTGGCGCAGTGCAGCAGGGGCAGGGCCGCTGGGACGCAGTGCGTCAGCCCTGGACATGGACGCGTCAGACCCGCAGCTTCCATTTGACGCCATCGCGTCGTCGCGCTCAGCAGTCGGGAGCCTCTGAAAGCAGCTGGTCCAGTGGACGGGCCGCGCAGGATGTGCTGGCAATGGCGCAGTGATCTCGCCATCAACGCCCTGGACCCGACTCTCCTCGTAACCCAAACGCTACACGGGCCTCGACGGAGCTTCGATGCCAGTTCATGATCAGATCCGAGAGTCCGAGAATCACCAGCGGGGTGTAGCGCTCGCCCGGCTGCGGCGGCCGGCCGTCGAGGCCCTCCCCGTCTGCGCGCTCCGGCTTCTCGGGCGTCACCTCCACCCGCTCCCTGCGGCGGTGCACAGCATTCGGTAAAGGGTTACGAACACTGGATTCGCTTTTCAAACGTGCCAGGCTGTGGAATGCTCCTCGTTTTCCGGGGGGTCATCTCCCACCTGGCCCCTGCGGCGACGCACAGCGACACACCATTTCAAGACCAACCAGGTGCATGGGTGGGTGGGGGAGCTGCAGAAGTAGAGGAGCTACAGAAGTAGACGACAAAGGGAACCACAGCATGTAGCATGCACAGGCAGGCCAGAAGCCAGCACCGTGTCACAGCAAGCGCATGCATTTCAAGGGACAAGCACAGGTACCAGGGGATGAGTAATAGCGTGCCAGTCGTCCAGCACCGCCTGCGGTTGCGGCAGGCCCGCCGCGCGGGTTGCTTTCTTGTCGCCGCAGCTGGGAAACAAACACGTGCAAACATTGAGAAAAGGCCAAGATACGCACTGCCACTCGTCCAGCACTGCCTGCGCGAGCCGCAGGATGGCGTCATACTGCGAACTCGTTTCTTCGCGGCCGCCACCACCGGTTTTTCCACCCTTGCCGCCGCCGCCGCCGCCGGCAGTGCTGCCGCCGCCGGCGCCCGCCGCGCCACCGTCTTTGGCAAAAGCAGCCATGACGCGCGCGTGCAGCACCTCCGCCTCCTCCAGCACCATGCGGATGTGGTCCTGCGCTCGCGGCAGCTCCTGAGCCGCGCCGCCCGAGTATCTGCACACCATGACACCTCATTGTCAACCCTAAACCCTAAACCCTAACAACACGGGTCGATTTCAGCGTTGTCAAAAGCCAAGAGGATGTAACGGCCGTCAAGCTGTATGCAGTCCTGCATCCGCGGCAGTCCCTGCACCGCGGCTCGGCAGGCACGTGCGGCTCGCTGATATGCCGATGCATGCTGGTGTGCGAGTCAGTGGGCGGGAAGGCTGCCCAGCTGCCGCGCAGCTACGCTGGCATGCGAAATGTAAGATTGGACAGGCGGAAACGATGAAAGAAATCATGCGCGGAGCATCAGAGCTGAACGGCGCATGCAGCAGAGCCGACCGGAGACGCGACTCACTGCGCGCGAGATGTGTTGATTGCCAGCAGCAGCGCGCTGCACAGCGCTTTCGGCAGCCGCCGCTGCATGGCGTCCGGGTTGTCCAGTGCTGGAAACACCGTCAACGCTTCTCCGCTGTGCTTGCCTGAGCAAACACGTAATCATGCTTGGATCTGCTGCAGCGTGTCGTTATACATGTGCCGCGTCATCCAGTAGTCAGCGCTGAACAAAGCACTCTGCGCACCTAGCAGTTGCTGTCCCAGCGCTGTTCTCGACTCTCCGGATACACAACGTTTCATTTTTCCTCTTGCTTTGCTGCTTGTCTTAATCAGCTTGTCAATGGCATGTGTAAGCACCAGCCTGCAAGGTTTGGGGTTACCTAAACCCTAAACCCGGCAGGAAGGGTCCTCTCCAGCACCACTGTGACTTCTGAAAATCTGACCCTTCCGCAGCTTCCAAACTGTAAACGAACTGTCTGAAACCAACCAAAACCAGAACCATCTGAGAACAGTCAGAAAGCCGCACCGCCGGTGAGCGGCGGCAGGAAGGCGTACTCCAGCACCGACAGCGCTAAGCCCTTGGGGCTGCCGCCCAGCAGGATGTCCGTGCCGCGCCCTGCGGCATCGACAAGCACAGCAGGTGACGACGGCCCCCGATTCGCACCCTGAAGAAGCTCATCCTGTCACGCACGGCCCCTGGGCCGCAGCCCAGCAGGTGTCCGACCGCCGGACTGCGCAGTACCGCGTTCGGGGTTTAAGGCGCAGCGTCTTCCAGGATGTCATCATGCACTGGACATCCGTGGCAAGCCGCGGCCAAGCTGCAGATCGCTCTCAGTGCATCTCCCGCATCGCAGGCCACCTGCTTCGGCCACGGCACACCGCGCTGCCAGCCCGCTCGCGACCCGGGGCTGGAAACTCGACACCCGCCGGCGCAAGTCGAGCGCTGACACTTCGTGTGTGCGTCTCTTTGCTCCTGACAGGCTGTGAAACGACGTGCTTCGCCTGCATCGCCTGCATCGCCTCCTCCACCCGCCAATGTGGAAACTGCCACATGCGGAGCGCTCACTTTCACTGCCCGGAACGCGAGCCGCATGCCACTGTGCAGGACCAAAACCCTAAACCCTAAACCCTAAAAAATTCGGCTTGTTTGCGCTGACACGGCGCTGGCGCACCGGCCATGTTGGTGGCGAGGGTGATGGCGCCGGGCAGGCCGGCGCGCGCAATGACTTGGCTCTCTCGCTCCTGCTGCCCCGGCCGCGCATTCAGCACCCGGTGCGGCAGCCTGCCGCGCAAAGAGTAAGAAGCGTGTCCATTGGACGCTGCTGCGCATGACCAGCCACGTGCTGTGCAGCTGCAGTGTGGCGCGCGGCTCGGCTGTGCGAGGAGTGCCTCATCGGCATGTGGCGGCTGGCGCGACGGCGCTGCCCTAAACCCTAAAACGAACGCATGCACGCACCCCTCAGCGGTGAGCACTCGGGACACCTCCTCGGACTCGTTGATGTCGCAGGTACCGATCAGGACCGGCTGGCCCGTGCCGCGGAAGAAGGCATTGTTCACCTGCGGCAACAGGTAGGGCTTGGGATGGCGTCGATTGGCGCCGCGTGAGCGAGGATCTGCGAAAAGGTTTTTTGCAGCACCCTGGCACCGGCTGCCCAGCGCCGCGGACAGAGGCATTGGACACAAAAGGTCGGATACAATGTGCATAAACCACATGCCAACAGGAAACATGAACGAGCTCAAATAATGTTTCGCAAGATTTCGCAAGAGCCTAGCACCGCTCACCAGGTTCGCCTGCAGCCGCAGTGATTACCGCAGTTTTCTTCAATCGAGTCGTTCACTGGATTCTATGGGAGGATTCAAAAGACGTTGTCTTCGACGCGGCACACACGTGCCGGTCGTATTTTGCTGCAGTGACAAGCAACAGGCGCACACACAGCACACAGCTTCACGTTCTTTATGCCAAACCGAAACAGAAAAGCTTTCACCAATTGCTCTTGGGGCGCACTGGGGTTTAGGGTTTAGGGTTTGGGGCGCACCAGCTGGTCAAACTTTGGCGGCTGTTCCAACAAACAATCGGTGCCCGGGTCGCATGACGTCGTGTTCTTGCTGCGTTCATGGGCGTTCTTTGGTTTGTGTTTGCGCGCTCACCAGGTACACCAGCTGGTCGTACTTGGCAGCCGGGTCCAGAAACAGGTAGGCGCCGAGGTCGCGCCGCTGGCTGGGACGGTTCGTCGGCACGCGCACCACCTCCAGACCATACACCTCGGAGAACTCCAGCGCCTCAGTCGCCGCCGTGCCCTGCGGGATTCAGGGTTTAGGGTTCACACAAAAAAGATCAGACCAGCCGATGCCCAAGGAGCGCGACCTTCAGACCGTAAACCTTGAGAGCTCCAGCGCCCCCGATTCCGCCGATCGAATCATCGCCGCCATGCCCCGCCGGCAGAGCATGTGCTTTGTCACACACGACGTGGGAGAAAACACCAGCGCCTCGAAAACTCCAGCGCCGCCGTCGCCGCCATGCCCGGCGGGCAACCAGTATCAAGATGACTAACACGATGACAGAATGAGTCGAGGGCACGCGCACCGCCTCCAGCCCGTACACTTACGAGACTACTGCAGCTTCCGTCGCCGCCGAGCCCTGCGGGATCTGCGATTGACCACATCTCAAGTGCTGAAATTCGTGGGCACGCGCACCACATCCAGTCCCGTAAAGCTCTGAAAAACCCGGCGTCTCCATCTCCGCAGTGCCCTGCGGGTGACCATCATACACACACCGAAATTGTGGGAATGCGTGCCACCTCCAGTCTGTACGCCTGAAAAACTCTAGGGCTACAGCAGAAAGTGCTGGGTTGAGGCGTTTCATCGGACGGCACACCACCCCCAGGCTGCAATGTTTCGAGTTTCGAGATTCGAGATTCGAGATTCGAGCTGTATCTGCCCTGCTGCTGCTGCACATCCATCCTCTTGAACACTGGCCGCCCGTCCGGCCCGCGCCGTCATGCCGGCAAGGCGCTCGTAGTGGTGGAAGAAGGACTGGAGGGGTGGTCGCCGCCGCTGGATTGTTTCATGTTTAGTTTGTCTGACTAATGTTGCGCTTGAGAAAAACACAACAGGCCACGGGAACGCCGCACCGTCATGCCGGCGAGGCGTCCGTAGTAGCGGAAAAAGGACTGGAAGGTGGTGGATGCTGACGTCCGAGTGCCTTCCTTGACTTCCAACCCCTCCTTCGCCTCCACCGCCTGCGGATCACCCAGAACAGACGGTCGGCAACAACGCCGATTTCCAAGACGCAGACGCACAGACGCTGCGACTTTCCGCACTGGCTGCTGCAGCGCCTCCTCTCGTGTGACGCACGACTCACAGGTTTTGAGGCATGTGCTTCTAGGCTGACCAAGCGCTGTGTCTTTATTGCCGCCCAAGCCGGCTGCCAAACACGGCGTTTCCACCAGCTGGCTGGCTGTTGGCGCATGTGGATGCAGGACGCAGTGCGCCACAGGCGCGCCTGGTGCAGGCTGGCGCTCCAGCGGCTGCCCTCCTTGACGCGGCCGGTGTTGGAGTCCACGATCTCCACTTTGCCATCTCGCACCAGGTACTCCTGATCCCTGCGGTATTGAAAACGCATGGCCGTACTTCAAGGTGCAGGCAGGAATATGTGTACCGGCATGGATCTGAGTGCGGGCTTTGTCGTGAAGTCCACGATCTGCACTTTGTCATCGCGCACCAGGTTCGCCTGGCCCCCTGCGCAGGATGACAGAATGGAGTTGCTTCCAATGTTTGACGGCATCATGTTCGTTGCATTGGAGTCCACGGCCTGCGCGCTGCCGTCGCGCTGGGCAGCTGGCGTCCACAAATTTCATTTTCTCGCTCCTGGTCCCTGGGGGAGAGGTTTCACACACCATGATCGGAATCGAAAGCCCCCTCTCCTCAACACACGCTCAGGCAGCAGCGGCCGTCCGTGTATTCGAGCCTCCGTCGTGGAGCGCCGCTCTGCTCCACAACAAGCATGTTCCGGCACTGCAGCTGCATTCGCGTGCAACGCGCGTGCTGTATGCCAGTGGCTGCCGCTCGGTGTGGCTGCAAGACAGTAGCAGGAAGCACACTCAATGCACCATTTCAGGCTGCAGCCAGGCGTTTTCACGGACCCGCTGCCGCCCATGCCTTAGCATCCGCTCAGAGACTTGGAAAACAGCACAGTGTCAAGCACAACAGAGGTCGCCACCGCCGCGGCATGCAGCGATTGCCGCAGCTGCGGCTGCCATCCGGCTGTGCCACTATGCAATTGCTGCAGGAAGCACAGGCCAAAACTCGATCGTGCTGGTGGACTGGTGGGCATGAGCATCGCCCGAGGCGGGTTTCCGTTAAACCCTAAACCCTAGATCCTGTCTTGGGGGAGCCGGCAGAGGGATGGACTTGCCGCACCGTGTCAGGATGTGCAGCGCTTTGAGCGCATTTGTGATGTACGGGCCCCAGGGGTCGTCGTAGCCCCACAGCTCCTGCCCTGTAGGGAAATAGTCCGGCGGCGCGGCCGGCGGCGCCGGCGCCGGCGCCAGCAGCGCCCGCAGCTGCGCCCGCAGCGCCGCCGCGGACGGCGGCGCGGCGGCGGCGCCACCAGCGGCGGCGGCGGCGGCGGTCGAATGAGCGTGGCCGGATTCCAGGTGTGCGATTTCCGCGGCCAGGCGCGCTGCCTCGCGCTGCCGCCACAGGTGGTCGCCTGCACTCAGGCGGAAAAAAAGCGCATTCACTGCTCAGTGGACTGTCACGAAATGCGGTGTGTCTGTTCGCAACTGAGTAGCCCCCTTGCAATGGACGGATCAGATGGTTCATGATCCTGCGTTCATGTACAGCCGCAAGGATCAGGTTGAGCGCCGACTGTGCATGGGGCAGAGCACGGCTGCTGCTCTGGCGGTGACATGGCGGGGACAGGTGCTACCTAGGGTTTAGGGTTTTTGGGTTTCGACCGACCCCGAATCGAGCCTGACTGCAAGTGCAGCATGCGGGTGTCCGGCAAATACAAGCGGCAGCTCAATCGCGCAGGAGAGTGGAATCCTGGTCTGCGCCCTCTGGCAGCGCCCCGGCTGATCTTGACGGTACTGCCACATCGTGCCAGATGAAGATGCAGGCAATCGCATGTAGCGGCAAGCTTACGCAGAAGGGTGGCGGCTTGCTGTGCCCCTTCGGCCAGTAACTCCACAGTCCACTGCCGCAGGTCCGCCTTGACGCCGCCGCGCATCGCCGACACCACCTGCCCATCGCGCGAGAAGGCGTCAATGCACCCTACAGAGGAGCCTCGTCAAAGCCTCTCGACCAGAAGATGAGTCAACGGTCTGAGTCACTAGGTGGCACACGTGGTTGCATGGGTGGCGTGCACGCCTTTCGGCGCTTTTTGGCGGCGGCGGCCGCGCGCCAACACATGCGACAGCAACACCGTCATCCGAGCTCGACTGCCTTAGGGTTTAGGGTTTAGGCGGCGTTGGGCAAGCGCCACAGGGACACGCTGGCAGCGCCGGTGACCATCAGCCAGAAACTAAACTGTCGGCATCCGTTCGAGACCAGCCAGCTGACAGGGCGATCGTTATCATCTGGACGCACCTTGGCTGCGATGGGGAAGCGCCACAGCGGCACGCTGGCCGCGGCGGTCACCATCAGCGGGTTGCGGCACTCGTCGAGCAGAATGGAGTCCACCTCGTCGACTATGGCGTAGTGCAGCGGACGCGTCAGCACCTGCGCCGCGCAAAAGACATGTCCACGACACGAACGCGGCTGTGAGGAACCTGCACTTCTCAAGACGCAGTGCAGCGGCCGCGTCAGCGCCCTAAAACCCTAAAACCCTAAACCCTAGGACACGGTGTGTCCGGAAAGGAGAGAGCGCCGCAGCAGGCGGAGGACTGGAGGCGACCAGCTCCTGTCCATTTTCTGTTGTCATCGGGACGATCAGGACGTAGGTGATGGTCGGCGCCGAATTCTCAAGGCACGAATTATCATGGCACTGACTCTCAAGGCACAGATTCTCATGGCACAGACTCTCAAGGCACAGATTCTCACGGCACAGACTCTCAAGGTTTGCCGGGAACATGGCAAGACATGGGGGTACAAGCCACACCTGCTCCTCCGGGCTGCAGCAGGTGGAGGAGTTGTCGAAGAGGTACGTAAAGGCCAGCTCCTGGCCCGTGACATAGGTGATGTCGGCGTCGAAGGTGGCGCGCTGGTGCTTGCGGGCCAGGCCCCGGTGCTGGGCGCCCACCGCCGCGCAGCTCAGCCCCAGCCAGTTGAACACCTTGCCGATCCTGCGGGTCAGAGCCGGCATTGCCTTGGGGACTCAGGGTTTAGGGTTTTTATTGCCTTTTGCAGCTGACTGCATTGAAGCGTGTCGCACAGCCGCCACTGCTGCGCAGCTCAGCCCCAGCCGGTTCAATCACCTTGCGAGTTTTCTGCACAGGAAACACGTTCTGTGTGAGGGGAAAACAGCGTTGAGAACGCCGCGCGGCTCAGCCCCAGCCAACTGGAACACGTCGCCAAGTGCGCGAGGCGTGAAACTGCGAGGCTCTGGTCGACCGTCGCGGCGGGTTCTGCTTTCACTCGTTCACACGCACCAGCAAGTCGGCCACACGAAAGCCGCGCCAGGCGGCACGCTGCATGCCAGGTGCTCGTTATGGTGACCCAACATGCACATCCTTCCAGACAGCCTGATTTGACGGGAATCTTTTTTCTGACAGGAATTTTTTCACAGGGGTTTTTAATATTTGATAGGGTTTTTTTTTCCAATTTGATAGGAAAAATGTGCGGAGCTGGCATCTGACACATGGTGCACCCGGCGGCGTACCGGCAGGCCAGGCACTCATGGACGGTGACCACGCGTTGGCCCTTCCCGGCAGCGCACAGAGATATGCCGGCAGCTTGCTCATCACTTTCCGGTGTCTTTGACCCTGGCACATGCCCCAAAGGCGGCAGACGCCGGTGCAGTTCTGACAAGCCACCAAGGCGGAAGGCGGAAGCGGCAATTCCGACTCGAGGCACCCGCCAGGCGGTGCCGCGGCAGGCGAGGCGATTCGACCCAGAGTGACCGAGCGGACGCCGGCAGCGCGTGCAGGTACACGCGTAGCTAGTGCCCGTACTGTTCGCCCAAACCAGGCTCAGAGAAGGGGGGCGCACCAGGCGGCGTCTCGGCACGCGAGGTAGTCGTTGACAGTGACCACGTGCACGCCCTGTCCCGACAGCGCGTGCAGGTACGCCGGCAGCGTCGCCACCAGCGTCTTGCCCTCCCCCGTCTTCATCTCCGCTATCCGCCCCTGGTGCAGCACCACCCCGCCCACCTGCGCGTGACGAAGTTTGGCATGCGTCACCCTCTAGCCAGGGCAACATGAGAGTGCAGCGTTCGTTCTTCAGAGCTATAGTCCCGCTGGTGACGGCCGACTTTCAGTGCCGGGTGAGGTCCGAGGCTGCAAAAAGGACGCTGTTGTGCGGGAGGGCGTCGCACGCGCTTTGGTCCGGCGGCGTGATGCGCCGCATGAGGCGGCGCAAATACGAGCTCCCGACTTCTGCCGTTGTGTGTTTCTCGGAATGCGGAAGGTATTGACTGTGAGGGAAGCTGTGTGAGGGAAGCAGGAAGCTGCTCCCACCAGCTGCACGTCGAAGTGGCGCATGCCGAGGACCCGGCGCGATGCCTCACGCACCACCGCAAACGCCTCCGGCATCAGATCGTCCAGCGTCTGGCCGGCCGCCAGCCGCGCCCGAAACTCCGGGGTCTTGGCCTGCCGCGAACGTGGAACACACTTGCGAGTGACAGAGCAGTTGCCTGATTATGGGTCACCCACTCGTGAATGACGGCAAAAGTCATGTTTCATCCACAAGTGCTTGATATATTACATTCTGCGAGCGCACGTTCGAAGGACATGCGGACGCACACCTGCAGCTGCGAGTGCGCGGCAATGGCTCCAAGAGAGGTACGTAGTTGGTGTGTGGACTTCATTCAAGTTGAAACATCATGCTGCAGGCGCGCACCTGCAGCTGCGCATCGGACAGCGCCTGCATGCCCGGCTCCAGCGCATTGATTTGCTTTACCGTCTGGTACAGCCTGCGACGCGTGCGCAAGCGGCTTCAGTCTGCAGGTGGATTTCGTTTCTACAGGGGTTTCGAGAAGGCACAGGCAGCGAGACGGCCCGTCAGGAGGCCGCAGCGGCCGCAGATGTGTGCCACAACGTCGAGGAACTACATCGAAAAGGCATACAAACCCCGCTCACTTTGTCAGCTGGCGCCCCTCACCGGCGTCCACCTGCTGCGCCCACGCCCGCAGCAGAATGTCCTGCGCAGAGCGCAAGATTTGATCACTTCGGAACTCCACACATGTTTGGCAGGGCAGCTGACTGTTGCAGTTGGTCTCGCCGCACAGGCAGTCATGCGATCAAGGGGGCGAGGTGACCTCAGTCTGCTGGCAGGACGCATGTGCGAGCGCTGTCAGCGAGGGGCGTGCAAATGGACAGCTGCCCGGCAGCAATCCGGGCGAATGCCTCAAAAGGACTCCGAAACACAGCTGCGCATGCTACGTCTTTTCAAATTCATGTAAAACCGTGATGCGCTCTTGATCGGGGTCGGCGACCCACCTCGGGTGGCTCGTAGGGCGCCTTCTGGTTGGACGCGGCCACGCCTTCCTTGATGAGATCCGTCACGTCCCATGCGGCGGCATTCAGCACCTCCAACGCCGGCGCCGCCACCATCCAGGCAGCTTCGCCCAGTTTGCCCGCGACTTTGCCGGCGACGCGACGCAGCGCGCTGCCACGAGGGCCACCACCATCTCGGGTGACGGCCGCCGGCGGCGGCGGCAGTGCGGCAGAACAGCATGTATGGAGACTGCTGGCACGCCTGCTGGTGTAAAATGCTGTTGCGGGCTGAAACATGAGCTCCATGCGGCGCCTGTGGCTGCTGCACATGGCCGAGGCGCAGCATCGGGCGCTGCCGGCATGGCGGCCGGCGGCGCGGCAGCAGGGCGGCTGCACCGGTGTGGCACCGAGTCTCGACATCATGAACTAGAAGAGCAGCCCTATATACCGATTCCGATAGATGAATCAGGCTGGGCAGCAGTCAATCGGCGAAGAGAGGTGCCGAGCGTTTCCGGAAGTTCCGCAGGCAGGCAGGGGATTGGCTGCAAGCCAAGACGTTGCTGAGGCGCTCAGCTGGCTGATGCGACATCGAACTCTGTTGTCACACTATTCATGATGCAAGTGGGAAATGGCAGGCCTGCGACTGGACGTGCATCAAGTTGGCATGCTGTCTAAAGTTTGCGAGTCCCAACGCTCGACGCGAGGTGCGTGAGAATGCTAGCATTTCAGCCTTGAAACCGTTCTGTAAACGTAGTTGGGTTCACTCGCGAAGCACGGCCTCGTCGTTGTGGGCTTTGGGCGGGTGGCTCAGCACAAAACAGAATGTACGGCCAGTCACGTCTCTTGAGGGACCGCATTCTGCCAAGAACCTGTGTTCGATTACATGCCAAGCCGTGTGGTCGTGAAGAAAAAGAGGCACGCTTCACAGTCCATGTGGACCTGGCGTTCAGTGCGCGTCACCGCGTGCTGCATGCGGCACCGCCGCAAAGCTCCATGCAAAGATGGCAGCAGCCAAAGGGATCTCAGCCCAGAAGAGTAACAGCATAAGTGGCTTGAGGTCAACTGCGCCTCTGGCAGCAGGCCTTGCTCAGTCTGTCAGTAAACTCAGCCGGAGCCAAATGGCTCAGCAAAGGATACCGCCGCAATTGACAAAAACTTCCAGCAATGCACCAAATTCTAGGCCGAACGAAAGACATCTGGCAGCACTTGCATAAATTCATCCTCGCCTCTTGGAGATACAATCAGATTTGCACCTACGACCTCTCAAAGCGAGCCTGCAGAAGGTCAACTGCCAATCTGGCTGCAATTCCAGAGCGGTGCACAAGCAGCCAGTGTTGCAATCATGTTCCCCTACGAGTGCTACTGCCACCTGAACAGCCGACATGCTAGTGAGTCAAAAACCAATCCGCATTGTCGGCGTCGGCCAACGACGCCAGCTCGGAGAAGCCCATGAGTGAAATCCGTACATCTTCCGCAGCGCGCTGCACGAGATACCGTACACTTTGCTCAGGCGGCAGCTGCCAGCTCCGCCGGCTAGACCCGCTCCGCCGGCGGCCACCCTGCGGGCACCGGCGCAACCTTGCCGACAAGCCTTTCCGGCAACCGCATTTAGCTCAGGCGGCAGCCACCAGCTCCGCCGGCTGAACTTGGTCCGCCGGCAGCTGCTTCGCATCTGCGGGCACCGCCGGCGCGTACACGCGCGAGTTCACAGCAGCCCCACACCAGCAGCGGCCTGCCCCCGGCGTCCGCCGAAAGGCGCAGCGACGTGCCTGCCGGCACCAGAAACACGCTGCCGCGCGCCAGCGCAGGTGCCGAATTAGGACCTCAGTATCCCGCAGCTTGGGCGTCAGCCCGGCGCGCACAACATTGTCGCTCGTCGCCATGGCCTCCACCAGCTCGCCGCTCACATAGGCGTGCGGCTCGTTGGCGGGCAGGTACATCGCCTGCCCCGGCGCCATGGTGATGAGGTTCAGGAAGAACACTGACAACTTGGTCATACTGCAGGACAGGTTACCTAGGTCCGCAAAACTCGACGGATGCGGAGTCTAAGCCTGCAAAGTGACAGCGCCGCAACATGCCGCATCACTTCTTCTGGGCCTTGGGCGACCCGGGCGGCGACTTTCCCTTCTTGGGCGACTTGGTGGGGGATGCTGGTGGTGACAGTGTGCGGGCCGGCTGCGCCTGTACGCCAAAAAATAATGAGAGTGAGATGTCACAAGAAAGACAGCAGCGCACGGCTGTTTGCCAATACAAAGCATTTGCAGGATGTCATGCAGCAGATAGTTGCTCGCGGTCGGCAAACATATCCTCGAACAGCACGACTATGCGCATGTGCGCATAGATTATCAAAGCAATTTCTCTTGTGTACGGATTAAGCTGATTGATCACCAGGATGCGGTCGGCGGCGCGGGCAGGTGGGTCTCGGGCATGAGAGGACTCTTTGTCTTCCTGTTTCTTCATATCAAACCTTCAAGCGAATTGCCACACCTGAGCCTTGAACAGGATGCGGTCGGGTGGCGCCGGCTGGTGGGTCTTGGGCGCCTGAGGACCTCTTTTGTTCGTTGTCTTTTTAGGGTCTGTTGATGTAACAAAATAGCGTACCTGCGCCTTGACCAGGATGCGATCGGGCGGCGCCGGCTGGTGGGTCTTGCGTAGCGGGGTATGAAGCCCAGGTAGACCAGCTCCTCCAGGCGCGCATTGTAGTTGGCCGCCGTCGACACGTGGTTGTCGAAGCCCGCCTGGCGGCTGTGCAGCGCGACAGGAGGCACAGAGTGTTTCTGGTGTGCGTGTTAGAGAGTCACGCGCAGCTGGGCACACAAGGCCAACAGGCAAAGGGTTTCGTTCCGAAACCTTCGACTGGGAGCTGAGGCGCAGCAGGCGCATGCATGGCACCCCCTTGGCACCAGCGGGGGTTGAGATGCAGGCAGCGGGGTCGAGAATGCAGGGCGGCGCACATCTTGATGGTGTTGGAGAAGCAGGAGTACTCCCTGCCTGCGACGCGCAATCGGTGAACTCATACTTGGTCATTCTCGCATTCTCCTGCATGCAGGCAGCGCTCTTTGACGCACTCTGCACCTAGCACCCTGCGTCTACTCTTGTTGTACGCCAAGAAAGGTTGGCACCGTGTGACCATCAACACCCACACCGGCACATGCAGTCCTCGAAAGCCAGGGTTTCCGCTCGCCGAATGTGGCGTCGCCGAATTCGAAGTTGACGGCCTCCTCCAGCGGCATCTGGATCTGCGTGTGGATACGTAGTTTGGAAAATTATCCGCAGCGTTGCGGTTTATATCGTCCATTGAAAATCGAGGCTCCGGGAGGCTGCTTTGAGCACTCACATTTAAGGGGCATGGTTTTAAAGCGGGGATATGTCTGTCAACAGTGACTAATGAGGACCCGAATGAACATCGATTGCAGGTCTGCAGCAACCAAAGCAGTGAACGAACAGGTGTTGCACCGCGCTTTGCACACTATAAGTTTTTAGTAGTAAACTTATATACTTAGCTGGCTATAAGTTGCCAAGCTTATATGGCAACTCCCCATATAAGCTTGCTTCTGTATTTTGTGGGCAATCGACGCTGCGGAGTGACACACAGGTCGCACCTTGAGGTTGTGCTCCTTCTGCATGGCGGTCCACACGGCAGCGTTCTTGGGCATCAGCGTGGCCAGCGGGACCTTGAGCGGCGGTCCTGCAAGTTTGGCAAAACTTCTCTCTTCCTGCATCTGCAAGATGCAGTGCAGCAGAGAGCCCGATTATTTCTGGACACAGAGCGACAGCTTCCGTTGCGCACTTTCAAAAAATAAGATATAGAAAAATGGCTCCAGCCCTGGAACTGAACAATACGTGGCCCCTGCCGCCGCAGCAGTTGAAACGCACCTGCCTCGTTGCCAAACCATGCCGCAATCTTGGGCCACACCTCCTCCTCCAGAAACCACACAGAAGCTTCACCCTCATTGGAAGCGCTGAGTACAGTACTCTGCATATCTGCCTCCTGCTGCTATACCAATAGTCCCACAAACCGTGCTGGAAGCTGTGGCGACCCCCTGCAAGCAAGCCAGAGGCATCCGGCGGCACAGGAGCTGTGTGGCGCGGATGACAGTACAGGCGAGTGGCGCACCCAGCGGAAGATGTCACCTGCACCACAACACGCAGAACATCGCTTCCCGCAGCTAGATATCCGTGGCTTGTTGTACTCACAAACTATCTGGTTTGCACAAACTATCTGGTTTGCGAAAACAGTACGAGGCTGCCTGCACTTCAGCAACAGGTGAAGGGCAGGCCAGCTGGAGCACACACCGTCGTTGATGTTGTAGGCATTGTTGGCCGCCTGCGGCAAAAATTTCGAGACTCATCGAGGTCTCTGAAGTCTGCACACAACATTGCTGTATGGCAGACTGCCGGTTCGATTTGGAAGCCGCAGTGTACTGATGACTCTAAGACTGCTGATTCACATCGGATGTCGCAGCTTACACTGCGGCTTTCGAGGTGTACAGGTCACTTCACAGCGTGCATGATGAGAGGGCAAAATGCAGGGACGAATTCAGAATGCAGGACAACCCCGTTTTCTGTAGTCGCACGGAGGGGTGGCTGGCAGTGTACAGCGCGGCCTTCATGAGCAGCCGGGCATCCACGCTTTCCGTCAGGGCTTGGTACGCAGCAGTCCTGCCGGGGAAGCTGCACAGAAGCACCACAGCATTTTCTGATTTTCTTATCAGAAGATGTTGCAAGCACTGTTTGAGCATTTTTCCAAATTTGGAACAGGTTGCACATATTGCTGCGCGGCCCGGGTGCCGGATAAGCTGCACGAAAAACATGGCAAGGTGCGCTGTTGGAAGGATTTCGTGGGGGCAAAAGGGCGCCCAGATGCCGATGCTGCCATCATGAATGCGAGCCCGCAAAGAGCCATCTAGCTCGGACATGACGACGCCCGAATGGCTGATAATGCTGAAACAACACTTGGCGGAACACTCAGCAGGCGAGTCTGCAGCAAACGGCGGGGAATGTTCAGAGTTTGTACAATCTGGGGCTCACCGCATGGCGATGCCCAGCTCCTTGCAGATGGCGCCGTACGCAGCGAGGTTCTGCGTGTTTGGAAGCCGCACGGTGAAGCTTTGTCAGCTATGAGGCAGCGTCGGGTCTCGAAGTCGTGGTGGGACATGATCAGGACTCGTGGGACATAACGCGCTCAACAAAAAGTTGCACAAAACACAGTGTCAGATGGCTTGCGCGGGGGATCACATATGAATCAACATGTACAAGGGAGACGAATGAGACAACCTGCGGGAGGTTCATGGTGGTGCCCAGCGAGAAACCGATTATGCACCCCGGGCGCAGGCTGCTCCTGCAGCACGGCGCCACACGAACTGTGGCCGAGCCTGGCTGCTGATCAGGGATCGAGAACTGGACGATGAAACACATACTTCCACCATCCCTATTCGACAGATCTCGCTTCATGGGGAAAACGATGGAAGCACTCCAGAAGCCAAAACACGCTTGAAATTTAACCCAAGCGTGTTTCGCTGAAGGGAATTGGAGAGGGCACACCAGGTCCAGGGGGCGCCGTCGGCGCGGCGCTTGATGGCATAGTCCTCCAGGTTGTAGTAGCAGCTGTGGCACAGTGAAAAGAATCGTATAGAGGCTTGAACCCTGGAAAGTGCTGTTGAGCATGCGCCAGCGGCACGGAATACTCCTCCAGGTTGTAGTAGGAGCTGCGGCACAGGCTTGCATGAACACCAGCTGCACTGGGCAGGACATCAAATGATGCCCTTCACACGAGGGAGGAGAGCCGGTGTGCCGGTAGGGCGTAGGGCAGAGCTGCAAGTGCACCAGGTTGCTCGGGACCCCAGAAGCAGGATGTGCGCCGAAGCACTGCTGCTGCACATGCTTGGGGCCACTGCGACACCGGTGCATCTTGCGAATGGCTAGGACATACATGCGGGGTGGAGGGGCGAGTATACGATGGTCCGTCTGGCATGGCTCACTTGGGTGGCAGGTGGCGCGGGTCGCTCTCGTCGAAGGGCGTCTTGGTCTCGCCCCTGTGCACACCTGCGCGCAGAGCAATATGAGAAGTTCATCTCCGATATCGCACTGGCTCGGGGGCCTGGTCAAAGCCCCAGTCCCAGCCGTCGTGCATTGTCAGAAGCTGGGGATTGACTGCACTGCGGCCCGGTGGCGCAGGATCTGAATGCCCCGCGAAGCTGCCAGCGCAGCCGCCATTGTTGCATCCAACACCTCCAGGACCTGAAAAGATTCCGAGATAAAGTATACATCTTGATCAAGGTCAAGGTCATCTTACCGTACTGATTGACGCCCTCGGTGAAGTAGACGTGCTTGAGCGGTGCGCCTGCCTCCTCCAGACTCTCCACCACATTGGACAGCATCGTCGCCACTGACGTGTCCATGTTCGTCATATCCCTGCCGTTGAGTCACACACGACTGAGTGATGAGTGATCGCAGTCGATCACATCTGAACCATGCTTGCTGCTGCCGATGATAGTGCAAATCTTCAACCCTGCGTGCGGATTGGCAGCTGGGGTGAGCTGCGGTGCATCCCTCGCCCCTCTTGCATGTAGACCGCATCCTGGAGCCTGGAGTTTTCATCAGGAGGGAAGCGGAACAAAATCAGGGCCGCACCCGCTGAACGCCAGGTGAAACAGGTACACCTGACTGGCCAGGTTGACTTTCGCGTCCTTGATTGCCTGCACCCGGGCGAAAACCGATTTGGCGGCAAAGCGAAGATGCCCTGCGTGCACATTCATGCCCTGTTGACCTGTGCACTACTGGTGAGCTCGGGGCAGCGGCATGCGGCATGTGCCAGCCGTCAGGTGGGCGGCAGCAACGGAAGCAGCGAAATCAGAAGCTGCAGGTGTCATCGAGAAGCCCCAGAGACTAAAGTACTGGAGCAATTTGTCGTAAGACAGTGACTCTGTGTGTGACGTCCAGGCGCACTTGCTGAGTGCGCATAGCATGCTGTTAACAAGCCAGAATCTTTCATTGAAGATCCTACCTTGGAGACGGCGGGCTTGTCCGTCAGGTCCAAGCGCAGGTGCTGGGCGCGCGTCTTGATGTCTGTAAGGGCGGCGCGAGATGGCGATGACATCCTGCCACTCCTCGTGCTCTAGAACCTCCAGCAGCGCGCGCCCCTGGATCCTGCGGCAATACAAATTGCATATTTGGAAGGAATGTGAAGGTTGACAGGTGATAAGTAAGGTCCTGCACCCCTAGTGCAGGACCTTACCACCGCCGCCACGAGCGCCCACCCTGGTGTGGAATAAGGTGCAGGGATTACATCGTGGGCGGTGAAGGGCAACCTGAGGTCATGGCTGGCTATTCTCTTCGAGATTATGCTTCTGATTGCTCATGAATCGAGTGGTTGGCTGGAGCTGCCCCAAGCACTAACGATTTATTGTTGGCGCTAATGTTGAGCGTTGTGATGCGCATGTCGCCTGCCGCGCAGGATGACATCATCCCTCGAATAAGAACAAAAACATAGCCCTAGCCAGGCTTTGTTTGTGGCTGCGCGAACCAAAACAACGTTGCCATGCTGCGGCTGCGGGCAAGTGCCACTGCCACCGGCGTGGCATCGCTGCATGTGGGTGACTCAGCGGCGCTGGCGGCGTCTCCGGCAGTTTGATGATTCCTGCCGGGGATCTCAGAACATGCGAGGACACAGGCATTGGCAACTTCACTCACTCACCAGGTAGCCGACGAGCAGCTCGGCGCCGTCGTCGCCGATGCTGTTGGTGCCCAGGATGAGCGTCCCCAGCATGTCGTTGTTCTTCAGCACCTCGCACAGCTGCGTCGTGCCCAACGTGCCGATGCCTTTCTTGCTGAAGTCTGCTGCTGTACACCTGCAGAAACCGTGACAGGCGTCAGGACGCATGCACGAATGATCAAGTGAATGCATGTTTGTTTAAGAAGGGAACAAAGCATCTGGCAGCACAATGAATCCCTCGCCACTTGGTTCGCTGTCCTCTCCATCACATGTGCATAACGCTCGCGCTATGTTTCAGAGGGGCGGGGCTCTGCGCGCGCCAGCGCATCTGGTGGACCCAATGCAACCCACTTTTCGTTGAAGGCGAGCGCCTCGACCACATACGCACTGAATGTGAGGCTCCTGCAACGGAGCGTGCAGCCCAACCGACAGGTAGCTCTGCGCACTACTAATGAGGCGCCGCCAAGCCGGCGGCGGCGCGACATCTGCCTCTACAGCCTGGTTGCCGCTGCAAGATGCGGGCCTGCCGATAGTCTTCCTGGAGGTCATCAGCCCGCAACACATAGCGCACTAGATCGACAAACCGTGCTGTAGCAATTCTACGCTTGCAGCCAAGAACCACTTTAGCAGGCGAACCTCTGCACCTGCAGAGCGTGGGCGTGCTGCCGGTGGTATTCATGAACCTAATCACCATGGCGTTGAGGTAATGTGCTGTGCGCTCCCAGATTGGATATCCTGGATCGCCGGCCCAATGCACTCACGCCCCACCAACTTGAACTGATTGAGCGGCATTACATCCCAGGCTCAGCATGTGCAATGAGCAACAAGTAGGGGAACGCTCTGTGTGCACAGGGAAGGCTGTCAAGCGATCAGCAGACCACTGGGGCACAACAAACACCCAGGGCGACGGCGACCTTGATCGATCAGCAGTGAGCGGTGCGGCTGCGGCTGACTAAGCGAGAGCCTGAAAAGGCGTCATTGTCAGGTCTAAAACACTAAATGACAAATTGGGTGCCCACAGAGAGCACCAACGCCATGTGTGATGATCTGTCGTAGTTTATCGACTTGCAAATTCGATTTGCCGCCAGCACATTTTCCCGCGGAACGCAACACCCTGCTCTCTGCAGAAGACTGCATCTTTATGCAGCTCTTGCCGTGTCACACACGAGCTCACCCCCTGCAAACCTTCGAGCTTTGCTAGTTGTCAGAAGTTCACGACACCTGCTGCCTGCCGAGAACCGCAGGCCGAAACTGGTGGAGGATGGCACCGAATGAACCGAGGACGGCTGTGGTGACTGGGGCCACTGGGTGCGCATGATGGCTGCACAACAAACGAACAAAAAACAAACTGAAGCATGTTGCAGCAGCATTACTGCCGTTGCTGCTGCGCGTGTGCCTTGTCATCAGGAACACACGTCAGCATCGATAACCGACGACAAGGGCGCAGCGGCGCTGGCGGAGATGCTGAAGTCCAACACCACCCTGGAGCGCCTGGACCTCAGCTCCAATGTCATCGACTATGACGGCATCAGTGCCATCTCCGCCGCCCTGGTGGAAAACACCTGCCTGAAGGCGCTCTACGTCAGGTGCGCCTGTCGCCACAGCGGATGCGCTGGCACGAAGGTCGACGCTGGCGCATGCGAGCAGTGCTCCGTGCACGAACTTCACCCGGCATTGCGCCCAGGCGCTCACTCATCGTGCTGGCGCCTCAGCGTGATGATGTCGGCATGCCCTCCCCGTCACTGAGCCCCTGTCAAAGCAGCTTGAAGCATGCGCGAAGGCACCAAGAGCCTGTCTTGATAGTCTCGGACAGATAAACTGAACTGATTGAGCTGACTCGGCATGACATAGCCTCGTGCGCACACGTCTGCGCAGATCAAGGCGGACAGGCATGCGGACGACCTCGACGTTGAGGCGCTGCAGGATTACACTGTCAAAACGGTACAGGAGGTGCATGCGGAGCCGGGGAAGGTGACAGTCCACAAGGAAATTGACGAGGAGATCAAGACTGGCTGATGAACGCATGTGCGACGGCAACCCGCTGTCGCACTGGCGCTGGCTCGAACTCGAGGATCGATCC
>JAABUM010001715.1_pt1 | contig 31611 bp, 27 predicted proteins | sample 5559161 | NCBI WGS metagenome assembly JAABUM01 (sample SAMN10711868, study PRJNA513369) | rock metagenome | isolation source: Antarctica rocks | place: Antarctica: Victoria Land, Siegfried Peak nord
TCGTCGAGATCGAAACCGCCAAGTCCGCGGTCGAGCTGCCCAGCCCCGTCGCCGGCACCGTGATCGACGTTCTGGCCGGGCAGGGGGAGACCGTCGCGGTCGGCAGTGTCCTGTTCACCGTGGCACCCCCCGGACAGGTGCCCCCACCCTCCAGTGGGGCCGCCACCGTCGATACGAGCACCGGAGAGGAAACCGCACCACCGGAGACCGCCGACGACGGCAGCACGTCGGTGCTTGTCGGCTATGGACCGGCCGTCGCGGCGAGTGCCCGCAGGCCACGGCGCACCCCCACGGCACCCGACACGGTGGCGGCCGAGGCGAGCACGCCGCCGCCGGGGGTGAACACCGGGCACACGACCGCGAAGGCAACCCGGGCCAAACCCCCGGTGCGCAAACTCGCCCGCGACCTCGGTGTCGACCTGGGTGCAGTGCCCGGCTCCGGCCCGCAGGGCACCGTCACCCGAGAGGACCTGATCACCCACCACGCCGAGTCCACGGCGCCCGCGGACATTACCCAGCCCACTAAAACGTCCGGCGACGAGGCGACCGAGCAGCCAGGCGAAGTGCGGACACCGATCCGCGGAGTGCGCAAGGCCACCGCGCAGGCCATGGTGGCCAGCGCGTTCACCGCACCGCACGTCACCGAGTTCCTCACCGTCGACGCCACCGCCACCATGGACCTGGTGGCCCGCATGAAGCAGGACACCACCTTCGCCAGGGTGAAGCTCAGCCCGCTATTGATCGTGGCGCGGGCCGTGCTCGCGGCGGTCCGCGCACACCCGGACATCAACGCCTCTTGGGATGAGAAGAACCAAGAGATCGTGCGGAAGACCACCGTCAACCTCGGCATCGCCGCCGCCACCCCACGCGGCCTGATGGTGCCGAACATCAAAAGGGCCGACCAGCTCTCGACCCTGGCCCTGGCCATGGCCCTGGCCGATCTCACCACCGTCGCCAGGGACGGCAAGACCCCACCGGAGGCGATGGCCGGGGGAACCATCACCATCACCAACATCGGAGTGTTCGGAATCGACGCGGCCACCCCGATCCTCAACCCCGGCGAGGCCGCCATCCTCTGCTTCGGCGCGATCCGTCAAACGCCGTGGGTGCACGAAGGTGCCGTGGTGCCGCGGTGGACCACGCAATTGTCTCTGTCCTTCGATCACCGCCTCGTCGACGGCGAGCTGGGCAGCAAGGTGCTGGCCACCATCGGCGCCATCCTCGAAAACCCACTGTGGAAGCTGGCGACCGCATGAACTGCCCACACGGCGCCGCCCGTGAATATCGCTTCCGGCGCCGGATACCCCATCGTCGGCTCTCTGCCGGTGGCACAACGTAGTGGTGCGGCCGCCCCCCGATGCCGGCACCAACCCGCCGACTGATGATCCGGCGGTGGAGTCCCGGCCACTCGTCACCGCCGCCATGGTGGAAGCGGCGGCGGCTCGGTTGGACGGGTGCATCCCGGCGACGCCAGTGGAGATCAGCCCTCGACTGTCGGCCCGGGTGGGCGCCACCGTGTGGCTGAAGCGGGAGGACCTGCAGGTGGTCCGCTCCTACAAGGTGCGTGGCGCCTACAACTTCGTCGTCCAGCTCAACGAAGCCGAACGCACCGCCGGGGTGGTCAGCGCCAGCGCAGGCAACCACGCCCAGGGTTTGGCGTACGCGTGCGCCGCGGTCGGGGTGCACGGGCGGATCTACGTGCCGCGTACCACGCCCCGGCAGAAGCGCGACCGCATTGCCGCGCTCGGCGGGGACATGGTCGAGCTGGTGGTGCTGGGCGACAGCTACGACGACGCGGCGGAGGCAGCGGCCTCCGATGAGGTAGCGACCGGCGCCACCCGGGTGCCCGCGTTCGACCACCCCCGCACCATCGCCGGGCAGGGCACCGTGCTGGCGGAGGCGGTGCAGCAGTTGGGCGCTGCGCCCGACGTGGTGGTGGTGCCCGTCGGCGGCGGCGGCCTGCTGGCCGGGACCGTCGCCTGGCTGGACGAGCGGCACCCGGAGGTTCGCGTGGTGGGGGTGGAGCCGGCCGGTGCTGCCTGTATGGCTGCCGCCTTGACCGCGGGAGCGCCGGTGGCACTGGCCGAGATCGATGGTTTCGTCGACGGCGCCGCGGTCCGCCGGGCGGGCGCGCTCACCTACCCGTTGGTGCGCGACGGCGGCGCCGAGCTGGTCAGCGTGCCCGAGGGCCAGGTGTGCTGCGAGATGCTGGCGATGTACCAGAGCGACGGGATCATCGCCGAACCAGCGGGCGCGCTGGCCGCGGCCGCGCTCGGCACGGTGATCGGCGTTGCACCCGGGGCTGGCGTGCTCTGCGTGGTGTCCGGCGGCAACAACGACGTCAGCCGCTACGGGGAGGTGGTGGAACGCGCACTGGTGCACGAGGGGCGCAAGCACTACTTCCTGGTCGACTTCCCGCAGGAACCCGGCGCGTTGCGCGGCTTTCTCGACGAGGTGCTCGGCCCCGACGACGACATCACCCTGTTCGAGTACGTCAAGCGCAACAACCGCGAAAAGGGGCCGGCGCTGGTCGCCATCGAGCTCGGCCGTCCCGAAGACCTCGGCGCGCTGCTGGAACGGATGCAGCGCTGTCCGCCCGACGTACAGCTCATCCCGCCGGACAGCCCTCTGTTTCGCTACTTGCTCTGAGAATCCATGCTCGTGCAGCGTTGGCCGCGCCGTTCACCAGTTTTTTTCACCGAGCGTGCCAGGCTCGTCCCTTCGGCACTATAGTCGGGTAAGTCAACTATGTCTCATAATATGAGAATACATCGTCACATGGTGAGAATTATGGCTAGTGTCAGAGAGATGGATAGCGGTACGGTTCACTACAGCCAGGGACATGCGGAAAGCGTGGTGCGGTCGCAGGCATGGCGGACGGTAGATAATTCTGCTGCTTACCTCGCTGCGGAGTTGCGGCCAGGCCTTCGAGTGCTCGATGTGGGGTGCGGGCCCGGAACAATCACCATCGACTTGGCTCGCCGTGTGGCTCCAGCGCGAGTGGTTGGTGTCGACCTGGAAGTATCGGTGCTCGAACAAGCCCGCGCCACGGCGGTGAGCACCGGAGTGGGCAACGTCGAGTTCGTCGTCGGCAGCGCCTATGACCTGCGCGGCGTACTTGAAGCGAGCGGCCCATTCGATGTAGTGCACGCCCACCAGGTGTTGCTGCACCTGGCTGATCCCGTTGCAGGCCTGCGAGAAATGCTACGGGCAACGCGACCCGCCGGGGTGCTCGCCGCCCGCGACGCCGACTACGCCGCCGCCGCATTCTGGCCCTCAGACCCACGCCTCGACCGGTGGCTGGAAATCTACCGCGCCGTGGCCCACGACAACGGAACCGAACCGGACGCAGGCCGGCGACTCATGGCGTGGGCGCACTCCGCCGGTGCCGACGACGTCACACCCAGTGCGTCCATCTGGTGCCACGCCACGCCCGACGAGCGGGCGTGGTGGGGTGGGCAATGGGCGGAACGAATCATCTCCTCCACCATCGCTGAGCGTGCCATCACGAGCGGTCGTGCCACCACCGCCGAACTCGCCGAGATCTCCGCCGCCTGGACAGAGTGGGCCAAACACCCCGACGGGTGGTTCGCTATTCCCCACGGCGAAATTCTTTGTCGTGTTCCGCCCCCGTCTAGCCGCTCAACCGCGCGCAAATCGGACTCCGGCGACGAGGCGTTCGGCCATGCCTGACCGTGAGCTTGGAAAACCCCGACGGACACAACGACTCATGCCCGAACGGCTAGCAATACAACTGAGACTCGGAGAAGATCGGAGAACGGGAACAGAAGTTGATGGTTCAGATTCCGGGTAACGCTCCACCGTCCACCGGGATCATCGCGCCTGTGATGTAAGACGCCGCCGGCGACAGAATGAACGCGGCCACCCGAGCGAACTCCGCCGGATCACCAGGACGACCGAGTGGTATAGACGCGATATCCTCCTGTAGTGACGCGGGGCTCGATTGGGACTTGAGGTATTGCAGACGGCCGGTCGCCGTCCACCCGGGCATTAGCCCGTTGACCCGCACGCCCGCAGGACCCAGCTCGTTCGCTAGTGATTTCGCCACCATCGCCAACCCGGGTCGCAACCCGTTAGATATGCCCAGCTCAGCAATTGGGACCCGAACCGACGTCGACAGCACGAACGCGATGGAGCCACCTTCTCCGAGGCGCGGCGCGACCGACCTCACCAGCCGCACTGCGCCGAGGAACACCGACTCAAATGACCAACGCCACTGTTCGTCGGACACCGTGGTCACGGCGCCCGACGGTGGACCACCAACGCTGACTAGTAACCCGTCCAGCCGCTGAAAACGCGTCAACGCGGTGTGAATGAGCCGGTCAGGAGTCTCTGTATCCGCGTTGTCGCAGCTCACACCTGTGGCGCGCTCGGAACCAAGCCGGTCGACCGCTGCGTCGAGCGCGCTCTCACTGCGGCCACTCACTACGACACAGGCGCCTTCTCCCACCAACACTTCTGCGGTAGCAAGCCCAAGGCCAGCGCTCCCGCCAGTTATCAGATAAACACGATCACGCAAACCGAGGTCCATCTGTCAATCCGCCTTTCGGCCCGGTCGACCACTCATACCGTTGGCTGATCAGACAGCGCAACGTGTCGCAGCATCCGTCACTTGTCCCCACATGAAGTCAACAACTTGCTTGCACGAAACTCGTCGGACCGACGAGTCGCCTCATGTGCTGACAACGGGCTCGTGCGCGGTCGATACCGACAGATCGCGCCAACGGTTAAGCTCCGTCGTCAACTTCTGTATTTTAGCCTCGAATCGGGTGACACAGTCCGCGCCCAGTTGCAGCCGCAGAGGCGGCGTTTCCGTGTTCACGATAGTGATTACCGCCGCAGCGGCTTTGGACGCATCGCCCACCTGCAAGTGGTTGTTCCCCTGCACCCACGCGCGGGTGGACCCTGCAGTCCCAGCGTAGTCGTCGATAACGTTCGCGACCTTGTGTAGCGAAGTGCTGTCAAGAAAATCGGTCCGAAACACACCGGGTTCTACGATGATCACATCGATACCCAGCGGCGCGAGCTCGCCCCACATGGCTTCGCTGAACCCCTCGATAGCGGACTTCGTCGCCCCGTACACACCCCAACCAGGCCCTTGGGTGAATCCGCCGACCGAACTGATGTTAATCACCTTCCCTTCGCGCTGCTGACGCAGCACCGGTATCACCGCGCGTGTCACCGCGAGCGTGCCAAATACGTTCGTGTCGAACACCGCACGCGCCTCGGCGTCTGTGACTTCTTCCACCGCCCCGAGTAGGCCGCGACCTGCGTTGTTGACCAGTACATCGATTCGACCGAAACGCTCCAGCGCAGCGGCCACAGCCGTCTCTATCTGCTCCTCGTCATTGACGTCCACCGCAACCGTAAGCAGCCTGTCCCCGGCATCCGGCAGCGCCGCATCGACCTGCTCCGGACGGCGAGCGGTTGCCACCACAGCATCGCCATACTCCAGCGCCGCACGTGTAATCTCCAGACCGAGACCCCGCGAGGTTCCGGTAATGAACCATGTCCGCACAATATCCTCCTCGAGCGGCAGTTCCAGCTTACACATAACGTCGGTCTAATCCAAGGCCTTGGTCCACTCGACCACCAATTACATGTGCACGAAGTCTGCGAGCAGATCGGTCACTGACATACCCGCAGCGATCTTTTCGCGAATTGAGTCCTCCTTACTGATGATCAGGTTCGTGGCCACTAGTACATCCTCAGCCTGCGCGGAAGGCACTACGGCGACCCCATTCTCATCCGCAACGATGATGTCACCTGGCTCGATGACCAGGCCCAAGACGACCACGGGCACATTTATCTGGACCGGCTCGGTGCGACCATGTAGAAAGGTAGGAGACGGTCGCGGCACGGTACCCCTATACCATATAGGGTAATCTAGGTCGCGAATCTCATCGACGTCACGGATGGCACCATCGACAATGGTTGCAGCGATTCCCACCTTCTGAGCCAGAGTGGACATCAAGCCGCCCCACATCGAGGTGTCCGTTTGGCCGTGTCCTGCAAGTAACACGATGTCGCCCACCTGTGCCCTAGTCAATACCGTCGGGCAATCGACCAGGTCGTCGGTGAACAGGTTGACGGTTAGCGCTGGACCAGCGACCTTGTGCTCTGGTTTCACAACGGACAGCCCACCGATCGCACCCGTGCGGCGCTGCGCGTCGGCAATCAGGCAACTCGGGCTGTACTGCTTGAGGACCTCGCGAAACCCGGCGACGATCTCTGGCGATGGACGTTTGAGCTCGTTGTAGACGCTTTCCTCGTGCATCGTGCGCTTCCCTTAGCTAACGTAGTCGAGTGGTTTACGCGATTGTTGTGGCCTCGTCGCGCGTCCGCCGCGGAAAGGGCGGGTACTGTAGAACCTATGTCAATGTACAGCGCCCGCAGGCCCGGGCCGCTTAACTTGACGTCGATATCATGAGGGCGGGCGAGGCAAGAAGACCGCTACCAAGCGCGTGCGGGTGCTGTTGGAGAATCTCAATCCAATTGCAAAGTATGAACCTTTCCTCCGGAATGCTCGTCACACACACATAGACCGCTGCGACCAGCATTAGCACGCCACTGCGCCGCGCCTTTGCCAGCCAACCCCCAATTCTCCACCGGACTCTCGTCAATCACGACAAAAGTCACATTGGGGTCCTTGCCGAGAATGTAGTGAATAAGGTCGGTCGCCCCTTGAATCAGGCGATCCCTCTGCTCGGATGAGGTGATGACGTCGTCGGCGATCTTGATATTGACGATTGGCATTTGCAACTACAACCTTTCTTTCGGTCCGTTTCTCACGGGGGATTGTCCATGTTTGTTGTCTGAACCTGCCGTGGACCGGTCCCCGGGGCAAGCGACGTTCGGAATGCCCGAACTACGCAGGCCCTATGGGGCACCCTGTTCACCAACGTCGACGTAGAGATGGCGGTGGCGACAGACGCTTGGAGAGGAGGACCCAGAGCGCGGACGTTAGGGCGCGGGGGACCAGTGTTTGCCTGGGACCCGCAGGCTGCCCTTACCATGCTGGCTGCGATGGGTCACGCCGCGTGCGGGAGGCTGACTGCCCCTCAGCCCACAACACCGCGGGCGGCGATGTTGTGGGCTGCGTTCACGTCGGCGTGCTCAGCGAAGCCGCATGACGTGCACAGGAAGGTGGCCTGCAGCGTGACCCGCTGGGGCCGTCGGAGCCGTACCCGCCCGCGGATACCGCCCAGGTCTTCGAGGGCGATCCCGCGGCCGGTGCGTTCGGTCTCGGTCACGATGCTTTTGCTGATGCGGTGGTTCACGTCGGCGGCGAACCGGGCTTCCTTGCGGCTGCGGTGTTTCAGGAGTCGTTTCGCGGACTTCGTCCCGACCGCTGGAGTTTGGCCCGCAGCCGCTGGTTGCGGTGCCGGACCCGGTTCAGCCCCTTCCCGCTGTATCGGGTGCCGTTGCTATCGGTGGCCAGGTTCGCGATCCCCAGGTCGGCGCCGAGGAACCCCGCCGGGGGAGTCGCCGGCACGTCGGGGACGTCGCAGCCGGCGTAGAGGAACCACATGCCGTCCCGGTGCACGAGGTCGGACTCGCCCTTACGGTGCCCGACCAGCATCGCGTGCTGCTCGGGCGAGCAGCCGAACACGATTCCGGGCTGGCGACCTTGGGCGGTCCAGATTGAGACGGTGAGCCGGTCGCGCGCGCCAGAGGCTCACTCCTGTTGTCTCTCGGAGCGTGCCGGGCGCCACCGGACCAGGTTCGGTAGTTGAGGGATTTACGCGGTCCTGCGGTGTTGTCGCCGGCCGGGGTGGGAGCGTCGTTTGTCTTCATACATGGCCTGATCGGCCTCTCGGAGGGCGTCGGCCAGGACCCCGCCGGCGGGTAGCACGGTGGTACCGACCGCCACCGACGGCACGAGGCTGCCGTGCGCCTCAGGCAAGCACAGCGGCGTCGCGGCCGCGGTGCGCACAGCGCGGGCCAGGGCCGGGGCGGTGACCTTCTCGGCGGGGGCGAGCAGGACGAACTCGTCCCCGGACAGGCGTGCGATCACCCAGCCTGGGCGGGCCAGGGCGGTCAGGGACCGGGCCACTCCGGCGATCAGGAGGTCACCGGCGGCGTGCCCGTGCAGGTCATTGGTGGCCTTGAGCCCGTTGACGTCGATGAGCGTCACCACCAACTCCGGGATCGACTGATGCGATCCTGCCTCCATGCACGCCCACAGCCCCCGGCGGTTAAGCAGCCCGGTCAGCTCGTCGTGATGGGCGGCGTGTTCCAGGCGGGCCAGGTGCTGGTGGTGGGTGGTCGCGTCCTCGATGATCACCATCACCACCGCTTGCCCGTCCTGATGCAACACGCTCTTGCGGACCTGCGCCCAGATCGTGGACCCGTCCTTGGCGACCAATCGCCGCTCGGCGGCCAGGTTGCGCTGCTGCCCGCCGATCAGGCGCTGCGCGTCGGCGTCGCGCTGGGCACGATCGTCGGGATGGATCACCTGCTCTGCTGACAAGGCCAGCGCCTCAGTGCGGGTATAACCGAGCATGTCGGCGAAGGCCTGATTGGCCTCCACCACCGCCCCGTCCGGCCCATGGATCACGACCGCCAGAGGGCTCTCGACCAGTAACTCTCGATAGAGTTGTGCGTCATACCCCACCGTCATCCTCCCTCACTTCCCGACCGCCTCTGCGGTCACAGAACCACCATATGACCGCCCCGAACCACGATCCGGCACCTCACCATGCACTTGATCAAAGACCGAATCGTCGGAACCGCGAACCCGCGAAACGCGCCTGGACCAATGCGGAGGAGGATTCGTGTCATGCGTGTGAAGTCGATACTGGTGGGCTGCTGCAGTCTTCTCGCCGCAGGTGTCTTGTCCGCTTGCTCCGGCACCTCCTCCCCACACCCGCTCCATCCGGCACCGCGTCCGTGACGCCGTCGCCCGCTGTGACCTCGCCCGGTGCCAGCACCACGTCGCCGGCCAGCACGACGGTGCCCGTCCCTCAACCCGCCGTCACCGACGCCCCGTCCAGCACAGCTGCCCCCTCAGCAGGTGTCCCTGCGTGCACGTCCGCGACCACCCGACTCACCGCCGAGCCGCAGCAGCCAGCCAACCGAAACGGGGCAACCCTCCTGCATTTCACCAATACCAGCAGCCACCCTTGCACCACACAGGGCTACCCCGGAGTCGCCGTGCTCAACGCCGCCGGCCAACAGCAATACCAAGCCATCCGAGAACCCGCCGGCTACTTCGACGGCCTCCAAACCGGACAGTCGCCACCGCTCGTCAACCTCAGCCCAGGACAAGAAGCAACCGCCATCCTCGAGGTCGGCGATAACTACCCCAACGGCAACTTCTGCCCGAGCGCACCAGCGCTGCTCGTCACCATGCCCGCCGACACCATCAGCCGCAAAGTCCCCACCAAGATCTCCGACTGCGGCAGCGCGGCAATCAATCCCGTCCTCTCAGGCACAACCGGATCCGGCTAAACCAGACGCGACGGATGGGCCCCCGCAGGGAAAGAGCGAACGTCGCGATCCGCGGACGGAAAGCGCAGAGCGCCTGAGCTGGGCATGTCGGTACCACGGTGCATAGTGACTGGCGAGTTGTTCCGGTCCCACTGCGGGGCGCAACGGTTCGCGTACAACTGGCCAGCTACACCAGCCGCAGGATGATGACACGCTGCCGCTCGTGGACGACGGCATAGACGATCAGGCCCATCCCCTCGCCGTAGATGGTGGTCCACTGGTCGGTGAGCTCGTCGTACCCACCCGCGCTCAGGCGCGGATTCTCCAACAACTGCTCGATGCGGGCGTCGACCTGTTCGCGAGTCGCGGCCGGGAGGCTTGCGTAGTGCTCTCGCGCGATCTCCAGCCACACCGGGCCGTAGCGCGGCATTTACAGCTGGACCCAGTTTCCGTGCTCATCGCGGGCGAGTAGGCCAGCGAAGTCACCGGCCTTGGCCCGGGCGACCTGCGCCTGTTCCTGCTCGGAGAGCGGGTTCGCCCGAATCACCGCGACACCCCACCACCTATCGAGCGCCGCCTCGGCAGAGGCAAGATCGAGGGTGTCCGCAGCGTGCCGGATGGCCTGGCGCAGTTCAGCTTCGAACACAGGACAGTCACTGGGGGCGAATTGGGCCAGTGCCGCACGGATCGCCGGCCCGGATCGCTCGATTTTCATCGTTGCCGTAGTCACCTGTCGAGTATCCGCCCGACCGCTGGCGACCGGACGAAGGGCTGTCCCGCACGGCGTGGCGCCCGCAACGCTCCGCTGAGCGGAGACGAAGTATCGTGCCGGAGGCCTGGCCACCTCGATAGGCTGCGGCGGCAACACCGCGCCTTGATACGTGCCATGCGTGTGTCCCGGGTGTTGCTGCAGCAGCTGCTCCATCCGGGCGTTCGTCGACCGCATCGCATTGGAGCAGCTCATCCGCACCACGGCTGGGACGCCCGGGTCGGCCGCGGCGGCCAACAACTGCGCTCGCGCGGCTGTCGCGGCCTGCAACAGCTCAACACGAGCAGCACTCACCCCGTCCGACATGACCCCATCCTGCCACCGGCCGCCGGAAAACTCACCGACGGGTCAAGGAGCCACTGCGCGAGAGCATAGGAGACGGTGGGAAAGATGGACGGCGTGACGAGACCGGGCGGCCACGCCTGAATGTGGGTCAGTCCGCGAGTGCCTGGTAGCGCTCGACGATTGGGGCGCCGTCCACGTCGAGTGGGCCGGCGCTGGATATGGGCAGGTAGGTGCGTAGCCATTCGTAGGCTTTCAAGGCGGGATCGTCGGCTTCGTTCTCGTAGGTCCGCCAGTCGCGGCGGGGTTTGTCGGTCAGGAACGCGTGGACGGCGGGCGAGATGGTGTCGGTGGAGCTCACACCCCACACGAAGCCGTGGAAGTGGGTGTCACCGTTGAGGCTGAGCGGTTCGAGTGAGCCGTCGTCGTATTTGATGAATACGGGCCGTTCGACGTTGGTTGCCGATGGTGCGACGAGACGGCCGTGTCTGAGCAGGTCCATACCGTTGGTTTGCGCGGCTTGCGGCCATTCCAGGATGACTTTGGGGCTGTCGGCCATGTAGGCGGTGACCAGTGCGTTCTCGACGGCGGTGGGCATCGCTTCGCCCCGTTCGATGAAGTCGATGTCGGTGTGTTTGGACCGGACGAGCCTGCGTGCTCTTTCCTCGTCAAGGTTGGAGGGTTCCATGCCCGTAAGGGCGAGTAGTTGGCTTCTCTGGTCGTAGAGCAGGCGGCGTTCGCTCCAGTCTGCTGCGGCGTCGACGTTCTGCAGGGCGTGGGCGCGGCGTTGGAGTTCGAAGGGCAACTCGGTGATGCCGCCGACCTCGTCGAGCTGGTCGAGGTAGGCGCACATCTGGGGTGTATCTGCGGTCCACTTCTCAGCGCGGGGGAGTCGGTCTCTGCGGGCGAACTCTGGGTCGGCTCGATGTACGACGGCGGCCACGATCCCCTCGGCGACCTGCAGGGCTTCCCGAATCGGCGAAGAGTTCGCGTATTTGTGGCCCATCAGCACTCGCCTGATGCCGTCGAGGTAGTCCTTCGCGTCAGCACGAGGAATACCGCGTTCGATCTCACCCGTTTGGCGTACTTCCTCATCGGTGAGTCTCACCTTCGACTCGATCAGAGGCGGGTCGAGGGCTGTCGTGCGCACCAGATGGTGTTCGTGAGGGCTGAGCTGTCGCGGCTGGGGGAACACGGCGAGATGCAGCGCAGTCGTCCCTGCACCGGGGGGCTCCTCCTCGAATCGTGAAGTACAACCGTTGAGGAACTCGGCATCATGGCGGAGACGCTCGTTGACGTGGCGGGCGTCTTCGGCGAGAACGCCCGCCGCGAACGCGAGAACGTCACTGCGCAAAGGTGCTGCGGTTTCGATGTGGTGCAAGAGCGCTCGCAGTCGGCGAACTCGTGGCCCTAGATCAGCGTCGTCGTCCAAGACCGCGGTCGGAGTTGGGGTGTCTTGGTCTCCGCTGGCACGCCGGGCCGTGATCGCGTCTGCGGTGTACAGCGTCGCTGGATATACGTCGAAGGGCTGCCCGATCAGCCGCGCGACGTCCTCGGCGGTGATCGTCGCGGAGTGGTTGTCGACGTCGGAGATCGTCACCTCCGACGGCAACCGGCCGTCTTTCGCGTTCTCCAGGTAATGCCTGTATTCAGCCCGGACTACCAGCCAGACCGGGTGCTCGACCTCGACGTCCACAACAAGCGCGGCCCGCACCTGGGGTAGAACATGGTGCCATTCGTCCCTCCAGCGGTACGGGCTGTCTTTCGGCCAGCCGAGGATCACGACCGGGCCACGGCCATCCATCGCCCGGTAGACGCGAACGTGAAGCTGGCCGGGTCGACCGCGTCCGACCTCGACGTCGATCAGTTGTTCCTCGAGGAGTTCCGGTTGCAGATCTGTGTCGGACCACTGACCGTGGTAGCGGTCGTTGGCGGGCACGGGCGGCAACTGTCCGCCCCGTTGCAGCCACCACGACCGGATTGTGCTTCGCCGCCATGCTGGCGCTCCGCCTTCCAACTTTTCGTCGGGTGGTGGCATCAGATCCGCTTGGAAGTACCTCGTCACACGGCCAGGGTCACGGTCGATGAACTCGGCAACCCGGGGGCGCGTCAACAAAGGATCGGCGGCAGAAGAGTGCACACTGCGAAACAGTTTCATGCGGTCAATCTACAGTATGGCACACGGTTTCGTGCGCCTACGTGTACGCGCCTTGCGTGCCGCTATTCTGCACAGGTATCTGTATAGTTGGGGGTGTGAGTATCGCGGATGCGGAGATCGTGCAGATCACGGAGGCGGGGCGCCGAGGTGTGTCGCGGCTGGTCGCTGACGCCGAGGCGGGGCATACCACGGTCCTGAGCCGTCGGGCGGAGTCGGTCGCGGCCGTGGTCAGTTACCGAGACGTACAGCGGCTCGATGAACTGGAACGAACCCTCACCGACGTCGCCCTGGTGTTGTCCCGCGCCGCCGCCGACACGGGGCAGCGGACCTCGCTGGATGACGCCATCGTCTCCTTCGGGTACACCCGCGGCGAGCTGAACAGCATGGATGACCCCGCCTGAGCAGGACCGGCCTGGCCCGGAGGTGTGGTTGACCGACGCCGCCGTCGAGGACCTTCAGCGGCTGGACGGTTCCCCGCTGGTGTGGGCGCTGAAGAAGATGCTGTTGCTGGAGACCGATCCCTACGCCGGTGAACCGTTGTTGGGTTCCCTTGTCGGGTACCGCAAGCTGGTCGTCGGCAACCGCGATTGGCGGCTGGTGTGGCGAGTCATCAGCGATGAGCGCGGCACCGTGATCATTGACGTCGCCGAGGTGTGGGCAGTGGGGGCGCGGAGCGATGCCGCGGTGTATGAGGAGATGGTGTCGCGGGTCGATGATCTGTCGGACGGGCGTATTCGTCGGTCGCTGTCTGAGGTGGTGGATCAGCTCGGTAAGCGAGCCAAGGGCATTCACGCCCGCCCACCGTTGAGCCCACCGGCTCGGGCCGAGGGTTGGCTGGTCGAGCGGCTGGTGCACACCGCGAGAATGGACCGGAGCGCCGTGGAGGCGATGTCCTCCGAGCAGGCCGTCGACGCATGGGTCGAGTACAGGATGCGCAGCACGTAGTGGGAGGTGGCGGTGTGGGTGCTGCTCGGCAGAAGCGAACACGCCTGGAGTGGTTGGCTGACCAGCCAGGTCTCTTGGCGCAGTGGCATCCCACGCGGAACGGGGACTTGGACCCGGTGACGGTGCGGGCCGCGGCCTCTCGGCTGGTGTGGTGGCGGTGCGGCCAGGGTCATGAATGGCAGGCCCGAGTGTTCGCTCGAGCCTAGAAGGGCACCGGGTGCCCGACGTGCGCGGGTCAGCGCGCGACAGCGGAGCGCAATCTGGCCGTGCTGCACCCGGCCGTTGCCGCAACGTGGCACCCGAGCAAGAACGCGCCGTTGATGCCGACAGATGTGTTGCCGGCGTCGATGAAGCGGGTGTGGTGGCAGTGCGCCGAGGGGCACGAGTGGGAGATCACGGTGGACAAACGGGTAGGGCGGGATTGCCCGTTCTGTTCGGGGCGCCGTGTCACCCCGGAGAACAACCTCGCGGCCATGCATCCGGAGCGGGCTGGGCAGTGGCATCCGACCCGGAACGGGGACCTGACGCCGCAGGAGGTCTTGCCCGGGTACAGCAGGCTGGTGTGGTGGTTGTGCGACACATGTGGGCATGAGTGGCAGGCCAAACCGTCATCGCGCATGCGGGGCTCGGGGTGCCGCGAGTGTTCCCGTTCCTTTCCTCGCCGTGCTACCGAGCCGCTGTCAGTGACCCACCCTGAGGTGGCTGCGCAGTGGCATCCCGCGGCGAATGGTGGAGCGACACCAGACCAGGTCACCTTCGGCTCGGGGCGGCGGGTGTGGTGGCAGTGCGCCGCGGGACATGAGTGGGAAGCGACTGTCGCTTCACGCGCCAGCTCCGGGAACCGGTGCCCTTACTGTGCTGGGAAGCGGGCATCAGCGGAGCGCAACCTCGCTGTGACGGCCCCGGCGCTGGCTGCGCAGTGGCACCCCACCCGTAATGGGAACCTGGTGCCGAAAGAGCTGCTGCCGGGCACCGCGCGCCGAGTGTGGTGGCAATGCGAGGCCGGACACGCCTGGAAGTCCTCGCCCAACGCCCGTCAGTATGGGGACAAGGGTGGGGTGCGGTGAGGTTGCCGACCGCGTGTTAGGTGATGGTGTGGGTCAGGGCGGCGATCGTGGGCGTCTGCCGGCGTCGAGTAATCGTGGTCAGGCGCGGACCGCCTGCTCGATGTCGGCGAAGAGCCCGATTACCTCGGGATCCGCGAATGGGACGAGTTGGGTGAACAGGACACCCGCCGTCGCCCCGTCCGTGTCCGCCCAGTAGTAGCAGTTCGCCCCGCCCGCCCAGGCCATGGTCCCACCTGGACGGCCTTGCGGCGTGCGCTCCTCGTTGCGCATCCCTAGCAGTGACCACGAGACCGAAGTGCCTGGCAGTAGGTCGATGTCGTGTGACGTCGCGGGGCTGACTGATATTAACGGTCCGAACAGAGCCGAATGACTCCGCTGGGCGGCGGTAACTGTCTCCGGCTTGAGGAGCTTCACCCCGTTCCAGACCCCTCCCGCGCCCAGCATCCGCAGGAATGTCAAGTAATCCCGCGGGGTCCCGTACAACCCGCCCCCGCCAGAGAAGAACTCCGGCTCGGTGGGGAGCTCGAAGGGAACGGCAAGCAACCCGTCCGTGGTCTTCGCCCGCACCGTCGCCAGCCGAGACCGGTCCACGATTCCGAACGCTGTGTCCACCATTTCCAGCGGGTCGAAGACAGCCTCCCGCAGGTAGGTTGCCAGATCCCGGCCGGTCAACCGCGAGATGGCCAGACCCACCCACTCGAGACCGTTTCCATACATCGTGTCGGTTCCCGGTTCGTACACGAGCGGCGAGTCCACGATCGAGGCCAGCTTGAGCTCCAGGCTAGTTGGGACCTCGTTCTCCTGCAGGTACCGAGCAAGGTCCTCAGAAAGGAAGGAGTACCCGGCGCCCGCCGTGTGCGACAACAGCATTCGCAGGGTCACCGGTGTTCGAGCAGGGCGCAGGCGAGGTTTGTCCCCGTCGTAACCCTCGAGCACCTGGGACGCGGCGAGTTCGGGAAGGATGTCGGCCGTGGGGGTGTCCAGCCCGATCAGACCGCGTTCCACCAATTGCAGAGCAGCGACGGCAACAATTGACTTGGTCATCGACGCGAGCCACGCAACGGTGTCTTCTGTCCACGGAGATGTACCGTCGCGGGTTCCTGCGCCACCTGAGTAGATGACCCCGTCGCGGTTGGCGGCCATTGCGTAGAAGCCCGCGGCGACGCCGTCGTTGACGGCCTTCGCCAGCAGGGAATCGATCGCCTTCGTTAGGGTCATTGTCCCCTCGCATGCAGGATGGTCACCACGTGACGGGCAGTTCGTTCACTCCGTAGATGCCTATGGCTGGCTCACGAAACTCGATCTGATCCATGGCCACCGCGCGGCGTAATGTCGGGATGCGGCCGAGCAGGGTGGGGATTGCGACCTGCAGTTCGAGGCGCGCGAGGGGCATGCCCAGGCACTGGTGGGGTCCGTGTCCGAAGGTCAGGTGTTTGTGCGCCGGCCTGCGTAGGTCCAGGCGGTCCGGCTCGTCGATCACCGACGCGTCGCGGTTGGCCAGATCGCCGGCGATGATCAGTCCATCCCCGGCTCGGATGACCATGCCGCTGATCTCGATGTCCTCTAGTGCCACTCGTCGCCTGCCGCCTTGCGGGACAGCGGTGTAGCGAAGGAGTTCTTCTACGGCGCCAACGATTTCCTCCTGCGTCTTCATTTCCAGCAGGATGTCTAGTTGGTCGCGGTTTTCGGTTAATGCCAGCACGCTGAGGGAGATGGTGTTCGACGTCGTGTCGAAGCCGCCGAGGAGCATCAGCATGCCTGTCAGGGCGGCGTCCTGCTGTGTCAGGTTGCCGGTGGCCACGTGCTCGTTGGCCAGCTCCGACAGCATGTCCTGACCCGGGTTGGTGCGTTTGACCGTCAGTAGTCGATCGATGTAGTTCATCAGGCCTTGCCGGGCGGCCGTGGCTTCCTCTCCGGTGGCGCGAGGGTCGATGAGCGCCTTGGCGCTGACCGAAAAGAATTCGTGGTCCTCATACGGCACGCCCAGCAGGTGGCAGATCACAGTGCACGGCACCGGCAGCGCGAACGCTTCCAGCAGGCCGACCGGTTTCGGGCCGGTGAGAAGCCGGTCGATCAGGTCATTCACCAAGTCCTCGATCAGGGGCCGCATAGCCTGGATGCGTTTGGCGGAGAAGGGCTTGGCAACGAAGTGGCGCTGGCGGGTGTGCTCCGGGGCGTCCATGGTGAGGAAGCCCAGGCGCTGCATGAACTTGCTGGGGGTCGAGTGTGGGTAGTTGGGGTGCTCGGGCGCCGCGCTCAGTCGTGGGTCGCGCAACAGTGCGCGCACCTCATCGTAGCCGCTGATGAGCCACGGGGTGCTGCCGTCCCAGATCTGCACGCGGGTGATCGGGGCCTCTTGCTGGACTGCGCGCAGCGCGGGCGCTGGGTCGAAAGGGCAGCTTGGGGTTCGAGGCGCGGGGTAGCAGGGGAGGTCGGCCCCTGCCTTGTGCACCGGGTTGTTGGCACCGCCGGTCACTGGGCGCTCCTGTCCGTGGCGAGGCGGGGCGCTCACTGCGGATCGCTGAAGCCGGTGAACAGGTCGCTCGCCGTGGCGAATTCGGGTCCGGTTCGGGGGCCGGGTGTGAAGCGGGCGGGCATCTGCACGTAGCCGTTGATCTGTCCGACGGTGGGGTAACGCACCGCTGCGCCGTCGACGAGCTGGTAATCCGACAGGCGCGTGAGAACCTCCCCGACGACGACTTCGAAGTCGGTCTGCGCGATGTGGCGGCCGATGCACCGGTGCAAGCCGATGCCGAACGCCGCGTGCTTGCGGGTGTCTCGGTCGAAGTCGATGGTGAGTGGGTCCGGGAAGACCTTCTCGTCAAGGTTCGCCGCAGCCCATGAGATCAACACACGCTCCCCGGGGTGCACTGTGGCGCCGTCGATCTGGGCTTCCTCGGCGGCCGTGCGACCGACGCAGACCACGGGAGTGAAGTATCGGAGGAACTCCTCACACGCCTTGGGTAGGTCTTCCGGGTGCTCGGTGAGGCGCCTGCGGTCGTCGTGGTTGCGGTTCAAGTGCTCGAAGGTGGAGGACAGTAAGGCGGTCGTGGTGTCCATGCCGCCGGCGATCATCGCGTTGCAGACGGCGATGATGTCCGGGTCGCTGATTTTCTCGCCTCCGACTTCCATTTGTGTGAGGAAGCTGATCAGGTCGTTCCGGGGGTTTGCGCGGCGCACTGGAATGGTTTCGATGACCTCTTTGACGAGCATCGCGAAGCCCGCTTCGACCGCCTTGTACTTGGGGGTGTCTGATGGCGTGTACGCCAGGGAATGCACGGCCTCGGCGTAGATGCGCCAGTTGTCCATTGACAGGCCGACGATGTCCAGTGTCAGCAGCGCGGGCACGGCGTTGGCCACGTCCATGACCAGGTCGATTTCGCCCGACTCGATGAATTGGTCGATGCACCAGGTGGTGTAAGCCTCAATGCGTGGACGCAGTCTTTTCGCCGAGGTAGGCGAGAAGAAGTTGTTCAGCGCCCGGCGCCAGTCCAGGAACTCCGGCGGGTCCATCTCCAGCGGGAGCGCACGGAACATCGATGCCGGGATGATCGTCCCCTGTGGACGGCCTGGAGTGTTGGGCAGCTCGTGGGCGGAGGAGAACACCTCCGGGCGGCGGGCCACGGAGACGACCTGGTCGTAGCCGGTGACCACGTAAAAGCCGCCGTAGTGCGAGCTGTGCGCCACCGGGCACTTCTGGCTGAGGGCGGTGTTAGCGGCCCAGGGATCTGCGGAGTACTCCGGCGAGTGGTGGTCGAAGTCGATTTCCGGGACGTTTAGGTGTGTCATGCGTGTGCTCCTAGTTAGCTCGAGGTGGCCGGGATGGGCGTGTGCAGGAGGTCGAAGCCCGGGTATCCGGTGGCCGCGATCTCCGCGCACTTCGTGGCGTAGTCGGGGAACCCAACTAGCGGCATGAAAACCCGCTTTTTACCGGGGATGTTCGCGCCCAGGTACCAGGACCCGCACGAAGAGAGCAGGGTCTGCTCGGCGACGTCGCTCACGTGCTGCCCCCAGCCGTGGCCGGCCTCCGGCGTGGCCTCGATCGTCCGGAAGTGGTTGTCGGTCATGTGCTTCAAACATTCACCGATCCAGGTCGCGTGCTGGTGGATAGCGACCAGCACGTTAGTCAGCACCGACGGGCTGCCGGGGCCGGTCATGGTGAACAGGTTGGGGAAGCCGGGGACTGCGAGCCCGAGGTATGTGCGCGGGCCCGCCGACCACGCCTCCTGCAACGACAGCCCATCGCGGCCGCGGATGTCGATGCGTGACAGCGCGCCGGTGATGGCGTCGTAGCCGGTCGCGAAGACCAGCACGTCCAGTTCATGGGAGCCCTCTGCGGTGCGGACCGAGGCTGGGGTGATCTCCTCGAATGGGTGGGTGGCGATGTCGACCAGGCGCACGTTCGGCCGGTTGTAGGTCTCGTAGTAGCCGTCGCCGAGGCAGATGCGTTTGCACCCGATGACGTGAGTCGGGGTGAGTTTCGCGGCCACCGTGGGGTCGGTAACGGTCTGGCGGATCTTGCCGCGGACGAAGTCTGCGACGACCTCGTTGGCCGCCGGATCGACCAACAAGTCGCCGAACGCGCGAAGCAGCAGCGGCCCGCCCCTGCTCCACAGGTGCTCGAGGATGGCCTCCCGCTCCGTGGCGGAAAACAGGAACACCGAGTTAGGGTTTGTCGGGAACCTAGAGAGGCCCGCTGTGGGCACCTCGTTATTGCGCGCTCGGAACCCCGCGTAGTCGGCCTTGATCGCTGCCTGCAGCTGCGGGTCGAGCGGCCCGTCGACTGCGGGCAACGTGTACGCGGGGGTGCGCTGGAAAACGACGAGCTCGGCCGCCGCCTTCGCGATGAGCGGGATGGCTTGCACCCCGGACGAACCGGTGCCGATCACGCCGACACGCTTGCCTGTGAAGGTGAACGGTTCCCGCGGCCACCGCCCGGTGTGCAGAACATCACCCGAAAACGTTTCCACGCCTGGGATGTTCGGCATGTTCGGCTCCGACAGGCAGCCGGTAGCCGTGACGACGAATTTGGCGAGGACCTCGTCGCCGGCGTCGGTGCGCACAGCCCACGTGGCGTCGGCCTCGTCGTAGGTCATCTCCTCAACTCGAGTATGGAACCGGATGTCACAGGCCAAGTCGAAGCGTTCGACGACATGGCCGATGTAGCGCATGATTTCGGCCTGGTCGGCGTACCGCCGGGTCCACTCCCAGTCCTGCTGCAGCTCAGCGGAGAACTGGTAGGAGTACTCCAAACTCTCCACATCGCATCGCGCACCTGGGTAGCGGTTCCAATACCAGGTGCCGCCTGCCCCGCCTCCGGTCTCAAAGACCTGCGCGGTGAGCCCGGCCTTGCGAACCTCGTGCAGCATCTGCATACCCGCAAGACCCGCACCCACAATCACCACGTCGAAGTGTCCTGTCATCTCAGCGCTCGGCAACCGGGTTCAGATTTCCGAATATGCTTCGACGCGCGCTGGTCTCGGTTTGGCCCGTTCTGAGCGGGTGGCCGCGATGCTTGCCATGGCGATCCAGACGACCACGGCGAACACGCTTGCGTAGGTGATCAGCCCGCCTGCCTTCAGCGGGCTGTCTGGCGCGAGTAGCGGCACGCACCCGAGTAGCTGGACCAGCACGACGATCCCGGCCAGCGGCTTGAGCCAGCCCGGCCATCCCGCGGCCCGACTCGTGCACAGCGCCGCCGCGGTAACCACGACCGCAGCCGGGACCGCGCTGAACATGAAGCCCAGTACGTATGCGTCGGAGAACGCGTGCAGCAGCGAATGTGTCGCCGGATCCGCAGCCCAACTCGAGAAGATCTGGAACAGGCCCAGGTACACCACGGCGAACCCGACCCAGGCGGTGCCGGACGCGATCATTAGCATCGGCAGCGGACTGTCCGGCACTTCCCGACGGAACCGAACGTAGAGGTAGCAGAGGAACCACAACGCGGCCATCAGTGCGATGCCCGCGATGAACTGATAGAGGTATCCGCTGGTGGTGTGGGTGGCGTAGAACTGTGCGACCTCGGCCTCCGACGACCCGAAGGGCGGGATCGGCGCTAAGACCAGGATCGTGGAGGCCAATATGAGCAAGCTGATGATCCCGCTTGCCGCATGCGCGACGTGGGGCCGATGGTCGTGCACGGTGACTCCCTTGGCGTGGTCGGTTGGTGTCCATCTACTGCGCCGCCCCGAGGTTGAGCTGGTTGACGAGTTGCGAGGCGAGCGCTGACGGGCTGGAGTCCTGACGCATCTGCCTGGGCGTGACCCGAATATCGAACTCACGGTTGATCTGGGTGCTCAGTTCCAGCGCCATCAGCGAGTCCAGGCCGTGGTCGCTCAGTGACCGGTCTGGGTCCAGGGCCGAGGCATTCACCCGGAGGATCTCCGCCGCGTGCGCGGTGAGGTACTTCTCTAAGAACCGTTGCCGGGCTGCCGGTTCGACGGTACGCAGCTCCGTCAGCACGGCGTGCCCGGCGACGTCGCCGCCCAGATCAGCCCCGCGGTCAGCGGGTATGGCGGCGAAGAACGGCGAGGTCCGGATCTTCTCCGCGAACATCGCCTGCCAGCCCTTGTCCAGGATCGCTAGGTAGCCCGCGCGGGCCCGGTCGTAGCGCAGCAGTGAGTCGCACGCCCTCACGCCCTCGTCCGGGTCGATCATCGCGTTACCGCGTTCGGCGAACATGGTGCCGCGTCCGTGATCGGCCCACGCCCCCCAGTTGACGCTCAGCGCGGGCAGGCCCTGCCCGCGCCGCCAGACGGTGAGGCCGTCCAGCAGGGCGTTGGCTGAGGCGTAGCACGCCTGGCCGGCGAAGCCGACCAGCGCTGAGGCGGAGGAAAACCCGAACCACCAGTCCAACTCGCTGTTCGCGCACGCTTCGTGCAATCGCAGCGCACCCCGTACCTTCGGCGCCCATACCCGCTCAACCAGCGCGTCGTCCACGGTGGTGATCGCCGCATCGTCGACCACCGCGGCGGCATGAATGACGCCGCGCAGGGGCAGGCCCGTGGCGGTGGCGGCGCGGACCAGCTCGTCAGCGGTGCCGTCGGCGGCGATGTCGCCGCGGACTACCTCGATGTCAGCGCCGGCCGCGCGCAGTTCGTCGATAGTCGTCTGCGCTTCGGTGGACGGGACTGAGCGGCCGTTGAGGATGACGCGGCCTGCCCCTTCCCTGGCGAACCACCGGGCGAGGATCAGGCCGAGACCGCCCAGGCCGCCGGTGACCACATACGCGCCGTCCGCGCGGATCACCGGTACGTCGTCGGGCCGGACCACAGCCTCGCCGGCGCCGTCCTGCGGGACGGCCAGGACGAGCTTGCCGATGTGACGGCCGGAAGCCAGTGTGCGGAAGGCCGTGCTGGCTTCACTAAGCGGGTGCGTGGTCTGCGGAGTCGGGGTGAGCGCGCCCGAGGCGAGTAGCTCGTGGACTTCGCGGAGGATATCGCCGAGGTGCTCGTAGGGCAGGACACCGAGGTCGACGCTGTGCAGGGAGATGTTGCGGCGGAACGGGAAAAGTCCGATGCGCGCGTCGGCGTAGATGTCTTTTTTGCCGAGCTCGACGAACCGGCCGCCGACGCGCAGCAGGTCCAGGCCGACTCGCTGTGCGGCGCCGGTGAGCGAGTTGAGCACCACGTCCACACCCTCGCCGCCGGTGAGCTCGCGGATCTGGTCAGCGAACGTGGTGGAGCGTGAGTCGAAGACGTGTGCGATACCTAGATCGTGAAGGTATCGCCGCTTGGCGTCGGTGCCTGCCGTGGCGTAGATCTCCGCACCGAGGTAGCGGGCCACCGCGATCGCCGCGAGGCCCACTCCGCCGGTCGCTGAGTGGATCAGCACCCGCTCGCCGCGGCTGAGTCTGCTCAGCAGGTGCAGGCCGTACCAGGCAGTGGCGAACACGCTCGGCCTGGCGGCCGCCTCCTCGAACGAGACGTCGTCGGGGATCCGGTTGGCCTTGCAGGCTGGTACCACCGCGAATGCGTGGAACGCACCGGGGTGCATGGTCGCCACCCGGTCTCCAACCTGGAACGAGGTGACGGCAGCTCCGACGGCGACGACCGTTCCCGCGCAGTCGAAGCCGAACGGCATGGGGCTGCCGTCGACTGTCTTGTACAGGCCCATCGCGTTGAGTACGTCGGCGTAGTTCAAGCCGAGCGCCTCGACCCGGATCTCGATCTCGTCGGGGGCGGTCGCGCGCGGCTCGGTTGCGACGAGCTCCAGGCTGCCGAGGTCACCGGCGTGCCGGGTGGCCAAGGCGTATCGGTCCTGCCCGTAGCGGATTGAGCGCGTCCAGCGCTCACCGTCGTGTAGCGGCGCCACCTTGAGCCGGGCCAGGAAGAGCTCGTCGCCGCGTAGGGCCACCTCGTCGGTGTCGCCGTTGGCCTTGAGGAGCTCGGCCACCCGCTGGGGCGTGGTCGCGGCGTCGGTGTCGAGGTGGCAGATCCTCAGTTCGGGATGTTCGTGGCCGATGACCCGGCACAGGCCGCGCAGGGCGGTCTGCTCTAGGTTCCGCCCATCGTTGTCGTTGACCTGTTGTGCGTCGCGGGTGAGTACCCACAGCCGGGGCCTGTGCGCCTCGGTGCGCTCGACGAGGAACCGGACAAGGTCGATGAGCTGTTTCACCCTGCGCTCCGCGCGGTTCACAGCTTCGTGGTCGGCGGTGGCGGTCGGCGCCGGGCACACCACCACGAGCCCCTGCGGCGGCTGCGCGGCCAGCTGCGCCTCGAGTTCGTCCACAGCGGTGCCCAGCGTCAAGTGATCGGTCCCGGCGCCCAGCGCTGAAGCCATCTCGTCGATGAAAGGTTCGGTGGCTGCGCCGGCCTCGGTGAGAATCAGCCACGGTCCGGAGGTGGCGTCTGGCTCCGGGAAGTCGGCCCGGTCCCATCCGACGGCCAGCAGGCGCTCGGCTAGTCGCCGGTCTGTGGTGGCCAGGCGCACGCCGGTGACCTCGGCAACTACGGTGCCGTCGTCGTCGAGCAGTGCTACTTCGCCGATGGCGAGCTGGTCGTCTAGGTGGTGCAGCCGGGCAAGGCAGTAGCGGGCGCGGTGCGGGTCGCGGTGCACGCGCAGCGCACCCACTCCGACTGGGAAGGCGTCGCGGATCAACGCGGGGTGCGACGCCAGCGTCTGCAGGCAGCCGTCCATCAGTACTGGGTGCATCGAGTAGGAGCCGATCTGGCTGCGCACAGTCGCGGGTAGCGACAGTTCCGCGAACACTGTTTGCTCGGCGCCCAGATTCTCGGACAGGTGCAGGGCGGTCATGGCTGCGAACGCCTCACCGTGATGGACACCGGCCCCGTGGAACTTGGCGTACGCCTCCTGCGTGGAGAGCGAGCTAGGGTGCGCGGCCAGCAGCCCAGCAATATCGAGCCGGTCTGGCTCGGTTGCCGCCCGCACTCGCAGGGTCCCGGTGGCCAACAGAGTTGGGGCGTCGCCGTCGCGGCGGGTCAGCGACTCGAACCGGACCGCTCCGTCGCCCTCGGGGCGGGTGCGTGAGGACACCACGGTGTGCTCGTCGAGGTGCAGCATCTCGTGGATGGCCAGGTCGGTCACCTCGATCGCGGCGAGGTCGGCTCCGAACACAGTCTGCGCTGCAGTCAGTCCCATCTCGCAGTAAGCCGCGCCCGGTAGCACTGCCTGGTCATGGACCTGGTGATCCTCCAGATAACGCAGGTCGCGGCCGCTGATCGTGGCCTGCCAGTTGTGCTCATCGTCGGTGTCGAGCGGGCCGATGTGCACGCCGAGCAGCGGGTGCGCGTCCACCCTCGCGCCGGGCTTTTTCACCTGCAGTGCCAGCACGCCCAGGTCAGCGCCCGCCCACACCGGCAGTGGCACGTCGACCAGATTTCCCGCCGGGTACACGCGCTCCCAGTCGACCGGGACACCGCTGCAGTGCAGGTCGGACAGCTGGGGCAGCAGCCCGAGGGACTGATCGCCGTCGCGGCGCAGCGTGCCCATGGCGGTCGCGTCGCGGCCGATCGACTTCGCCGTCTCGGCAATCGCGTAGGTCAGCAGCGGGTGCGGGGACAGCTCGACGAAAATCCTGTGCCCGTCCAGCACGGCGGCAGTGACCGCGTCTGCGAAGCGAACCGGGCGCCGCAGGTTGTTCACCCAGTAGCCGGCGTCGAACGAGGCGGGCTTCTTCGGGTCCTCCAGCACGGTGCTGTAGAACGGGATTGTCGCCGCAGCCGGGGCGAGGCCCTCTAGCTGCTCGGCCACGTCGTCGAGGATGGAGTCGACATGCGGGGAGTGCGACGCGTAGTCCACCGCGATTTTACGGGCGTGCAGGTCGCGGGCCTCCCAGCCGGCGACCAATTCGTCGACGCGGGCAGGGTTGCCAGCCACGACCGTGGACCCGGGGGAGACGATTACCCCGACGGTGACGTCGTCGATGCCCGCAGCGGCCAGCTCAGCCGCGACCTCGCGGTGCGGCAGCTCAATGGTGGCCATGGCGCCGCCTCCCGCGATACGGGTGACTAGTTGAGACCGGCGGCAGATCACCTTCACACCGTCGTCGAGAGTTAGCGCACGCGCGACAACCGACGCGGCGGCCTCGCCGAGAGAGTGTCCGATCACCGCGGCGGGCTCCACACCCCGCGACCGCCACGCCGCGGCGAGGGCGACCTGCACAGCGAAAATCGTTGGCTGGATCTTCTCGATTCCGGTGACGGTCTCGTCGGCCACCAGCTCGGCGCGCACGGAAAACCCGGCCTCCCGGGCGATTAACGGTTCCAGCTCGTCGATCGTTGCGGCGAACGCGGGTTCGGTCGCCAGCAGTTCCCGGCCCATGCCCGCCCATTGCGAGCCCTGGCCGGAGAACACCCACACCGGCGCACCGCTGTGGCCGCCGACTGTCCCGCACACCACGCCCGGCGCGGGTTGCGATGCCGCGGCCGCGCGTAGCTGTGCGATCAGCTCGCCGTGCGAGGATGCCAGCGCAACGAGTCGCTCCGTGCGGTGCTCCCGACTGCGGGCGAGGGTATGGCCGATGTCGGCCAGCGGTGCGGACACACCCTCGCGGGCCAGCCACCCCGCCACGCGATCGGCGGTCTCCGCCAACGCCTGTGGGGTGCTTGCGGAGAGCAGGATGGGGAGCGCTTTGTTGTCCGGTGCGCCAACCGCTTCTGTGACGACGGTGTCCGGGGCCTCTTCGAGGACGACGTGGACGTTGGTGCCGCTGAACCCGTAGGAGGAGACCGCCGCCAGCCTGGGCGACCCGCTCGCGCTCCACTCGCGTAGCTCGGTGGGGACGTACAACCGTGTCCCGTCGGGGGAGATGTCCGGGTTCCACTCAGTGAAGTGGAGGTTGCCGGGAATCTTTCTGTGCCGCAACGACATCACTGCCTTGATGAGCCCGGCTACGCCCGACACCGACTCGGTGTGCCCGATGTTGGTCTTCACCGAGCCCAGCGCGCATGGTTTGTCGCCTGCGCCGTACACGGCCGCCACCGCGCGGAACTCCACCGGGTCGCCGGTGGGTGTGCCGGGGCCGTGCGCCTCGACAAGCTCGACTGCAGACGGGTCGACTGCGGCGGCACGCAGAGCGCTGCGCTGCACGGCTTCCTGTGCGGTCGCAGAGGGAACGACGATGTTGTCGGAGCGGCCGTCGGAGTTGGCCGCCGAGCCGCGGATGACAGCGAGGACACGGTTGCCGTCGCGTACGGCGTCGTCGAGCCGTTGCAGGGCGACTACCGCGCAGCCCTCGCTGCGGACGAACCCGTCGGCGGCGGCGTCGAACGCGGCGCACCGGCCGTTGGGCGAGAGCATGGACCACTGGGAGAACAGGACACCAACCTCGGGGCCCAGTTGCAGCATCGCCGCGCCGGCCAGCGCGAGGTCGGTTTCCCCGGAGCGCAGGCTCTGGCAGCCTAGGTGCACCGACAGCAGACCCGAAGAGCAGGCGGTGTCTACGGCCATGGAGGGCCCGTGCAGCCCGAGCAGGTAGGACACCCGGCCGGCGCCCACAGAGTGGGCGTTGCCGGTCATCACATATGGGTTGTCCACGAGGGAGTCGTCGAACGTCCGCAACAGGTAGTCGTGGTGGGCGAGGCCGAAGAAGACGCCGGTCTGCGACCCCTTGAGCGACCCGGGCGCTATGCCTGCGTGCTCCAACGCCTCCCAGGACACCTGGGTCAGCATTCGGTGTTGCGGATCCATTGCCTCGGCTTCGTACTCGGTGATGCCGAAGGCGGCAGTGTCGAAACCACCGATGCTGTCGAGGAATCCGCCCCAGCGTGAGACGGTGCGACCGAGCACACCGGGCTGCGGGTCGTAGACCTCGCCCGCGGCCCAACGCTCCGGCGGGACCTCACCGACGGCGTTGCCGCTGCTCTCGAGAAGGTTCCAGAGTGTGTCGGGGGAGTCGACCCCGCCCGGGAACCGGCACCCGATGCCCACGATCGCGATCGGCTCGACGGCGGCGCCTTGCCTGTTGTTGCTCGGGAACCGTTGCGTGGTGGTTTCAGGCATGGTTCAGCTCGCTTCTATCGGACGTGAGTGGGGTGACGATCATGGGCAAGTTGTTCGGACGCGGCATCGCTGCTGCGACCCGCCGCACGGTATGGCTGGGTACCGGAACCAGGCGCCAGCGGCCGAGGATGGTCGCCAGCGCAATGACCGCCTTAGCCTGTGCGTACGATTCGCCGATGCAGCGGCGGTTGCCCTCACCGAACGGGAGGAAGGCGTTGCGGTCAGGTAAGTGCTCGCGGTCGACGAGCCACCGCTCGGGGTGGAACCGGTCCGGGTCGGTGAACGCTTCGCCGTCCCGGTGCAGGTCAATCTGGCTGAACATGATGTCTGCGCCCGCGGGCAACGCAATGTCGTCTACGACAACAGGTTCCTCCGCGCGGCGGAAGAGCATGAGCAGCGAGTACCGGCGCAGGACCTCGTTCACCACGGCGCGGGTGTAGCTCAGCTTCTCGATGTCGTCGTATTCCGCGGGGCGCCCGCCGAGTACGGCCTGCAGCTCGGCGCGCAGCTTTTCTTCGACCTCTGGGTGCTGGGAGATCTCGTGGAACGCCCAGGTCAGGGTGGCGGCCGTGGTCTCGGTGCCCGCCATCATGATTGACACCAGCTCGTCGCGTATGAGGTCTTCGCTCATCGCCTCATCAGTGTCCGGGTCGCGGGCTGCGCGCAGGTGCGAGAGCAGGTCAGCCCCGTCCGCGCTTTTGTCGGTGCGCACAACGTGGTCGACCGCGGCGCGCAGCCGGTCAGCTGCGCCGAGGAAGCGCCGGTCGAAGCCGGAGACCTTGCACAGCCAGGCGGGCAGGACGGTGCGGGCGACCATGCCGTAGGTGAAGATCGGCAACGAGCGGATGATCTCCTGCACCACATCTCTGGGCAAGCTGCCGGAGAACATAGACCGCGCGATGGTGGTCAGCGTCAGCTCGATCATGGCTTTCTGCACGACGACCTGTTGCCCAGGCTGCCAGGACTCGGCCAGCGCCTGCGACTCCGCGGTCATGATCTGCGCGTAGGAGGCGATCATCTTCCGGTGGAACAGTGGCTGGATCAGCCGCCGCTGGCGGCGGTGCAGCGCGCGATCGGAAGCCAGTAATCCGTTGCCACTCAACGGGTGCACGGCCTCCCACACCATGCCTTTGCCAAACGAGCGAGCATCTTTCACCAACACCTGGTGCGCCAGGCGCGCGGTGGTGAAGACGTAGATCGGGCGCTTGCCGATGTAGATCTTCACCATGTCGCCCCGAGCGCGCAGGTCGGCGAAGAAGTCGAAGGGATTGCGCATGAGCGGCCACATATGACCGATCATGGGCAGCCTGCCGGGTGCGACCGGCACCGTCCGGGCTGGCGGTCGCTGTTCTAGTGGTTCTGCCCCGGTGAACGGGCAGGCCGATGCGTCTTGCGCTGGCGAGTTGTTACTCATTTGGTTCTCCGACCAAATCTGGCCTGGTCAGCCCGATGCCATCCCAGGCGTAGTTGTTAAGCTTCACGAAACATCTGAACGGTAGCGATGGCTTGTTTCGGGAATGTGACCTTCACTAACCAGTCGTTTCTAGTTAGTGACTACTAACTCCCGACGCGACTTGACTGCTGCGAGCGCGGATACCGTCTAGCGGGTGTCCGCCCAGCAGCGGCGCGAACAGCTACTGGAGCTGGCGGCCGCGGAGTTCGCCGCAGCCGGGCTGCAGAGCGGTCGACGGGAGAGGCTCGCCCGGCCCGCGTCGGCGCATCCCAGGTCGACGGGTTGTCCACGGGTTGTTCGCCTGGCTGCGGATCGTCAAGCTCGAAGTCCGCCACCTCGTAGATGCCCGGCGCCGACCTGATGACTGCTCCGCGGGTTTGCATTGGCGAGGCCTCCTGTAGTCCGAATTGTGTGACGAGAGGTACTGTACAAGTTTCTGACGCCGCGCGTAAGTAGTTAGTGACTAGTAACCTCGGGAGTAGGATCAGTGAGATGGAGAAGCAGCGGAAAATGAGCGGCGCCGACCGTCGGCGGCAGGTTCTGCAGATCGCAGCGAAAGAGTTCGCCACCGGAGGGCTGCACGGTGCGTCAACGGAGTCGATAGCGCGACGCGCCGGGATCACGCAGGCCTACATCTTCAGGATGTTCGGGACCAAGAAAGCCTTGTTCCTCGAGGTGATGGTCGCGTCGTTCGAGCGGCTGACCGATGGTATGCGAGAGGCGGCGGGCGATGAGAGCGGCCAGGAAGCGTTGGCCCTGATGGGTGCGCGCTATCACAAGATGCTCTCCGACCGCAGTTCACTGCTGCTGCAGTTGCAGGGGTTCGCCGCGTGCGACGACCCGGAGGTGCGCTATGCGGTGCGCGACAGCTTCGGACGCATGTGGAAGACCATGTCCGACCTCACACGACTCGACGCCGTCACGATCAAAGCGTTCTTGGCATTCGGCATGTTGCTCAACAACGTTGCAGCGCTGCAGGTGTCAAGCCTCACGGAACCGTGGTCCGACGGTGTGCAGACTCGCATCCAACCCGGCTTGTTCGACCACATCACCAGCGAGACAAACCGGTGACCGCCACATCAGTCACGAGCGCTGCGCCGCCGCGGCTTCTGGTTCCGTCCCTGGTGTTCATAGCGCTGGTCGTCGCCGCGGTAGGAAGCCTGGGAGCACCGCTCATCACAAGTGTGGCAACGACATTGCAGGTGTCACTGGCCAGCGCACAATGGACCTTGACCATCACCCTTCTCGCCGGCGCGATCGCCACACCGGTGCTCGGCCGACTCGGCGCGGGTCCACATCGGCGAGGCACAATCCTCGCCACACTTGTCGTCGTCGTGACCGGCAGTGTCCTGACTGTTCTGCCGTTACCCTTCGCATGGCTGCTCGTCGGTCGTGCCGCCCAAGGCGTGGGCCTTGGGCTCACCGCGCTCATGATGGGTGTGGCTCGCGATCACCTTCCCAAGGAGCGGGCCGCCTCCACGATCGCCCTGGTCTCGGTCGCGTCGACCGTCGGCATCGGGATCGGCTACCCACTGGCGGGATTGCTCACCGAACTCGGTGGTCTACGTGCCGCGTATGGCCTCGGTGTAGTTGTTACCGCGATCGCGTTCTTGGCCGCGGTGCGCAGCATTCCGGCCCCACCTGGGGGACGGTCGTCCCATGTCGATCTGCCCGGTGCCGCACTGCTCGCCGCTGCGCTGTTCCTCGTGCTGTTCCTCGCCAGCGAAACGAGCATGTGGACCAGACACCTCGGCACCGCAGTGGGCCTGGCCGTCATCGCAGCAGTGGTGCTCGGCATGTGGTTAGTGGTCGAACTGCGTACCGCGACCCCGCTGGTCGATGTCCGGTTGCTTCGACACCCGGCAGTTGCCGGCGCCAACGTCGCCATGTTCATCGGTGGCATCGGGATGTACTTACTACTGACGTTGATCACCCGCTACGCACAAACGCCACACAGCGCCGGCTACGGATTCGGATTGACCACATTCGTCGCCGGTCTGGTCCTGGTGCCGTTTTCAGTGCTGGGATTCGTCGCGGGCAAACTCACCCCCCGTGTGCGCGAGCGCATCGGAGCCCCGCTTGTCCTCGCCTCCAGCGCTGCCGTTGTACTCGTCGCCTTCGCCCTCTTTGCCGCCGCCCGGTCCAATGTCGTTGAGCTGCTGGCCGCGATGGCGATCCTGGGGTTCGGTGTTGGCAGCTTCTCGTCTGCGATGCCCGGTGTCATCCTTGCGGTCACCCCGCCGGACGAGACGTCCAGCGCGATGAGCGTCAACCAGGTCGTGCGCAGTGTCGGGTTCTCTCTCGGCAGCGCGGTCGGAGGACTCATGCTCGCCGCGGGCACCACCACCGGCCGCTTCCCGAACGACAGCGCATACACCACCGCAGCCTGGATCGGTACCACCATCATGGCTGTCACAGTGGTCACCTGCATTGTCCTGTATCGAAAGTCCCCCACAGGGCCTTCGGAACGGGTCGCGTAAGACTCGAGCACACCGTCACACCGTGAGTATCTGGGTCTGCCCCCGGGTTGGTTGACACTCGGGGTGGGTGGTTCGTAGGCCGCGTCTGCGGTCGTGTAAATCGTCTCAAACTCGGTTGGGGTGAGTTTGCCGAGGGCGCGTTGTCGACGTCGTCGGTTGTACTTGGTTTCGATCCAGACCACGATCGCCAGGCGTAGTTCCTCGCGGGTTTCCCAGCGTTGGGTGTCGAGGACGTTCTTCTGCAGCAGGGAGAAGAAGCTCTCCATAGCGGCGTTGATGCTCCTATAGCTGTCAAGCAGCCATCGCGGTCGTGGTGGAGGCTTCGCGGAAGGGCTTCATCAGGGTCCAGATCTCGCGGGCGAGCAGTCGTTTAAGCTCTCTAGGTCAACTCACCGCCGCGAGAAGCTGTTGGCCGCGGTGTCGTGAGGGGTCGTAGATGGTGTCGGTGGTCCAACAGGCCCAGATGACTCGGACCCATCCGCGGGCGAGGATCCGAACGGCGTGAGGATGTCGGGCGCCGCGTGCTCGTGCTCGCCGGT
>JAABUM010001717.1_pt1 | contig 31605 bp, 29 predicted proteins | sample 5559161 | NCBI WGS metagenome assembly JAABUM01 (sample SAMN10711868, study PRJNA513369) | rock metagenome | isolation source: Antarctica rocks | place: Antarctica: Victoria Land, Siegfried Peak nord
GCAGCCCGGCATGGGAAATAGGTCTGTCATGGCCCATGCGATGGGGTGCCGCACCGGCTGCACCAACTCTCGGTCCACATCCGTCACAATCCACGCAAAGTGCGGGAGAGCCGCGACGCAGGGGGAAACCACCGTTGACCGATACATTCGACCTGACGGGCCATATTGCCGTCGTGACCGGCGGCGGGCGGGGGCTGGGCCGGGCCATTGCAGAGGGGCTGCACCGCCATGGCGCCAAGCTGGTGCTGTGCGGACGGACGGAGGCGACGCTGCAGGCGGCGGCCGCCGCCATCGGCCCTGACGTGCTGGCGGTGGTGGCGGACGTGTCGAAGGAGGCGGACGTGCTGGCGCTGCGGGATGCGGCGCTGGGGCGGTTCGGCGCAGTGCATGTGCTGGTGAACAACGCCGGGGTGAACCCGACCTATGCCGGGATCGAGCGGACGACGCTGGCCGAGTGGCAGCACATCCTGGACGTGAACCTGACCGGCGCGTTCCTGTGCTGCAAGCATATCGGCGGGGTGATGGCGGCGGCGGGGCGCGGGTCGGTCATCACGATCAGCAGCGTTGCCGGGCACGTCGGGCTGCGGCGGTCGGTGCCGTACTGCGCGACCAAGGGCGGGGTGGAGCTGCTGACGAAGGCGCTGGCGCTGGACTGGGCGGGCAAGGGGGTGCGGGTGAACTGCATCGCGCCGGGCTACTTCGAAACGGACCTCACGGCGGGGATGCGGGAGAACGAGGCGATGGCGGGGCGGCTGCTGGCGCAGACGCCGATGGGGCGGTTCGGGACGGACGGCGACATCGTGGGGGCGGCGGTGTTCCTGGCGGGGCCGGCGAGCCTGTACGTGACGGGGCAGAGCCTGATGGTGGACGGGGGCTACACGGCGGCGTAGAGCATGTTCGGACCAAACGGCTTCGTTTGGGCTGAACGAACGCTCGCAAAAACAACAGTTAAAGCCTGTCCAGCGCGTCTGTCTGCGCCGGACAGGCTCTAACGGGAACCTCCGCCCCTGCCCCGCGCTCCTACCGGCGCAACGCAAGGAGGCCGCGATGGCGAAGAAGGTTACAGGCAGCAAGGTGCGCTATGCCGTCGTCGGCGCCGGGTGGATCAGCCAGGGGGCGTTCATGCCCGGCGTCGCCCATACCGGCAACTCCGAGATGACCGCCATCGTCACCGGCGACGAGGAGAAGGCGCAGGCGCTCGGCAAGCTCTACGGCATCAAGAACACCTATCACTACGACGCCTACCTGGCGGCGCTGGACAGCGGGCAGTTCGACGCGATCTACATGGCGCTGCCCAACTGGCAGCACCGCGAGTTCACCGTGCCGGCGCTGGAGCGCGGCATTCATGTGCTGCTGGAAAAGCCGATGGCGACCAGCGAGGACGACTGCCGGGCCATACAGGCCGCCGCCGACAGCACCGGCGCCAAGCTGCTGATCGCCTACCGCCTGCACTTCGAGCCGGCGACGCTGGAGGCCATACGCATGGTCAGGGCCGGCGGGCTGGGCAAGGCGCGGCTGTTCACGTCGGCCTTCTCGCAGCACGTCGCCAAGAGCAACCATCGCGCCAAGCACGGCTTTTGGGCCGGGCCGGTGGCCGACATGGGGCCTTATCCCATCAACGCCTGCCGCAACCTGTTCGGCGCCGAACCCATAGAGGCCATGGCCTGGGGGCTGCGGCACAAGGAGTTCGGCTTCGATTTCGACGACACGGTGTCGGTGCTGCTGCGGTTCCCGGGGGACCGCATGGCGCAGTTCACCGTCGCCTATGGGCTGAACGCCCATAACCACTACCGCATCCACGGCACCGATGGCGACCTGCTGGTGCAGCCGAGCTTCATGTTCCCCGGGCCGCTCAAGCATACCCTGACGATGGGGGAGACCACGACCGAGCGCAGCTTCCCCGCCGTGGACCAGTTCGGCGGGGAGACGCAGTATTTCTCCGACTGCATCCTGCATGACCGGCCCATCGAGCCGGACGGGGAGGAAGGGCTGCTGGACGTGCGGGTGGTCGCCGCCATCGGGCGGGCGCTGGAAACCGGGCACCCGCAGGCGCTGCCGCCGGCCGTGCGCGACAAGTATCCGACGCCGGCCCAGGCCACGACCCTTTCGGCTGTTACGCCGCCGCCGTTCGTGAACGCTTCGGAACCTTCGAAGGGCTGACGCAGGCGGCCGTTCGCTTCGACCGCTTCTTGCTCATCGTTGCGAGCTTCACTGCGGCGTGGCCAATTCGGGAACGGTAAAGGTCGTGCTGCGGCCTCCCGGATTGCCGCACCGCAAGTGCGGCTCGCAACGACGGTCGGCCAGGTCATACCGGGCCGCATAAGGGTTGACTTGTCCCCTTCGTGCCGCTCAGCACAGGTGGAGATGCGCCGGAACCAAGCTAGGACCTATGCGGGCCGGTATCATACCGGCCCGCATTGAACCTGACGCGCTGCCTGCCGCCGGCCAGCGTGCCGCGGCGCAGAAGAAAGCGGATCAGGTCTCATGCAGGCTGGCATCAGAGCCAAAGGCCGCTGGCGCAACGGCCCGGCCCGTTCAAGTTGGCGGACCCGGCTGGCTCAGCCGTCCGATGAACAGCACCGGGCCGGACGGCCGGCCCAATAGGGAGCCGCCCGGCGGTTCCAGGCTGATCTCGATCAACATGCCCGGCACCGGGCGCAGCGCCGGCGCCGCAATGCTGGCGCTGCGCTGCGCCACCGGCAGCAGGGCCAGGCTGGTCGGCGTCGCGGCGCCCTGCGGCAGCCCCCATACCTGCAGCACGCGGTCCGCCGCGGCCGGCAGCCCTGCTGTGCCTGCTACGGGCGGGAACGCCGCCAGCAGCAGGGCGCCATCCGGCCCGACCGTCGCGGTCCAGGCCGCCTGCGTCCGGTCGGTCAGCAGCACCGTCATCACCGGCGTCCCGGTTGGCCTGCCGGCGACGACGGCACCCAGAACCCCGGCCGCCACCGTCGCACCCAGCGCCCAGCCGGCCAGCAGCCGGACGCGCCAGGAAGGCTGCGCCGCGGGGCGCACCTGCTCCGCTGCCGCTGCGGCGCGGTTCGGCTGGATGCGGCGCTCGATCCGCTGCCACAGGCCGTCCGGCGGCACCTCGGGCTGTACCAGGGCGTCCAGCGGCGCCAGCCACCGCTCCCAGTCCGCAACGGCGGCGGCCAGCGTCGGGTCGGAGGCCATGGCCTGCACCGCTTGCGCCGCCTCGTAGGCGCCCAGGGTGCCCAGCACGTATTCCGCCGCCAGGGCGTTGCGGTCCGCGTCCGGGCCGGGGGCGGGTGCGCCGCTCATGACATGCACTCCCGCAACTGCTGCAGGCCACGGCGTATCCAGGTCTTCACGGTGCCGAGCGGCATGCCCAGCCGCGCCGCGACCTGGCTGTGCGACAGGCCGTGCACGAAGGCCAGCACGATGAAGTGCCGGTGCCGCTCCTCCAGGCCGCGCAGGCAATCTTGCAGCCGCGCTCCGTCGGCGACGGCGGCGAGGCGGTCGAGCACGTCAGGCGCCACGGCTTGGTCGCCCAGCGCCGGGTCGTCCGTCAGTTGCTCTCGCCCGCGTGCCCGCGCGGCGTCCAGGGCGGCATAGCGCACGATGGCGGCGATCCAGGGCCGCGCGCTGCCGCGGCTTGGGTCGAACTGCGCCGCACGCTCCCACAGGCGCAGGAAGGCGTCCTGCACCGCGTCCGCCGCCGCCGTGCGGTCGCGCAGGATGGCGACCGCGGCACCGAACAGCCGCGTGCCCTCGCGGTCATAGATTTCGCGCAGCGCCGATTGGTCGCCGCGGGCGACGGCGGCCAGGAGGGTTTCGAGCGATGCGCTGTCCATGCCCAGCCCTATACGCGACACTGTTGGATTTGGATGCCGCGGCTGCCGGGGACGCGCCGGTTAACACAAGGTGTTCACGAAATCGTGGGCGGCGCTGTCTCACGAACCTGGCCCCAATCCAGTTCCGGCGTTCTTCCGTAGAGGCCATGCGTGCCGACCTTGCTTGGCCTGCCCAGGCCCGTGCGCGACGCCAACGCCGACGCATCATCAGGAGACGACGAATGTCCAAACGCACCCACCTAATCGCCACGGCTGCCGCCCTGGCCCTGGCAAGCTTCGCCACCGCCGCCCATGCCGTCCCGGCCCTCGGCGTCGCGGGCGGCAGCACCCTGTTCGACTTCGACACCGCCACGCCCGGCACCATCAGCAGCCAGCGCGCCATCACCGGCCTGCAAGCCTCGGAGACCCTGTACGGCATTGATTTCCGGCCCACCACCAGCGCGCTCTACGGCCTGGGCACCAGCGGCTCGCTCTACACGATCAACAGGTTCACCGGCGCCGCCAGCGTCGCGTCCACGCTGAGCACGGCACTGAGCGGCGGCAGCTTCGACATCGCCTTCAACCCCACCGTGGACCGCCTGCGCGTGGTCAGCAACACCGGGCAGAGCCTGCGCATCAACGTGGACACCGGCGCCGTCACCGTGGACACGCCGCTGGCTTATGGCGCCGCGGGCAACAGCCCGCCGGCCGTGACCGCCGTCGCCTACACCAACCAGGTCCCCGGCGCCGTCGGCAACACGGTGCTGTATGACATTGACCCGGCCAACGGCCTGCTCGACATCCAGAACCCGCCCAACAACGGCACGCTGGTCGCAGTCGGCCCTCTGGGCGTCACCGGGCTAACCAGCTTCGACATTGACGGCGTCAACGGCAACGCCGCCTACGCCGCCAGCGGCACGTCGTTCTACAACATCAGCCTGGCGACTGGCGCCGCCTCCCTCGTGGGCGCGTTCGGCATCGCCAACGTGACGGACTTCGCCGTGACGGCGGTGCCGGAACCCATGAGCCTGGCGCTGCTCGGCATGGGCCTGGGCGGAATGGCCACCCTGCGCCGCCGCCGGGGCAGCCTGGCCGGCTGACGCCGCAGCTGGGAGGGGGTCGCATCCAGGTCCGGATGCGAACCGCCCCGGTCTCCTTCTGTGCTGGCAAGGCTCCGCAGTTTTCTGGTCAGGCCGTTTTTGGCCAGGTCGTTTTGGCCAGATGGCTATTAGCCAGGCCACTTCGCGTTCGGGCCGAACCGCAACTTCGGCTATGCCGCCCGCGCCCGCCCCGGCGGCGCGAGCGGCAGCGGCGACGCCACCCCGCCGCGGAACACCACGAACCCGCCGGGCCGCATGGTGGTCCAGGTCTCGTCGCGGGTCAGGGGGCGGGTGGCGACGACGCTCACGATGTCGCCGGGCGTCGTCACCTGGCTGAAATCCGCTGTCAGGTCCTCGTCCACCAGCGTCGCCGGGCCGAACGGGGCACGGCGGGTGATCCAGGCCAGCTTGGTGCCGCAGAAGCAGAAGAGCTGCCGCCCGTCGCTCATCAGCATGTTGAACACGCCCAGATCGGATAGCTGGCCCGCCAGCGCCGCGACATGGGCGGATAGGGTCCGGTCCGCGGGCGGTGCCGGCCAACGGGCGCGCAACTGCTCCAGCATCCAGCAGAAGGCGTGCTCGCTGTCGGTGCTGCCGATGGGATGGTGTACGCCCAGCGGCCAGCGCTTGACGCCGCGAAGCTGGCCGTTGTGCGCGAAGGTCCAAGCGCGGCCCCACAGCTCCCGCGTGAAGGGGTGCGTGTTCTCCAGCGCCACGCCGCCGCGGTTGGCCCGGCGGATGTGCGAGATCACGATGCGGCTGCGGATCGGGTGGCCGATCAGGAAGCGCGCGATCTCGCTCTGCGCGCTGGGTGCAGGGTCGTGGAAGGCGCGGCAGCCGCGGCCCTCGTAGAAGGTGATGCCCCAGCCGTCGGCATGGGGCGCCGTGCCGCCGCCGCGCGGCACCAGGCCGGCGAAGCTGAAGCAGATGTCGGTCGGCACGTTGGCACTCATGCCCAGCAGCTCGCACATGATACGGCCCTGCGCCTATCCGTGCGGGCAGCGCAGGCAGCCGTCCGCACCCTGCAGCGGCACGTTGGTGCATCCGCGCCAGGCGCTCATGGCGCAGCCCGCGCGCAGACCTTCGCGCGCCCGTTCACCCAGCACGCCTCCTGGCGCCTGAGCTGGCCGAGGCTGTCATGGGCATGGCTGCCGCTCCCGGTGCCGTTCCAGTGGCCCTGTGCCGTTCCGTCGGGGTCGCGGGCAACGTAGGCGAAGAAACGGCTGCGGTCCGCGCCTCCCGTCCCTATCGAGAAGTCGCCGCCAGCCTCCAGGTCTATGTTGCAGGGGCCGTCCAGGTAGGTGCGGCCATCCACCTGCAATGTGCAGCCGCCCATCTTTGCAAACGCGGCGCCCGTGCCTGCCGGCAGCGCCGCGGCGATACCGAGCATGACAGCTCCGAGCCGGCTTGCTGCCGGCCGTACCCGGCGGGTTCGCGCCAGACCCTGATGTCCCGCCATCGTGTCCTCCCTTCCCGCCTCTACCGCGGCGACGCCGACAGCGCCACCCGGCGGAACCGCGGCGCCATCGCCTCCCACGCTTCCGCACGCACCAGCCCGAGCGCTTGCAGCACCCCGTCCCCGCCGAAGCGCAGCGCCTGGAAGGCGTGCATCCGGCGCCCGCTATCGGTGTCGGCGCCGGTCGCCTCGGTCAGCAGCCAGTCGCCGCCGCCCGCCTGCAGGGCCTCGCTGGCGCCGGTGTCGGGATCGCGCAGGCGGGCCGCGCCCAGCCGGCGGGCAGCATAGGCTTCCCATAGCTCCGGCGGCAGGGCGGCCTGGCGCTGCCAGGTCACGACCAGCAGCGGCTGCTCGGCGTTGCGCGCCACGTCCAACGGGCCTTCGGTCAGCAGCACGCTGTTGCCGGCGAGGGTGCGAACCACGCGGAAGCCGGCCAAGTCGCCCAGCAGGAACGGCAGCGCCGCCATCGCGTCCGCCGGGGACGGCGCCTGGCGGAAGGCGACGGAGGCCAGCGCCGCCTCCACCACCCGGTCGGGGTAGGCACGCCTGGCAGCGGCCGGCACCTGCACCGTGACGATTGCCGTCAGGGCCGAGGCGCCTACGACCAGCATCCACTTGCGGAACTCCGCGCCGGGCGCCAACTGGGTTCCGGCCAGCAGCACCGCCGGGACGCCGCCGGCCTGCAAGGTCCGCCGCCGCAGGATCGTGATGGCCGCGCGCTGCCGCAGCGCCTTGTCGTCCAGCTTGCTGACGGCAGCGAACGCCTCTGCGGGCAGCTCGGATATCAGGATGGACGCCCCTGCGGCGGGGTCCTGGAAGCCGGCGAAGGCCGTTGCCTGTACCATGCCCGGCGGCGGGACCAGCCCAACCGCGGACCCCGGCGGGAACACCGGGGCCGGGGCCGGCACCAGGGCGGGAGCCTGCGCCATCAGGGCCGGACCCGCCAGCAGCGCCAGCAGCGCGCGGCGACGCATCACGGGACCGTCTTCCGCCTGCCGCATCGCTGCACCGCTCACCGGCGCCGCAGCCGGACCTGGCCGCGCGGCACGACCGTCACGTCTGGCGCCATAGCCTTGATCTCCTCCTGCAACGCCGCCCGGCGCTCGTGGATGGACACGATAACAGGACCCATCGGGACTCCAAGGTCTACCAGCACGGCTTCGGACAGTTGCAGGCTGGCCTCGATGGTCTCCGGCACCGCGTCCGACGCGCCCAGGGCATACAGCCGGGCCGCATGACGGCCGTCGCGGGCGCGGGCGACGATCAGCAGGTCCGGGCGGGCCGCGCGGGCGCACCCCACCAGGGCGTCGGCGCGGTCGCGGTCGTCTATGGTCACGACCAGCGCACGGGCGTGCTGCAAGCCGATCCGGTGCAGCAGCTCCGGTTGGGTGATGTCGCCGTAATAGACCGGCTTACCCTCCCGGCGCAGCGATGCCACGCGGTCGGCGTCGCTGTCCACGGCCACCCAGGGCAGCGCATGGGCGTCCAGCAGCGTCGCCACCGTGCGCCCGACCCGGCCGAACCCGGCCAGGATGACGCGCGGCGGGCCATGGCCCCCTTCCCCGTCATAGGGCGCCTCCGGCGACAGCAGGTCCGGCGCGACCTTCACCGTGGGCTTGCCGGCCAGCGCGGTGCCGAGGCGGGACAGCAGGGGTATGGCCGCCATCGTGAGCGCGGCCACGATGAAGGCAAAGCCGCCGAGCGCCGGACCCACCAGGCCGGACGCCTGCGCCAGCGCCAGGATGACGAAGCTGAACTCGCCGCCCGGCCCCAGCAGCAGCCCCGCCGGGCCGCCGACCCGCAGGCGCAGCCCGAAGCCGCGCGCCAGGCCGGCGGTGACGAGGGCCTTGACCGCCACCAGGCCCAGCGCCGCTCCCAGCACGGGCAAGGGATCGCGGGCGATGCGGGCCAGGTCTAGGCTCATGCCGATGGAGATCAGGAACACGCCCAGCAGCAGGCCCTTGAACGGTTCCACCGTGACCTCGATCTGCCGGCGATACTCGGTCTCGGCCAGCAGCAGCCCGGCGACGAGGGCGCCCAGCGCCATGGACAGCCCGGCCGCCGCCGCGGCGACGCCGGTGCCCAGCACCACCAGCAGGCAGGCAGCCATGAACAGCTCCGGGCTGCCGGTGCGCGCCACGCCGCGGAACAGCGGGCGCAGCGCCAGGCGCCCGCCGCCGACGATGGCGGCGACCATGCCGGCCGCCTTCAGCACCGCCAGGCCGAACCCGGCCCAGCCTGCGCCGCCGGCCCCGCCGCCCGCCTCGCCGCCGCCTGCCCCGCCCGCGACGGCTCCCAGGCCGAACAGCACCGGCACCAGCATCAGGTCCTGGAACAGCAGCACGGCGAAGCTGACCCGGCCGACCAGGCCGGTCATCCGGCGCTCCTCCGCCAGCACCTGCGCCACGACCGCCGTGCTGGACATCGCCAGCGCCAGCGCCACCACCCCGGCGGCGGCGGGCGGCGCACCCGCGAGCACGGCGGCGCCTGCGACGGCAAGGGTGCAGCCCGCGAGCTGCGCCGATCCCAGGCCGAACACCAGGCGGCGCATGGTCTTGATCCGCTCGAACGACAGCTCCAGCCCGATCATGAACAGCAGCAGCACGACGCCCAGCTCCGCCAGCGGCTCGATCCGGCCGCGGTCGGCGATGGTGACCCAGCGCAGGGCCGGCGCCCGGTCCGCGAGCGCGCCCAGCCCTGCGGGGCCGACGGCCATGCCGACCAGCATGAAGCCCAGCACCGGGCTGATGCGCAGCCGGTGGAACAGCGGGATCACCACCGCGGCGGCTCCCAGCACGACCAGCGCGTCGCGCATCCCCTCGGCCGCCATGCCGTTCCCCTCCCGCAGTGCCGGATGGAGGTGACGCTACTGTGAGAGGGCCGGGCGCGGAAGCGCAGAACATTGCCGCCCCGGCACCTGGACCTCCGGCGATGCGGCATCACCTGCACATGACAACGAATTAGGAAGCGCCCGCCATGACCGTCGCAGCATTGTTGAGGCAAAAGGGCAACGAGATCATCAGCGTGTCCCCGGCGTCCACCCTGATGGAGGTGGCGACCCTCATCAGCTCCCGCCGGATCGGCGCAGTCGTGGTGATGTCGGGGGAGAAGCGCCTGGCGAGCATCGTCAGCGAGCGGGACGTGGTGAAGGCGGTAGCGGCCCGGGGAGATGCGGCGCTGCGGCTGACGGCGGCCGACGTGATGACCACTGACGTGATAACCGCCACGCCGCGCACGACGATCAACGAGGCGATGGGAATGATGGACGCCGGATACTTCCGCCACCTGCCGGTGATGGAGGGCGGCGAGATGATCGGGATCATCAGCGTGCGCGACGCGGTGCGGTCGCACATACAGTCCCAGGCGCAGGAGGTTAGCAGCTTGATGGACTACGTGCATCGGGGCGCGAAGGCGGACGGGCTGCGCTGACCGGCGTTCCGGTGGGCCTAGATGGACGGCCTTTTTGACGTGCTGCGCCCTGCGCGTGATCGGGTAGCACCAACGTTGGCGCACCGTCATTGCGAGCCGCCCTTGCGGCGCGGCAATCCAGGACCGACAGGGCCGTGCTTGCCGTCCCTGGATTGCCCCGTCGCTGCGCTCCTCGCAGTGACGGAAGCGGTTGGTGAAAATGGCGGTTAGTACAAGCCGACATACCGGAGACTGGGCAGGAAAAGGGCCTCAGCGGTGGAGCGTTGCCGCCGCGGCTCGGCTTGCGGACGCGGCCCGCCCTGGTGCTAGGATGCCGCCATGAATATCGCGTTACGCAAGCCGATGGCACTACAGGAGTTCCTGGCCTGGGAAGCGACGCAACCCGCGAAGTGGGAGTTCAACGGGTTCGAGCCTGTCGCCATGGTCGGCGTCAGGCTCGCGCACTCCGCTATCCAGGTTAACCTGCTCACCGCGTTGCGGAGCCGCTTGCGGGGCAAGCCGTGCCGGCCGCACGGCAGCGACCTGAAGATCGAAGTCGCCGGCCGCATCCGCTACCCCGACGCTTTCGTGGTCTGCACCCCCGTTCCGCCTCGCGCCACGGTTGTCACCGAGCCGGTCGTCGTGTTCGAGATACTGAGCAGCAGCACTGCAGGCCGGGATCTGATCGTCAAGAACGCCGAATATCGCGCAACCTCGTCCATCCAACGCTACGTCATCCTAGAGCAGACCGACGCCGGCGCATTGGTGTTCGTCCGGAAAGGCGAAGACTGGGCCTCGGAGGTGGTGGCCGGTGACAAGGCCACCCTTCACATGCCGGAAATAGGCATCGAGATTCCCCTTATGGAACTCTACGCCGATGTCGAACTGACGGGCGGGGACGAAGATGAGGCATGACGCTAGGGCCTGTCCGGCGCGGATAGACGCGCCGGACAGGCCCTAGCTGTTGTTTTTGCGAGCATGTTCAGCCCAAACAAAGCCGTTTGGGCTGAACATGCTCTGGGATGCCGCTAGATCGGCCCCTGGAAGGTGTTGCAGGCCGCGACCGTTCCCTCGCGCAGCCCCACGCCCAGCCAGCGCGTGCGCTGCTGCGCCGTGCCATGGGTGAAGCTGTCGGGCACCGCCGTCCGTCCGGCGGATTGGGCGATGCGGTCGTCGCCGATGCTGCTGGCGGTGCGGGCGGCCTGCTGGATGTCGTTGGCGTTCAGGTTGCCGTGGCGCTCGTTCATCTTCTTGGCCCAGACGCCGGCGAGGCAGTCCGCCATCAGCTCGGTACGCACGGAGAGGTTGTTGGCCGTCGCCGGGTCGGCGTCGCGCTCGGCCTGCTGCACTTTGGGCAGCAGGCCGAGCAGGTTCTGGATGTGGTGCCCGACCTCGTGCGAGATCACGTAGGCGTAGGCGAACTCGCCGCCGCCGCCGAACCGCTGCTGCATCTCGCCGAAGAACGCGGTGTCCAAATAGAGCTTGCGGTCCAGCGGGCAGTAGAACGGGCCGGTCGCGGCCTGCGCCGTGCCGCAGCCGGACTGCGTGCGGCCGGAGAACAGCACCAGGACGGGGCGCTGATACTGGACGTTGGCCTGGCGCGGCAACTCGACGGACCATACGTCCTCCGTTTCGCCCAGCACCTTGGCGACGAAGCCGCCCGCGGCGTCGCCCGGCGTGCCGGAGGCCGCCCGCTGCTGCGGCGCAGACTGCGGCGCGTATTGCGGTGCATACTGGGCCGAGGGCTGGCCGCCGCCGCCGGTCACGACTTCCGCACCGCTGATGAGCACCCGGGGGTCAATGCCCAGCGCCCAGCCGATCAGGCTGAGCACGACGACGGCGCCGATGCCCAGGCCGCCCCGGCCGACGGGTCCGCCGAAGCCGCCGCCGGGCTGGCCGCGCCGATCCTCGATGTTCGAGGAGGGTCTGAGGTCATCGTCCTGCATTTGGGTCCTGCGTCTCGGCTGTTGCGAGGGGCTGCGGGGTCCTTACGCCCGGCGCATGGAGTCGTTCCCCGTCCGGCTCGGAACGCGGCAGCTCGTCCGGCGCGGGCGCCAGGCCATAGGGGGCGAGCAAGGCCCAGATGTGCGGCGGCACCATGGTACGCAGCCGCCGGGGATGGGCGCGGCGGAGGTGCAGCACGGTCTCGGCGGCCTTCATTTCCACCCGCGTCCGGGCGAACTCCAAGCCGCGCGGGCCGATCCGCGGCATCAGCCAGCCGACCACCGGGCGCAGCCAGTTGGGCATGGACCGCAGCGGCAGGCCGCCCGCCGCCCGCGCCACGTTGCCGATGAAGCCGCGCACCGCCCCCGCGCGCTTGCCCGCGCTGCCCGGCGCCGACAGCCGGACCTCGTCGCCCAGCGCCGCCAGCAGCTCCTCGCCGCGCTCGTTGCGGACCAGCAGCCATTGCTCGCCCTGGCCGCCCATGTAGCCCACCGTGAGGTCGGCCAGCACATTGGTGTAGTCCACGCAGGTGCGGCAGGTCAGCGGGAAGAAGTCCGGGGCGAGCTTGCTGATGGGCAGTTGCAGGAACGGGATCAGCCGGGTGCGGCCGTCGGCGAAGCGCAGCTCTACCCGGTAGTCCGCGCGGAACTCCAGGTAGGTGATCGTGCCGGGGTCCTCGGCCAGCAGGGCGAGGAACTCGTGGAAGCGTTCGGTGGTGGTGTTGTCCGAGCAGGGCGTGCCGATGACGAACAGGCGGTCGAAACCGAGGGTCCGCTCGATGGAGCGCAAGGCGTGGACCTGGCAGGGGATGCCGATGACGGCCACGCGCCGGTAACCCCGCTGCCTCGCCGGTTCCAGCAGGGCGAGCAAGGGCGCGAAACCCATGCGCATCCCTCGGCATTCGGCCATGCCTGCCGCCTCCGTCACCAGCACGGGAACGGGGCGCCAGCGGTCGTCCGGATCGGGGGCCATGGTCAGCACGGCGTCCACGGCGCCGGTCTCCAGCAGGCGCTCGGCGATGCGGGTGGTGATGCCGGTCCACTGCGCGCCCTCGCTCGGCCGGTGCAGGGAGGCGCGCAGCATCCGGCGGAAGGGGCCGAAGTGCAGCTCGTCGGGCCGCGCCGGGTCGCGCGGGCGGCCGTGGACGCGGGTTTCCAGGCCGGGGTAGTCCGGGGCGATGAACTGGCAGGCGGTGCCGCACAGGCCGGGCTGCGCGGTGCGGGACAGGCCGCAGTCGGTGCAGAGGCCGCGCGGGGCGGCGGGGGGGAGCGGGGGTGCCCAGACGCCTGGCACTGTCATTGCGAGCCGCTTGCGGCGTGGCAGTCCAGGGGCCGCAAGGACGGCGCTGAGGCGGTCTGCGTTGGAATTCGACTGCGGACTGCCTCAATTTTCATTGTGCGGGCAAGTGCTTGCAGCCCAGCACCGGCTGCTTCGCGCCCGGACTTGGCTGCGATCTGCTCCAGCAGTCTGTGGACTGCCGCGCCGCTGCGCTTCTCACGCTGGCGATGGCCCACGCATCCCCTCATTCCACTGCCCCCCTCAACGCCGCTCCGGCTGCCAGCGGGCACAGCGGCAGCGCCCCGGCCAGCACCGCCGCCAGCAGCAGCAGATGCGGGCGCGGCGTCAAGCCGGATTGCGCGGCCTCCGCCGCCGCCGCGCCGAAGATCAGCACCGGCATCGCCAGCGGCAGCACCAGCAACGGCAGCAGCACCCCGCCGCGCCGGGCGCCCAGCACCACGGCCGCGCCCAGCGTGCCCAGCAGCGACAGCGCCAGGGTGCCCGGCAACAGCCCGGCCAGCAGCACCGGGACGGCGGCGGGGTCCAGTTGCAGCATGACGGCCAGCGGCCCCGCCGCCAGCAGCAGCGGCAGCCCGGTCCCCAGCCAGTGCGCCAGCGCCTTCACCGCCGCCACGGCGCCGGCCGTCATGCCGCCGAGCATGAGCTGGTCCAGCGAGCCGTCCTCGAAGTCCGCGCCGAACAGGCGGTCCAGCGGCAGCAGCGCGGCCAACAGGGCGCAGACCCATACTATGCCCGGCGCGATGCGCCCGAGCGTTTCCGGCGCCGGGCCGATGGCGAGCGGGAACAGCGCGCCGGCCAGCACGAAGAACAGCACCGCCGCCAGGGTGTCCGCGCCGTGGCGCAGGGACAGGCGCAGCTCGCGTTGCAGCAACGCCCAGGCGGCGGTCATGCCGGTCCAGGTCCTGCCGCGGACGGCTTCCCAGGTTTTGCCGGTGCTTGAAGTTTTGCCAGTGCTGGGAGCGAGGCGGCGGAACGACCGGGAAGCGGCCGGGACAGCGCTTGCGGCCCCTGGGCTTGCGGCCCCTGGATTGCCGCGCCGCAAGCGGCTCGCAATGACGGGTTCGAGGACGGACTCGGGAATGGGTCTAGTGATGGGTCCGGGGCGGCCACCATCTCGCCGCTCACAGCCGAAGCTCCGCCGCGTCCGGCAGGGGCAGCGGCAGGTGCGTCGCCGTCACCACCACGCCGCCCCCGGCCCGGTGCGACGCCAGCAGCCCGCCCAGCCGCTCGACCGCCGCGGTGTCCAGGCCCAGCGTCGGCTCGTCCAGCAGCCATACCGGCGCCGGGGACAGCACCAGCCGCGCCAGCGCCAGCCGGCGCTTCTGCCCCGCGGACAGCAGCCGCGCCGGCAGGTCCGCCAGCGGCAGCAGATCCAGCGCCGCCAGGGCGTCGCGCGGCGCTCCCCGCCCCGTCCGCGCGGCGAAGGCTAGGTTCTCCGCCGCGGTTAGGCCGGGCTTCACGGCGTCCTGGTGGCCGAGATAGGCCACCGGCCACGGGTCCGCGGCCTCCCCCATCCACAGCACCGCCCCGGCGTCCGGGCGCTTCAGCCCTGCCAGTACGCGCAGCAGCGTGCTCTTGCCGGACCCGTTGGCGCCCAGCAGCAGCAGCGCCCCGCCCGGCGGCACCGTGAGCGACACCCCGCGCAGCACCAGCCGCTCGCCACGGAAGGCGGCGATGTCCCGGGCTTCCAGCCCGGCCCGCGCTTGAAGTCCCGCGGCATGGAGAGCATCTTGCATGGTGCCCATACAACGCGGTCCCGCCGATGGACGCCAGACGCCCCGGCGTGGTTAAAGCACGGGCGAACACAGCAGATCAGATGCCGCCCGCCTCCGAAGCCAGCGCGCGGCCCAGCAACAAGAGGCAAGCGCCATGAAAATGACCGGGCAAGACACCCTCAACACCCGCCGCACGCTTGAGGTTGAGGGCAAGTCCTACGACTACTATTCCGTTCCCGAGGCCGCCAAGTCGCTCGGCGAACCCACGGACCGCCTGCCCGTCAGCCTCAAAATCCTGCTGGAGAACGTGCTCCGCTTCGAGAACGGCGGCAGCTACACCGTCGGCGACGCCCGCGCCATCGCCGAATGGGCGCGCGAGGGCCGGAGCACCCGCGAGGTGCCGTTCCGCCCCGCCCGCATCCTCATGCAGGATTTCACCGGCGTCCCCGGCGTCGTTGACCTCGCGGCCATGCGGGACGGGATCATCAAGCTCGGCGGGCAGCCCGGCCAGGTGAACCCGCTGATTCAGGTGGACCTGGTGATAGACCACTCCGTCATGGTGGACTACTCCGGCACCACCGACAGCCTGCACAAGAACATGGACGCCGAGTTCAGCCGCAACGGCGAGCGCTACAGCTTCCTGCGCTGGGGCCAGACGGCGTTCCAGAACTTCCGGGTCGTGCCGCCCGGCGCGGGCATCTGCCACCAGGTCAACGTGGAGTTCCTGGCGCAGACCGTCTGGACCGCCGACATCGAGGGCAAGACGGTCGCCTACCCCGACACGCTGTTCGGCACCGACAGCCATACCACGATGGCCAACGGCATCGGCGTGCTGGGCTGGGGCGTCGGCGGAATCGAGGCGGAGGCGGCGCTGCTCGGCCAGCCCATCGCCATGCTGATCCCCGACGTGATCGGCTTCCGCCTGACGGGCGCCCTGCCCGAGGGCAGCACGGCAACCGACCTCGCGTTGCAGGTCACGCAGATGCTTCGCAAGAAGGGCGTCGTCGGCAAGTTCGTCGAGTTTTTCGGGCCGGGCCTGGCGGAGCTGTCGGTCAGCACGCGGCTGACCATCGCCAACATGGCGCCGGAATACGGCGCGACCTGCGGCATTTTCCCGGTGGACGCCACCACGCTCGACTACCTGCGCCTGACCGGCCGCGACGAGAGCCGGATCGCGCTGGTCGAGGCGTATGCCAAGGCGCAGGGCATGTGGGTGGACGGCGACACGATTGATGCGATTTATACCGACATCGTCGAGCTGGACCTGTCCACGGTGATGCCGAGCATCGCCGGGCCGAAGCGCCCGCAGGACCGGGTGCTGCTGCGTGACGCCAGCGCGGCTTTCAAGGCGGACCTAACGAAGGGTCTGGGCGTTCCCGCCGCCGACGCCGGCAAGGTGGCCGAGGTCGCCGGCAAGGAGTACACGATCACGCATGGCGACGTGGTGATCGCCGCCATCACGAGCTGCACCAACACCAGCAACCCGTATGTCATGCTGGGCGCCGGGCTGCTGGCGCGCAACGCGCGGGCGAAGGGGCTGCATCCGAAGCCCTGGGTGAAGACTTCGCTGGCGCCGGGCAGCCAGGTCGTGACGGAGTACCTGGACAAGTCCGGCCTCAGCACGGACCTGGACGCGCTGGGGTTCCAGCTCGTGGGCTATGGCTGCACGACCTGCATCGGCAACTCCGGCCCGCTGGACGATGCAGTGGCGGAGGCCATTGAGGTCAACAAGCTGGTCGTAGCGTCGGTGCTGTCGGGCAACCGCAACTTCGAGGGACGGGTGCATCCGAACGTGCGGGCCAACTACCTGGCCTCGCCGCCGCTGGTGGTCGCTTATGCACTGCTGGGCACCATGAACGAGGACATCACGACGGCGCCGCTCGGCACCGGCAGCGACGGGCAGCCGGTCTATCTGAAGGACATCTGGCCCAGCAACGCGGAGATACTGCAGACCGTGCGCGCCAGCCTGTCCCGCGAGCAGTTCATCAAGCGCTATGGCGAAGTGTTCCAGGGCACCAAGGAGTGGCAGGCCATCGAGGTGGACGCCAGCAGCCAGACCTACCGCTGGAACGACGCCAGCACCTATGTGCAGAACCCGCCCTACTTCGACGGCATGACGATGACGCCGGGGGCGGTGACGGACATCACCGGCGCCCGCGTGCTGGCGCTGTTCGGCGACAACATCACCACCGATCACATCAGCCCGGCCGGCAACATCAAGAAGGCGTCCCCGGCAGGCGAGTTCCTGGGCGAGCGGCAGGTGATGCAGCGGGACTTCAACTCGTACGGCTCGCGCCGGGGCAACCATGAGGTGATGATGCGCGGCACCTTCGCCAACATACGCATCAAGAACGAGATGGTGGCCGGGGTCGAGGGCGGCTGGACGCGTTACCAGCCCGGCGGCGAGCAGATGCCGATCTATGACGCGGCGGAGCGATACAAGGCCGCAGGCGTGCCGCTGGTGGTGTTCGGCGGCAAGGAATACGGCATGGGATCGTCGCGCGACTGGGCGGCGAAGGGCACGGCGCTGCTGGGCATCAAGGCCGTTGTGGTGGAGAGCTTCGAGCGTATTCACCGCAGCAACCTGGTGGGCATGGGCGTATTGCCGTTGCAGTTTAAGGATGGGGCCACGCGCGGCAGCCTGGGGCTGACAGGGGCTGAGACCATAGACATCGTGGGGCTGGAAGGGTTGCAGGCGGGTATGGACCTGCAAATGCTGATACACCGGGATGGCGGCACGACCGATGCGCTGATGGTCAAGTGCCGGGTGGATACAGCCGACGAGGTTGAATACTACCGCAACGGCGGCATCCTGCACTACGTCCTGCGGGAGATGGCCCGCGCGGCCTAGCCGCGCGGCGGGGTGTAGGATGCTTGCTGCCCCCTCTCCCTCCGGGAGAGGGTCGGGGTGAGGGAAGCGGCAAGCGCAGCCCCTTCCCATGCAGGGCCGGTCTTTCGTAAGCCGAGGGCGGTGCTTGCGGCCTCCCTCACCCCGGCCCTCTCCCGGAGGGAGAGGGGGCAGCAAGCGTTGTTTTGATGCCCGCCCGCTGGCGGCGTGGGCCGGATGCCGACCTGGGGCACCTGCCGATCAGCCTGGACCTGCGGGCGCTGTCCGTCGCCGAGGGCGTGCGCGCCGCCCTGGCCGTTGCCGTGCTGGTCGCGGCGAACGAATGGCTGCGCGTCCCGCAACTGAACGAGGCCGCGCTCGCCGCCCTGCTGACCTGCCTGTGCGACGCGGGCGGCCCGGTGCGGCGCCGGGTACCGGCGCTGCTGGCGTTCGCGGTGCTGGGCGGGCTGCTGACCGCCGGGTTCGGCGTGCTGCGGCCGTATGGGCTGCTGGCGGTAGTGCCGCTGGCCTGCCTGGTGATCTTCTGCACCAGCTTCGCCCGCGTGTGGGGCCAGTCGCCGTTGCAGGTCGGCAACTTGCTGACCGTCGTCACCATCCTGGCGCTGGACCATGGCGAGGACCCGCAGGCCGCCGCGGTGCTGGGATTGGCATTCGTGGGCGGCAGCCTGTGGGCGCTGGTGCTGACCATGCTGATCTGGCGCCTGCACCCCTACCGCCCGACCCGGCGCGCGGTCGCCGAGGTGTATCGCCGGCTCGGCACGCTGGCCGGGGACCTGTCCGCCCTGGCCGCCACCGACGCCGCGCCCACCCATGCCTGGGCCGACCACGCCCGCGCCCATCGCCGCCACGTCCGCGACGGGATCGAGGCCGCGCGCACCCTGCTGCTGGACACCATACGCGGACGCGGAACCGCAAGCCCGCGCGCCGGGCAGACCTTGATCCAGGTAGAGGCCGCGGACCAGTTGTTCGGTGCGCTGATCGCCCTGTCGGACGTGCTGGAAGCGTCCGGTCCCGCGGCACGCGCCGCCGCCGCGCGGGAGCTGAGCCTGGTCCGCCTGCTGTTGGCCGCCATCGCCGACGAGACCCGGCAGGACGAGCCGGCCGACGACCCGGCCCAGCGCGCCGTCCTGGAAGGGATGCTGGGCCAGCTTACGATCCTCGGCACCGGCACCCTGGCCGGCATCACCGCGAGCATGGTGTCGCGCATGAGGGTCGCGCTGCTGCTGACCACCCCGGCGGGAATGCTGGCGGGGGCCGCGCCGGACGCGGGCGGGCCGGGATGGCGGGCGCGGCTGCTGGGGCCGCTGCGGGCGAACCTGGCCTGGTCCTCCGCCGCGTTCCGCCATGCGCTGCGGGCCGCCGTGGTGGCGGGGCCGGCGCTGGTGCTGACGCTGCACCTCGGCACGACCTACGCCCATTGGCTGACGATCACCCTGGTGCTGACCTTGCAGCCGTTCTTCGCCCTGACGTGGCAGCGCGCGGTGGAGCGGATCGGCGGCACGGTGCTGGGCGGGCTGGTGGCGGCCGGCATCTCGGTCGTGGTGCATACGCCGCTGGCGACGGCAGCGGCGCTGTTCCCGCTGGCGGTGCTGGCGCTGTCGGTGCGGTATGTCAGCTTCGGCCTGCTGATGGCGGGCATGACGCCGCTGGTGGTGCTGCTGTCCGAGCTGGGCCGGCCCGGCACCGGCGAGCTGGAGATCGCCGCGCTGCGCGCCGCCTATACCCTGGCCGGGGGCGCGCTGGCGGTGCTGGGCTGCTGGGTGCTGTGGCCGAGCTGGGAGCCGGACCGGGTGCAGCGGGAGCTGCTGGGCGCGATCAAGGCCCATGCCGCGTATGCCGACCTGGAGCTGGCGTCGCTGCTGGGGGAGGCGTCCGGCGCCGGCCTGGATGCCGCCCGCCGGGCCGCGGGCGTCGCCAGCAACAACCTGGAGGCGTCGCTGTCCCGCGCGTTGCAGGAGCCGCGCCGGGCCGCGCGCGCCGGGCTGGAGACGCCGATGGTGGTGGACGCCGCCCTGCGCCGCCTGGCGGGCCGGTTGTCGGCGTTGCAGCACGACCCGGCGCTGGCGGGCGCCGCGGGTCCGGAGGCGCTGCGGGCCTGGCGGGGATGGCTGGGCGCCGCGTTTGCGGCGCTGGCCGCCGGCGCACCGCTGCCGGGCGCGGCGCCTGCGGTCGAGGACGCGGGGCCGCTGGCGCGGATCGCCCGGCAGATGGAGCTGATGGACGGGGCGCTACGGCGGTAGCAACCCGGCAGGGATTTCATCGCCGGGCAGCACGGCTTCGGTCGTTCCGGCCTTAGCAAGCACTTGCGCCAGGCGTTCGGGTCTGGCGTCCGCAGCGCGCCCTTCCAGGTAGGCGGATTGCTCGGCCGGAAGCATGTCCTGCAGCGCCCCGCGCGCGCGCAGAACCGCGACCTTCTCTGCGATGGCCTGGATGATGAAGCCGTTCAGGGAAACGCCGTCGCGGTCGGCCGCAACTCGAAGGTCCTCCATCAGCGATGCGGGAACGCGAAGGGCATAGTTGCCGTGGGTCGCCAAGCCAACCTCCTCAGTGCTTCTCCGGGCGCGATGACCGGCACCACCGTTTCGCCCTGCCTCGCCAATGCCAAGTCTGCGCTCCGGTAATCGCGCTGGTTGAACGACACGATGGCAGTTCCCTGGCGGTTGACCAACGCCTCGACAAAGACCTCGTCCGAGGGGTCGCGTATGCTTGGCCAAAGCCGGTGCATACCCGCAAGCTCGTCAAGTTCATCGAAGCGGCCGGAGGCGTTGATGCCCCATCCTGACTATCCCGTCCTGATCGAGCCATTGCTTCCCGAAGACGGCGGCGGCTATCTGGCGACCCCCGACCTGCCGGGCTGCACGTCCGATGGTGAAACACGGGAGCAGGCGGCCCGCAACGTCGGCGATGCCATCGCGGCTTGGATGGAGGAGGCCCAGGCGCTTGGCCGCACGGTCCCGTTGCCGTCACGGCACCTGATGCCGCTGGTCAGCTAGACCCGCCGCAACCCCGGCACCGCCAGCACCCCCAGCCCGCCCACGACGGCCATCACCAGGAACGTCAGCCCGCCCAGCGTCCCATAGACCTGCCCCGACGCCCAGGTCAGCGCCGCCGTCGGCGCCGAGAAGCCCAGCGCGGACAGCAGCGCCTGCGCCGTCCCGGCCCGCGACGCCGGCAAGGTACGCAGCACCAACATCGAGGACAGGTGCTGGAACGCGAAGGTCCCGGCGTGCAGCACCTGGATCATCGCCAGCGCCGGCACGTCCACGACGAACGCCGTCAGCGTCCAGCGCAGCGCCGATGTTCCCGCCGCCAGCAGCGTCAGCCGCGCCGGGCCGAGCCGCTCTACCAGCCGCTGTCCCCAGATGAACAATGCGACTTCGGCGATGATGCCCTCGGCGATCAGCAGCCCGATGGTGCCGTCCGGGATGCCCAGGGACCGCCAGTATAGCGGCGCGAAGGCGTAGTAGGCCGCGTGCGCCCCCTGGATCAGCGCCGTCGCCAGCAGCGCCGTGCGGAAGGCGGGCAGCCGCAGCGGATGGCCGCCGCCGCGCCGCCCGCTGCCCGGCGCGTCCGGCAGCAGCGCCGCAAGCCCGGCCGCCGCGCCGTAGCCCGCCGCCAGCACCCAGGGCACCACCGCGCTGCCGGCCCGGTCCATCAGCCCGCCGGACAGCGCCGTCGCCGCCATGTAGGACACCGACCCCCACGCCCGCGTCCGCCCGTAATCCAGCCGCCGCGCCCCTGCCAGGCCAAGCGCCAGCGCGTCAGACAGCGGCGTCAGCGCCGATGCCGACACGCCCTGCACCGCCGACACGGCCAGGAGCGTCCAGAAGGGATCGTGCAGCTGGGCCGCCGCCGGCAGCAGCGCCGCGCACCCGGACGCCAGGGCCGCCGCGCCGAACAGCACCGCCCGCCGCCGCCCCACAGCGTCCGCCAGCCAGCCCCAGCCCGGGACCGCCGCCACGCGCAGCAGCGACCCTAGCCCCAGCACGGTCCCGATCTCGGGCGCGCTCAGGCCGCGGTCGGCGAACCACAGCGGCAGGTAGGCCGAGGTGACGGCGGCGGCGGCGAAGAACGCCGCCAGGAACAGCCCGACGCGGGCGCCGTCCGGCACCTATGCGGCGACGGCTGCCTGCTGCGCCACGTCGCGGATGCGCCGGGCCATGGCGGCGATGCCGTTGCCGCGGTTGGTGGACAGGGCCTCCATCAGGCCGAGGTCGCGCAGGAAGGCCGGGTCGGTCGCCAGCACCTCCGCCGGGGGGCGGCCGGAATAGACGCGCAGCAGCAGCGCCACCAGGCCCGACACGATGGCCGCGTCCGACGCGCCGGCCAGGAACATGCGGCCGTCGCGCACCGCGGCCTCCATCCACACCTGGCTCTGGCAGCCCGGCACGCGATGGGCGTCGTTCTGCCAGTCCTGCGGGAACGGCGGCAGCTTGCGGCCCAGCTCGATGATGTGGCCGTAGCGGTCCATCCAGTCGTCGAACACCTCCAGCTCCTCGCCGATGGCGGCGATGGCGGCGGCGGCGGAGGGTTCCTCGGGCACGACATACGGGTCTGGCATAGGGGCGATGTGCGGCCCGCGCCGGCATTGGTCAAGCCTCACGCGGGCACCGCGGCGTTGCAAACATAAAGATATCCGTATATGACGCGCGGCATCTTGAAGGAGCCACACATGCCCGATGTGCCGATGACTGAAACGAGCGTCAGCCACGACTACAAGGTGCGCGACATCTCCCTCGCCGGCTGGGGCCGCAAGGAGATACTGATGGCCGAGGACGAGATGCCCGGCCTGATGGCGCTGCGCCACGAGTTCGGCGCGTCGCAGCCGCTCAAGGGCGCCCGCATCGTCGGGTCGCTGCACATGACGATCCAGACCGCCGTGCTGATCGAGACGCTGACGGCCTTGGGCGCCACCATACGCTGGTCGTCGTGCAACATCTTCTCGACCCAGGACCACGCCGCAGCCGCTATCGCCGCCGCGGGCATCCCGGTCTTCGCCTGGAAGGGCATGGACGAGAAGGAGTTCTGGGACTGCATCGAGGCCACGGTGCGCGGCCCCGACGGCTGGGTGCCGAACATGATCCTCGACGACGGCGGCGACCTCACCAAGCTGATCCACGAGAGCCACCCGGACCTGCTGCCCGGCATCAAGGGCCTGTCCGAGGAGACCACCACCGGCGTCCACCGCCTGTGGGAGATGGCCAAGGCCGGCACCCTCAAGATGCCCGCGATCAACGTGAACGACAGCGTCACCAAATCGAAGTTCGACAACCTGTACGGCTGCAAGGAGAGCCTGGTGGACGCGATCCGCCGGGGCACGGACGTGATGATGGCCGGCAAGGTCGCCGTGGTCGCCGGCTACGGCGACGTGGGCAAGGGCAGCGCCGCCAGCCTGAAGAACGGCGGCTGCCGCGTGCTGGTGACGGAGGTTGACCCGATCTGCGCGTTGCAGGCGGCGATGGAGGGCTACGAGGTCGTGACGATGGAGGACGCCGTGCCGCGCGGCGACATCTTCGTGACCGCGACCGGCAACATTGACGTGCTGACGGTGGACCACATGCGGGCGATGAAGAACCGCGCCATCGTGTGCAACATCGGCCACTTCGACAGCGAGATACAGATCGAGGGCCTGCGGAACTTCCGCTGGGAGAACGTGAAGCCGCAGGTGGACGAGGTGGTGTTCCCCGACGGCAAGCGCCTGATCGTGCTGAGCGAGGGCCGGCTGGTGAACCTGGGCAACGCCACGGGGCACCCGTCGTTCGTGATGTCGGCCTCGTTCACCAACCAGGTGCTGGCGCAGCTTGAGCTGTGGACGGCTCCGGCGGGCAAGTACGAGAACCAGGTCTATACGCTGCCGAAGGCGCTGGACGAGAAGGTGGCGGCGCTGCACCTCGCCAAGGTCGGCGCGGCACTGACGAAACTGACGCCGAAGCAGGCCGAGTATATCGGTGCGCCGGTGTCGGGTCCGTTCAAGCACGACCTGTATCGCTACTAGCATGGAGGGCGCGGCCGTTCACGCCTTCGGACTGGTGGCGGCTGCGTGCCTGCTGGGCGGGATGGTGTTCTTCGCCGCCATCCTGGCTCCGCTGGTGTTCACCAAGCTAGACGGGGCGACAGCGGCGCGGTTCATCCGCGCGACGTTCCCCCGCTACTACCTGTATGTCGCCATCGCGGCGGCGCTGGGTGCCGTGGGGCTGATCTGGCACGACCGGCTTTCCGGTGGGGTCCTGCTGGTCGTCGCGTTGCTGACAGCGTGGCTGCGACAAGGGCTGATGCCGACTCTGAACCGGCTGCGTGATGCCGGGCTGGCGGGGGATGCCGCGTCCAACGCGCGCTTTGACAAGCTGCATCGCGTGTCGGTCTATGTGAACATGGCGCAGATGGTGGCGGTGCTGACCGTGGTGGCGCGGGTCGGGCTGGGCTAGGCGTCACGCCGCCTTCATTCCATCCGTTGCGACCCGGTTGCGCCCGCTTGACTTTGCCGCATACAGCGCCCGGTCCGCTGCCTGGACCAGCAGCGCCGCGGCGTCCTCCTCGCGCCCAGGCTCCAGCGCGGCAACGCCGATGCTGACCGTGACCACCTTGCCAGGTGTGCAGTGCCGCAGGCCCAGCGCCATCACGGCCGCCCGCAAGGTCTCCGCAACGTCCGCTGCGCCGGCAAGCCCGGTGCCGGGCAGCAGCGCCGCGAACTCCTCTCCGCCATAGCGCGCGACGACATCCCCGGGCCGCTTCACCGACCCGGCAAGCGTCTCGGCGATGGTACGCAGGCAGGCGTCGCCCCAGGGGTGGCCGAAGGTGTCGTTGAGCAGCTTGAAATGATCTACGTCCATCATCAGCAGCGCAACCGGCACCCGGCCGCGCCGGGCACGGCGCATCTCGGCCGCCAGTTGCCCGTCGAAGTGACGGCGGTTGCCGATGCCGGTCAGGCCGTCCTGCAATGCTAGCGCCCGCAGTTGCTTGCTGGTCCGCAGCTCCACCCGCTCCTTGACCATGGACAGCAGGATGAAGGCCATGCCGATGGTGTGCAGCAGGCCCTCAATCAGCAGCGCCGCCCCGACCGGCCCCAGCCACGGCTCGGCGCCATAGCCCAGCACCGAGTCGGCGCCCCGCGACGCATAGACGGTGGCATGGACCACCAGCAGCACCAGCGCCGCCGGGCGTGACGGCAAAGGCTCGTCCCGGTAGCGCCACAGCTCGGCCGCCGTCGCCAGGGTATAGGCCGCGCCGACTACGCAGGCGAGCGACAGCCAGTGTGCCGCCTCCCCGGGCTGCACCGGCGGCGACGCCAACTGCACCGGCACCAACAGCAGCCAGCCTACCGGCCCGGCAGCCGCCAGCCACGGGCGCGGCGGCCGTTCGGCGAACACGCGGGCCGCCGTCCAGGACACCGCCGTTCCAGCCACGTACATGCCCGCCGCCAGCCCGTCCGACACCCAGAGCAGGCCCGGCCCGGCTGCCGCCAGCACGAACCCGAGTGCGGCCAGCAGCATCGCCGTGCCCCAGACGCCCATGGCCGCGGAGTCTCGGTGCGGCCCCTGGAGAAATATCAGCAACAGGCCGGAAAACGCGATCACCAGCGCCGTCACGGCCAATAGGGTCGGCGGATGCAGCGGCAAGGGTTGCCCCACCATGTCCTGATTCGTTCCCTTGCGCCCGTCCAGGACAGACAGGCGAGCCACTGGGCGACCCATCGCTTATGAATCTGGTCAGGACGTGGCGCTCATCCCTGCACCGTCCGGCAAGGGCCTCGGGGCGTCAGTGCCCCCGCAGGATTTGGCTCAGGAACAGCTTGAGGCGGTCGGTCTGCGGGTTCTCGAACAGGGTGTTCGGCTCCCCCTGTTCCACGATCTCGCCGCGGTCCATGAACACTACGCGGTCGGCGACCTGCCGGGCGAAGCCCATCTCGTGCGTCACGCACACCATCGTCATGCCGTCCTGGGCGAGGCCGATCATGGTGTCCAGCACCTCCTTGATCATCTCGGGGTCGAGCGCGCTGGTCGGCTCGTCGAACAGCATGATCTTGGGCTTCATGCACAGGGCGCGGGCGATGGCGACGCGCTGCTGCTGGCCGCCGGAGAGCTGGCCGGGATACTTGTTCGCCTGCTCGGGTATCTTGACCCGGCGCAGGTAGCTCATCGCCAGCTCCTCGGCCTCCGCCTTGGGCATCTTGCGGACCCAGATCGGCGCCAGGGTGCAGTTCTCCAGGATCGTCAGGTGCGGGAACAGGTTGAAGCTCTGGAACACCATGCCGACCTCGCGCCGGATGGTGTCGAGCGCCCGCAGGTCGTCGGTCAGCTCGGTGCCATCCACCAGGATGCGGCCCTCCTGGTGGCTCTCCAGGCGGTTGATGCAGCGGATCATGGTGCTCTTGCCGGAGCCTGACGGCCCGCAGACCACCACCTTCTCGCGGTGGCCGACGCTCAGGCTGATGTCGCGCAGGACGTGCATCGCGCCGTACCACTTGTTCACCTTGTCCAGCAGGATCGCCGGCTGGTTGCTGCCGTCGGCTTGCGGGCGGTCCATCGTCGCGGCTTGGCTCATCGTTGGTCCCCTGATGTTGGCGCGGCTGATGTCGGCGCGGCGCTAGCGGCGCACGGTGCGGCTGAACTCCTGCTCCAGCCCGCGGCTGTAGCGCGCCATGACGAAGCAGAAGCAGAAGTAGATGGCGGCCAGGAAGATATACATCTCCGTGCTGTAGCCCTGCCAGATCGGCTCCGTGAGGGCGATCTTGCCCGACAGCAGCAGGTCGAAGATGCCGATAATCAGCACCAGCGAGGTGTCCTTGAAGAAGCCGATGAAGGTGTTGACCAGCGGCGGTATCACCAGCCGCAAGGCTTGGGGCAGCACGATCAGCCCGGTCTTCTTCCAATAGGATAGGCCCAGCGCGTCGGCGGCCTCGTATTGGCCCTTGGGCAGCGCCTGCAACCCGCCGCGTATGACCTCGGCGAGGTAGGCGGCGGCGAACAGGATGAACGCCACCTGCGCCCGCAACAGCTTGTCCGGGTTGATGCCCGCGGGCATGAACAGCGGGAACATGACGCTGGCCATGAACAGCACGGTGATGAGCGGCACGCCGCGTATCAGCTCGACATAGACCACGCACAGCAGCCGCACCGCCGGCATCTCCGTGCTGCGCCGGCCCAGCGCCACCAGCACCGCCAGCGGGAAGCCGAGCGCCAGGCCGAACGTGCTGAGGATAAGGGTGATCGGCAGGCCGCCCCAACTGTCCTGCGGCACGTACTCCATGCCCAGCACGCCGCCCCACATCAGCACGCCGATCAGGGTCAGCGTGCCGGCCCAGATCAGCAGCAGCTCCTTGCGCCAGAACCGCCGCATCGCCGACACGGCATACAGGCCCAGGAACAGCAGGACCACGATGGCCGGGCGCCACTGCTCGTCATAGGGGTAGCGCCCGAACAGGGTGAAGCGATACTTGTCGCCGACCATCGCCCAGCAGGCGCCGACGCCCTTCGCCTCGCGGCACGGCTCAGGGTCCAGGCCGCCGGCGGCCGTGGTGGGCACGCTCCAGACGGCGTTTAGCAGGCCCCACTCGATGAAGCCGACCGCCCAGCGCACGATCAGGTAGGCCAGCAGGACCGTGACCGCGGAGGACAGCCACGAGTTGAACAGGTTGGCCCGCGCCCAGGCCACCGGCGCGAACCCGGCGCCCGCAGGCGCCCGCCGCTCCGTGAATGCCGGCGCCGCGGCGACCCCGGCAAGGGACGGCACCGGCTCTCCGGCTGCCTCGGACACGCGCGCGGTGACTTCGGACATGGCGTTATCGCTCCACCAGGGCTTTGCGGGCGTTGTAGTGGTTCATGTACAGGCTGATGGACAGGCTGATGACGAGATAGACGGTCATCACCGCCGCGACCCCCTCCACCGCCTGCCCCGTCTGGTTCAGCGTCGTGCTGGCGATGGACATGACGTCCTGGTAGCCGATGGCGACCGCGAGCGAGCTGTTCTTGGTCAGGTTCAGGTACTGGCTGGTCATCGGCGGGATGATGACCCGCAGCGCCTGCGGCAGCACGATCTTGCGCAGCACCGTGCCGGAGCGCAGGCCCAATGCGCCCGCGGCCTCCCACTGGCCCGTCGGGACCGCCAGGATGCCGGACCGCACGATCTCCGCGATGTAGGCGGCGGTGTAGAGGATCAGGCCGAAGGTCAGCGCGCCGTACTCGGGGCTGAGCGTCGCACCGCCGACGAAGTTGAAGCCGCGCAATTCCGGCATCTCCACCGCGAACGGGGCGCCCAGCAGCGCCCAGACCGCCACGGGCAGCGCGGCCAGGAGGCCGAGCGCCACCGGCCATACCTTGGGCCGCACGCCGGTTGCCGCCTGCTTGCGGTCGGCGGCGCGGGACCAGGCGACCGTGCCGGCGATGCCCAGGGCCAGGGCTGCCAGCGCCCACCAGAACGGCGTCTCCCACTCCACCACCGGGACGCGGATGCCGCGGTTGGACAGGAACACGCCGGGCAGCGGATGGAAGCTCTGCCGCGGGGAAGGCAGGCCCTGCAGCAGGGTGTACCAGAACAGCAGTTGCAGCAGCAGCGGGATGTCGCGCAGCACCTCGACGTAGGTTGCCGCCAGGCGGGCGATCAGCCAGTTCTTGGACAGCCGGGCGATGCCGACCAGGGTGCCCCAGATCGTCGCCAGCACGACGCCCACCACCGCGACCTTGAGGGTGTTGAGCACGCCGATCAACAGGGCGCGGCCGTAGGTGTTGATGGCCGGGTCGTATTCGATCAGGTGCTCGCCGATTGGGATGCCGGCGGTGCGGCCCAGGAAGTCAAAGCCCGTGGCGATGCGCCGCGCCGCCAGGTTCTGTTGGGTGTTGCGGACCAGATACCAGGCGATGAGGCCGATGATGCCCAGGATCACCACCTGCCACACGATGTTGCGGAACCGCGGGTCGGACCAACTGAGGCTGAGCGCCTTGCGCGGCGCGGCGCGGGCGGGAAGGACGCGGGGGTCGGCGGCGGCTCCGGACATCGGCTATCCCTGTTCGCGCCGGCAGCGTGGCCGGCGAGGCATCATGCGGCGGACGCAGCCAAGACATGCCGCGCCTGCATGGACGTATTTGCGGCCAAACTTGGGCAGAGATCAATCGGCGTGTGACAGGCGCGCGAACGAAAAGGGCCGTCCCGGCGTGGGACGGCCCAATCTTTAGGCACCCCGGGGCGATGGATGCCCCGGAACGGCCCTGCTGCGCGGCGTCAGCGGATCGGCGGCGGGTAGTGCAGGCCGCCCTTGCTCCACAGGTTGTTGATGCCGCGCGGGATGCCCAGCGGACCCACGGTGCGGTCGAACATCTCGCCGTAGTTGCCGACGCCCTTCACGACGTTGATTACCCACTTGTTGTCCACGCCCAGAGCCTTGCCCAGGTCGCCCTCGGCGCCCAGCAAGCGGCGTATGTCGGGATTGGTGGACTTGGCCATCTCGTCCGCGTTCTTGCTGGTGACGCCGCTCTCCTCGGCCTGGATCATGGCGAACAGGGTCCAGCGCACGATGTCGAAGAACTTGTCGTCGCCCTTGCGTACCATCATGCCCAGGGGTTCCTTGCTGATGATCTCGGGCAGCAGGACGTGCTCGGCGGCCTTCGGCCCCTGCTGGAAGCGGAACGACGCCAGGCCCGACGCGTCGGTCGAGTAGCTGTCGCAGCGGCCGGCCAGGTAGCTGTTCTGGATCTCGGCCAGGTCCTGGATCAGGACGGGGGTGAACTTCAGGTTGTTCAGGCGGAAGTAGTCGGCGATGGCGAGTTCCGTGCTGGTGCCGGGCTGGACGCAGATGGTGGCACCGTTCAGGTCCTTGACGGACTTCACGCCGGCGGAGGTCTTCACCATGAAGCCGGTGCCGTCGTAGAAGTTGATGCCGGCGAACAGCAGGCCCAGGTTGCCCTCGCGGCCAAGGGTCCAGGTCGTGGAGCGCACGAGCAGGTCTATCTCGCCCGATTGCAGGGCGGTGAAGCGGTTGGTGGTGGTGGTCGGCACGAAGCGCACCTTGTTCGCGTCGCCCAGCACGGCGGCGGCAACGGCGCGGCAGGTGTCGGCGTCAATGCCTTGCGTTACGCCCTTGCTGTCGGCCAGCGAGAACCCGGCGACGCCGGTGGAGACGCCGCAGGCGAGCTGGCCCTTGGACTTGATGCTGTCCATCGTGGCCGAGCCTGTGCCCTGGGCCAGCGAGGGTGCGGCCGTGGCGAGGAGGCCAGCCAGCGCTAAGCCGGCAGCCCGGTAGGTGAGACGCTTCATTCGTTGTTCCCCATGGTCGCGGGATGCGCCCCGCTATGGCCAGCATTGTGCTTGGTGCAGGGCTAAAGATCAACCGGGCGTGATCGGGCGGTCTTGCGCGCGGGGGTTGGCGGTGGCCAGCCCGGCTGCTTCCCCCTCTCCCTCCGGGAGAGGGAGCAGGAAGCCGGCTGGTGCCGGGTTGACACTCCAGGTGGCGGCACCCTAGATGCGCGGCTGCCGGATCGGGGGCGCGTAGCTCAGCGGTAGAGCATTCGCTTCACACGCGAAGGGTCACAGGTTCAATCCCTGTCGCGCCCACCATCCCTTCCCCGGTCCTGCCTTCGGGCACCCCGTCCTCGCCCAGGTCCCACCAAAGCCCGGCGAACGCCGCCATGCCTTCCCGCGCCGGGCCGGCCAGCAGGTGTTCGTCGGGGCCGTGCTGGCGACAGCCGTTGTAGCTGTGCGGCACCCAGGCCAGCGGCGTGCCCAGAAGGTCCACGAACACGTCGCCCGGCAGGCCGCCGCCGCTGTTGGGGATCAACTGCACCGGGCGGCCGAGGCTTGCGGCCATGCTGGCGGCGGCCCAGCGCACCCAGGGGTCGTCGGGGCTGGTGCGGCTGGCGGCCATGCGGACGCCGTGCGGCACGACCTGCACTTCCGGGAAGCCCGCGGCGTCCAGGTGCGCCCGCAGCGCCGGGGCGAAAGCTTCGGGGTCCACGTCCATGGTGTAGCGCAACTGGCAGTGGGCGTGGGCGCGCGGGGCGACGGCGTTGACCGGCGAGTCCGGCCGCCCTGCCAGCATCGCCAGCACAATGAAGCTGGTCCAGGCATAGACCTTCTCGGCGGCGGTCAGGCCGGGTTCGCCCCAGTCCGGATCTATGGTGGCGGCGCCGCCCTCGGCGACCAGGGCCAGGCCGGACAGGGCATCGCGCACCGGCGCGGGGATGACGGCGGGCAGCCAGCCCGGCACCAGGATGCGGCCCTGGCGGTCGGCGATGGCGGCTAGGGCGTGGGCCAGGATGATGGCGGGGTCGCGCGTCATGCCGCCCCAGTTGCCGGAGTGAACGCCGCCGGGGCGCAGGTCCACCACGAGGTCAAAGTGGTAGCTGCCGCGGGTTCCGGTGGACAGGGTGGGGGTCGCGGCCTGCACGCGCGGGCCGTCGCTGGCCAGCAGCACGTCGGCGGCCAGGGCGTCGCGGTGCGCCTCGACGAAGGCGCGCAGGCCGGGGGAGCCTTGCTCCTCGGACATTTCCAGGACCAGCTTGAGGGTGAAGCCGAGGCGTCCCGCGCGCTCGGCCAGCACGGCCTCCAAGGCCATCAGGTTGATGGCGTGCTGGCCCTTGTTGTCCGCGGCGCCGCGGCCGTACCAGCGGTCGCCCTCCCGGCGCAGGGTCCAAGGGTCGCGGCCCTCGGCCCACTGCCCGGCCATGCCCAGGACGGTGTCGCCGTGGCCGTAGGTCAGGACGACCGGGCCTGCGTCCTCCCGCCGGACCGCCAGCAGGATCGGGCCGGAGCCGGGCACCGGGTTGGGATGCACCTCCACGGTGAAACCCATGCGTTGCAGCCAGGGACGGATGGCACTCTCCAGGTAGGCCGCGAGGTCGGCGGCGTGGGCCGGGTCCTGCGAGGTGCTGGGGATGGCTACGAGGGCTGCAAGCCTTGCCTCGAAGCCGCCGTCGTCGAAGCCTGCCAGGGCGCGTTTGATCGCGCCCGCTTTAGTGCCGCCCATGCTTGGCCTCCGTGGTCATGGCGGAGCGTGGCACGGCAGCGGTCGGAAGGACCAGAGCCGCTTCCTGCTCCCTCTCCCTCCGGGAGAGGG